>Ga0079224_100006944_pt1 | contig 15096 bp, 14 predicted proteins | sample Stecom2015_FD_80414 | JGI IMG/M metagenome (GOLD analysis project Ga0079224, IMG submission 80414) | Agricultural soil microbial communities from Utah to study Nitrogen management - Steer compost 2015 | ecosystem: Environmental > Terrestrial > Soil > Agricultural land | place: USA: Utah...
AGCGCGCGGGCGGCACGAAGCATGCATTGCGCCTGAGCCTCCCGCGGCGCAAGTACCGCGTACGCGCCGGGAAAACAACAACCAACTTCCGCGAGGGTGTCGGATGAACCGGGACCTGATCGGCCCCTACCGGGCGCGCTGGCTCGAAGCCGTTTCGTGGCTTTCCGGGTTCCTGCTGTTGACGACGTTCGCGTCGTACGTAGTCGTCGGCCCGGGCGCCGTGCTGCAAGCGCTCTACCGCTTCAACCTCGGCGGCGAGAACAACGTCGCGGTCTGGTGGTGCGGCATGTTGCTCGCCCTTGCCGCCGGCCTCGCGTTCGACGCTTACGCGGCGGAAGCGAGGATGCCGGCCGAGCGGCGCGGCTGGCTCGCGCTCGCAGGCGCGCTGCTGCTCCTGTCGTTCGACGAGGTCGCATCGCTGCACGAATATCTCGCGAACCGCGGGCTGCTTTATCTCGTGCCGCTCGGCGCCGTCGGGCTCGCGCTCGTCGGCTACTCGCTCGTGCAGCTGCGCTCGGCCGGCGTGCGAAAACGATCGTTCGCGATGCTGCTCGCCGCATTCGGCCTCTTCGCGCTGGTGCCGCTGCACGAGATCGTCCAGCACTCGTTCGAGTGGCCGAACCGGGCCGTGTACGGACTCCGCGCAGTGCTCGAGGAGGGAACCGAGTTGCTCGCGATGCTGCTGCTGCTCGCCGTCACGAGCGACGGCGCGAGGGCGCGCTTCGCCCGCACCGGGGACGCGTTCGCGGCCGTCCGCTTGCGCGCCTACTGGCTCGTCTCCGGAGTGGTGCTGGTGCCGGTGCTGACCGCGGCGACGTTCGTGCTGCCGTATCCGGGCGGGCCGGCGAACTGGCTCGCCGCCGTGCTGCTGCTCGCGTGCGCGCTCAACGTCCTCCGAACGGAGGGTCTTCTGCGCGGACGCCGGCGCACGCCGGCCGTCTGGCTGGCCGCGTTCTATCTCGCCGCGTCCGCCGCGACGAACGCGGTGCCGCTCAGCTGGGACGCGGTCGTTCTCGGCCGAACGGTAGGCATCCGCGGGCTCGCGTTGGCGCTGCTGCTGCTCGCCGCCGCACCGCTGCTCGCGCGCTGCGGCCGGCCGGTCCGTCCGCTCTGGCTCGTGCTCGCCGCGCTCGGCGCGGCGGTCGGGGCGTTACGGCCCGACTCGCAGCTGCTCTGGTGCGCGCTGCCGCCGACCGCCGCGCTGTGGCTCTATGCGATCGAGAGCCGAGTGCAAGCGCGTGCCGTCCCGACCGCCGACGACCGCCCCGAGGCGGCCGTTACCGTTCCGCTACCGACGCCGCCCGCCTGACGAAGGGCTCGTCGGGCCGCGGTCTCGCCGAGGCGCTACTGCGGCGGGTGCCGGACAGCGACCACCACTCGCCGTCCAGATTGTCGATCAGGCCGTCGCAGTCGTCGTCGATCTTGTTCGGCAGCTCGGCCGCGCCCGGATAGCGGTGCGGGTCCGTGTCGTCGCAATCGAAGCCGCCATACGCGGTCGACTTCGCGCCGTCGCCATCGCAATCTTCGCCCCCTTGCTGCACGCAGCGCTCGATCTCCGACGGCAGATCGATCCGCGGGACGGCCTCGAGGCGGAGCGTTTGCCCGGTCCGCAGCTGCACGTTCGGCAGCGGCGCTTGTGCGTGAACGAGAGGCGCGGTCGCGTAGATCAGGCAGCAGGCCGCGGCGAGCACGTGCAGTTCCTTGCGCAAAAGAACCTTCCTCCGTGAACGAAAGCGCAACGCTATCACGCGCTCGCCGACGCCGGCGTGACTCGCAGCACAGCGGCTCGCGGGTTGCGGCTATTCGGGAATCAAGAGCCCGGGGTCGGACAGGAGCAGCCGGACGAGATCCGCCTGACGCGTCGCGCCGGTCTTCTGAAAAGTCGATTTCAAGTACCAGCGAGCGGTCTCGTAAGTCAGCCCGGCTCTATCGGCCGCGTCGCGAAGCTTCAGCCCCCGCATCAGCTCTGACGCGAGCCGCGCCTCCGAGGCCGTTAGCCGGAACCGTCGGCGCAGACGCTCGATCGGCACGGCGGCCTCGACGTCGGGATCCGTGACGAGGAGCGCGACGGCCGCGCGGCGGACGTCGAACGGGTCGCCGTTTCTCGGCAGCGGCAGCGCGAGCACCGACAGCGGCCGTGCGCCGTTGCCGCGCTCGAGGTAGACGGGCTCGGAGGCGGCGGCCTCGCCCCCCTGGCGCGTGGCCATCGCCGCGCGCACGACGCCCGTCAACGCGGCGCCGCTCGCTCGATGCGTCGCGACCAGCTGCCCGTGAGCGACGGTCAGGCCGTCGCGCTGCTCGAAGAGGCGGGCAGCGAACGCGTTCGCCTCGAGCGCTGCGCCGTCCTCGCGGAGGAACACGATGCCGAAACGCAGACGGTCGAGCACCTGCCGCAGCTCGCGCGCTTCCTGGCGCGTCGCGGCGAACCGGTCGGCGACCTTCACTGCGGTGATCAGATGCCGCGTCAAGCGGCGAAAACGGGCGATCTCTCGTGCGGTATACGGGCCGGCGGACTTCGGCCGGTATAAAAAGAGCTTCGTCTGCCGGGCTTTCTCGACGGACAGGTTCACGCCAAGGGTGTAGATGAAATCCTGCGGCTTCATCCAGTCGTTGAACAGCGGCGTCGACCGGTAATAGCCCGGCCGGCCGTAGTACTCGTCGAGCGCGGTATCGGTGCGGACGTATCCCACCTGCTGCATCTGCGCGATCGACCACGGGTTGCCGCACAGGTGGTCGTCGACGTAGCTCTTCACATAACCCGGCGAGATCCCCTCGAGCGATATCAAGTCGACACGGCGCGCCGCCAAGTCGCCGACGTAGAGGCCGGCCGCGATCGCGTTGTACCGGGTAGAAAGCGAGCGCACCGCACGCGGCCAACCGGCCGGATCGACGGCAGCGGAATAAGCGAGATCGATGATGTCGTCGTTCGAGCGCACCGTGCGAGGTCGGACGCGGCTTTGAAATTCTTCTTATGGGATCGTTGCGGCCGCGCCGGCCGCAACGATACCCTTTTCGACCGTATAAGAAACGCGGCAGCAGGAAAAGTCAACGTTGGAAGCCGGTCTCCCGATCGACGTGCTGCTTCCGATCGTCATCGCACTGATGATGCTCGCGGTCGGCATGGGTCTCAGGCCCGCGGACTTTCGCGCCGTCGCCGCCGCACCGCTCGCGGCCGGAATCGGCCTGCTCGGAATGTTCATCGTCTTTCCGCTGCTCGCGTTCGTGCTTGCGGCCGCGTTCCGCCTCGACGCCGCGCTCGCGGTCGGGCTCGTGCTGCTCGCGGCGAGCCCGTCCGCGTCGACGTCGACGATGTTCACCTATCTCGCGCGGGGCGACGTCGCGCTTTCGGTTGCGTTGACGGCGCTCAGCAAGATCGTGCCGGTCGTGACCGTGCCGGCCTACGTGAGCCTCGCCGCGCTCGCGTTCGCGGGCGAGCGCCTGGAGGTGCACATCTCGTTCGCCGAGACGTCCGAGGCGATCGTCACGACGATCCTGCTGCCGACGCTCGCCGGCATGGCGCTCCGGCGCTACCCGGCGGCCGCTGCGTTCCGCCCGCACGTCGCACGCGTGTCGGTCGCACTGCTCGTCGCACTGATCGCCGTGCTCGCCTGGCGGGAGCGGAGCGCGCTGCCGGCGATGTTCGCGTCGGTGGGACCCGCCGCACTGGCACTGTGCGTGCTAGGGATGGCGTCGGCCTTCGCGGCCGCATCGCTCGTGCGGCTCCCGCGAGGAAGTCGCAGCGCGCTGACGATCGAGGTCGGCATGCAGAGCGGCGGCACGTCGATCGCGATAGCGGCCGGTGTGCTCGGCGCGCCGACGATGGCGGTGCCGGCAGCCGTCTATTCGCTGATCATGTACGCCGCGGCCGCCCTGTTCGTGCTCCTCGAGCGCGCGGGGGAGCGTGCCGCCGCACCGGACGTGGCGCCGACTGGATCCTGAGCGGGCCCGCTTCACCAGCGGTAGCCGAACCGCAGGCCGACCGTGCGCGGCGCACCCCAGAACCGCTTCGTGCCGCTCAGAGGATCGCGGCGCAGGATCGTCTCGGCGTACAGCTCGTCGGTCAGATTGCGGGCGTGAAGCTCGCCATACCAGCGCCCGCCCGCGGCCGTGTACCCGACGGAGGCGTTCAGCAACCCGTAGCCCCGCTGCTCGAGCGCGGGATCGGAGTAAAGGCTGAACGACATCGTCGACTGGCGCCGATACTCGACTCCGAGCGCGAGCTCGCCGCCCGCGAGCGGCCACCCGTGCTCGAAGCGAGCGTTCGCCGACAGGCGCGGCGCCTGCGGCAACCGATTGCCGCTCCTGTCCGGATCGATCGCCGGGTTGTTCGGATCGACCGAGACGAAGTCGTCGAACACCCCGTCGAGCCACACGGCGCCGAGCGAGACGAACGATCCGGTCCTGAGCGCCGCCGTGACCTCGAGGTCGACCCCCCGGAGCGACGCCTCGGCGGCGTTGATCACGATCGGGAACGTGCCGAGCGCGGCGTCGCCCGGCGGCGTGTCGAGCTGCATGTCGCGATAGTCGTAGTCGAACAGCGCGGCGTTGATGCGCAGCCGCCCGCCTGCGAGCGTGGCCTTCAGCCCGGCCTCGACCGCATTCAGGCGCTCCGAATCGAACGGCGGCTGCACGGACGACGTGTTGAAGCCGCCCGGCTTGTGTCCACGCGCGAGGCTCACGTAGTAAAGCCTGCCGTCGCGCGGCGCGAGCTCGACGCCGAGCTCCGGCGTGACCGCGCGCCACGTGCGCGCCTCTTGCTGCGTCGTGACCGCCGCGCCCGCCGCGCTCGTGACCGTGCGGACGAGGTCGATCCGGCGCGTGTCCTCGTTGAAGCGGACGCCGGCCCGCGCGCGCCATCGCCCGATGCGATAGCCGGCCTCGCCGAATACCGCGCGCGAGGTCGTGTCGATCTCGGCGTCCGGATAGCTCCGCGTGCCGCTGATCGGCAGGTGCGTATCGAGGATCTGCCGGCCGTCCTCTTCGAGAAAAAACGCGCCGGCCGTCCAATCGAGCGGGCCGCCGTGGGCCGACGTGACCCGCAGCTCCTGCGTCAACGAGCGCGAGCGCCCCGACGGATAGTTCGCCGCGAAATCGGCGTCCGTGCCGTCGAGGTCGAGCGCGAGGAGAGCGTCGGTCTCGAGATACGTCGTCGACGAGCGGAGCAAGAAGCGCTCGCGCTGCCAGAGGAGACGCGCGCCGTAACGTGCGGACGCGATGTCGATTTGCGGCGCCGTGTTCTCCGTGACCTTGCGGGGATCGACGGGCACGATGCCGCCGTTCGCGATGCCGCCGTTCACGCCGACGCCGACCATCGGTTGCGAGCCGAGCGCTCGCGAGCTGTCCTCGCGCTGCCGCTCGGCGCTGACGATCAGATCGAGCGCGTCGCTCGGCGCGTAGCGCATCTTCGCGCGCCACGCACGGTAGTCCTCGTCGTTCTCGTCGATGCCGAGGTGGACGTTGTCGACGTAGCCGTCGCGCACGGCCGCGGCCCCGGCGAGCCGGAACGCGATCGGCGCGCCCTCGACGGCGAAATCCGCCGCCGCCCGGATCCGCCGCTCCGCGTAGCTGCCGACCGTCGTCTCCACGTAGCCGCGCTCGCCGGCGCCAGGGTCGCGCGTGTGCACGCTGACCGCGCCGCCGACGACGTTCCGCCCGAGATGCACCGCTTGCGGGCCCTTCAGCACTTCGACGCGCTCGACGTCGTAGAAGTCGACGATCGTGTGGTACGCGCGCGGCATGTACGCGCCGTCGATGAACGTCGCAACGCTCGACTCGGCGCCGGCCGAGATGATCTCGGTGCCGACGCCGCGCAGGTAGGGTTGCCCGAGGACGGAGTTCGTCCTGAACACGAAGCCCGGCACGCGGTACTGAAGGTCGATCGAGTGGTCGATGCCGGCGGCATCGAGGTCCGCGCCCGAGACGTGCGTGATCGACTTCGGCACCGTCTGCGCGTCGACGGGCCGCCAGTCCGGCGTCACGATCACCGTCGGCAGCGCGGCGGCGTCCTCCTCGTCGGCCGCCGCCCCGACGCCAAACGGCGCGAGCAGGCAGGCGACGATCGGCGTGAGCCGGACGGCGAGTCGGAGCAGTGTCATCGGCGCAGGGGGAAAAAGGAGTAGTGGGCGTTTTGCGCGGACGATAGCAGCCGGTCCCGGCACGGCCAAGCGATCGAGCGCACCCCGCACCCATTTGGGAGGTCCCTCCGGCGCCGTCGCGCTCGATACTCCGCCGGGCAATTGCCGATCAGGAGGCATCATGAGCTTGATACGTGCGATCTGGATTGCGCTCGCGGCCCACTATGCCGGCGCCCGCGCGGTGAACGGCGGCAGCGGCCACTACAACGAGCAGTGCCATCCGGGAACCTTCAACTAGCGAGCCGGGCGGCGTGGCGATCGACGCGCGCTGGACCCGAGTCCTCGTCGACGATCGCCGCAGCCTGCTATACGGCCCGGGAACCGGGCGGCTCTACCTGCTCGGCCCCCGCGAGGCCGAGGATCCGCGCCTGCGCAGGCTCCTCGGCCTCGCGCAGTCGACGTTCGCCGCCGACCTCGACGATCCCGCGGCGGCGGTCGCCCACGACGCGGCGAGCTTTCGCGGCACCGCGCCGCCGCGCGCGCGAGCGTCGTTGCGCGCGGCCTATCGTCTTTTCGATCGGACGCGGTCCGTGCTCCCGTTCGGGCTCGCGGCACGTCTCGCCGCGGCGGCCGCACGGCGGGAGCGCCGCCGTCGTCCGTCCGACGCGAACGGCGGCGCGGGGACGGTCGACGCGATCGCGCGGGCGATCCACGCGCTCGAGCGCGACGTCGGCTACGCCGACTGCTATCCGCGGGCTTTGCTGACCGCGTTCCTCGCGGTCGCCCGCGGCAGCGCATGCCGAATCGTGATCGGCGTGCTCGCGCCGACGCGGAAGATGCACGCGTGGTGCGCGGTCGACGGCGTCGTGCCGTACGAGCCGTCGCCCGAGCATTACCTCTACCGCCCGCTGCTCGTGCTGTCGCTCGATCCATGACCGGGATGCCGCCGCTCGAGCGGATCGGCGCCCGGCCGCTCCGGCTCGCCCTGCGTCCCGCCGTCCGCTGTCGCGAGGTCTCGTGGGCCGGCCGCCCCGCGTTCTACCTATCGCTGTACGACGACGAGATCGACGACCGCGCCGCAGCCTGGTCGGGCACTTCCGGCTCGGAGCGGCCTCCGGACCGCGACGGCGAACGCCGTTCGACGGAAGCCGGCTTCGCGGCGCGCCGCCTCGAGCCGACCGATGCGCTGGTCGCCTGCGGGCCGGACGGCACGATCGTCGTCGCGCGCGGCGGCTGCTGCACGTTCCCGCTCTACTGGCGCCGCGACGGCACGCAGATCGAGATCTCGACATCGCTGCCGATCGGCGCCCGGCCCGCCCTTTCGGCCGCGGGGCTCGTCAAGGCGGCGGCCGCCGTCAACCTGTGCTCGTCTTACGAGCCGAACGGGTGGTGCGAGACGCCGCTCGCCGGCTGGCGGCGCTTGCGGCGCGGCGCGGTGACGGTGCTCGCGCCCGACGCCGAAGCGCGCGAGGCGCCGATCCTGCATGGCGGCGCCGGCGACGCCGACGCGGCGGCGGTCACCCGCGGCGTGCGCGCGGCGCTCGAGGCCTACGGCGCGACGCAGCGGCGCGTCGTCTCGTCGCTCGTCGAGCTTTCCGGAGGCTTCGACAGCACGCTCGCGGCGGCCGCCGCTCTGCGGCCCGGCCACCGCATGCGCGGCGCCTCCGCGGCGTTTCGCTACTACGAATTCCGTTTCGAGGAAGCGGTGCAGCAGGCGGTCGCCCGCTCGCTCGGCGTGACGCGCACGGTCATCGACGGCGAGACGACCTTCCCGTACACGCCGGCGCTCCGGCCCATCCGCTTCGACGAGCCCGCGGTGTTCGTGACCGGCATCCGCCACGCGGAGCTCGTCGGCGAGCTCGCGGCCGAGCGCGGTGCGACGCACGTCTATAACGGCCACGGCGGCGATCAGCTGTTCGCGACCGATCTGACCGAGCCCGAGTCGTTCGCTCCGCGCCGGCCCGCGCGCGGGCCGTTCTCGCGCGCGGCCTGGCGCACGATGCGGCGCGCGGCGGAGGAGATCCGCGCCGCAACCGCGGCGCGCGACCGCCGCGCGGCGACGTTCGTCTACGACGCTCGTCAGGACGTGTGGATCAAGGAGACGTTCGGCGCGGTGCTGCGGACGCCGTTCACCGATCTCGCGGTGTTCCGCGCCGCGGTGGCGTGGTCGCGATACTGCCGGGCGCGAGGCGGCCGTCCCGACAAGCGCGTGCTCGCCGACGCGGCGGGCGACTGGCTGCCGGCCGAAGTCGTCGAGCGCCGCGGAAAGGTCGCCTACGACGGCGTATGGATGCGGGCGTACGCAGCGAATCTCGAGCCGATCGCGAGCGCGTTCGAGCGCGTCGCGGCCGTGCTCGCGCGCATCGGCCTGTCGCCGGCGTGGCTGATTCGCCGCGCCGAGGCGCTCGCGGCCTGGCAGCCGGTATCCGACCGCGAGGTGCTCGCCGCGTACGCGATCGCGGTCTGGCTAGCGGCGTGGGGCATCGAGCGCGAGGCCGATGCCGTCTGGGTGGATTGACGGCGCTTACGGACCCTCGCCGTGCGCCCTAGCGCGTCTCGTCGCCGACGACGTTGAAGAAGAAGTTCTGGAACAGCCGGCCGTCCTCGAGCCCGGTGCCGAAGTACGCGGTCGCCCCGTGCGCGAGGTACGGGTCGAACAGCACGAGGCGGTTGTATAGGTTCGCGACGCGGTCCACCTCCTCCCAGCAGCTCCGGTCGAACTCCGCGCCGCGGCCGAACGTCTGCGCCATCAGCTCCGGATCGCTGCAGCGGCCCCGCATGCCGCTGCGCCGGCTGCGGAAGAACGACAGGCCCGCGTCGAGCGGCGCCCCGGGCGTCAGGAACAGGACACCGGCGTAGGACTGGCTGTCCGAGTGATACGGGATCGCATCCGCCGCCGTGCAGAGCTGAAAGCGGCCGTTCGCGGCGTTGTCGTCGAAGTTCGTGACGGCACGGCCGAGCAACCGCTCGAACGCCTGCTTGTACGGTGCGAGGTGCAGGAACGACTCGACCGTCCGCAGCCCCGCCGAGTGCATCTTCACGAAGCGCTGGGCGAGCGCGACGCGGCGCACCGCGTCGGGATCGTCGAGAAAGTCGTCGACGATGAGGCAAACCGGTCGATTCAATCGCGCTGACATGCTCACGCCAGTCTGCGCGAGCGGCCGCGCGGCCGGCACCTCCCATTTGGAGGGCGGCGGAGCCACCCGCGGAGCACCCGTTTGGGAGGTGGCCAGCGCGTTCCTGCACGGCACACTGCGGCGGCCGACCCGCCGAAGCGTGACCGTGACCTCGCCTAGCCCCGCTCGCATGCCCAAACCGCTCGTGAAGGCCGCGGGACTGATCGCTCTCGGATGCGCAGCGGCCGCGGGCGCGCAAACGCCGGGTGAAAGCCCGCTGCTCGCCGCAGACCGGGCCGCGCTGCACGGCGCGTGCGCACGCGACGCGGCCCGCGCGCTTGCGGACGCCCTCGCCGCCCCGCTCGCGCGGCAGGGGCGCTGGTCCTCACACGTCGAGCGTGCGCGCCGCGCGAGCTTCCGGGCCGTGCGCGATGCGGTCGCGCCGGGGCGCCCGCCGGCGGAAACCTTCGTCGCGCTGCTCGATTACGCCGAGTCGGCGGAGGCCGCCCAGCGGCACGACGGCGCGACCGCCGCGGCGACCGCGGTCCGCGAGCGTTACCTCGCGCTCGTCTACCTGCTCGACGCCGTGTTGCCGGTGCTCGCGTTCGAGGCCGGAACGGCCGACGTCGCCGAGCTGCTCGCTGCCGCCGACCGACTGCTCGCCGACGCGGCGGCCGAGGCCAGAGGCCTGCGCTCGGAGGCCGGCGTGGGGCAGCTGACCCGCGGCGTCGATTACGTCGATGAAGGGACGTTGCGCACGGCGCTCGACGGTGCACGCGGCGAATACCAGCAGTGCGTGCTCGCCGGCACCCTCGCGGCCGGCGATGGCGGGCAAAGGGACCCGGCCGCGGTCGGCGAGGCAACTCGCTGCATGCTCGCGGTCAGCGGCGAGCCGCGACCTACCGCCCTCGCGGACCTGTTCCGGCCATCCGGGCTGCTCGCGGCCGAGTGTCCCGCGGTGCTCGCCGCTGCGCCGGCGATCGTCAGCCAAACGGAAACGCTTCTGGAGCAACGCCGGCAGAGCCGGGCCGCTTCGCTCGCCCCGGCCGGAGCCCGGCCGGCCACGCCGCCCGAGCAAGGACCGCTCGCGAATCAAATCCTCTCGCCCCGCGAGCTCGGCGCATGGCTCGGGCGCACGTACACGGCCGAGATGTATTGCCATCGCGAGGCCGCGACCGTGTACCGCACGGCGTTCGCACCGTTCATCGATGCGGCCGAAGCGGTCGCGATCGCCGCGCTCGACCGCGAGCTCGAGTCGCGCGCGGCGCGGACCCGCACCGAGCTCGAGCGGCGGCTCGAGAGCCTCGACCGGGTCCTTACTTCGGCCGTGAACATCGACGAGACGCTCGCGACGCATGGTGTGCGCGGCGTGTCCGACGCCCGCGCCTCGCTTCGCAACCTGACCGCGGGTGCCGTGAACCAGCGCGACGCGTTCGAGCGGGCGCTCGCCGCGCTCGATCCCGCGGCGCTCGCGGCCGAGCGCACGCGGCGCGTTGCGGAGATCGCGGCGCACTACCGCGACGAGCGGCGGCGCCTCGACGAGTGGCGCAGCCGTTTCGATCTGCCGCCGGATCCGCGCGAGCACCCGGCCGTCGCCGGCCGTGCGAGCCCGCTCGAGCTCGATTTCCCGTACGGCGTTCAGCATCCCGATCGGGCGCTTCGTAACGGCGTGCAAGGCGCGGCGAACGCCGCAAACGCGCAGCTGAACGCATGCCGTGCGGCGAATGCCGGCGCCGTCGCGCTCGTCCGCCCGGCGCCTTCGACGGGCGTCTGCGACACATGGCCGCCCCGGGACCGCTTTCTGCAGTGGGGCTTCGTTCGTGCGGCGGAACGCGCGACCGCCGAGCGTTGCAGCGTGGATCTGACCGCCCTCGGCGCGCCGCTCGGGCTCGAGCCGGCGCCGCACGATGAAGCGGAGCTCGCGCGTCTCGCCGCGCTCGCGGCCGCAACGGCGCGCGCGACACCAGCACCCGACTTGCCGGGCGCGCTCGCACGAATCGACGCGTTGACCGCGGACTTCAACGATCGCCTGGGCGAGGTCGATCGCCGACTTGCGGCGATCCGCGCGAAGCTCGATGCCGGCAGCGGCGAGCGGCTCGCGGCGGTCGCGCCGCCGGACGCCGAGGCGGAGCCGGCGTCGGCAGAGATCGAGGAGCCGGCGGACGCCCGCAGCGAGCCGCTCGCGGGACGCGGGCGCACGATGGACGAGATCTGCCGCGAGCGCGAGGCGGAGCTCCGGGCGACCCGTTCGCCCGTGCTCGGCGACACGGTATTCGTGCGGTACGACGAAGCGGTCGTGCTGCAGCGGTGGTCCGAGGTCCCTCGACCCGACGGACGGCCGCACACCGTCGGAGATCCGTGTCAGGTCGTGTACTGCCCCGCGGGGACGCAGACCTACGAGGAGTGCCTCGCCCATACGGCTGCGACGATCGCGAAGGAGCAGGAAGCGGTGCGCCGCGCGCAGCAGCGGCGCGAGAACGATCGGCTGGCGAATTGGTTTCTCACCTACGTGCTGCCGGACCCGCGCGCCGCCGCCGACCGCTTCTACAACGCGCAGGGCGACACGTGGTACGAACGTCTGGGGGACCGCGCGGTGACGCTCACCTGCACGATGTTGTCGCTCGCGCCGCCGGCCAGGCTGACCGTGGAGGCCGTGACCGGCGCTCTGATGGTCGACGAGGTGTGCGATTTCCGGCTCGAGGGCGGTAACGCCCGATGAGCCTGCGCCTCGCCGGCCTGCGGTCGATCGCGGCAGCGGCCGCGGTGCTGCACGGATGCGGCGGCGGAGGAAGCCCCGAGCCGGGCGCCTTCGGCGGGCCCCGCTCCGAGGACACGCTCGCCGCCGTCGCGGCAAGATTCCGCCGGGACGGAGTCCTGCTCGGGGCGGATGCGCTCGACGAGAGCTTCGGGCAAAACGGCCTCCGCATCGCGGCCGCGCTTGCGGCGCCCGAGGACCTGCCGCGCTTTCTCGCCGCGTCGCAGCCTGTGCTCGCGTGCCCGGGAGAGCTGCCGGCGGTCATCTACGTGAGCCCGCTGTTTCGCAGTCTGCTGGTCACTCGCTGGTCGACTCGGACAGGGCTGCGACTCGCAAGCGTGCAGGCGCTGCCGCCGGCCGGCACCGCGGACCCTTATTGGCTCGACGCGCTGCCAGACTCGCCGAGCGCGACCGCGCTGCTCGAGGCGCGCTACGGCAACGCCGCCGGGCGCGCGCGCGAGGATGCGCTCTGCGCGCTGACGCGCGAGCGCGCGCCGGATCCCGCGGCGCTGATCGCGGACGACGAGCGCGACCCCGATCTCGACCGCGTGACGGACCCGTCCGAGCCGGTCGGCGAGCTGCAGCGGGCGCTGCGCGCGTTCCTGACGCGCGGCGATTCGCGGCCGTTCGAGACGCTCGGCTTCGGCGCATCGCTCGATACGCTCGCACCGCTCCCGACGGCAGAGCCCGCCGTGTTCCCGGTCCCGGTGTCCGCGCACGCGGCCGGGCCGATCGCGCTCGTGCTGTACGCGGATCTGAGTATCCCCGGGCGCTACCTGCTCCTCGGCCGGATCGGCGGCGACGCCGCCGGTCGCCGGGTCGATCCGACCGGACGAGTCGAGCTGATCGCGTTGCCGCTCGAGCGCTGAGGCCGCGGCCCGACACTCCCAATTGGGAGATTCCTCGGCCGTGGAGCCGTTCCAGAATCCCCTGACCGGCCGGGCGAGCGGGTCCTTCCGTCGCCGGCGAAGGTGCCGATCAGCCGAGGAGTTTCGAGTGATGCGCACAACGAACCGTTGCCCGTGGTGGGCGTTGGGAACCGCCGTCTCTCTGCTCGCGCTCAACACGGCGGCCGCAGACGAGACGGCCATCGCCGAGGTCGCGGGTGCGGTGATCGAGAATCCGGACTGCGTCGGTGCGGCGATCGCCAATCAGGCGGTACAGGAAGGCATGAAGCGCGGCGGCCGGCAGCTGCTCAGCCGCTTCGGCATCAACGCCCCGCAGAAGGCCGCGCCGGTGCCCTGCGGGCAGGGTGCGAGTGCCGACGGCGGCGCCGCCTCGGCAGGCGAAACCACGGCCGCCGCGCCTGCCGCGCCTGCCGCGCCTGCTTCGCAGACTCCAGCAGCGCCCGCGCGCCGCGGCGGACTCTTCAGCGGGCTGCGTCAGCAATCGGCCGGGGGCCAAAGCCGGCGCAACTGCGGCGCGCTCGGCGCGGGCTGCATGGACGGCATGAAGCCGCTCGTCGCCTGCATGGACGAGATCTCGTTCTGGAGCGAGATGGCGGTCGCCGTCGAGCGCAAGCGCGACACGGGCACGTGGACGGCCGAGGAGCTCGAGCAGATCAACGCCGACATCGCCGCGATGCGCGCGGCGCATGCGGCCGGCGCCAATCGCGTCGAGCCCGTGGATCCGGCGCGGCCGAACCGCCACTTCGACTGGTTGACGCCGGAGGAGTACTCCGCAGCCGCAACGGCGACCTCGCAGAAGCTGAACGCGCACCGCCAGGAGTGCAATCGTAAGTACGCGCATTTCTGACGATACGCTCGCGGCGGCGATCGCGGCCCGGCCACTATCATCGCCGCGCAACTGGATGACAGCAGATTTCGATCGGCGCCGTAGGACGACGTGACTCGCTACTTCACGACCGCCGCTGCCCTGCTCGCATGTCAGCTCGCCGCGTGCACGCCGGCGGCCACCGATGAGAACCCGGATGCCGCCGGCGAGGCGCTGATCGATCGCTACGTCGGCACGTGGGATCTCGACGAGCTCTTCGCCGAGCCCGTGATAGCGGCCGAGCTTCGCGCGTTGCTCGGTGCGCGGCTAGAGGACGTGATGCTCGCGCTCGACGTCACCGGGGGCATCGAGTACTACGGCGGCGGCTTGCTCGTGAGCGGCAACGCGCCGCACGCCGGCGGCGAGAACGAGGCGGCCGTCTGCGTGCAGCCGTTCGGCGCCGAGGTGCAAGTGCACGTCGGCCACTTCGCCGACGGCACGATCACGCTCTACACGCGGCAGACTCGCTACGACTTTCTGCCGACGTGCATCACGGACTGGGTCGGGCTCAGGAACGCCCGGCACGCCCATCGCCTGCGGCAGCCCGACAATGTCCGGCTGCAGACCGTCGCTCCGCGCCCCGCGACGCCTTGACCGGCTTCCGTCGGTAGCACGTTCGACGTGCGCGGGAGCGAGCGAATCCCGCCGGCTCCGCCGCGATGCCTCGAGCTCGGCCCGACTGAGCGCGGCCGCGGTCACCGCTCGGGTTATTCTTTGCGGACGGCAGAACCGCAGCCCGAACGGAGGTGACGCAGATGGAGGCCCAGGAGCTGCACCGCGGACGCCTGATCGATCACATTCAGCTCGTCGTGCGCGATCTCGCCGCCGCGCAACGGTTCTACACGGCGGTCTTGAAGACCCTCGGCGTGCCGATCGGCGGCACCGGGGACGGCTTCTTCTGGGCGGACGAGCTGTTCGTCTCGACGGCCGACAGCCCGGCCGCGCAAGGCGAGCTGACGGGGCGGCATCACCTCGCGTTCCAGGCCGAGAGCCCCGACGTGGTCGACGCGTTCTACGAGGCTGCTCTCGCGAACGGCGGGAAGGACAACGGCCCGCCCGGAGAGCGTCCGTACCATCCGGGATACTACGCGGCGTTCGTCCTCGATCCGGACGGCAACAACATCGAGGCCGTGTACCACGGCGAGGCCAAGCGCAGCGCGGCGTCGGTGCACATCACGTTCTGAACGACCGGCGCGGCCTCGCCGCGACACGCCCGCTGATCAGCTCTGCACGTCTCGCGTCGTGCGCGGCGCCGAGCGCTTCGAGGTGCGCGGCTCGAAACGCCGTTGGAAGGATTGTCTTTGGAGAACGTCGATCAGGTCCGTCAGCGACTCTGGCGGCTCGCTCCCGTCGAGGCGTTCTTCGAATTGTTCTTCGA
>Ga0079224_100006945_pt1 | contig 15094 bp, 17 predicted proteins | sample Stecom2015_FD_80414 | JGI IMG/M metagenome (GOLD analysis project Ga0079224, IMG submission 80414) | Agricultural soil microbial communities from Utah to study Nitrogen management - Steer compost 2015 | ecosystem: Environmental > Terrestrial > Soil > Agricultural land | place: USA: Utah...
CGCAGCACATTGTTAACGTCGCAGCCAACAAGCACCGATATTATACAGAAGACGGCAAGCGTTACAACCGCCGGCAGACTTACAAGCCTAAGCGAGTTTATAAGTGCCACCGGTGCGGAAAGTATCACCTAACAAGCAAAAAGAAAAAGAAATGAAAAAGTACTTCACATTATTGAGCCATTCCACGCTACCAAAGAACAAACTACAGCAAGAAGTGTGGGGAATGCTCGAAAACGAATCCAACAAAGTGATCGATGACCTGGAGCTATCCGTAGTCGAGATTCGAAATACAATCATCCAGTTGAACGAGAACTATCCCCGCTGCCAAGACTTATCCGTGCATGAAGATAGGTATAGCGAAGGCCTTATTAATCTTCACATTCAGCTTCAACACGGAGATCAAGGTCCAGGGGTCTGTTTCAGTTATCATTTAATAAAGGAATAATCACGCCATGAACAAAGAAGATTACTTTTTTACGCATAGCAACGCTTTACTTCTATTTGTTGGACATCCAGTGATTGAGGAACAATCCTTTTTAGGATTAACCCCCGGAGACAAAATCACTCAAGTAGGACTGACCAGGCCCAAAAGCAGTCCAGGTATGGCGGCGTTAAACCGGGTAGATTATTTTCACCCCTACATTACATACGTAGGTACTAGAATAGAGCCGGATATTAATCGGGGGAATTTCTTGATAATGTTTGAGGTGAGAATAGAGGATTATCCGGACGACTTCCCTCCAGATGCTAATTTTTATATAGCCTATCAGGTTCTTTATGGCCAAGGTAAGTTTGAATTGAAGGTCTATGATCATTCGGTCCCTGCTCCTCGTATATATCAAGCTCATTTTGAGAGATACGGTTTAGACCAACAAAAAGCTAAAGTCCAGCCCTAACACCACATGTTAGGGCTATTTTTTCAACTCTTCCCTATACCGCTCCATTTTATCAAGGATATCCTGAAGCTCTCTGTTTGCAATAGCCACCCATGATGCGCGTTCCTTGATAGCGGCCATGGGTTTCTTAAGCGCAAAATCCTCATAGTTGTTTCGCTTCCCGGCTTCGAAATATAATTTGTAACCCTCAGAAAGAAACTCTTCAGGCGTGAAGTATTTCTTTGTTTCACGGTGGTATATCCAGCACTTGCTCGACTTGGCTCCCCTATACAGCGCATATACATTTGTTGGCAAACCATTTTCCTCTTTCCCCCACATATATTTAAAACTAATTTTATTAGCAAATATAAATAGCGAGATTAGGATTTGCAAATCCCCGCCTTTCCACCATCGTCTTTAAAAGCGCTCGCGAAGCAGCGCAAAAACGCCACCGGCCCATCAGGCCGGTGGCTCCTTTTTATCGCCTCCCGGACCGTCCGGCGCTTTTCTCCTTTAACCTCTTTATCTAATTAACTTTAAAAAAAATGTAATTTCGTAACCAATAGAAAAACTATAGTATAAAGGAATGATATTGAGTAAATTATGAGGTTACAAAAAATTGTAACCAAAAAAGTTATGTTACAAAAAAATGTAACATTTTGTAACCGAAAATATCCGGTTACACTTTTACAAAAAAGTGTAACACCTCAAAAATTATAATATAACCGCATAACATGCTGTAAATCAGTAGTATGTTACACGGTTACAGAATTACAAAAAAAACGCCTGTTTTTTGGACCACAGCTTAACTCAATGTATTACCGATGAAAATATATGCTATTTTATCTTATACATAAATTTCGCAATCAAGGCGAAGAATGTGTTTAAATACAAGTGTATAAATACTTATTTTTCAATACACTAATTTCGTTTTTAGCGCGAAATATATGTATTTTTGAATAATCAGTCAGGAAGCTTGTTATGAACGTACTTTGCCACATTCGCGATCAGATGCACCGGGATTACTTGCACTCGATTTTCAGCTTTGAAGATGGAGCCTTTAATGTTACACGTGATACCGATTTTGGAAGATTTCTCTGTTCAATGGTTAGAAGTTCAGATTTTCCTGTCGAGCAAAAAGTCGACCCCGAGCGAGCTATATACTTCCGATTCCCGCGGACCTCAAAAATACCATCCCTGTTTACAAGATTTAACTACATCCATCCAGACGATCAGCGCAAGATTAACGACAACTTGATCTCAGTCTTCAACAACGATTACACGCAATATTACTTTGTAGGAATCAGCATGAAGCTGAAACAAAAAGACGTTATCACCAATTTTATTTTGTCACGAAAGCTGATCAGCCGTGTCGGCGAAGTAGAGCAGCTGAAGAAGCGGACGTATAGAGCGGAGGAAAAGCAGATCAACAAGATGGTTAAGCGTCTTGCCCGACGGGTGCAGCTTCAGAACGCCGAAATAAAAAAAGCAATATTGAATATCCAACATATCACCTAAACATTGCGTCATGCCCATCGAAATAATCCAATCCATTGAATACGCACCTATTAATGAGGTCATATCCTACAATGAAGTTCCCGACGGAAAAGTGATTGTCAATGCCAACTGGAAAGACATTCCAATTCACCGCGCCTCTGGAGAGCTCAACTCCAGTTCCCGGAATGATGCTCCCGGAACCTCGCATTCCACTACACTCTTCGCACGGCTGAAACAAAACATCGGCGACATTCCCTTAAGCTTAATTAAAGTAACCCTCTGCTCCGGACGAGTCGTGATCATCGGCACACCTTTTCTTCCTGCCAAAGCGGAAGGATCCGTTGACCGATACCTGTCGATATTCAGCGTAAACCATCGCAGTATAAAACCGCCTTTAGAACTTATCCAGCCCTAATAACAACCCTATCGAACCCTTAAAAAGGCGCGCTTAGCCGTCCTTTGTTACCCCACCCCATAAAAACACCTTTGCATAGTTAATCACACTTACTATGCAAAGGAGAATCCATGCCAATTGGCAGACAAACCTATTAGACACCATTATCCGGGGCGAATTCGCTATAGCTCCATCGTTGCTTTCCGGTTTGTTTCCTCGGATGGAAGCCATCCTCACCAAATCTACCATAGTAGATCCCGAAGAAAAATTAACCGAAGCACCTATTCACGCCTTTTTGGAAGGCGCAACTGAAGTAGAGTACACCGGTCAAAAGACGGCAGAGCCGATCGTTGCCGTGATTCCACTGATGGGAACCATGCTCAAGTACGGCACCTGGTGTACTTATGGAACCTCCGAGATCGCCGAGATGATCAAGATGGCAGCAATGGATCCAAATGTATGTGCTATCGTGTTGGATATCGACTCCGGTGGAGGAGCGATAAATGCCATTCCTCCGGTTCAGCAGGCTTTGATTTTTGCAAAAAGCATAGGTAAACCTGTGATCAATCATGTCGACACTGCATGCTCAGCAGCACTTTGGGTCTCTTCATACTGCGATGCCACTTATTTAGACAACGATCTTTCGTCATTGATGGGATCCTTAGGTGTGATGATCAGTTTCTTTGATGTGATCCCGTACTACGAATCCCTGGGCTATAAGTACCACAACATCTACTCCGATCACTCCGCAGATAAGAACAACATTTTCGAAAAAGCGCTCAAGGGCGACTATGCAGCCATCAAAAGCGAAATGCTCAACCCAACAGCACTGAAGTTCCAGGAAGTGGTCAAGAGCAATTATGGTGATCGTCTGAAAGCAGATACACCAGGGCTGATGACCGGAGCGACATTCAAGGCAGATGCCTGTATCGATATCGGACTGGCCAAAGGCTATGCGACACTCGAGGAAACTGTGCAGATCGCTTTCAACACTGCCAAGACAAAAGATTTTTTAAACAATTAATACCACCCGAAAATGAGTAACAGAAAATTTTCCTTCGCCTCCATTGTTACCATGGTCGCCGTAGCACTTCGACTGAAGCCCGATGAAACCGAAAAAATGTCAGCATCCGGATTGAACGAAGAGCAGAAATCGATCTTGACCGAACAGTTTGGAGAAGAGTTCGTCGCCAAATTTGAAGCCGAACGGACTAAAGACGATCAGTCCGCCTCCGCCAACATCCTTTTTGAAGCCATGAAGGCACACATGGAACCGCAGACCAAAGCAGCTATCGATCAAATGTTCGCACAGCTCGAACAGCTGAAAGAAGAGAACTTAAGTTTAGCAGAAAAAGTCAAGAAGCTCTCCGATGAGCCGGAGACAAATCCAGCAGCTGAGTTCCCCGAAATGCCGCAAAAAGAAGGCAAGCTATCTAATGTGAAGATCAACCCACGAGCTGCGCATTATCTGTTTGTGGCCGAATCAATGCGTAATCCAAATTTAGGTTTAGAAGCAGCAGCGGACAACATCGATATTGAGGATGCCAAAGCTGAAACAAAAATGTTTCTCTCACAGGATGGAAACAATGGCACGCTCGTTACGCAGATCTTCAATGGTTTTACTTCAGCGAGCAACTTCCGCACGATCCGTGTAAAGGATAACTATCATAAAGCGGTTAAAGCCCAGATTAATTCGGTAGTGCAAAAATTCTCGAAGTACTTCACGCCAAAAGGAGACTTCAAGTTTACGCCGATGACGATCAGAACCTTTCATCACAAGATCAACGTTGTTTTTACTCCGGCAGAGATCATTGATTCTTATATCGATTATTTATACGACCAGTCATTGCGACCAGATCAGATGCCGATTTTCAATTTCTTGTGGAATGAATTACTCGCTCCGAAGATTTTGGATGATTTGGAATTGAGAATGGTGTTTAAAGGGAAGTACGAAGAAAATACCGATCCAAAAGCACCTACAGATCCTGAACAATCGATGGATGGTATCGAAACTATTTTGGTCGAAGCGAAAGCAAGCGGTACCTCACGGATCAATTTCTATGATAAGTATGTAGATCTTGCTACGGCGACAGACCAGGAAATGATAGACCATGCCTTTGGTTTCGCTCAATTTATCAAGAAGCATAAATTGCGCATCACCGAGATATACTGTTCTGATGCTTATCGGACCAGATATCAACAGGCATACGATGCCAAATTCAAAGGAAATTCTGGAATCGTCGGAGAAATCAATCCAAAAGCAATTATTGACTACAGCCCTGCGAGATTCGTTGCTGAGGATGGATTGGGTAATTCGCCAATTCTTTATGCTCACGCCAAAGGAAACCGTGTAAAAACACGGAAGAAAAATGCCGAGCCAAACATAATCAACGATATTCAACGCCAGGATTATGACGTCAAGATCTTTGGTGAGTTTAACATGGGTGTAGGCTTTGAATTTGAAGAGCTGACTTATGCATGTGTTCCCCCTGGCTATGATCCTCAAGCCGAACTTTCAGATTCTACAGAATTCCCTGACGGAACAAAACCTTCAGATGGTTCTTCTTCCGGAGCAGCAAGCGGTTCACAGGATCAAGGATTAGGATAGAAAAAAGCGAAGCGCAGCAGCGCTTCACTTTTGATTGTATTCACACACACTTAATATTAAGAAAATGGCTTACGTAAAAAAAAGCATAAAAAAGGTTAAAGGATCTCCAGGCGCACCAGCTGCCAAAAATCCGAATGTCGTCTTCTTACCCGCAGACGATATCGCTTCTTTTCCTGCCCGATCAGGTGTTCGTGCATTAGCGGCTCTCGCATTAAAGAATGGCGAAAAAGCTTTCTCGGTTTACATGACACCATCAACCATCAGCCGGGCAGGCGCTTCTGACGGTGATCCCGATAAGGTGGGCCACACCGATACAGTAACAGGGTTCATTCCTGGCATCACGGAAGCGATCGATGAATTCATGCAGGAGTCAATGGGTGAAGATTATATCGTCCTCACTTCCGAATGTGACTCGTCCAACAAGCGGATGCTCCACGGAACACCATGCAATCCGATGAAAGTGAAGTTCGAACGTCAGGACGATAATTCCGGCAAAGGTTATAATGTGACCATCGCTCAGGATCAGCCTGACAAATACTTACCGATGCATTATCCGTTTGATCTTCCGGAACTAGCTGATCCAGCGACCGATCAAGACGGTTCCGGATCAGCCGGAGACGGCCTTGGGTAATAGAAACCGATTAGTAAAGGCACAGACGCCGGTTTGTGCCTTTTCACTTTTACAAAACAAGTTATGACACAACTAACAGAAAATCAACAGAAAGTTATGGATGCCATCCATAATGGAGCCAACACGACAGAAACCATAGCCGAAAAATCAGGCTTGGCAAAAGGTTCTATCCCGGCCGTCATCAATTCCCTGGTTAAACGGGAACTTGTTGTCAAAAACGAAGATGGCACGTACACATTTAGTGGACAGATAGATCCGACAAATGAAATGGACCAAATCGGTCAAACTATGGAAAAATCGGCTAATGCTTTTTCCAAAAATCTTTTGGCGTCGAATTCCAATGAATCAGGTCGCTCAATCTTAGTCTTGATTCCTTACAAGAAGTCAGCTGCTGCCGGGGAAGAGTTGAAATATGCACTTCGTACCTGGGCAAAGAATGCAGCTTTCGATTTCCAAGTTGTTATCGTGGGAGATAGCGAACCTTGGTTTTCTGAAGAAATCATCCACGTGCAGCACGATGGCCATCTGGTGAAAGAAGACTGCGATTGTCCTGCTCCAGCTATGGTACAGAACCCACAGGCCGACGTAGCCCATAAACTGATCACAGCTATTGCTTCTCTTCAGATGGAAGGGGAATTTATCCTGAGCAATGATGATATCTTCATTCTTTCCCCGCAAACAATCGAGATGATCCGCATCCCTAAGGTTCTAGCATCCGGATTGGAACAAGCAGGTAGATCCGGAGGAACCTACAGCAAAAATGCTCAGCGCACGTTAGCCCTGTTGAATAAAAAAGGATGGCCCGCTCGAAACTACGGCACCCACACCCCGGCAGTGATCAATGCCCGTATGCTGGCAGAAATCTTCGAAGACGTTGACGTCACCGAAAAAGGTTACCTATTGACTTCATTGTATTTCAACAGGCTTCATTCTGGGCCGCGTCCATCGACCATTAACGGCAGCGCACCGAATGATACCGTTCTTGGATCCGTATATAAATCCGATCCAAACCCCGCGGTGATCAAAAAAGCGTTTGAAAGCCGTTGGTACATCAATACCAATACTGAAGGTTGGAAAGCCGTTAAACCACTTTTAGAAGAAGCATTTCCGGACAAATCGAAGTTTGAAAAATAGCCATGATGGAAAACCAAGCGACATACATGCTTCGTCGGACATACCTTACCGACGGCACGAACGGCGATATCTTTGGCCCGGACAAAACCGAACGGTGCAAAACAATCGAATTGCCCTGGCTTGAAAATGCAAAACGAAAATCCTGCATACCTGAAGGGCGATATCGCCTGAAGAAACGATTCTCAGAAAAATTTAAGCATCACCTGATCTTAATGGACGTTCCCGATCGTTCACTGATCCTGATCCATCCAGCTAATAATGCCCAAAAGGAGTTGGCCGGTTGTATTGCTCCCGTGACCACCATAACAGGACCGGGCACAGGCAACACTTCAGCCATTCCATTCGGAAAATTGCGCGATGAAATTTATGAGCTTATCGATCAAGGAGTAGAAGTATGGTTGGAGATCGTCAAAAAATAATGCTGAATACGCTTGTTTATAATTGGTTAATTGCCGGAGCTGACCCACAGGTCGGCCTCCGGCTTTTTATAACCTATGCAAAGCCGTTACCCGCGATCCGAAACCTGGTCAGCAAAAATCCAGTGAAGCATTTGGCTATCATTAAGAATGCCCTGCTGTATATCTCCGGCGTGGAGCTCGCTCCGCCATCAGCACCCGGGATAAATGTTTTGCCTTCCAAAACACCCGAAAGAAAGCAAACCATCCGTGAAGACTATCCCTTCCTAAAAGAAGATAGCTGCCCGCCCGAATTGAAAATCTTGGTAGCCGATAAGATCACCACCTTTCAGAACTACGTCGAATCCTACGATAAACTGAAACAAGCCAAAAACAGTGGCGAACATCTAGAAGCCGTTGCTTACCTGGTCGAAAATTTCATTAAGAACCAAGAAATCCACAAAGAATTCGAGCACTACAAAAAAGACAAGCAGATACTCGGCAAACATGCCATATTCAAAGAGTACGCACAGTTTCGTTCTTTACGCAAGCTATCCGCTCTGGAACTCGCCCGCATGAAAACCAATCTCGAAAACAACATCTACCGCACAAAAAAACTTCTCGCTTCAGAACCCCGTGAAGACCTGAGAATCAAACGCGAAGACACCCTCCGCAAGCACCAACGAAAATTAGCAGAGATTGAGAGGCTCTTGTCATAATTTTTTAGCGTACACACCATAATCTCAATTCTCAATACGCTATACGCACTACTATTAACGTCCTTTCCCTACCACCGCCACAACAGCATCTTTGTTTTATGGCGACAAACAAGGTCATAAAGCAAAATATCGTACTTGACGAGGAGGAATGGGACAAACTCGAAATCCTTTCCGGGCTCGATTATTCCCTGGATCACATTGCACTTTACTTCAACCTCGACAAAACAGTAGTTCACCAACTGGCAACCGATCCCAGTTCCAAACTATCGACGCATCTACAGGCCGGTAAGGTAAAGCAACGGGCTGACGAGCTCCTCGGTGTTTATCGCCTGGCAATGGAAGGTGATGTACCAGCCTTTAAAGCCATCGATGAAGTCCGTCGCACCCGGCTGTTCAAAATAACCAAACTTGATATTTTCGGAGGTTTAGATTCCAAGGGAACCGTGCAGATCCTACAGGATTACCTCCGATCAGAAGGGCGCAATGACATCTCCGTCGAAGAGCACGTCTACATGGACGCACTTCGGCTGATCCGCGATATGGATATCCAATATGGCAAACGCGCTACCATTGCCTTTCTTAACAACAAACTGAAGCTTACCTATGACAATGCCAAGAAACTATACGTAGAAGCCTTCAACCTCTTCAACCACGATGAAGGATTAGACAAATCCGCGCTCCGGAACAAATATGCGGACAACATGGATCAGGCAGCGCAGCACGTCAAAGAAAATGCAGTCACCATAGCCGACTGGAAAGTCTATCGAGAGCTCAATGTGACGGCTTATGAAATGCGTCAGCTCAATAAAGAAGATCCCGAACCGATCGATCCAAACCTCTACATCCGTCCATTCACGATGTATTCGCTCGATGTCCAGGACATCAAGATGTCACCGATCAACCGCAATGAAGTAGCCAGACAGATCGATGAGCAGAAAATGCCCGAACGGGACAAAGAGCGTCTGCGTGAAGACGCGATGTTAAAGCAGATTGACATCCGCAAACGATTAGAAACCACCAAGGAAGACTTTAGCAAGAGCAAGTAATGGCCTATAGACCGAAACCAAAGAAAGACGACGATAACGTTAAAGTGGGCTATGCCAATTGGGCTGCACAGGTCGTAGGCTTGATCAAGCCGCGAAACCTTACCATAATCGGTGGTCGTGGTACCACGAAAACGACAGAAATACAGGCCGAACGCGTTTATGACATGGTCTATGAACTACCGGGCGCTCCTGTTGGATGGCTGGCAGACACCTATACGAACTTAGAAAAGAATGTGCTCCCCTCGCTGATCAGCGGTTTGGAGCGAAAAGGCTTCATTGAAGGAATACACTTTATCCGGGGCAATAACCTGCCGGTATACACCAAGGCGCAGCGGGCAGCATTGCCGGCATATTTGCAGGAGCATTTCTGGAAGCCGGTCAATAAGATCGGTAAAACCCCGCAGATATTGGTTTTCTTTACCGGGTTTAATATCACGTTCGGTTCCCTGGACAAACCATCGTCTTTGGCCGGAGGATCCTTCATCCATTTCTTCGGCGATGAAGGGAAATATTTTAAAGAAGCAAAAGTGTCCGCTTTGTTCAAGGCAAACCGCGGATACCGTGAGCTGTACGGCGATTCGCCATATTATCGGGGCAAAACGCTGACATCCGATATGCCGGACACAAGTAACATCGGTGAGGACGATTGGATGCTCAAGCATGCAGAGCTGATGGACGTCGATGGTATCATGCAGGCGCTGGAAGTATCCGTGATCATGAACGAAGCCCTTCAGGAGTATGTGTACCACGAGCAGCTGGGCAACAAAGAAGAGGCTGCTAAGAAAAAACGGACCTACGAGCGTTGGCGCGAAAGATGGATAGCCATCCGTAAACGCAAAGAATGTCAAAACTTTTTCATGACCATGTCTTCCTATGCAAACGTCGATATCCTCACACCGGAATACATTCAAGATACCATTGACGAAGATATGGGCGATGTCGATACGGCAATCTTCTCCCGGAAACCACAGCTAACAGCCGGGCAGAAATTTTACGCACTGCTCTCTGAAGCCAATTTTTATGACGATGGTGTAGACACCCTCTGGGGAAATCGCTTTACCGTATATGACGGGCATGACTGCCGCGAATTGAAATACCTAGACAAAGACCGGGCGATCGATATCGGAGTCGACTTCGGAAACATGATGTCCATGTGTATTGGACAGGAGAACATGCGTGAAAACGTTTATCGCGTCCTGAAATTCATGTATACCCTCACACCGGACTGGATCAAGGAACTGGCGGCCAACTTCAAAAAATACTTCAAGCATCAGAAAGTAAAGACCGTCCACATGTATTACGATCGTGCTGGCAACAACTTCAAAAAAGCAGGGCAGGATCTTGCTTCCGAACTGAAAGATGCTATTGAGTTTGATATCGATGACAAGGGAAATAAAGTACGCTCCGGATGGCACGTTATCCCGATGTCGTTAAACCAAGGTAATATTCCGCAAAATGAAGAATACAACTTCATGCAGAAGTTCCTCGGTGGGCACGTCAAAAAATTGCCGAAGCTTCTGATCGACTTTTATCAGTGTAAAGAGTTGCGGGCCTCTTTGGAACTCTCCCGGACGAAAACCGTCCAGTTGCGAAACGGCACGAAAGTGCTGGTCAAAAACAAGACTTCAGAGAAAATGAAACTGGAGAAATTGCCTATGGAGTCAACCAACCCGTCGGATAGCTTCAAATACCTGGTTATGCGTCCCGTATGGCGAAAAATTATTCAGGTCGTTCATACGATTGAGGTCGGCAGAGCAGAGGTACGATAGCCTGTCCTTTATGACGTTCGTTGCTATTGGCAAATTTGTCTCATGACAGTTTTCGAAGCAATTAAAGATATGCGGGCAAAAAGTAAGCGAGGCGAGACATTCTCGTTTACTTTTGCCTCGTTTTCCATCACCCGGCGATCGTCTGAAGGGAACATCACCGTACACCGTGCCATCTTGCGAAAACGTACCTCGGCAAAATACAACCAATACGCCGAATACATGGAAGAATACCTCAACGTAGACACCAACGAACCTCGAAAATTCTGGCATTGTTGCCTTTTAACCTATAATGGACAGCCTCTCACGATCAACTAAATGAAAGAAAAAGTTACTAAAATCGGCAAAAACACTTCCGCAATCAATCTTGGCGGTGATGTATACACCATCTCAACCTCTGCGGCATATATGCATTACCAGCATTTCGATGACTTCAAAAATGACTGGGAGGCAAATCCGGCTTATGTGATGGGCAAAAAGATTGTTTCTTATGGCGCGTACAATAACCTGCCGGAAGTAATTTCGGAAGTGATGATGGGAAACAACATTGCTCCGGGTATCATTGAGCGTCAGATCGGGTTATTGCATGGTCAGGGAGTGGGTTCTTTCAGGTTAGAGTATACCGATGGTCAGATCATGCGTAACTATGTTGAGGATAAAGAGATTCTTAATTGGATCCGGCCATGGATACGCAGATACATAGGCATGGCCGAAGTTGAGTATCAGCACATGAAAGGTATTTTTCCGCGATACTACAAAGAAAAATCACACAGACTTTTGGGTTTAGACAGAACCGCCCGCGATTTTATCAGTAGAATTGAAATCGTGCCATCGACCGATGCACGTCTTGGTTTTCCGGAGCAAGGCAAAGAACACCGGATTGAAAACGTGAAGACGATTTATACCGGTGATTTTTCCAACCATTGCCTACGATCAGGAATTACGACCTATCCGGTTTTTGATCCAATGGATCCATTTAAGCACAACGTATCCATGTCGTATAACAACACGTATACATTTGCGCACAATTTTTACTCATTACCAAGTTATTACGGTACACTTGGGTGGCTTTATCGTTCGTCTGAGATTCCGGACATTATAAAGTACCTGGTCGAAAACGGCATCAGTATGGCCTACCATATCCATTCACCATCTGAATATTGGGAAAAAATCGAAATGGACCTCACTATGCAGGAAGAAAATCGGGGAAAGCCGGCAGAATATATCAAACAGAAGCTGGAAGAATTGAAAGATGAATTACTGGATTCTATCTCCTTGGCTTTGGCAGGTAAGAAAAACGCCGGGAAATTCTTTCATACAGTAGACTTTTTAGACCCGATGGGTAATCGCTGTGAATGGAAAGTAGAAGCTATTGATCAAAAACTGAAAGATTTTATTGAAGCACAGATAAAGATATCAGAAGCGGCAACCAATGCAGCCACTTCCGGAATGAACCTGCACCCATCACTTGCCAATGTGATGGTCAACGGAAAAATGTCTCCGGGATCAGAGATGCTCTATGCGCTCAAGCTGTACCTGTCTACAGACGTCAGTATTCCGGAGGAAGTAATTTTCGAACCAATCAACCAAGCCATTGCAGCAAACTGGCCCGACAAAGACATTAAGCTTGGCTATTATCGCAATATAGTCCAGCGGGAAGAGAATGTATCACCATCCGAAAGGGTATCAACCAATGTATAACTATGCTACTGATCACCAACAACGAAGAACTGGCCAACCTTACAGGCTCCTGGTACGAGAACAACGTTTTCGAGCGTATCGTTACCGATATAAAAAACGAAACTTACGAACTCGGCAAGCTCATCGGTTCCGCTATCATCACCAAGGCCGAAGAGATCGCTGGTAAAGAAGAACCTTCTCCGGAAGAAGTCAAAACTTTAGAATTCGTAAAAACCGCAATCGCCCTGGCTTCTGTCTATCGCTATTTTCAGAGTAACCTTGTTTCCCACGAAGGCAATGGCCGAAAAAAGAAGATTGATGCCGCCAATGAAAAAATAGCCTGGGAATGGGAGATCGAGCGCGACGATCAGTCGCACCTGATCAAAGTGCAGCAGGCACAGGATCAGCTGATCGAATGGCTCGAAGAAAAAAACATAGCCGGGTTCAACCAGAGCGGGGAACGTCAAGAAATCAATTCGCTATTCCTGAACAATACACGCGTGTTCAATTATTTCTTTCCGATTGACAACTCCGCGCGCTTCTTCCATATTGCCTCCCCACTGATCCGGGAAATACAGGACACGCACATGGCCGATGCTTTTGCTGAAGAGTACATTGTTTTTTTGGACAAATTCCAAAAAAACAACCTGAGCCCCGCTGAAAAAGAATTGCTTCGGTGGGCGAGACGATCCCAAGCGCTCTTTACCGTGGCCCTTGCCTGTCGTCGATTTTCTATCGCTGTATTTCCGCCATCCGTCGTAAAACGCTTTCAAGCTTCAGGCGCACAAAGCAAGCAAGCCTCCACGCCAGCAACCGATAAAGAAATAGATCGCTTTATCTACGAACTGGAGAAAGATGCTTCGGACTACCTCAACAAGATCAAGAAATACCGGTACCGAAATCAACCCGACTACACCGACCGAAAGCTGATCCCAACAAACGATCCCAAGAAAAAATACGCACGAGCTTAAATCTCAATACGCAATACGCAATACTATAAACCATGCACGAACTACACGTAACCGAGAAAAACAAAACGGTCCTGATTCCGGATCATTGGGACGAATGTTCCGACAAAGAACTGGAGTCCCTCTTCCGGATGGCCATGCAGGTCGTCGATGGTAAGATGACTTACGGAGAATATTGCGTGCGCGCATTTTGCAAGCTGAGCGGACTAAGATTCGGTATAGCCTTCCAGATTCGTAAACGGCTGAATCTGCACCTTAAATATACCGAAGCCCTGTATCGCCTTGCGCTCGAATTAGCCGGATGGGCGTTTCAGAAAATAGAGGAAACCGACAAGTATGAGTTTAATTACGATTCCATAACAAACAGATATAGAGCGATTAAAACAAAGTCATCTATAATGTATGGCCCGGGCGATCTTCTATCCGATATCACCTATAAAGAATTTCGTTCAGCGTTAGACCACATGGATGACTACGCGACGTATCTCCGCGCCAATGAGCCTGAGCTTGCCGATCAGTCGCTGCACTATTTTCTTTCCTGTTTATATCGCCCAGGGGAGAAGGGCAAACGTTGCGCGCTCGACACCGAAGAGCTCGACCATTATAGTTTGTTCGTCCGAAAGATTCCGCTTTGGCAAAAAAAGTGGATACAGATATGGTTTGCCTATTGTGTCCAATATATCCAAAGACAGCCCTTCCAGATCGAGGGTGCAGAAGTCGAATTGGAACTTTTGTTTCCACAAGGAACCGGAGACGAAGAAGGCACGAAGAAAAGAGGACTTGGATGGTCAGGCATCCTGATCGACTTTGCCAAGTCCGGAGTGTTCGGTACCATGGAGCAGTGCGACAACACCCATCTGTTTCACATCCTGATCTATTGGTACAAAACACACTTAGAACATTTAAAAGAACAAGCCCAATCCAAAAGAAAATGATTACCGTAGAAAAATTTAAAAACATCGCTGAAGCTTTTGTCGTGAAGCTCGGCTTCAAAGGATGCAAAGTGCCAGCCACCGAAGAGCAGACAATGAACCTGCTAAAAGATCATTCCGGAAGCTGGTTAGTCGCCGTGCTGCCAACCTTAGCTTCCGGCGGATCAAATCCGGACGCTCCAACAAAAGTGAACCAAACCATTTTCTATATCATCGAAAAAGAAAAAGACGGCACATCCCACCAAAAGCAGTTGGAGCAGTATCAGCGCCTTCAAAAACTATGCGCCGACATCCTGGCAGATCTCCTCGGAGAAAATGAAGAAGACTGTAAAACATTTCCGAATATTGTCGTTAACAGCATTTTTGTGGATCCGCAATACAACATTTTCGGCGGTTGGTTAGGCTGGCGTATCATATTCGATTTTTAACTATATTTGAGCATGGGATTA
>Ga0079224_100006946_pt1 | contig 15093 bp, 14 predicted proteins | sample Stecom2015_FD_80414 | JGI IMG/M metagenome (GOLD analysis project Ga0079224, IMG submission 80414) | Agricultural soil microbial communities from Utah to study Nitrogen management - Steer compost 2015 | ecosystem: Environmental > Terrestrial > Soil > Agricultural land | place: USA: Utah...
GACTTCAATAAACATCATTTATTTAGTGTTAAATTTATATAAATTGAATACAGGAAAAGAAAACTTTTTAAATACTTTTGATAAAATTTTCAACAGATGAATTTCCAGGTCTTAAAAACTGAAATAAAAAAAATAGTTACCCAACCCTTACTTACTAAAAATGAGCGTTTACAAAACATTTGCCAATTGTTAGAGCAACATGTTCCACATTACAACTGGGTAGGTTTTTATTTTAAAAATGGAGATAAAAATGAACTTAAATTAGGCCCGTATGTTGGAGAACCAACAGACCATACCATTATTCCGTTTGGTAAAGGAATTTGTGGACATGTCGCGGTTAGTAATAAAAACTTTGTGGTCCCTGATGTTTCTGCACAAAACAACTATATTGCTTGCAGCGTTAGTGTAAAAGCTGAAATTGTAATCCCCATTTTTGTCAATGGAGAAAACATTGGACAAATAGATATAGATTCCAATGTTCTCAACCCGTTTACTAAACAAGATGAACGCTTTCTGGAATTTGTTTGTAAACAGGTAAGTACTTTTTTGTAATTTCTTTTAAATCCCGGTTCTTATTGCTTCCACAGGATCTAGTTTTGAAGCCGAAATCGCCGGTATAATTCCCGATATTAACCCAATAAAGGTTGACAGCGCAAAACCAATAAAAATATTGGTAAAAGATAAAATAAACTCAAAATCTCCGGCAAAATTTGAGGCTATTAACGAGGCAATCCAAACCAGAACAATCCCAATTAAACCACCAATAAAAGCCAGCACAATAGCTTCAAACAGAAACTGAAACAAAATAAACCTGTTTTTGGCGCCCAACGATTTTTGAATCCCTATTAAATTGGTACGTTCCTTAACACTTACAAACATTATATTGGCAATGCCAAAGCCGCCGACAAGCAACGAAAAAGCACTGATAATCCAACCGGTCATATTAAGCACACTGATAATGCCATCTATAAAATCGGTTAACCCGGAGAGTTTATTTACAAAAAAATCATCCGGTTCTTCAGCCTTTAACCCTCGATAAACCCTGAGTTTTTGTTTTATTACCTCTTCCAAAGCACCTACATCTATTCCTCTTTCCGGACGTATCATAATCATTTCAGGTGCGCTGAATTTCCCACCGGTATAAAATTGGCGCACAAAATTTACCGGTACAAAAGCTTTTTCATCCGGAGAGTCAAACATTCCACCATATTTTTTCAATACCCCTATAACTGTTAACTTCCTTCCATAAATTCTTACCGTTTTGCCAATTGGATCTTCATTTTCAAATAAGTTTTCAGCCAGCGCATACCCAACTACAACCACGGGCGCACCTGTAACCGACTCCAACTCGTTATAAAACCTTCCGTTAGACATTCCTAAATTGTCTATTTCCACAATTTCATAGGTAACCGGAGTAACTTCAACATTGGCTATTAATTTATCCTGATACCGAACGTTCTGTCCACTTCCGAATATGGCATAAGCACTTGCCTGAATTTTGGGGACATTGTCTTTTATAAATTCATATTCTTTATATGTGGTTTGCGGAAAATTTTCGTATTGCCATCTGGGAACAGAGGTTGGCCCAAAAGAGTACTTGCAAATGTACATTGTATTTTTATCCAGCCCGTCAAGATTGTCCTTTATACTTTTATCCAAAGAGTCTACCGCAGCCAAAACTGCTATAATGGAAAAAATACCTACAGTTACCCCTAAAAGTGAGAGAAAAGTTCTGAGTTTATTGTTACGCAGTGCATTTATTGCAAAACTAAAACTCTCTTTAAAAAGACGTAAGTAAACTAGCATTCGGCAAGTATAAATTCATTAATTTGCAAGGTTAAAGATAGGACGTTTTGTTTAAACATTCGTTACAAAAAAAAGTTAAAAACTAATCCCTTGCATCTTTATTTTTTTCTTCTCAAATCCCTATTTTTGCGGTTCAAACAGCACAATCCATGACAACTACAAAACCTATCAAATCTGCTTTAATATCCGTATTTAATAAAGAAGGTCTTGAACCCCTTGTAAAACAATTAAAAAAAACAGGTGTAACCATTTACTCAACCGGCGGTACGCAAACTTTCATTAACAATCTTGGTATAGATGTAGTTCCTGTAGAAGAAATTACTTCATATCCTTCCATTTTAGGCGGAAGAGTTAAAACTTTACACCCAAAAGTTTTTGGAGGTATTTTAAACCGGCAAGACAATAAAAGTGATGTTGCTGAACTGGCTTCTTTTGAAATCCCGCAAATAGACCTAGTTATTGTAGACCTGTATCCTTTTGAAAAAACGGTAGCTTCCGGAGCAACAGCCGAAGAAATTATTGAAAAAATTGATATTGGTGGAATTTCTTTAATTCGTGCTGCTGCAAAAAACTACAAAGATGTAGTTTGTGTATCTTCCGTTCACGACTACGAAGAATTTTTAAACTTATTGGTATCAAAACACGGTGAAACTAGTCTGGACGACAGAAAACATTTTGCCACAAAAGCTTTTAACATATCCTCACATTACGATTCCGCTATTTTCAATTATTTCAACAAAGAAAACGAACTCACTTCATTAAAAATAAGTGAACCTTCAGGAAACGCCTTGCGTTATGGCGAAAACCCACACCAAAAAGGATATTTTTTTGGAGATTTTAACGACATGTTTACCAAACTACACGGAAAAGAACTAAGTTACAACAACCTGCTGGATATTGATGCCGCCGTAAACCTGATGAGCGAGTTTCAAAACGAAAAACCAACCTTTGCCATTCTAAAACACAACAACGCTTGCGGACTGGCACAAAGAGAAACTTTAAAACAAGCCTACCTAGACGCCTTAGCCGGCGATCCGGTTTCGGCTTTTGGCGGTATTTTAATAAGCAATACCGAAATAGATGCTGCAACCGCCCGGGAAATCCATTCTCTGTTTTGCGAGGTGGTTATTGCACCTGCCTATACACCTGAAGCGCTTGCCGTTTTAAAAGAAAAAAAGAACCGAATTCTTTTGGTTTTAAATCATTACCACATGCCGCAAACCCTTGTAAGAAGTTGTCTGAACGGCTACTTGATTCAAGATAAAGATACAGCAACAGATACTGCCGAGAAACTTTCAAACGTGACAAACAATATTCCTTCTGAAAAAGAGTTAGAAGACTTATTGTTTGCCTCAAAAATTTGTAAACATACCAAATCAAATACTATCGTATTGGCCAAAAACAAACAGCTATGTGCCAGTGGAACCGGACAAACCAGTCGCGTAGACGCCTTAAACCAAGCCATACACAAAGCCCAATCTTTTGGTTTTGATTTGCACGGTGCAGTAATGGCAAGCGATGCCTTTTTTCCGTTTCCAGATTGTGTTGAAATTGCAAAAAATGCCGGCATTAATGCCGTAATACAACCCGGCGGCTCCATTAAAGACCCATTAAGCATCACTTTTTGTAATGAAAATAATATGGCAATGGTATTTACAGGAACACGTCATTTTAAACATTAATTTTATTACATTTACAAGAATTGAATTTTAACCCTGATAAACTACATTAAACGCATGGGATTTTTTGACTTCCTTACCGAGGAAATTGCCATAGACCTAGGAACTGCAAACACGTTAATTATTCACAACGACAAAGTTGTTGTAGATAGTCCTTCTATTGTTGCCCGAGATAGAATTTCCGGAAAAATTATTGCTGCTGGAAAAGAAGCTAGCATGATGCAAGGGAAAACTCACGAAAATATTAAAACCATCAGGCCGCTAAAAGATGGCGTAATTGCCGACTTTGATGCTAGTGAGCAAATGATAAGTATGTTTATTAAAAACATTCCCGCGCTTAAAAAGAAGCTTTTTACACCGGCCTTGCGTATGGTAATATGCATCCCTTCAGGAATAACCGAAGTAGAAATGCGTGCCGTAAAGGAAAGTGCCGAGCGCGTTAATGGAAAAGAAGTGTACCTTATTCATGAACCCATGGCTGCAGCTATTGGAATTGGTGTAGACATCATGCAACCTAAAGGAAATATGATTGTTGACATTGGCGGCGGTACTACCGAAATTGCAGTTATTGCGCTTGGCGGAATAGTGTGTGATAAATCGGTTAAAATTGCAGGCGATGTATTTACTAATGACATTATATACTACATGCGTACACAACACAACCTATATGTTGGTGAACGTACTGCAGAAAAAATAAAAATTCAAATAGGTGCAGCCACAGAAGATTTAGAGCTTCCTCCGGAAGACATGAGTGTTCAAGGTAGAGACTTACTCACCGGTAAACCTAAACAAGTACAAATATCGTTTAGGGAAATTGCCAAAGCTTTGGATAAATCCATTCTAAGAATTGAAGACGCCGTTATGGAAACGCTTTCACAAACACCACCGGAATTGGCTGCCGATATATACAACACAGGTATTTATCTAGCCGGTGGCGGTTCAATGCTTAGAGGTTTGGATAAACGTTTATCACAAAAAACCGATTTGCCCGTTTATATTGCCGAAGATCCGTTGCGTGCCGTAGTAAGAGGAACAGGAATAACCTTAAAAAATTTACCTAAATACAAGAGCGTATTGATAAAATAGCATAACCCATGCAACAAATTATAAACTTTATTTTAAGAAACCGAAGTTTTTTGTTGTTTGCTTTGTTGTTTGGAGTTTCGTTGTTTTTAACTATTCAATCACACACTTACCACAAGAGTAAATTCATCAATTCGGCAAATTTTTTATCCGGAAATATTTATAAAACCACGCATGGTATTTCGCAATATTTTGACTTAAAAATACAGAACGAAATCCTGTCTGAAGAGAACAAAAAATTAAGACAATTGCTATATTCAAAGGACGCTGCCGACCCTGATTCCGTTTCATTAGACAGCTTTACTTATACATCTCCGTATAGATTCAGTAAAGCCTCGGTTATTAAAAACAGCTTCGGTTTGCTAAATAATTACATTACCCTTAACAAGGGTCAAAAAGATAGTGTTTATCAAGATTACGGTGTAATTTCATCCAATGGAATTGTGGGTATAGTAGATCAAACATCTGCTAAATTTTCACGGGTAATGTCCATTTTAAACTCCAAATCAAGAATAAATGCACAACTAAAGAAAACCAATCATTTTGGCACATTAAAATGGGAAGGAAAATCTCCCGAACTTGTTCAATTAGTTGATATCCCAAAACAAGCGCCTGTTCAAAAAGGGGATACCATTATCACCGGCGGACGCTCGACGATCTTTCCAAAAGGAATTCCTATTGGAAGCGTAGTTTCTTTTGAAATGGACGAAACCGGGAATTACTTTATTGTACAAGTAAAGCTATTTAACGACATGACCAATTTAGGACATGTTTACATCATAAAAAACCTGGATACTGAAGAAATAAACACACTGGAAACCCAAAATGAACAGTAGTATAGGAATGCATATTACCCGATTTATACTTTTAGTCTTACTACAAGTGCTTATACTAAATCATATTAATTTCCTGAACTATATTAATCCCTATGCATATCTGTTGTTTATTTTATTATACCCCATAAGCAACAATCGGCAGTTGTTTATTTTTATTTCATTTTTACTTGGGCTTACTATTGATTTGTTTTCAGATTCCGGCGGTATTCATGCAGCAGCCAGTGTTACCGCAGCCTATACTAGACCTTTATTTTTAAAATTTGCTTTCGGCACAAGTTATGAACATCAAACTGTAAAAATAAGCACTTCCGATTTTGGCCAACGCCTAACCTATTTCACCCTAGTTGTGGTTTTGCACCACTTGGTTTTGTTTAGTTTGGAAGTTTTTAGTTCATCACATATAATTTTAACCCTAAAAAAAACGTTATTTTCTAGTATTTTTACCATACTATTATGTTTAATTTTTACCGTTTTGTTTACTAGAAATACGAAATGAGAAAACTTTTACTCTTTTCTATTATTATTGTTGTTGGCTTACTCTTTATAGCACGTTTATTTTACCTGCAAGTATATGAAGGAAAAATATACTCACTAGACGAAGATAATGCAATTCGAAAAGTATTTCACTACCCAAAAAGAGGTTATGTCTATGACCGAAATGGCATACTGTTGGTAGCCAACCAACCTTCCTATGATGTTATGGTAATCCCACGCGAGGTAGAACCACTGGACACATTAGAGTTCTGCAGATTGCTTAAAATCACCAAAGACCATTTTATAAAAACCTATGAGAAAGCCTACACCTATTCCCCTAGATTGCCTTCGGTTTTTATTCCGCATTTATCCAAAGAAGATTACGCCTATCTTTCAGAAAAGATGCGAAAGTATCATGGATTTTATATTCAAAAACGGTCTTTAAGACACTACCAAACAGAAATTGGGGCTAATGTTTTAGGCGACATTGGCGAAGTAAACATGAGAGACATTGCAAGCGACCCGTATTATAAAATAGGTGATTTAATAGGAAAACAAGGTATAGAACTGTCCTACGAAAAAGAACTTCGCGGTGTTAAAGGCATCAAATACATCCAAAAAGATCGTTTTAACAGAGACATTGGCGCCTACAAAAACGGAGCTTTTGATGTATCCCCAAAAGCCGGAAAAGACATCACCATTACCATAGATGCAACACTACAAGCCTATGGCGAAAAATTGATGGAAAATAAACGAGGTGGAATTATAGCCATAGAGCCCGGTAGTGGAGAAATTCTGGCTATGGTTTCTGCACCTAGTTATAATCCCAATATTCTGGTAGGCAGAAAACGCTCGGCAAACTTCAATAAACTAATTAGAGACACCATCGCAAAACCATTGTTTGACCGAAGTTTACTGGCACAATATCCTCCGGGTTCACCCTTTAAGGTACTAAATGCCCTTATAGGACTTCAAGAAAATGTAACCACACCCGGCGAAACATACCCATGCAGAATGGGCTATTATTATAACGGCCGAAAACTTACCGGTTGTCATCATCACAGCAGTCCGGTAAATATGAATTCAGGCATTTATCATTCCTGTAATGCCTATTTTGTTAATTTGTACAGAAAAACCATAGACAAATACAACCATCCTTCTGAAGGCATGAATACCTGGAGTAAGCACGTAAAAAGCTTTGGTTTAGGTGAATTTTTAAATAATGATTTAGCCGTTGGAAGAAAAGGAAGAATCCCGGATGGAGATTATTATGACAGAGCCTATGGCAAAGGCAGATGGGCTTCAACCTATATCGTTTCAAATGCTATTGGACAAGGAGAAGTTGAAGCCACACCTATACAACTAACCAATATGATAGCCGCAATTGCCAACAGAGGTTACTATTATACACCTCATATTATTAAATCTATTGAAGGAGACACCATTAACCCTCAGTTTACCATACCGAAACACACCACAATAGACAAACAGCATTTTGAGCCGGTAATTCAAGGCATGTTTGATGTTTACAACAAAGGAACCGCTTCCATGCTTAAAGTAGATGGTATCGAAATTTGTGGAAAAACAGGTACTGCTGAAAACTTTGTGAAAATTGATGGTAAAAAAACCCAGCTTACCGACCATTCCATTTTTGTGGCTTTTGCTCCAAAAGACAACCCAAAAATTGCCCTTGCGGTTTTTGTTGAAAATGGATATTGGGGAAGCAGATTTGCCGGTAAAATAGCCAGTTTAATGATTGAGAAATATTTAAAAAACGACATTACCCGAACAGATTTGGAAAACTGGATTCTGAATCATACACTAGAACACGAGTATGAAAAACCACATTCGGGTAAACCGTTTAAAATTAACAACGAATCTCGAATTTTAACCGTTAAAGAATACGAAGCCCAAAAAAACAAACCCAAAGAAACCCTTTAACGTTTAAAACAAAAAACCTAATGAACAGAGAACGAAGAGGCTTAAATTTTGATTGGATTACCATTATTTTATTTTTACTACTGGTAGGTTTTGGCTATCTCAATATCCTTTCAGCCTCATCCAGTGGTGAAATAATTAATTATTTTGACTTTTCTACTTCCTACGGAAAACAATTGGTATTTATTCTTTTCACTTTTTTGCTTATTATTTTACTTCTTTCCATAGAAGCAAAATTTTATGAACGCTTTGCCAGTATTATATATTTGGTCTCAATGCTTTCTCTTGTTGGTTTATTCTTCTTCGGAAAAAATGTAAATGGAGCCACTGCCTGGTATGCTATAGGTGGTATGACCATTCAACCCAGTGAGTTTGCCAAATTTGCAACTGCACTTGCCGTAGCTAAATATATTAGCGACCTACAAACCAACATCCATGAGTTTAAACATCAACTTCGCGTTTCTCTTATTTTGCTTATTCCCGCTATACTTATTGCCTTACAACCCGATGCCGGAAGTGCTTTGGTTTACGGTTCTTTCTTTTTTGTTTTCTATCGCGAAGGTATTCCTCAAATTTATCTTACCATAGGGTTTATACTCTTGTTACTTGCTATTTCGTCATTAAAATTTTTACCCATTCCAACACTACTCGTTTCAACTGTACTTGTTTTTTTGCATTATTTTTTAATCCGAAAAAAAAGAAAAAAAATCTACCAGCCTATTCTTTTAGTTTTGGCTTTTGCCTGTATATCTTTTGGTGTACGGTATTTTTATACAGACATTATTCCTTCACATCAACGCGACCGAATTACCATTTGGTTACGACTGGAAAAAGATCCGATAGTCTTGGAAAAAATGAAACAAAGTATTTCCTATAACTTAAACGAATCGGAAAAAGCCATAAGTTCCGGCGGTTTAACCGGTAAAGGGTTTATGGAAGGTACGCGAACGATTGGAAATTTTGTACCGGAACAACATACAGATTATATATTCAGTACGGTAGGAGAAGAATGGGGTTTTGTAGGCAGCAGTTTGGTTATTGTGGTTTTTGTGTTGTTGCTCTTACGAATAATTCATCTGGCGGAGCTTCAAAAATCCCAATTTAGCAGAGTTTATGGTTATAGTGTGGCTTCCATTCTCTTTTTTCATTTTATGATTAATATAGGAATGGTTATGGGTTTAATTCCTACCATCGGTATTCCTTTACCTTTTTTCAGCTACGGAGGTTCAGGACTTTGGGCATTTACACTACTGCTTTTTATTTTTATAAAACTGGACGCCAATAAAATAAATGAATGGTAAGGTTTATTTTTTTAACTCAAGTTTCTCGGCAAAATAATCGCAAAAATCCTTCATAGTAGCCGTCATTTTTTCATCCTGAGTAGCTCGGTTAAAGGTATCGCTCATCGCTACCAGTGTTTGGTGAAAAAACTGTTTCATTTCATCTACAGGCATATCTTTTGTCCATAAATCTATACGCAAAGTTTCCTGATTTTCACTGTCCCAAACCGAAAGCATCATAGCCTTGGCTTCTTCGTTGGTGATTCCGCCATCTTCTGCAGACCATTGTAGTTTTTCGGGAATTCTGTTTTCGTCCAATTCAATATTGAGAGTTATGGTAGATGTTGTGTTTGCCATTATTTTCGAGGTTTAAAATTTGAATTTGTAAATATTTCTTCCGAAGATTTCAGTAGCATATCTTGAAAAGAAACTGCATTGGTTTTCATATATGATTTTACGATTTGCCAGCCTATATATTGGCCTATTCTGCCCGGAGATTCGTTATCTATTTGCTCAAGTTGAAATTTTGAAAATGGCGCAGGATTAATAAACCTGCTAGGAAGACTCGAGTCGGTACTGTAAAGCAACGCTCTGTCTATAAAATACTGCCAGATTTCAAATTCGTTAGCCATGGCCCAATCCAGTTGCTCCGGGCTGTATCCTATTTTTTCGGCATCTGTTTTAAACGGAATTACCTTATCTTTAAAATACAGTTGTTTTCCGTAATAAATCATCTCGTCCAAAAGTGTTCTCTTTGAGGTTTGAAAAATATAATTTTCGGCATAACCTGTGGCCAAATCCACTACTATTTGTTCTTTATTAAAACCGTCTCTAATATATTTCGAAATCCCTTTGTAAAATTCATGATCGCTACCAAGGTAGGTATCAATAGCAATAAATGTAAGTGAATCGGTTACTATGGTTTTATTTCTGTAATCTACCTGTGAAATATGTGTAATAACTCTAGGTACTTTAAACTCCGGGAAGTAATATTTTAAATGTTGAAACAGCAATGTAATTTCTGATTTTATTTCAGAAAAATCTTCAATTTTAAGAGCTACTTGACTACTTATCTGTTTTTGTAGGGTATCCTGCATTTTTGCCACCCAAAATGAATCTTTATATGTTTCTGAAAACATAAAGGGATAGTTTGCCTTTAACTGAGGCAAATCAGCTGGAGTAGATTTATCAAAAAGCTGATCAAAACGTTCAATATTTACCGAAACGTTAATATTGGCTATTTTACTTTCAATAGCACTGTCTTTTTTACAAGAAAATAAAACAAAGCTTAATAAAGAGAATATAAAATAGGGTTTCATAGCTAAGTAAGTTGTTTTCAATTTTTATTAATTGGTGCTTTCACGTATTTTTGTTTGGCAAAGGTACTATTCTTTGTTTTAAAAATCGACACCTAAATGCAAACTGAAAAAGTAGCACAATATATTACATCCTGGTTAAAAACTTATGCCTTAAACGCTAAAGTAAATGGATTTGTTATAGGAATTTCCGGCGGTATTGATTCGGCGGTTACCTCAACATTATGTGCCCAAACGGGACTAAAAGTACTATGTCTGGAAATGCCTATACATCAGGCTGAAGCACAAGTTACCCGGGCGTTGAATCATATTTCGTGGCTTCAAAAACATTTTCCTGAAGTGTCTATGCAAAAGGCAAACCTTACTCCTGTTTTTGACAGTCTGGTAGCTTCGCTTCCTGAAATTGAAAACGAAGAAACCCGTTTGCTTTCTTTAGCCAACACCCGAGCACGATTACGCATGACCACCTTATACTATTTTGCCACAGCAGAAAAACTACTGGTTGCCGGCACAGGAAACAAGGTAGAAGATTTTGGAGTAGGTTTCTTTACAAAATACGGTGACGGTGGCGTTGATATCAGCCCCATAGCCGATTTGCTTAAAACAGAAGTCTATGAACTTGCCGCATATTTAGGCATCAATCAAGACATAATGGATGCTGCGCCTACAGACGGTTTGTGGGGCGACGACAGAACCGACGAAGACCAAATTGGCGCTACCTATCCGGAACTGGAATGGGCCATGAAAATGGACCAAAAAGGTAAAACGGCACCCGATTTTACCGGCAGACAAAAAGAAGTGTTTACCCTTTACAAACGCCTGAACACAGCAAACAAGCACAAAATGATTCCAATTCCTATGTGTGAAATTCCGGCCAATTTGAAATAAGTATTTCTTTATCTTTAAAAATTTCTTATCTTTATTACATATTGCACCTTATTTAACCAACCAACCTCATAAATATTTAAGGTCATGATAAGACTATTAGTAGTTGACCATCATCCTATCATCAGAAAGGGTTTTGAGTTATTGTTTATTGCATCAAACAGTGTACAGTTTGTAGGTGCACTTGATGATGGTGAAGCTATTTTTGATTTTCTGCGCAGAAACCAAGTAGACCTTATAGTAATGGAATTGGATTTGCCTAAACTAAATGGGATTACTGCTTTAAGACGTTTAAGGAGCGACTACCCGAACATAAAAACACTCATCTTCAGTGCACAACCGGAAGAAGTATATGCCATAAGCTCCATAAAGGCTGGAGCTTCGGGTTACCTGCCCAAAGTGGCCAATGTACTCACTGTAAAAGAAGCCATCATGAAAGTAGCCAAAGACGAAATCTACTTGAGCCCGGATTTGGCCCACAGCATGGCTTTAGGTAAAAAAGTGAATCGTGCCGGAGCTCACTATAAAAAACTATCAACCCGTGAAGTTGAAGTGCTCAAACTGCTTTCTATAGGGAAAAAAAACAAAGAAGTAGCCGAGGAATTAAACATTAACGAAAAAACGGTAAGTACCTACAAAGCCCGGCTTATGAAAAAACTGAATGTGAATAATCTGGTAGATTTAATTAACCAAGCCAAACTGCTTGAATCATAACACGCGATTTAACTTTCGGGAAAGCAATCTTTTTAACCCCGAATAGTCATTTATTTCTTCCAGAATAGATGTGTTTACTTCGGCTCTTTTTTCTATCGTTTCATACTGAAATTCTTTTACTTTTTTATCTATTAAAAAGCACCGTAAACTTAGAATCGTTTCACTTACCAACTGTGAGATATTAGTGTTTTTGTCTTTTGGGTAAATATTTTTTCGCTGCCAATTGTGTAAATTATAACGCTCATCTTCCATGAGAATTGATGTGATTTCAGAAGCCAGTTCTGGTGATAGCGTATTTACCAAATGCTCTACCGAAGTATCGGGATTTTGGTTTAACGTATCAATTATGGTGTAATAAAGCGTTTTAAAAATAGGGTTCGAAAACTGCATTTCATCTTCCTGCAAATCCAGATACACTTTTTCAAACACTTTACTGGACTGTATTACAGGCTCCATCTCTAAATCGCCCAATTCATTTTCTTTTAAAACCAAATCTTCAAATTGTTCCGTTTTATTTCCATAAAGTAGAAGTATTTCAATGATTTTTCGCTCCAATTCGTACTGTACATCTACTTTGGCGATGGTTTTTTCAGGCTTGATAACATCAAAGGCTTTTTGTTGATTCTTGTATGCTTTGTTGGTTTCCTGAATGTATTTTTTATTTAGCTGTGCCAATGAACTAAACAGCACTTCTTCACTTATATCCATTATTTTAGAACATTCCTGAATATAAATTTCGCGTTGTATTCTATCCGGTATTTTTGAAATACTTTGGATAATATCCCGAATGGTATCGGCTTTTTTTATGGGGTCATTTTTGGCTTCTTCTACCAGTAAAGAAGCTTTAAACTGAATGAAGTCTTTACGGTTTGTTTCCAGGAATAAAGTGAGTTCTTCCAGGGTATTATTTCGCGCAAAGCTATCCGGATCTTCTCCTTCAGGAAAAGTACATACTTTAACGTTCATCCCTTGTTCCAAGATTAAATCAATACCGCGTAGCGAAGCTCGAATTCCGGCAGCATCGCCATCAAAAAGCACGGTAATGTTTTTGGTCAGCCGGTTAATAAGCCGTATTTGTTCCGAAGTTAAAGCGGTTCCTGAGGATGCCACAACATTTTTTATACCGGTTTGGTAAAACTGAATAACATCGGTGTAGCCTTCTACCAGATAGCAATTGTCTTCTTTGGCTATAGCCTGTTTGGCATGAAAAATACCATATAGAATTTTACTTTTATGGTAAATTTCACTCTCGGGCGAATTCAGGTATTTTGCTGCTTTTTTATCGTTAGTAAGAATTCTTCCTCCAAAGCCCAACACTCTGCCACTCATGCTTTGTATAGGAAACATCACCCGACCTTTGAAACGGTCAAACCGTTTTTCGTCCTTTACGATGGTAAGACCTGTTTTTTCCAGATAGTCTATATTATATCCTTTGCTTAAAGCTTCGTCGGTAAAGGCTTGCCATTCGTCCAGAGAATAGCCCAAGTTGAATTTTTTAATAGTTTCCAGGGTAAATCCACGCTCTTTAAAATAACTCAACCCTATGGCTTGACCCGGGTCGGTTTTTAATAAGTTTTTTTGAAAGTATTTGCTGGCAAATTCATTGATTAAGAATAAACTTTCGCGTTCATTTTCCTGTTCTTTTTGCTCGGTGGTTTGCGCAGTTTCTTCTATTTCTATATTGTATTTTTTGGCGAGGTATTTTATGGCTTCCGGATAGGTAAAATGCTCATGTTCCATCAAAAAGGCTACCACATTTCCGCCTTTACCGCTGGAAAAATCTTTCCATATTTGTTTTACCGGAGAGACCATAAAACTGGGTGTGCGTTCGTCGCTGAACGGACTTAGGCCTTTGTAGTTGCTTCCTGCTTTTTTAAGCTGTACAAAGTCGCCTATTACTTCCTCTACACGGGAAGTTGCAAATACCTGATCTATGGTTGTTCTTGATATCAAAAAATGTGTGCTTTTTTCGAACCGTAAAAATAAGAAAACCTTTTGGGTTAATCTCTTATAGGTTTACGATTTGAAGATATAAAAAAATTATTTTTTTCTATCTATCACATAGTCAACCATCAAAATCAAAGAAGTTTTGTATGGACTTTCGGGATAGTTTTCCAGAAGTTTTAAGGCTTGTGCCTGAAAGTGTTTCATTTGGGTTACGGCATACTCCAATCCGCCACGTTCTTTTACGAAGGCAATCACTTCTTTCACGCGTTTTTTGTCATTATTGTGGTTTTTCACGGCGTTGATCAACCAACTGCGTTCTTTGGCTGTACAAGTATTAAGCACGTGAATAAGTGGTAAGGTCATTTTTTGTTCTTTGATATCTATTCCTGTAGGTTTGCCTATTTTGTCTTCGGTGTAGTCAAATAAATCGTCTTTTATTTGAAAAGCCATCCCGATGAGTTCTCCAAATTTTCGCATGGTTTCCACTTCGGAAGAACCGGGTTTAACTGAGGCGGCGCCCAGGCTACAGCAAGCGGCTATAAGCGTAGCTGTTTTTTGCCTGATAATTTCGTAGTAAATGTCCTCGGTAATGTCTAGCTTTCGAGCTTTTTCAATTTGCAACAATTCGCCTTCACTCATTTCTCTAACAGCTACGGATATAATTTTCAGTAAGTCAAAATCGTTGTTATCAATGCTTAAAAGCAATCCTTTTGACAGTAAATAATCACCTACCAAAACGGCTATTTTATTTTTCCACAAAGCGTTTATGGAGAAAAACCCGCGACGACGGTTGCTGTCGTCTACCACATCATCATGCACCAGTGTGGCGGTATGAATAAGCTCTATAACAGAAGCTCCTCGATAGGTACGCTCGCTAATTTCGCCATTGGAAATCATTTTTGCCGTAAGAAAAACAAACATGGGTCGCATTTGTTTTCCTTTTCGGTTTACAATGTAGTGTGTGATGCGATTGAGCAGCGCCACTTTTGAAGACATGGAGAGTTGAAACTTTTGTTCAAAAAGTTCCATTTCAAAGGCTATGGGCTGTTTTATTTGTTCAACAATCTTCAACAGAATACAGGTATAAAAGCGGGTAACAAACCTACTAAAAATGTCTGTGAAAAACTATTTTACC
>Ga0079224_100006948_pt1 | contig 15091 bp, 15 predicted proteins | sample Stecom2015_FD_80414 | JGI IMG/M metagenome (GOLD analysis project Ga0079224, IMG submission 80414) | Agricultural soil microbial communities from Utah to study Nitrogen management - Steer compost 2015 | ecosystem: Environmental > Terrestrial > Soil > Agricultural land | place: USA: Utah...
GGAACGCGCGGCTCAGGTGCCGGCGCCAGCGCCCTCAGCCGTGCCGTCGCCGTCCTCGGGCGGCAGCTTCCCCCATCGCTCGACGATCACGCCCAGCACGCCGAGCACGAGGCCCACGAGCGCTGCGGCCGCCGTGGGCAGCAGGCCCAGCAGCGGGTCACCGATCCCGGTCACCGCGAGGAACAGGGCCTGGCCGGTGAAGATCCCGCCCACCACGGCGCCGGTGTACGCACAGGCGCGGGCGAGCAGGACCGTGCGATAGGCGGTGGGCAGATCGATCTGGTGGCGGCGCGGGGCGAAGCTCGGGTGCTCCTTCCGCTCCGCGCTCTCGAGCATGTAGCGGCGCAGCGGCAGCCCCGCACCGAGCAGCACCGCGCACAGCACCGCGAGCACCACGGTGGTCAGCCAGCCGGCGAGCGGAAGGGTGTGGCCTCGCGCCGAGAGGGTCTCGAGCAGCTGCGCGCCGAACCCCGCGCCGACCACCGCGATCAGCAGCAGAACGGAGATGCTCAGCGGTCTCACGGACGATCGAATCCCTCGATCGCGGGCCCAGCGTGCAGGCCGTCGCGGTCGGGTGCCGCCTCGAGCAGCGCAGCGATCGGGCCATGGCCGGGCAGCGCCGCCTCGGGGCGGGCGTCATGCCAGGGCGCGAGCACGAAGGCCCGCTCATGGGCGCGCGGGTGCGGGAGGGTGAGATCCTCGTCCTCGCTGGTGAACTCCCCGTAGGTGATCACGTCGACGTCCAGGGTGCGCGGCCCCCAGCGCACGAGCCGCTCGCGATGCGCGGCGCGCTCAGCGCGGTGAGCCACCTCGAGCAGAGTGAAGGGGCTGAGCACGGTGCGCACCCCGATGACGGCGTTGAGGAAGGCGCCCTGCCCGTCCGGGCCGCCGACGGGCGCGGTCTCGTGCACGGGCGAGGTCCACTCGACCTCGATCCCCTCGGTCCCTGCGATGAGTGCCAGCGCGGCGCGGAGGTGCTCCTCCCGCTCACCGAGGTTCGTGCCGAGGGCGAGCACTGCGTGAACCGCTGGGGCGTCCCGCTCGATGCGCACGCGCACATCGCCGACGGGCAGGCCGACGGGCGCGGCGGGCTTGTGCACGGTGACGCCGATGTGCCGCACGAGCGGCGCGCCGGTATCGGTGAGGATCCTCTGCGCGATCCTTTCGGCAAGGGTCTCGACGAGGTCGTGCGGTCCGGCGAGCAGCTCCTCCTGCACGGCGGCGGCGGCCTCGGCATAGTTCACCGTGCGCGCGAGCGCGTCGGTGCGGCCCGCCGGGGCGGTCGCGACGTGCAGGACGATGTCGGCGATGAACTCCTGGCCGAGCTGCTTCTCCTGCGCGAGCACGCCGTGGTGGCCCCAGGCGCGGATCCCGTCGACCTCGATCCGGTCCAGGCGCTCGGCGCTGGTGACGTGCGTGCTCATCGTCCGCTCCTTCTCAGCATGTCCCCGACCTTCACTGCGGCGAGCGACGGGGCGACGTCGTGCACGCGCACCGCCCAGGCGCCCTGTCGGGCGCTGTAGCCGCTGATCGCGGCGGTGGCCTGGTCGCGGTCCACGCCGAGCGAGCTGACGAAGCGCTTGCGGGAGGCGCCGATGAGGATCGGCAGGCCGTGGGAGGCGATCGTGTCCCACTCGGCGAGCAGTCGCCAGTTCTGCTCCCCCGTCTTCGAGAAGCCGAGCCCAGGATCGGCGACGAGGAAGCGGTCCTCGACTCCGGCCTCCCGCAGCGCGTCGAGCCGTTCGGCGAGCTCGGCGGCGCTCTCGGGGCCCACGTCCTCGTAGACGGCCAGCTCGTTCATGACGTCGCTGTGGCCGCGCCAGTGCATGGCGATGAAGACCGGCGGGGTGCCGGCACGGGTGCGCAGGCGAGCGGCTTCGCGTCCCATGTCCACATCGGCCCGGCCGGCGGAGACGTCATTGACGATGAGGGCGCCCGCCTCGACGCTCGCCGCCGCGACGGAGGCGCGCATGGTGTCGACGCTGACCACGACGTCCTCGGCGCTGAGCGCCTCGACGACGGGCAGGACGCGGCGCAGCTCCTCGTCCTCGTCCACGCGCGGGGCGCCGGGACGGGTGGACTCCCCGCCCACGTCGACGATCGCGGCGCCCGCGGCGATGAGCGCCCGGCCGTGCGCGATCGCGGAGGGGGTGTCGGCGTACTCACCGCCGTCGGAGAAGGAATCCGGGGTGACGTTCAGGACGCCCATCACGAGGGTCTCGTCGCCGCCGAGGCGGTCAGGGAGCCCCTCGGGGCGCAGGCGGTCCGCGGCCACGGGGCTCACCGGCCGTTGTGGAGGAGGGCCATGGCCTCGCCGCGCGTGCTGGGGTTGTCCCGCAGCATCCCGCGCACGGCGCTGGTGATGGTGCGGGCGCCCGCGGCGCGCACGCCCCGCATCGACATGCACATGTGCTCCGCCTCGACCACGACGATCGCGCCGCCCGCGCCGAGCTCGTCCATCAGCGCGTCCGCGACCTGGGAGGTGAGGCGCTCCTGCACCTGGGGTCGACGCGCGTACACCTCGACCAGGCGCGCGAGCTTGCTCAGCCCCGTGACGCCCCCATCGCCGGGGATGTAGCCCACGTGCGCGGTGCCGTGGAAGGGCAGCAGGTGGTGCTCGCACATCGAGTGGAAGGCGATGTCGCGCACGAGCACGAGCTCCTGGTGCTCGATCGCGAAGACCGTCGAGAGCGGCTCACGGGGATCCTGCGAGAGGCCATGGAAGACCTCCGCGTACATGCGCGCCACCCGGGCGGGGGTGTCGAGCAGGCCGTCGCGGTCGGGGTCCTCGCCGATCGCGGAGAGGATCTCCCGCACGGCTGCTTCGATCCGGGGCTGGTCCACTGCCATCTCAGCGGCCCGTCCCGTCCTGGTCACCGGTGCCGGTGGGGCCGCCGTCGTAGTCGTACCCGCCCTGGCTGTAGCCGCCGGGCTGGTATCCGCCGGGGCCCGCGGGACCCGTCGGCCCCTCGCCCGGCAGTCCGCCGTGCGGGGCGCCGGGGATGGCGGGGCCGTCGCCACCGGGGTGGGGCAGCTCGGGCGCACCGGGCTGGAGCGGCTCGCCCGCGTCGTGCTCCTCGGTGCCGGTCGCGGTGGTGGTCCCGCCGACGGTCGGCGCCGCGAGGGCGGGGCGCTCCTTGCTCGAGGCCCATACCTCGCGCGGGGGCTGCTTCTTCACATCGCGGAAGATCTCGGCGAGCTCGTGCTCGTTGAGGGTCTCCTTCTCCAGCAGATCCTCGACCAGGCGGTCCAGGATGTGCCGGTTCTCGACGATCACGGACCAGGCCTCGTCCAGGGCGCGGTCCAGCAGGGCGCGGACCTCCTGGTCCACGAGGCTCGCGGTCTCGCCGGAGAAGCGGGGGCCCTGCCCCTGCTGCATGCCCACGAACACCTCGTCCTGGTCGCCGGAGAGGGCCACCTGGCCCACGGCCTCGCTCATGCCCAGCTGCATGACCATCGTGCGCGCGATCTTCGTCGCGTTCTGCAGGTCCGAGCTGGGGCCGGTGGTGACGTCGTGGAAGATGCTCTCCTCCACCGCGTAGCCGCCCATCGCGTAGGCGAGGCGGTCCAGCAGCTCGTTGCGGGACTGGTAGTTGCGGTCCTGGGTGGGCACCACCATCGTGTAGCCGCCCGCGCGGCCGCGCGGCAGGATCGTCACCTTCGTGACCGGGGCGGAGTTGTTCATCGCCGCCGCGACCAGGGCGTGGCCGCCCTCGTGGTACGCGGTCATCTGGCGCTCGCGCTCGGTCATGACCTTCGAGTACCGCTGCGGGCCCATGGAGACGCGGTCGATCGCCTCGTCCAGGGCGCGGTTGTCGATGATCTGGTTGCCGGAGCGGGCGGTGAGCAGCGCCGCCTCGTTCAGGACGTTGGCGAGATCCGCACCGGACATGCCGATGGTGCGCTTGGCGACGGCCTCGAGGTCGACGTCGTGCGCGAGCGGCTTGCCCTTGGCGTGCACGCCGAGGATGTGCAGGCGGCCCTTGAGGTCCGGGGCCTCCACACCGATCTGGCGGTCGAAGCGGCCCGGGCGCAGCAGCGCCGGGTCGAGGATGTCCACGCGGTTGGTCGCCGCGATGAGGATGACGTTCTGGTTCTCCTCGAAGCCGTCCATCTCCACGAGCATCTGGTTCAGCGTCTGCTCGCGCTCGTCGTGACCGCCGCCCATGCCGGCGCCGCGGTGGCGGCCGACGGCGTCGATCTCGTCGATGAAGATGATCGCCGGGGCGTTCTCCTTCGCGGTGGTGAACAGGTCGCGCACGCGGCTCGCGCCGACGCCCACGAACATCTCCACGAAGTCGGAACCGGAGATCGAGTAGAAGGGCACGTTCGCCTCGCCCGCGACAGCCTTCGCGAGCAGGGTCTTGCCGGTGCCGGGCGGGCCGTAGAGCAGCACACCCTTGGGGATCTTCGCGCCGACGGCCTGGTAGCGTCCCGGATCCACGAGGAACTGCTTGATCTCGTCGAGCTCCTCGACGGCCTCCTCGGCGCCCGCGACGTCCGCGAACGTGACCTTGGGGGCCTCCTTGTTGAACAGCTTCGCCTTGGACTTGCCGAACTGCATCGCGCGGCCGCCGCCCTGCGCGTTCATGATGAGGAACCAGAACAGGCCGATGAAGATCAGCAGCGGCAGGAAGGACAGCAGCAGGGTGGACCACCAGGAGCTGCTGGCGATCTCGTCGGTGTAGCCCTTGGCGGGATCCGCCTCCTGCACCGCCTCGACGACCGCGTCACCGCGAGCGTCGACGTAGGCGAAGCGGACCTTCGTGCCCTTGTTCTCGCCGCCCTCGGTGAAGTCCTTCGTCAGGACCAGGTCCACGCGCTGCTGGTTGCCGTCGATGATCTTCGCCTGCTCGACGGTGTCGCCGGCGAGCAGCTCGAGACCCTGCTGGGTGTCGATCTGCTGGTAGCCGTCGCGGCCGAACAGCGAGAACATCGCCATGCCCAGCAGGAGCGCGACGACGATCCACAGCGCGATGCCGGTGAAGGGGCGGCGCTTCTTGCCACCGGGGCTCTTGGCGGAATCTGCCACGTGATCAGTCCTCGTAGACGGAGCGCGCGAGGACGCCCACGTAGGGGAGATTGCGGTACTGCTCGGCGAAGTCGAGGCCGTAACCGATGACGAACTCATTGGGGATGTCGAAGCCGACGTACTTCACGTCGATGTCGACGCGCGCCGCCTCCGGCTTGCGCAGGAGGGCCGCGATCTCGACGCTGCGCGGGCCGCGCGAGCGAAGGTTGGACAGCAGCCACTTCAGGGTCAGGCCCGAGTCGATGATGTCCTCGACGATCAGCACGTCGCGCCCGGTGATATCACCGGAGAGATCCTTGAGGATGCGCACCACGCCGGAGGACTTCGTGCCGGAGCCGTAGGAGGAGACCGCCATCCAGTCCATCTCGACCTTCAGGTCGATCTGGCGGGCGAGGTCGGCCATCACCATGACCGCACCGCGCAGGACACCCACCAGCACCGGGGGCTCGTCCGCATAGTCCGCGGTGATCTGCGCGCCGATCTCGGCGAGCCGATCGCGGATCTGCTGCTCGTCCAGCAGCACACGGTCGACGTCGGGGTGGGGGTGCGTCTGGGGCACGCGGATCTCCTCCAGGGAACGTGGTGGGGTGCGTCCGCCGCGTCTCACGGAGCGTTGCGGCGCCACACCAACAGGCCGTCGCGGCGAGCGACCTCGATCCTACCCGGAACGGACACGGCTGCCTGACCGTGCCATGTGACGACCAGGGCATCCAGCGCCTGGACATGCCGCCGCAACAGGGTCTTGGTGGCGTCGTGGCCGGTCAGCTCGAACATTGCGCGCTCAGCGGAACGGCAGGCGTCACGCAGGATGCGGGTGCGCAGCGGCTCGGCGACAGCGGCCAGGGCATGCACATCCAGGAGCAGCAGATCCCCCTCCTCACGAGCCGGCGAGCTGTCGCGGCGCAGCTCGGCGAGCAGGGCGGTCGCTTCCGCGTCGAGGTGGTCGGCGTCGGGCCGGAGGAGGTCGGCCGTGCGGGCGAGGTTCTCGTCGATCTGGTCGCCGAGGATCCCCCGCAGCAGCGGCAGGGCGCGGTGGCGCACGCGGGCCCGCAGGAGGGAAGGGTCCTCGTTCATCGGGTCCTCCCACCAGGTGAGGTCGTGCAGGCGGCAGATCTCCTCGGTGTCCGCGCGGCGCAGAGCGGTGCGCTCGTCCCGGCCGGTGCCGAGGAAGGGTCGCAGCAGCGCGCCGCGGGAGCGGGGGATCCCCGCGAGCGCCCGCGGCCCGGCCCCTCGGGCGAGGCCCATGAGCACCTGCTCGGCCTGGTCGTCGAGGGTGTGCCCGAGCAGGACCGCGAGCGCGCCGCGCTCCTCGCGATGGGCTTCGAGCACCTCGTGGCGGGCGGTGCGAGCAGCAGCCTCGAGCCCGCCGGGGGCGGTGAGATCGACCTCGACGCGCAGCACCTGAGGGCTCGCGCCGAGCCGTTCGGCCTGGACGACGGCCTGCTCGGCGACCTCGGCGGAGCCGTCCTGGAGACCGTGGTCCACGATCGACGCCTCGACCTCGAGCCCCATCCGCTGCGCGACCCAGCAGGTGGTGGCGAGCAGGGCGAGGGAGTCCGCTCCCCCGCTGACGCCCACGTGCAGGCGCGGGGCGAGGTGCGAGACGGAGGTGTCGTCGGCGAGCTGCTCGAGCCGGGAGGTGAGCGCGGCCCGGACCGCGGTGCGGGCGCGGGCGACGACAGTGGGCGGACCGGCCATCAAGGCCTCCTCACCATCTCGACGGCGACCTGGTCCACCGCCGCGCGGGCGGCGTCGGCGTCGGCCCCGTCGAAGCCGTGCACCACGATCGAGTAGCCGACGGTGCGCCCGTCGGGCAGGACGGTGACCCCGGCGAGCGTCGCGGTGCCGCCGAGATAGCCGGTCTTGCCGCGCACGAGGCCGTCGGCCTGGCGGGTGTCCTCGCTCGCGAAGCGGTCGGCGAGGGTGCCGGACAGGCCCGCGATCGGGACGTCGAAGAGGATCTGCTCGAGCGCGGGCACGGCCCCGGAGGAGACCTCGGCGAGGACGGCGGCGAACAGGGCGGGCGGCACCCGGTCCAGGCGGGAGAGGCCCGAGCCGTCATGGATCTCGAGCTGGTCGAGCACGGAAGGGTCCACGCCGAGCTCGGCGCCGAGATCGCGGATCTCCGCCTCGACCGCTGCGGCCGCTCCCTCAGGGGTGGTCGGCTCGCCGCGGGCCTCGGCGACGAGATGGGCGAGCAGCTCGGCGGTGGTGTTGTCCGAGATGAGCAGGGTGTGGCGGACGAGCTCGCCGAGCGTCTCGGAGCGCACCTCGGCGGCGGGCGCGTCCTCGGGGGCGGTGCCGTCCGTGATCTTCCCGGTCACCTCGACACCCTCCTCGCCGAGCAGCTCGGCGAAGCGGCGCGCGGCGTCCCCGGCGGGGTCCGCGGATTTCGGCCCGTACTGCTCGCCGTCGAGCCAGCCCTCCTCGAGGGCGAGGCTCGCCGTGGGGGTCACCCACCCGCCGGCGCGGCCGTTGTTGCCCCAGGCGGGGTTCTCGCCGCCGACGAGCGCGGTGTCGTCGAGGACGAGGGTGACGGACCCGGCGGCCTCGCCCTCCTGCTCGGCGACGAGCTGCGCGGTCGAGCGGGCGAGCTCGCGCAGATCGTCATCGCTGAGAGTCATGTCACCACCGCCCACGAGGGTGACCACTCCGTCGTGGACGGTGGCGCGGGTCACGAGACGGTCCTCGGAGTCGCGGCTGCGCAGGACCGCGGCGGCGGTGAGGAGCTTCAGCGTCGAGGCGGGCACGAGGGCGGTGTCCGCCTCGCGTTCGGCGAGGACCTCGCCACTGGCGGCATCGACGACGCTGAAGGCGAGCCCGCCGTCGACCACGGGCAGCGTGGCGTGGGAGGCCATCCGTTCTGCGAGGTCACCGGCGAGGTCATTGCCCGTGGATGAGGAGGAGAGGTCGGTGGCGCTCGGCGGGGTGGGCGCCTCGAGCCGCTCCCACCCCTCGGCCAGCGCCTTCGGCCCTGCGGCGGGCCCGTCCTCCGGCGTGTCGACGGTGAGCACACCGGGAAAAGCGTCGGCGAGATCCCCGACCACGTAGAACCCGGCCGGGACCGCCGCGCACATCACGATGGCGACAGCTCGCCAGACGCGTTCCGATGCGTTCATCCCCATGGTCACCACGATATGGTGTCCCGGTACTTACCAGAGGCCCACGGGGCCGGAGCAACGGAGCAGCTGTCGTGGAATTCGACGTGACCATCGAGATCCCTCGCGGGAACCGGAACAAGTACGAGGTGGACCATCACAACGGTCGGATCCGGCTCGATCGCATGCTGTTCACCGCGACGCGGTACCCAGATGATTACGGGTTCATCGAGGGGACCCTCGGTGAGGATGGGGATCCGCTGGACTGCCTGGTGCTGCTCGAGGAGCCGACCTTCCCGGGCTGCCTGATCCGCTGCCGTGCGCTGGGCATGTTCCGCATGCGCGATGAGGCGGGCGGCGACGACAAGATCGTGGCAGTGCCGGTGGGTGACCGCCGTCAGGTGCGCCGTCAGGAGCTCACCGACGTCTCGGAGTTCCACCGCCTGGAGATCCAGCACTTCTTCGAGGTCTACAAGGACCTCGAGCCGGGCAAGAGCGTCGAGGGCGCGCACTGGGAGGGCCGCAGCGCTGCGGAGGCGGAGATCCGCCGCTCCTACCAGCGCGCCGTCGGCACCGAGCACGCGAACGAGTTCACGCAGGAGTTCTGAGGGTAGAAGATCCTTCACGGCACGAGGGCCGGTCCCCAGTGGGGACCGGCCCTCGTCGTCTGCGCAGGTCTTCTGCGGCCGACGGGTCAGCGGCCGAGCGCGCCCTGCTCGCCGCGCCCGCCCTCGAGTGCCGGGCCCTGCGCGAGGATCTCGAGCATCGCCTCGACGACCGAGCGCGCGACCGCCCGCGCACCGAAGCCGCCGAGGAGCGCGCCGAGGCCGAAGGGCAGCAGGCGCAGCAGCCAGATCTTCCCGGTGCGGGAGACGACGCGGCGGCGCACGTAGCGGGAGACCTGCTTGCTGATCAGCCCGGGCAGGAAGCCGCCGCGGCCACCCAGCACGCTCTGCCACTGCAGGCCCTGCTGGCCCAGCGCCTTCGCGACGATCTCCGCGCCGCGGTCGCCGCTGAGCACGCCCATCAGCACGAGGCGGCGCGTCCCGCGGTCGGTCATGTCCACGCCGCGGATATCCGCGGCGGCGAGGGTGAGGAAGGCGCAGGCCTCGGCGAAGGAGATGCCCTCGCCCACGGTGAGGCCGAGCGCGGCGGCGGTGCCGAGCCCGGGCATCGCCGCGACACCACCGATGCCGGCGCCCGTCGCAGTGGCGAGCCACACGAAACGCCGGGTGACGTGATGCATGAGCTGGTCCTCGGTCGCACCGGGGTGCTTCGCGCGCAGCCGGGCGGTGTACGAGCGGGCCAGCGGGCCCTGCACCTTCAGCGCCGCGTCGAGGACGGAGAGCCAGCGCTCATCGAGCTCCGTCACCTCAGGCACGCTCACCTCGTGGTCAGGGGCGTCCGCGCCCGCGGTCGGGTCCGTCTTCTGGCTGCTCGATGCGTCTCTCGCCACCATGTGCTCCGTTCTCAGGGGCCCTCGAGGGGTCAGTCGTCGCTGTGTCGTCGTCACTGCGGAGCCGACGGACGGCCGGGCCGTCCGCGGCCGGGGTCAAGCTACCGCGCCGCGCTGGGCGAGGTGCCCTGCAGCACCACCTCACCGGGGGCGAGGCGCGTGATATCGCCCTCGAGACCCAGCAGGCGCACCGCCTCGGAGAGGTCCCCGTAGTGCGCGGTGTAGTCCTCCTCGATGAAGGAGCGTGGCACGGACACGTCGTGGCAGAGGGTGCCGGCCAGATGGTCGGTCTCGTGCTGGAGGATGCGCGCGGTCCAGCCCACGTGCTCCTCGTCGATCTCGCGCAGCCTCCCGTCGCCCAGCAGCTCGGTGGCCCGCAGGCGCACGCGGCGGGAGCGGGGCACGATCGAGTGCCAGCCCTCCACCGACAGGCAGCCCTCGAAGGCGAAGACGGTCTCCTCGCCGAGCAGCTCCACCTCCGGGTCAAGCAGGGCCCGCAGCTCCAGCGGGCGGCGCTCGAGCAGGTCGTCGTCCTCGTCCTCGCCGGGCTCCTCGGCGAAGGAGTCCTCGATGACGTAGAAGCGCAGCGGCAGGCCGATCTGCGGGGCGGCGAGGCCCACGCCGGGCGCGTCGCGCATCGTCACGATCATCGCCTCGGCGAGCTCGAGCAGCAGCGGGATCTCGAGACGGTCGCGGACGGCGGAGGCGCGGCGGCGCAGCGCCGGGTGCCCCGCCTGCACGATCCGCAGCGGCGCCCCCTCCTCCGTGCGTCGGTCGAGGATCTTCCGGGTCAGTTCAGCAGCATCCACTCCCCCAGTATCCCCGAGGCCGGGACCCTCCGATCCCGCTTCCGGGCATTCGCTGTCCCACGTCCTGGGACACGCGGGAGAGTGTGGTCCGCATCGCGTGAGACGTGCGATACACTCCAGGCTGCCGGTGCGAAGGTGCGCCCTCGGGATCATCCTCACCCGGCCATCGAGATCACTTCACTACGGATCGTCCGGCACGTACCTGCCGGTGAAGGAGAACCATCATGGCAACAGTCACGTTCGACAGCGCCTCGCGCGTCTACCCGGGCCAGGAGCGCCCGGCCGTCGACAGCCTGAACATCGAGGTCGGCGACGGCGAGTTCCTCGTCCTGGTCGGCCCTTCGGGCTCGGGCAAGTCCACCGCGCTGCGCATGCTCGCCGGCCTCGAGGAGATCGACGGCGGCCGCATCCTCATCGGCGACCGCGACGTCACCGATGTTCCGCCGAAGGACCGCGACATCGCGATGGTCTTCCAGAACTACGCGCTGTACCCGCACATGACGGTGGCCGACAACATGGGCTTCGCGCTCAAGATCGCCGGCACCCCGAAGGCCGAGATCCGCAAGCGCGTCGAGGACGCCGCCGAGATCCTGGACCTCACCGAGTACCTCGACCGCAAGCCGAAGGCGCTCTCCGGTGGTCAGCGTCAGCGTGTGGCCATGGGCCGCGCGATCGTGCGCTCCCCGCAGGTGTTCCTCATGGATGAGCCGCTGTCGAACCTCGATGCGAAGCTCCGTGTGGCCACCCGTACCCAGATCGCCTCGCTCCAGCGTCGTCTCGGCGTCACCACCGTGTACGTCACCCACGACCAGACCGAGGCCATGACGATGGGCGACCGCGTCGCGGTGCTGAACTTCGGCGTTCTGCAGCAGCTGGACACCCCCCGCCGCATGTACGACCACCCGAACAACGTCTTCGTCGCGGGCTTCATCGGCTCCCCGGCGATGAACCTGGTCGAGGAGAAGCTCACCGAGGAGGGCGTCCGTTTCGGCGGTGCGGTCCTCCCCGTGGACCGTGCGACCCTCTCGGACACCGACGAGACCACCGTCATCGTGGGCGTGCGCCCCGAGGATCTCGAGCTGGTCGACGATGAGCAGGGCATCGCGATCGAGGTCGACGTCGTCGAGGAGCTCGGCGCCGACGCCTTCATCTACGGTCGCCGCGCCGGCGCAGAGGAGACGGACAAGCCGTTCATCGCGCGCGTCGACGGCCGCCGTCCCCCGGCCAAGGGCGAGACGGTGCACTTCCGCCCCAAGGTGGGTCACCTGCACCTGTTCGACACGAAGACGGGCGAGCGCCTCGGCGACTGATCGACTTCGCATCGCGACGGGCGTCCGGCTTCTGCCGGGCGCCCGTCGCCGTTGTCCACCCGTCTCTCGCGCGCGCAAGAGGTGAGCTTCGCGTCGACATGACGTGAAATCGTGGCCACAACGAGACCTCAGCCCCGCCTCGGGAGAGAATGGCTTCATGGCACCCCTGGAGATCACCGCGTCCCGTGCAGATCCGGCCCTGCTGGACCTGCCCTGGGAGACGCCGCTGGAGAAGTGGCCGCAGGAGATGCTCGCCGCGCTTCCGCGAGGCATCTCCCGACACGTGGTCCGCTTCGTGCGCGTCTCCGGCCGAGTCCTCGCCCTCAAGGAGATCCACCGCGACCTCGCCCAGCGCGAGTACGACATGCTGCGCGTGCTGGGCCGCATCGGCGTGCCCTGCGTGGAGCCCTTCGCGGTCATCTCCGGCCGCGCCACCCCGGCCGGTGATCCGCTGGACGCCATCCTCATCACGCGCCACCTCCAGTTCTCCCTCCCCTACCGGGCCGTGTTCAGCCAGGTCTCCCGGAAGGACACCGCCCAGCGCCTCCTGGACGCACTCGCGGTGCTCCTGGTGCGCCTGCACCTGGTGGGCTTCTACTGGGGCGACGTCTCGCTGTCGAACACGCTGTTCCGGCGCGACGCAGGCGAGTTCGCGGCCTATCTCGTGGACGTCGAGACCGGCTCCCTGCACGAGAAGCTCTCCGATGGCCAGCGCCACTACGACCTCGACCTCGCACGCACGAACATCATCGGCGAGCTGATGGACCTGCAGGCCGGCGACCTGTTCGACCCGGAGGCCGATCCGGTCGAGGTGGGTGATGAGCTCCTGGTCCGGTACGACGAGCTGTGGGACGCGCTGACCAGCCGCGAGCGATTCTCCGCGGATGAGCGCTGGCGCGTCTCGGCCCGCATCGAGAAGCTCAACGCGCTCGGCTTCGACGTGGGCGAGCTCGAGATCACCACCGACCTCGACGGCACCACGTTGTCGATCATGCCGAAGGTCGTGGACGCGGGCCACCACGCCCGCCGGCTCATGCGCCTGACCGGCATCGACGCGCAGGAGAACCAGGCCCGCCGACTCCTGAACGACCTGGACCAGTACCGGGCGGACACGGAGCAGCAGGCCGAGGACGAGGAGTTCGTGGCGCATGAGTGGCTGCAGCGCCAGTACGAGCCCGTGGTCCGTGCGATCCCGCGCTCGATGCGCTCCAAACTCGAGCCGCCGGAGTTCTTCCACGAGGTGCTCGAGCACAAATGGTTCCTCTCCGAGCAGAGAGGCCTGGACGTCAGCTTCGACGACACCGTGCGCCACTACATCCTCAACGTCCTCATCCACCGACCGGACGAGAAGTCGCTGATGACGACCGAGACGTCCGCCCTGCCGATCTTCGACTCCTGAGGCCCGCCGCGATGACCCGTCCTGCGTCGCATCCCGCGCGGCGCCCCCACGCCCAGCTGCACAACCTGGGACTGCGCGAGCAGGTGCGGATGGACCGGCTCCCGCTGCGCCTGCTGCAGATGATGGTGGGGCTGACCGGCTTCGGCTTCTCCCTCGCACTGCTGCTCGAGTCCGGGCTGGGCGGCGCGCCCTGGGACGTCTTCCACGCCGCGATCGCGGACCGGCTCGGGCTCACGGTGGGCACGGTGAGCATCTCCGTGAGCTTCGTGCTGCTCCTGCTGTGGATCCCGCTGCGCGAGCGGATCGGGATCGGCACGGTGGCGAACGCGATCTGGGTGGGGGTGAGCATCGATCTGGGCATGCTCGTGCTGCCGGATGCGCGCGGGCTCGCTGCGGCGCTCGTGATGATGCTGCTGGGCGTGGTGATCAACGGTGTCAGCGGCGCGGTGTACATCGGCGCGCATCTGAGCTCCGGGGCGCGGGATGGGCTGATGACGGGCCTGTCCCGGGTGCTCTCCCGCCCCGTCGGTCCCATCCGTGTGGTGCTCGAGGTGCTCGTCCTCACCGCGGGCTGGCTGCTGGGCGGCCCGCTCGGGGTGGGCACGGTGCTCTACGCGATCCTGCTCGGGCCGATCATCCAGCTGACCCTGCCCGCGGTGACCCTCGAGGTCCGCACCGTCGCCGGACAGCCGATCGCCCCGCCCGCGCACATGGCGACAGGCGGGGCGAGAGAGGCCTGAGAGCTCGTCTCGGGCGAGGCCCGGCGCTCAGGCGAGTCCCTGGGACTCCCGCACGCCGGAGATCTCGTACAGCGCGATCGCCGCGGCGACCGAGGCGTTCAGCGACTCGGCGCGGCCGCCCATCGGGATCGAGACGACCTGGTCGCTGATCTCGCGGGCCAGGCGCGAGAGGCCCTTGCCCTCCGCCCCGACGACGAGCGCGGTGGGCTGGGTGCCCAGCTCGAGCTGACGCGTGGTGACATCCCCGTCCGCGTCGAGGCCCAGGACGAACACGCCCTTCTCCTTGAGCGCGGTGAGCGAGCGGTTGAGGTTCGTGACCTGGGCGACGCGCACGCGGCCCGCCGCACCGGCGGCGACCTTCCACACGCTCGCGGTCATAGAGACGCTGCGCCGCTCGGGCAGGATCACGCCGTGCGCGCCGAAGGCGTCGGCCGAGCGGAGGATCGCCCCGAGGTTGCGGGGGTCGGTGATGCCGTCGAGCGCGACCAGCAGCGGCGGCTCGAAGCGGTCCGCGGCGATCTCCAGCAGATCCTCGATCGCGGCGTACTCGTAGAGCGGGATCGTCAGCGCCACCCCCTGGTGGACGGCGTGGTCCGTCATCCGGTCCAGGTCCGTGCGGGAGGCCTCCGCGACGGGCAGGCCGCGGGTCGCGGCCAGGCGCATGATCTCGCGCACCCGCTCATCGGTCTCGATCCGCACCATGACGGTGAGCTGGGTCGCGGGCACGCCCTCGCGCAGCGCCTCGAGCACCGCGTTGCGGCCGGCGACCTGGTCGCTGCCGAGGCTCTTGCGCGCGGCCTTCGGCCCGCCGGGCCGACGGTTCCCACCGGCCGGGGAGGACGAGGCGCCCTTGTACTTCTTGTGGTGAGGACGGTCCTCCGCCTTCGGCGTCGGCCCCTTGCCCTCGAGCGCCCGACGGCGCACACCGCCCGAACCGACGCTCGCGCCCTTCTTGCCCTTGCGCACCGCTCCGCGGCGCGCGCTGTTGCCTGCCATATGTGGTCTCCTCAGTCCTGCTCAGTCTCGGGTCTCGAGGGTCCAGCGGGCGCCGTCCTGCCCGTCCTCGATGCGGATCCCGGCCGCGGTGAGCGCATCGCGCAGCGCGTCGGCCCGGGCCCAGTCCTTCTCCGCGCGCGCCGCGGCACGCGCCTCCAGCTGCGCCACGATCAGCGCATCCAGCGCGGCATGCTCGGCACCGTCGGCGCCCGTCCGCCCGCCCCACTGGACGCCCAGCGGGTCCAGGCCCA
>Ga0079224_100006949_pt1 | contig 15091 bp, 14 predicted proteins | sample Stecom2015_FD_80414 | JGI IMG/M metagenome (GOLD analysis project Ga0079224, IMG submission 80414) | Agricultural soil microbial communities from Utah to study Nitrogen management - Steer compost 2015 | ecosystem: Environmental > Terrestrial > Soil > Agricultural land | place: USA: Utah...
GGGGTTAAAGACCAGTTTAAATATATGATCACAAATGAAGATGATTTCCTTGAAGCGCCGCGTGCCGAATCTTTTTCAGATGAGGATAATACAGATGATGTGACCAAGGATAATCCTTTTAGCAGTACCACAGGTAAATCTGCCAAAAAATCCAAGACCCCGGTTTTGGATAATTTTGGACGTGATCTTACCGCTATGGCCGAGATCGATAAACTTGATCCCGTGGTAGGTAGAGAAAAGGAAATTGAAAGAGTGAGCCAAATCCTTAGCAGGCGTAAAAAGAACAATCCCCTGCTTATAGGTGAACCCGGAGTTGGAAAATCTGCAATTGCAGAAGGTCTCGCTTTGAGGATAGTAAAAAGAAAAGTATCAAGAATTCTATTTGACAAGCGGGTTGTAACTCTTGATCTTGCAAGCCTTGTTGCCGGTACAAAATATCGTGGACAGTTTGAGGAGCGTATGAAAGCGGTAATGAATGAGCTTGAAAAAAATGATGATATCATACTTTTCATTGATGAGATCCATACCATTGTTGGTGCCGGTGGTGCCACAGGAAGTCTGGATGCCAGTAACATGTTCAAACCGGCTCTGGCGCGTGGGGAGATTCAATGTATTGGAGCCACTACTCTTGATGAATACAGGCAGTATATTGAAAAGGATGGAGCTCTTGAAAGAAGGTTCCAGAAGGTTATCGTAGAACCTACCACGGTAGATGAAACCCTTGAGATCCTTAACAATATCAAGAATAAGTACGAGGAGCATCACAATGTTTCTTATACTCCTGAAGCCATAGATGCCTGCGTTAAATTGACCAACAGGTATATGACAGATCGTTTCCTGCCAGACAAGGCTATTGATGCCCTTGATGAAGCAGGAGCACGGGTGCACATTACCAATATTGAAGTTCCAAAACAAATACTTGACCTTGAGCGTAAACTTGAAGAAGTGCGTGAGAGCAAGAATGCCGTTGTTAAGAAACAGAAGTATGAAGAAGCCGCAAAACTACGGGATGATGAAAAGAATTTTGAAAAGCAGCTTGCAATAGCACAGGAAAAGTGGGAAGAAGAATCTAAGAAACACAAGGAAACTGTTACCGAAGATCATGTAGCAGATGTGGTATCGATGATGACCGGGGTTCCTGTAAACAGGATCGCTCAAACCGAGATCAACAAACTGGCTGAGTTGCCAAAACGCATAAAAGGTAAGGTAATTGGGCAGGATGAAGCGGTGAACAAGGTGGTAAAGGCTATACAGCGTAACCGGGCTGGCTTAAAGGATCCAAATAAACCGATTGGTTCGTTTATATTCCTTGGTCAAACCGGGGTGGGTAAAACCCAGTTGGCAAAGATCCTTGCCAAAGAACTTTTTGATAATGAAGATACACTCATAAGAATAGACATGAGTGAGTACATGGAGAAATTTGCTGTTTCAAGATTAATTGGAGCACCTCCAGGGTATATAGGTTATGAAGAAGGTGGTCAACTTACAGAGAAAGTGAGAAGAAAGCCATATGCAGTCCTGTTGCTTGACGAGGTTGAAAAAGCGCATCCGGATGTTTTCAATATGTTATTGCAGGTACTTGATGATGGATATTTGACTGACAGTTTAGGAAGAAAAATCGATTTCAGGAACACTATCATTATCATGACTTCCAATATTGGTTCCAGAAAATTAAAAGATTTTGGACAGGGAGTTGGATTTGGAACTAAGGCCCAAAAATCGCAAATCGATGCTAATACGAGAAGTGTGATTGAAAGTGCGCTCAAAAAAGCTTTTGCTCCGGAATTCCTTAACAGGATAGATGACGTGGTTATATTCAATTCTCTTGAAAGAGAGGATATAAACAAGATCATTGAGATTGAGCTTGCCAAATTGTATCAACGTATTGGTCTTATAGGTTATACCTTAACCTTAACCGATAAAGCAAGAGATTACATTGCTGAAAAAGGTTTTGATAAAGATTATGGCGCAAGACCATTGAACCGGGCAATACAGAAATATATTGAAGATGCCCTTGCCGAAGAGATCATTACATCTAACCTTAGTGAGGGTGATAAGATCTTTATGGATCTTGAGGAGGGAAAAGATGCCCTTTCCATTAAAATTGAAAAGGCTGCCAAGGAAACGGAATCATAAATCCAGGCATTTAATATAAAAGCTCCGGTATCTAAAACTTAGATCCGGAGCTTTTTTTTTCTTTCACGATCTGGCAAAAACCTGTAATTGAGTCCATATTTACTCCTTTTTTTAATACCCAAAATCAATTTTAATCCATAATTTTACAGCTTCAAAATTTCCCTGCAAATTTTATGATACACCCTGTTTTAGAGTTGGACTTCGGTAAAGTCTGGTTTAAAGATAATATCCTGGTTGCCGAACTTAATGAGGGTATTTTATTTGATGTTGAAAATAACAGGCAATTGCTTGAAATTGGAAAAAACACCTTTAAGGATAAGCCTTACGGATATATTTCAAACCGTGTGAATTCTTATGCGGTAAACCCCATGGTCTATATAGAATCTGCCAGAGCAGTTAATTTAAAAGCCATTGCGGTGGTTACAAACAATATGGTGTGCAGGAATAATGCAGTTCTTGAAAAACAGTTCTACAGGGATAATAATTCTTTTGAAATATTCTCAAGCCTTGAGGAGGCCTTAGAATGGATGAATTTACAGTTGCAATGATCAATCAAGCAATTGCTCTTCTTCAATCTCAAAATTTTCAATGAATTTTTTTGCATTATGAATGTGTACGGCCATTACCTGGTCTTCTTCCACAATGGGTATCAAAAGCCTGAAGTCATCTATGATCTTTGATAAAAATTCTGAAGTTTTCTTTGGTTCCCTGTAATGTAAAGCCTGGGAGGCATTAAACAACTCTATTGCAAGAATGGTCGTAAGATTGTCCAGTACCTTAAGCATTTTTGTTGCCCCATTTGCTCCCATACTCACATGATCCTCCTGCCCGTTTGACGATACAATAGAGTCTGTACTGGCTGGATTAGCATACATTTTATTCTGACTAACAATACTTGCCGCGGTATATTGCGGGATCATAAATCCGCTGTTAAGGCCGGGATTTTCAACAAGAAAAGTAGGCAGCCCCCTAAGCCCTGAAACCAATTGATAGATTCTTCTTTCAGAGATATTACCGAGTTCGGCCATTGCAATAGCCATATAATCCAGGGCAAAGGCAAGGGTTTGCCCGTGAAAGTTACCCCCGGATATGATCCTGTCTGCCTCAATAAAGATATTCGGATTATCGGTGACCGAGTTGATCTCGGTCTTAAAAGTTTTTCTCACAAAGGACAGGGTATCCTTGGTAGCGCCATGTACCTGGGGGATGCATCTAAAAGAGTAAGGGTCCTGAACCATTTCCTTTTCTTCGGCAGCGATCTCGCTTCCGTCCAGAAACTTTCTAATTCTTTCTGCCGTCTTGATCTGGCCGCGGTGTGGTCTCACCATATGGACCAGTTCATCAAAGGGAGATAAATTACAGTTAAAAGCATCAATAGAGATAGCACTCACAACATCGGCAAGGTAACATAGTTTGTATGCCTTTAGAAGCGCGTAGATCCCATGTGCCCCCATGAACTGTGTGCCGTTTAATAAGGCCAACCCTTCTTTTGATTGAAGTTTTAGGGAGCCCCAGTTAAATATCTTTAATATCTCCTCCCCTGAATAGATTTCATCTTTATAATAAACTTCACCCTTCCCTATTAATGGCAGGGATAAATGTGCTAATGGGGCAAGATCACCAGATGCACCTAGCGACCCTTGTTCATAGATAACAGGTAGTATATCTTCATTATAAAAATCCATAAGCCTTTGAACGGTTTGTAAGGCCACCCCTGAATGACCATAGCTCAAGGATTGTATTTTTAAAAGTAGCATTAGTTTGATAATAGGCTTTTCAACCATTGCACCTGTACCGCAGGCGTGAGACATCACAAGGTTTTCCTGTAGCTCGGTAAGATTTTCTGAAGATATTTTTACATTGCACAGCGACCCGAAACCGGTGTTTATACCGTAAATAGGTTTGTTATTCTGTAACATTTTTTTATCCAGGTAATTTCTGGAATTCTCAATATTTACACGGGCTTCGTCACTAAGATCAAGCTTTTTTTTATTGAAAATAATATCATAAATAACGTGCAGGTCTAAAACGGCAGAACTTATATAATGAGATGACTCCATACTCCGGGACAGGATTTTGATAACTTCAACAATAGAATTTTTAACCAGAGTTGCAAATGGCTCGAACAATTACAACAATGATAAACAAGTGCTAAATTAATTGAATATTGTTCAATACGAAATTCATTGGGTATCATTTATAAACAAATCAAGGAATGCGTTGCCTATATTGGCTGTGATATCTCCGGCGATCATGCCCTGGTAGCTTAATTTGGATGCAGCAAAATCCCCGGCTTTTCCATGCAAATAAGTTCCAAGTACTGCAGCATTAAGCGGTTCATAATTTTGAGAAATGAGGCTTGTAATTACCCCTGCAAGCACATCTCCTGCCCCGGCGGTGGCCATTCCTGGATTGCCGGTATTATTGATAAACATCTCATCTTGATATACCACTATAGTATGTGCATCCTTCAATATAAGGATCAGATCATATTTTTTAGAGAACTTTCTGGCTTTATTGATTTTATCAAAATCATCTTTCCATTTACCAATTAATCTTTCCAGTTCCTTTGAATGAGGAGTTAAAACAGATTTTGCCGGTACCAGATCCAGGAGAACTTTGTTCCCTGACAGCATGTTCAGTCCATCTGCATCAATAACCATGGGATCATTGATCGTCCCCAAAAAGTTTTCAAAAGCCTGCAAGGTTTTGGCAGAAGTACCTGCCCCCATTCCAAAACATATCACTTTGGGCTTAAGGTCAAAAGTAATTGCGGTAAGTTCTTTTTCCCCCGCATCGGTAATGACCATAGCTTCCGGAATCACGGTTTGTAATATCTCATAACCACAGGACGGAGCGTAAATACTAACAAGCCCTGCCCCGGTTCTAAAACAGGCTGATGCAGTTAAGGATACACTTCCAATTTTCCCATAGCTTCCCCCAATGATAAGGCTGTGGCCATAATCTCCTTTATGAGAAAATATCTTTCGAGGTATATATAATTTTATAGCTTCTTCTTTATCAATAAGGTAGGCTTCGGGGGGAACCGAATTAAGGAATTCACGATCAAGACCAATATCAAGTACCTGTACATCTCCTGCATATTCTGCCGTTTGAGAAAGATAAAAAACAAGTTTTGGTGATTGGAAAGTTAAAGTGTAATTGGCTTGGATCACAGCATCTCCGGGAGAAGGAATCTTTGTTGAAAACAAACCCGAGGGCATATCAATAGATAATATGAAAGAATTTGCCTGGTTAATATGTTTAATTAGTGCTGCAACCCATCCTTCGGCCGGCCTGTTTAGCCCAATACCAAAAATTGCATCTATCACGAAATCTGTTGGTGAAATGGAAGGAAAATCCTCTTCGCTGGTTAACAAAGTGGGCCATGGCTCACCCATTTCCTTTATTCGGTTATAATTCAACAGGAAATCAGGTGTCCTTTCTTTTGTAAAATTAACAACATACAAGGTCACATTATATCCTTCTTCCAGTAATAATCTCCCCACTACGAGGCCATCTCCACCATTATTACCAATTCCGCAGAAGATCTTAACAGGGATTTGCTCGTGGTTCAGTCTTTTATGAATTTCATTGAAAACGGCAGTTGAGGCCCGCTCCATTAATTGAGCAGAGCTTATTCTTTCATTTTTAATTGTGACCCGGTCTGCTTCTGCAAGGTGTTTTACCTGGAAGATCTTCATGCAATAATATTTAAAGCATAAATATAACCCTTAAAAAGATAAAATCAGTTCTTAATTATTATTCTCAAATTAGCCGTTTAATAATGCTGAATTAAATAAATTTGCCAAAATCAAAAATATCATGAAAGATATCGCTCTTAATGAGGTTCATAAGGCATTAAATGCCAAAATGGTTCCTTTTGCAGGTTACAATATGCCGGTTTCGTATGAAGGTGTAAATGTTGAACATGAAACCGTGCGCAAAGGTGTTGGAGTATTTGATGTTTCCCATATGGGTGAATTCCTTGTCACGGGAGAACACGCTTTGGATTTAATCCAGAAGGTTACTTCAAACGATGCTTCAAAACTTACTGATGGTAAGGCACAATACAGCTGTCTTCCCAATGATAAAGGAGGCATTGTTGATGATCTTATTATATACCGGTTTAATGAAGAAAAATATTTGCTGGTAGTAAATGCTTCCAATATTGACAAGGACTGGAATTGGATAACAGGTCATAATACCATGGATGCCACTATCAAAGATCTATCAGATGAATACTCTTTACTTGCCATACAGGGTCCAAAAGCTGCAGAGGCCATGCAAGCCCTGACTAAAACAGATCTAACCCAAATACCTTTTTATAGTTTTGAGGTAGCAGAATTTGCAGGCGTGAAAAATGTGATCATTTCTGCTACAGGATATACAGGGAGTGGCGGCTTTGAGATCTATTTTAAAAATGAAGATGCAGTCACCATCTGGAACAAAGTGATGGAAGCGGGAGCCGGTTTTGGAATTAAACCTATAGGTCTTGCAGCAAGGGATACTTTAAGACTTGAAATGGGTTATTGTTTATACGGAAATGATATTGACGATACCACCTCTCCTCTTGAAGCAGGATTGGGATGGATCACAAAATTTACCAAGGATTTCATAAATTCTGAAAATCTTAAAAAAGAAAAGGAAGAAGGTCCAAAGAGAAAGCTTGTTGCCTTTGAACTTGACGAGCGCGGTATACCACGTCATGGCTACGATATTGTTGATGAGAATGGCAAGGTTGTTGGCGTGGTGACCTCAGGTACCATGTCACCATCACTTGATAAGGGAATTGGGATGGGATATATTCCTACGGAAATGGCTAAAAACAATGATAAAATTTATATTCAGATCAGGAAAAATGCCATTCCCGCTACCCAGGTAAAACTTCCCTTTTATAAAGGATAGATACTATTGAAAAAAATATTGATTTTAGGAGCAAGCGGCTTTATAGGGAATGCCTTATATAAAGAGCTCTGCTCCTATTTTGATACCTATGGAACCTACTTTACAAATTCAGGTCCATTCATCAACAATCAAAAATTTTTTGAGTTTGACCAGGAAACAGAGAATATCGAGATCCTCCTTGAAAACCTGAGACCAACGATCATCATCTCGGCTTTACGGGGAAATTTCAACTCACAGGTCCATACCCACATGTCTGTCATAAATTACATTCAGCAAAATGATTGTAAGTTAATATTTATCTCCTCGGCAAATGTTTTTGACGCCTTTACCAATTACCCTTCCTATGAATATGACAAAACACTTTCTCAAAGTGTCTACGGAAGATTTAAAATTAAGATTGAAAATGCCTTGATGAGATTGCCTAACCACAAATACGCAATCTTAAGATTACCCATGGTTTTTGGGGCAAATTCACCCCGTGTGCAGGAAATAAAGAACAAGATAGAATTTGGAGAAGCCATTGAAGTGTTCCCTAATGTAGTAGTAAATGCTACAGAGATAGGCAAGTTAACCCAACAAGTACATTATATTATTAACAGGAACAAACAAGGGGTTTTTCATTTGGGAAGTAATGACCTTACCCACCAACACGATCTAATTACAGATATAGCTGAAACCCTGGGATATAAAAATCCGCTTTTGAAACAGGTCTATGATTCAAATTATGACCGTTTTCTGGCTGTTTTGCCCAAGGATAATCTTTTACCAAAAAACCTGCAGGTCTCGGTACAGGAAGTTGTCAAGGCGAGTGTGATGGTATAGCTGTTAATCTTCTATTAAATACCAACCGCAGCCTTAAGCCTTGTATGCTGAAAAGTGTAACTTAGGGAATTGTCAATAAACCTGAAGCAATTCAGCAAAATCAATAATTATGAGAAAATTATCTGAACAGGAAATAAATGATCATCTGGAATCCTTAGTCGGGTGGCAACTAACTGAAGGTGGGTTACAAACCTCTTTTGAATTTGAAAATTTCAAAGAAGCATTCACTCTTATGACCAGGATCGCCTTTGAGGCCGAAAAAATGGATCACCACCCAAACTGGACTAATATTTATAATACGCTGGAGATCACCCTTACCACTCATGCCGCAGGGGGAGTTACCGAGAAGGATATTAAACTTGCACAGGCAATAGAGAAGATTGTAAATGCAGAATAAGACAATAAAAATTTAAACAAATAAGACGTTCCGTTTTCTAATGAAAATGGAACTTTTTTTTATTTTTACCGCAGATTTTTAACTACTATGGGAAGAGCATTTGAATTCAGGAAAGCACGTAAAATGAAACGTTGGTCGGCAATGGCCAAAGCCTTCACACGTATTGGTAAAGACATTGTAATGGCCGTTAAAGAGGGTGGTCCAGATCCAGATGCCAATTCAAGATTACGGGCAGTTATCCAGAATGCAAAAAGTATCAACATGCCTAAAGAGAATGTTGAGCGCGCCATTAAACGTGCAAGCGATAAAAGCCAGGGTGATTATAAAATTGTACTCTTTGAAGGTTATGCGCCTCACGGTATTGCTGTTCTTGTAGAAACCGCCACAGATAATAATAACCGTACGGTTGCCAATGTGCGTATGCATTTTAGTAAAAGTGATGGGAACCTTGGAACCTCGGGTTCAGTGGAATTTATGTTTGACCATACCTGTAACTTCAGGATACCTGCCGAAGGTCTTGACCCGGAAGAACTGGAACTCGAACTTATAGATTTTGGCGCTGAAGAAGTTTTTGAAGATGAAGATGGAATTCATATTTACGCTCCTTTTGAAAGTTTTGGTGCCCTGCAAAAGGAACTGGAACGGCGGGGAATCGAGATACTTTCTTCAGGATTTGAAAGGATCCCGCAGGTCACAAAAAAATTAACCCCTGAGGAAGCTGCAGATGTTGAAAAATTACTGGAACGGCTTGAGGAAGATGATGATGTACAGCACGTATATCATACCATGGAAGAGGTTGAAGAATAGTTTTTCTTAGAAATTTTCAGGTTTTTTACCTGTAACTCCTTTATAAAAAGCAAGAATCTTATTTAAGTCTTCTTCAGTATTGTTTGTTGGATAAAAAGGAGGAGCAACCTTTACTTCCTTTCTTCCATAATCAAATGCCACTTTTATAATAGGGATATTTGAAGCTCTGGCAATAAAATAAAAACCGGTTTTCCACCTTACAGTTTTTTGCCTTGTGCCTTCCGGGGAAAGGGCAAGCCTGAAAATATCCTTATTCTCAAATATACGTGTGATGGCCTCTACCTTATTTTGATTTGGAGTGCGGTCTAAGGCAGTGCCACCAACCCAGCGAAAATACCATCCAAAGGGTGGTTTGAAAAGTTCCTTTTTTGCTATAAAATTGATCTGGACCCCCAACAGCCTCCTAACCATTAATCCCATAAAGAAATCATACCAGCTGGTATGCGGCGCAACTATAACAACGCATTTTTTAATCGCGGGATCTATACTGCCTGTTAATTTCCATTTAAGTATCTTAAAAAAAATTACACGGTAAAGTAATTTCATTTAATCTACTTTTTCCCTGTGTGTTTCCCGGTTTCGTGGTTCTCTGTTTGCCTTGGTGGTTTCTCCCCTGCGTCTTTTCTTTTCTTCCATAAGTAAAGATAACTCGCGGCCTGTCTGGCCTTTTACTGAAGTATTTTCTTCAGCCCTTCTTATAAGATAAGGTACCACATCTCTCACAGGTCCAAAAGGTACAAGCTTTGCAGAGTTATAACCCTTTCTGGCGAGATTATAAGAAATATGGTCGCTCATACCATAAAGTTGGCTAAACCATACCCGGTCATCATCAATGGCAATATTTTTGTCTTCAAGAATTTGTAAAGCCAGGTAATTACTTACTTCATTATGGGTACCTATAAAAGTAGAAATATCATCAATGTTTGATAAGCAGTATGCAAGTACTCCATTATAACTTACATCTGTAGCTTCTTTATTTTCGCAAATTGGCGAAGGATATCCCATCTTTTTTGCGCGCTCATTTTCCTTTTCCATATAAGCTCCCCTTACGATCTTTGCTCCTACTTTAAAGCCTTCCCTTCTTCCCTTTTCATGAAGGTCCTGAAGGTAAGCCATCCTGTCCCAACGGTAACATTGTAAGGTATTGAACACGATCACCTTTTCCTGGTTGTATTTACGCATCATCTCTTCCATAAGATCATCTGCTGCTTTTTGCATCCAGGATTCCTCAGCATCTGCAAGAACGCTTATATCATTTTGATATGCGGCCTCGCAAATGTTAATAACCCTTTGTCTCACCCTGCCCCACTCCTCTTTTTCTTCAACAGTTAAAGCATCTCCTGAAGAAACTTTTTCCCATATCCCTATCCTTCCAATTCCGGTAGGTTTGAATACGGCAAACGGAATTTCCTTTCTTTTGGCTGCAAATTCAATAATACTTATTTTCTTTTTCATCGCAGCATCCAGATGCTCCTCGATCTCTTTACCCTCAACCGAGTAATCTAGAATACTGTGAAGTTTTTTGGTGTACATCTTTTCAATGGCAGGTAAACATGCTTTCATTGTCTCTCCACCACTAAACTGGTTAAAAATGGTTTTTCTAATAAGACCTTCTACAGGAAGTCGAAATCTAAGAGAAACCTTGGTTAAAGCCGTCCCGATCTTAACCAGGGTTGGCCTGTTTATCATTCCAAAAAGAAAGAGTGCACGGTTGAGCTCGTCGTCAGATTTCAGCTTAAATGCAGTCTCTGTATCATTAAAAATTTTTTGTGTGATCATCACCATTTTATTGAGGTAACAAAGATAATTATTGGCAGGTGATTTAATTATAATTTTCTCCTTATTTTCGGCTTTTACTAATCAATATCATATTTTATTTTATGGGCAGCGAGGCAATACAGGCACCGGTTTTTTATTCAGAAAATGGTTACGAAGCACTTAATTCATTTTTAGAAGCTCATTCCCCATCCTGCATCTTTATTTTAGTTGATACCAATACCCGGGAACATTGTTTACCCGCACTACTCCCCCGCCTTGAAACCGGCGCGAGAATAGAGGTTATTGAAATGGATGCGGGGGAAGAATATAAGAACATCGAGACTTGTACAGGAATTTGGAAAGTCCTTTCAGAACTGGAAGCCGACAGGAAAAGCCTTATGTTAAACCTGGGAGGCGGGGTGGTTACAGATCTGGGAGGATTTGTGGCTTCTACATTTAAAAGGGGGATATCATATATCAACATGCCCACCACCCTCCTTGCCATGGTAGATGCATCTGTAGGTGGAAAAACAGGCGTAGATCTGGATAATTTAAAGAATCAAATTGGTGTGATCACCCAGCCCGAAATGGTATTGGTAGATATTCAATTTTTGTCCAGCCTTCCTGCCAATGAAATGAGAAGCGGCCTTGCTGAAATTCTCAAACACGGGTTAATTGCAAGCCGGTCTTACTGGCAAAAGGCTTCTCGTTTACAGGAGCTTACATTAGACGATCTGGAGGTTATTATAAAGGAATCAATAAATATTAAAACTGAAGTTGTTACGCAGGATCCAAGGGAGAAGGATTTGAGAAAGACCCTTAATTTTGGCCATACCTTTGGGCATGCCATAGAATCTTACTTTTTAACCCACCCTGAAAAAGAAAAACTTTTACACGGTGAGGCAGTTGCGGCAGGAATGATCATAGCTTCTTATCTATCCTACAAGCTAAGCAACCTTCCTAAGGAAGACCTTGATGAGATCACCCGTATACTCTTTGAGCATTTCCCGCCGGTTAAAATTGAGGAGGATGAGTTTAATGCGATAATCGATTTACTTAAATATGATAAGAAAAATTCCCATGGTAACATTTATTTTGTGTTATTAAGAAATATTGGAGCCTGTAAAACGGGATGGCAGGTCCCTGAAAACCTTTTGACAGAAGGCCTTAGATATTATACCAATTTTAAAACTCCTTAATTGTTTTCATTATCAAATATTTTATCCTAAATTAATTTTTGGGTAGTATAAATAATCCTATTTTTATTATAATTGCACGATCAAATTAAAGCTATGAAAAGAGTCATTGTAGATTACAAAAAACTAACCCCTGAAATATTAAGCCTGCTGGTTGAGAAGTATCCTGATGGGTATGATGATGACCAGATCATCTCATTCAAAAATGCAAAGAATGAGACCATTGAGGCTGTTGAAGTGAGAACAGAAGATTCAATATATCTTGTGAAAGTAAGTACCAGGCTTGAGAATACAATGGCAAATTATGACGAAGACGATTATGAAGATTCAGACTTTAATGAGCCTATAGTAGACATCCCGGAAAAAGAAATTGAAGGGGATGTTGAAGAAGAGGAAGACGAAGATGAAGATAGAGATAAATAAAAACAAAAAGTGCTGCCTTAGGCAGCACTTTTCTTTTTTAGATAATTTTATTATGATTGTACTTTAAGCATGTTGTTCTTCATGCTTTCCTTCTTTTATCTCCTCAATAAGTTTTGAGTTAAAGGCCGGTAGGTCATCGGGGTTCCTGCTGGTTACAAAACCATTATCAACTACAACTTTCTCATCTACCCAATTTGCCCCGGCATTCTCTAAATCTTTTCTTATGGAATGGAAAGAGGTCATCTTTCTTCCTTTTACAACATCGGCGCTTATTAAGGTCCATGGGGCATGGCAAATGGCAGCTACAGGTTTCTTTTGTTCAAAGAATTCCCTCACAAAATTCAAGGCATCATCGCTCCTTCTAAGGTAATCGGGATTAATAACTCCTCCCGGTAGTACCAGTGCATTATAATCATTTGAACTTACCTGCTTTAGGGTATAATCAACATTATATACCTTACCCCAGTTATCTTCATCCCAGGATTTTATTTTTCCTGATTCTGTGCTTACTATATCTACCTGGAATCCCTCTTTCTCCATGGCTTCTTTTGGAGATTTAAGCTCACTTTCTTCAAAACCGTTGGTTGCCAGAATGGCTATTCTCTTTTTCATCTCTATACTTTTAATTAATAATTTATAAGATAATAAAATTAAGAAACTGCTTACTGAGTCTCTCCCAATGGTCTTATAAAATAGGGATGTAAGGCGTTAAACCTATATTAATCATCGGTCACACATTCCTCCCGCTCTTTCTCGATATCAATATTTTTCCTTAGCCTTGCCAGGAGCTTGTGATCTTCTTCAAGTTTTACATTTTTCTTTTCAAGTTTCTCCAGTTCCTTAAATATAGCCGGTTCACTAAAGCGGTTAGGACGTATACGTTCATTTTTGTACAACGCATATTGCACGGTAAATTCAGCTCCAAAAAACATGATCAGGCAGGTATAATTAACCCAAAGAAGAATTAGGACTATCGAGGACGCTCCGCCATACACCGATCCAGGATTGCTTTGTCCAAAATAGAAGCTCATAAGGGCCTCTCCTATCAGAAATAATACAGTGGTAAGCGCAGCACCATAAAGAGTGATCTTAAGCCTGATCTTAATATCGGGAAGCAATTTAAAAATAGACCCGAACAAGGCAGTGATAAATAAAAATGAAAGCAAATAATTAACCACAATGAGCCCGGCAGCTGTCACAGCCGGTGCAATATGTGCAATATATTCTCCCAGGATCTTTACCCCTGCAGAAATTACCAGCGATAACAATAATAAAAAACCAATTGCGAGCACCATTCCAAAGGATATAAGCCGGTCAATGATCATGCGCATAAAAGTTTCTTTTTTTGCTGCAACATTCCAGATTTTGTTCATTGCGATCTTGAGCCTGAAAAATACCCCGGTAGCCCCAAACAGAAGCATGGCAACACCAAAAATTATTGCCCAGGTAGAGTTTTCGGTTATGGCCGCGCTCGTTACCATACTCTCCACAGCTGTAGCAGCATCTGCTCCAATAAATTCTGTAATTTGCTCGTTAAGCCTCCCTTGAACTGCTTCCCTTCCAAAAAAATAACCTGCAATCGAGACAACTATGATAAGGAGAGAAGGAAGGGAAAATAAAGTATAATAAGCTATTATGGCGCTTTCAGCCCATGGATCATTGCTGTTCCAGCTTCCAAAGGTCTTCTTAAGCAAACTCCAAAAAACTTTTAGTTTTCGCTTCATAATTTATAATTTGATTGAAAAAGAAGTAAATGATGAATTTCATGTCCTGCAATAATGAAGCCTGCAGCCCCGGCACTTAAAGGTTGATCATTTGAAATCCCTTTTCTCTGAAACATTTCAGCAGTAAAACTTTCAAAAAGAAATATCCCTGCCTGCCGCACTGCATTGTATTCCTTTAGAAAACTATGAGCATTTCTTTCGTTGGCCGAAGATACAGGCACATAGGCATCCTGATCGTAACCTGCCAGTGGAGTGGCATCATTTCTGGCAATCCTTAATGCTCTGTATTGAAAAATCCTCTCGGTGTCTATCATGTGCTGTATAACCTGGGCAACATTCCATTTACCCGGTGCATAACTATGCCGGAGTTCTTTGGTTCCCAAACCTACCAGAAAGGAATTCATTTTATCTTTTTGAGTATTTAAAATTTCTAAAAGAGCCTCCCGCGGAAGGTGGGCTATATATGTTTTATAATATTCAGGATAATCCCCCGGCTGAAGGTCTTGTGGCCTCATTTATTTGGAATTTGGTTTATTTGAGATAGCAGGAAGATAGAAAAAACCCCTTTAAACCGAATGTTCAAAGGGGTTTTTAATAAATATTTAATAGTATGCTATAAATTCTTAAAAATAGAATGCATCAATCGTTTTTTATCATTCATACTCTCCTCCAGTGAGATCATAGTTTCGGTCCTGTAAACTCCCTCAATATCATCCAGCTGGAAAATAATTTCCTTGGCGTGTTGTGTATCCCTGGCCCTTATCTTGCAAAAAACATTGAATTTTCCCGTAGTTACATGGGCAACAGTGACAAATGGAATATCATTTATCCTTTCCAGCACAAATTTTGTTTGAGACGTATTCTTTAAGAAGATACCCACGTAGGCAATAAATGCATACCCAAGTTTTTCATAATTAAGA
>Ga0079224_100006951_pt1 | contig 15089 bp, 14 predicted proteins | sample Stecom2015_FD_80414 | JGI IMG/M metagenome (GOLD analysis project Ga0079224, IMG submission 80414) | Agricultural soil microbial communities from Utah to study Nitrogen management - Steer compost 2015 | ecosystem: Environmental > Terrestrial > Soil > Agricultural land | place: USA: Utah...
CATTCGGACATGGGCCAGACCCTGGCCCGCGTGATGGCGCGTCACCCCGAGCTGCGCTTCACCACCGCCGACGACATCTGGCCGGAGGAGCGCTTCTACTTCCGCAGCGACCACTTCAACTTCGCTCGCAAGGGCGTGCCGGTGCTGTTCTTCTTCAACGGCGTCCACGAGGACTATCACCGTCCCAGCGATCACGTCGAGAAGATCGACGCCGACAAGATCGCACGCGTCGCGAAGACCGGCTTCTACCTTGCCGCCGAGCTGGCCAACACCCCGGCGCGGCCGCAGTGGAACCCGGAGAGCTACAAGGAGATTGTCGAGCAGTAATCGACAGCCCGCTGGGAAGGGGACGGGCGCCCGCCCGTCCCTTACCCTTCGGGGGCCGTCGCCTGGTTGGCCAGGATGACACCGGCAATGATCAGCAGCCCGCCCACCACGTGCAGAGGTCCCGGCCGCTCCCCCAGCACAACGAAAGCAATCAGCGCCGACACGAACGGCACCAGCGAGTTGTAGACCGCGGTGCGCGAAGCGCCGAGGGTGGTGACCGCGCGATTCCACAGCACGTACGCCACCACCAGCGACAACAGCGCCGAGTAGAGGATGCCACCCCAGCCGACCAGGCTGACCGAACTCCAGTCGGTCCGAAGTGCGCCCGGGATGCCGGCCAGCACCAGCAGCGGCGTACCGGTGTAGACGGTCCACGCGGTGATTCGCAATGTCGAGATCGGCAACGCCCAGCGGCGCAGCATCAGCGTGTAGGCCGTCCACGCGATCACCGCGAGCAACAGCATGATCTCTCCGACACCGATACCGCCGCCGATCGTCCCGCCGCGGGCCAGCAGCACCAGGATCACGCCGATCGTCGAGACCAGCACCGCGATGCGCTGCCTGGTGGTGACGTGCTCGATCCCCAGCACCGCCGCCCCGATCGTCACCCCGATCGGGAGGATGGCGAGGATCAGGGCGCTCTTGGTGACCGCGGTCTTGTCGAGGCCGAGGACGAACAGCAATTGGTAGATCGAGTTGCCGATCACACCCAGCGCGACCAGGTGCGGCAGGTACTGGCGGGGGATCGGTTCGATGCCCTCTACCCGTCGAACCACCAGCCACAGGACCACCGAAGCCAGTGCGAACCGGAGGCCAGTGAAGGCCAGTGGTGGGACCTCGGTGAAGGCGACCTTGGTGGCCGTGAAGTTTCCGGCCCAGAACACGACCACCAGCAGCAGGCCGGCGACCGGGGAGACCCGCGAGGGGGTGGTGGGGGCGGTTGGCATCGGCTTGGAAGCTACATCGGAGGGCCAGCCCGGGTCGCCTATATTCCCGCCCTATGCGCCAGTCCCGGATCCGCAATTTCTGCATCGTCGCCCACATCGACCACGGCAAGTCGACCCTGGCCGACCGGCTGATCGAGCTCACCGCCACCGTCTCCAAGCGGGAGATGCGGGAGCAGATCACCGACACGATGGACCTCGAGCGCGAGCGCGGGATCACCATCAAGCTCAACGCGGTGCGGATGGCCTATCGCGCCGCCGACGGCGAGGAATACGAGCTCAACCTGATCGACACCCCCGGGCACGTCGACTTCACCTACGAGGTATCCCGCTCACTCAATGCCTGCGAGGGGGCGATCCTGGTGGTCGATGCGTCGCAGGGGATCCAGGCCCAGACGCTCTCCAATCTCTTCCTGGCCCTCGATGCAGGCCTGGAGATCATCCCGGTCCTCAACAAGATCGACCTCCCCGGCGCCGAGCCCGAGAAGCGGGCCGGCGAGATCATCGACCTGATCGGCGCCAGGCGGGAGGAGATCCTGTCGGTTTCCGCCAAGGACGGCACCGGCGTGCCCGAATTGCTGGAGGCGATCGTCAAGCGGGTGCCGCCGCCCACCGGTTCACCCGACACGCCCATGCGCGCACTGATCTTCGACTCGTACTACGACCGCTATCGTGGCGCGATCCCGTCAATCCGGGTGGTTGACGGTCGGATCACCCGCGGGATGGAGATCGCCTTCGGTTCGCACCCCGACGATGTGTACGAGGTGGATGAGGTCGGCTACCTCGCCCTGGGCCAGCGCCCGACCGAACAGCTAGAGGCCGGCGAGGTGGGCTACATCGTCGCGTCACTCCGCGACGTGCGCGACGCACGAGTCGGTGACACGATCCTCGACGCCAACAACCGCGCCAATGAACTGCTGCCCGGCTATCGCGAAGTGAAGTCGATGGTGTTCGCCGGGGTGTATCCCACCGACGTCAATCAGTACGAGGACCTCCGCGACGCCCTCGAGCGGCTGGTGCTCAACGATGCCTCGCTCCAGTTCGAACCCGAGAGCTCCACCGCACTCGGCTTCGGATTCCGCTGCGGGTTCCTGGGGCTGCTGCACCTGGAGATCGTCCAGGAGCGCCTCGAGAGAGAGTTCGGCCTCGACCTGATCACCACGGTCCCCACCGTGGAGTACGACGTGTACCTCACCGACGGCTCGCTGATCCAGGTCGAGAATCCCAGTGCGCTGCCCGACCCGGCGACCATCGACCGGATCGAGGAGCCATACGTGAAGGCGCGGATCATGGCACCGTCGGAGTACATCGGCGGGATCATGAAACTGGGCCAGGAGCGGCGCGGCGAGTATCACGGGATGACCTGGATCGACACCCAGCGCGTCGAGTTCAACTTCGACTTCCCGCTGGGCGAGATCGTGCTCGACTTCTACGACAAGCTCAAGTCGATCTCGCGCGGCTACGCTTCGCTCGACTACGAGATGGCGGGAATGCGCCCGTCCAACCTCGTGCGACTGGACATGCTCATCAACGGCGACCCGATCGACGCATTCAGCGTGATCATCCATCGCGACAAGGCGTACGAGTGGGGCCGCAAGATCGCCGAGAAGCTCAAGGAACTGATCCCGAGGCAGCTGTTCGCAGTCGCGATCCAGGCCGCGATCGGCAGCAAGGTGATCGCGCGAGAGACGATCTCGCCGATGCGCAAGGACGTGCTCGCGAAGTGCTACGGCGGCGACATCACCCGCAAGCGCAAGCTCCTGGAGAAGCAGAAGGAAGGCAAGAAGCGGATGAAGCAGGTGGGCTCGGTGGAGATTCCGCAGGAGGCGTTCCTGGCGGTGTTGCAGATGGAGTAGTCGCGAGTCGTGAGAAGTGAGTCGTGAGAGGTCGGGGACCGATGGTCGATGGTCCTGGTGCGCCCGGCGAGGTGATTGATTCAGGGATGGTGAGCCGATGAACGACGATCAGCAGCCGACCATCGACCACCAGCCCTCTGTCCTCGTCGTCCAGACCGCCTTCCTCGGCGACGTGGTGCTCACCACTCCACTGCTGATGGCCCTCGCCGAGGAGTTCGGGCCGGTCGATGTGGTGACCACGCCGGCTGCGGCCTCGCTGCTAGTGAATCATCCCGCAGTCCACAGCGTGATCCCGCACGACAAGCGCGGTTCCGAGCGCGGCATCGGGGGGATCTTCCGGCTGGCCTCGCGACTGCGTGCCCGAGGGTACACGCGCGCCTATCTTCCCCACGTATCATGGCGGAGTGGCCTGGCCACCTGGCTGGCTGGAATTCCGGAGAGAATCGGGTTCGCGGACGCGCCGGCGCGGGCCAGCTACACCCACAGAGTCGCACGGCCCGAAGGAACGCACGAGACGGCGCGACTGCTGGCCCTGGCCGGCAGGAGCGGCCCAGCCCGACCGGTGCTCGGAATCACCTCCGAAGAGCAGCGCTCGGCAGGTGAATGGCTGGCCGCCAATGGCATCAGCGATCGGTTCGTCGCGCTCGCCCCCGGTTCGGTCTGGGGCACCAAGCGGTGGGACAAGTATCCGGCCCTGGCCGCGACGCTCGACCTGCCTGTGGTGGTGATCGGCGGGCCGGGTGAGCGTGACCTGGCCGCGGAGATTGTCGCGGCGCAGCCCGCAGCAAGGAATGCAGTCGGCGAACTGCCGCTCAGGGTGTCGGCGGCACTGCTTGCCCAGGCGACGGCCCTGGTGACCAACGACTCGCTGCCGCTGCACCTTGCGCAGGCAACCGGCACGCCGACGGTGGCGATCTTCGGACCCACCGTGCCTGCATTTGGCTTCGGTCCCACCGGACCGCGCGACGTCGTGGTGGAGCTGGCGGGACTGCCGTGCCGACCTTGCTCGCGACACGGACCCGAGCGCTGCCCGCTCGGTCATCACCGCTGCATAAAGGACCTTGAGGTAGTGCAGGTCCGCACGGCGCTGGACACGATCCTTTCCGACTGAACGAGGACATTCTGGACTACGTACTTGGAATCGACATTGGTGGCACTAACCTGGTCGTCGGTGCAGTGTCCGCGACGGACGGCCGGGTCGTTGCCGAATGCACCCGCCCCACCGATGTCGCACGAGGCGCACAGGCAATTGTTGCCGAACTGATCCAGTTGTCACGCGACTGCATCGCCCGGGTCGAATCGGAGAATCCGGGTGACGAGGTCATCGGCATCGGCATCGGCGTCCCCGGCCCGCTCGACATCCGCCGCGGTGTCGTGCTGCTCACCCCCAATCTCGGCTGGAACGACCTGCCGCTGCGCGACCTCGTGTCCGAGGGCGTCGGCCTCCCCACCGTTCTCGACAACGACGCCAACTGCGCCATCCTCAGCGAGTCCTGGGTCGGTGCCGCTCGTGACGCCAGGTTCGCGATCGGTTTCACCATCGGCACCGGAATCGGCGGTGGAATCGTGTTCGAGGGTCGCCTCCACCACGGCATCTCGGATTGCGCCGGCGAGATTGGCCACGTGACGATCGAGATGGACGGTCGCCCCTGCGGCTGCGGCAACCACGGCTGCCTGGAAGCGTACGCATCGGGCCCCGCGATCGCGCGTCGCGCCGCGGAACGAATGAAGCCCGGCAGCATCCTCGCCTCGCTGGTGGACAGTGACAGCTCCCGCATCACCGCGGAGACCGTCTACCGCGCCGCGCGCCAGAACGACGAGGTCGCACTCGACACGGTTCACGAGACGGCGCGGTATCTCGGCGCCGGCGTGGCCGGAATGCTGAACATCTTCAATCCCGATTGCGTGGTGATAATGGGCGGCGTGACCGGCGCCGGTCGGGAACTGTTCGAGCCGCTGCAGCGCGAAGTTGCGGAGCGGGCGTTCCGTCCGGCAGTCGAGGCGTGCAGGATCATCCCTGGCTCGCTGAGTGGAATGGCGGGCGTGATCGGCGCTGCACGCGCATACCTGGATCACGTCGGCGCGCCACGATGACGCGCAGGCTGGGCGTGATCGGCACGCTGGTCTGGGACGAGATCCACAACCGCGACCCGCTCACGCCCGCGGTCGAGGAATGGGGCGGCATCGCCTACGCCCTCGCCGGCCTCGACGCCGCCTTGCCAGCCGACTGGGAACTGGTGCCCCTCATCAAGGTCGGTCGCGACCTCGCATCGGAGGCCGCGCAGCTCCTGGAGACGATCGAGCACCGTGCCCCTTCGGCGCGGTTCATCGAGGTGCCGCAACCCAACAACAGGGTCGTGCTGCGCTACGTCGACGATGAGCGTCGCTTCGAACGGATGTCCGGCGGCGTTCCGGGCTGGACCTGGCCCGAACTCGGGCCGATGGTGGCCGATCTCGACGCGATATACATCAACTTCATCAGCGGTTTCGAACTGCAGCTCGGCACCGCGCAGGCGCTCCGCCACGGCTTTGACGGACCGATCTACGCCGACCTTCACTCATTGCTGCTCGGCACGTTGCCCGATGGCATCCGTGAGCTCCAGCCACTGTCGCACGCGGGAGACTGGTTCGCGTGCTTCGATGTAGTGCAGCTCAACGAAGCGGAGATGCAACAGTTCGGTCCCGACCCGCTGGCTGTCGCAGCAAGTGCACTGGCCGCCGGTGTCTCGTTGTTCGCGGTGACATTGGGAAGCCAGGGGGTCGCCTACTTCGCACAGCCGGGATTCAATCGGCTGGGTGACCTTCCCCGTCGGCGACGCGACGTGTCGGGACTGGGCGCCGCGGTGCGCACTGCGAGGATGCCAGCAGTCGAGGCCGCGGCGGTCGATACTACCGGATGTGGCGACGTGTTCGGCGCGACCTGCTTCGCGCGGATGCTCGCCGGCGACGACCTCGAATCTGCCCTGACCCGTGCCAGCCAGGCCGCGGGTCGCAACACCACCTTTCGCGGGGCGACCGGGCTGGCCCGCCACCTCCGCGGCAACCTGGTGAACGCCTGATGCAGGTGATCCTGCTCCCCAAGCTGCTGGACGGCCATACCGTCGACCTGCTCGCCTCCGAAATCGCCACCTGGCCCCCGGAGGGACCGCTGTTGATCGACGCGCACGCCACCGAATGGGCCTCACCGCCGGCATTCGTGGGCCTGCTCACCCTGGGCCAGGCGTTGGAGGAGCTCGGCGCACCCAAGCCGCGATTCACCCTCCCTGCGGCGGATACGGCTTCGTACTGGGCCAGGACCGGGTTCCTTCTGCACGCCGAGCGCTTCTTCGAGTTGCACGGCAAGCTGCCGCGCCGTCGTGCCGACGAGCAGAACGAGATGCTGCTGCCGGTCACCGAGATCCGCGAAGCGAAGGACGTGCACGAGGTCGTCGGTGCCATCAGTGATCGCGCGGCCGCGATGTTGCGCAACGAACTGCACCTCGAGGCCAGCGTGGTGGGAGGGTTCGGCCAGTCGCTCTCGGAGATCTGCCAGAACATCGTGGAACACGCCGGCACCGGCGGCTGGGCAGCGGCACACATCTACCACTATCGCCGTCGGCTGGGTCGCAAGGTCGCGATGATAGCAGTGAGCGACGCCGGCATCGGCTTCCGGCGCTCGCTCGAACCAACGCAGGCCAAGCGCTACGGTGACCGCTGGGATGACGCCACCGCGCTCGAGGCGGGCCTGATCCACAGTATCTCGCGCTTCCGGGATCCGGGGCGCGGGCAGGGCTTGGCGGGCACAAAGCGCTACCTTGCAAGGTGGCAGGGCAAGATTGCGATCCGGAGCGGCACCGCCCGAGTCGCGATCGTGCCTGCGTGGGACGACCAACCCCCGATGACAACCGGATTGGCGTGGTTCCCGGGAACCCAGGTGACACTGGAAGTTCCCGGCAAGGAGATTGAAGGATGAGCGGTGTGATCCCACTCGATGCCGTGCTGCGCGAGGCAACCCGCCAGGCATATCGCGACCTGGTCACCCGTCCAACCGGCGCCGCGGTGCGACATCGCCTTGTGTCCACGCTGCGCGATCACGATCGCACCGAGGCGCTGCTCGACTTCTCGCGAATCGGTCTGGTCGACTTCTCGTGCGCCGACGAGGTCGTGGCCAAGCTGGTGGCAGCGATCCACGAGCTGCCGGTGACGCGCGTGGTGCTGCGCGGCGTGCGCGAGGACCAGGCCGAAGCCATCGAACACGCCCTGATTCGCCACGGGCTCGCGGTGCTGGCGATCGAGGATGGCAGCTGTCGGCCCCGTCTGCTGGGTGCGATCGACGATGACTGGCGCGCCGTGTTCGAGATCCTCGAGGCCGTGCTCCGCGCCACGGCTGCGCCGGTCGCCGATCGACTTGGCTGGCCGGTGGATCGCGCCCGTCGCGCGCTGGACGACCTGGCCCGCTCACGCTGCATCGTCGCCCACCCCGACGCCACCTACGAACTGGGAGCGTTCGCGTGAGTCACCGCGCCGGTCGTTCCACGCTGGCGATTCACGGCCCGATCCGTCGTGGCGAGGATGGTTCGCCGGCAGTCACCCCGATCTACCAGAGCAGCACGTTCCGCAATCCGGCCGGTGTCGAAGGCGAGATCCTCTACACGCGCTACGGCAACAATCCCAACCAGCTCGAGGTCGGGCGCCGGTATGCCGCACTCGAGGGTGCCGAACGCGGCATCTGCCTCGGCAGCGGCAACGCGGCCACCGCGCTGGCACACCTGGCCGTGCTGCGGCCGGGCGATCACCTGGTCGCCTCCCAGTGGATCTACGGCGGCACTCGCGCGCTGTTCGACCAGGAGTTCGGCCGACTCGGAATCTCGGTGACCTACGTCGATCCCGACCAGCCGCGCGAGTGGCGCAAGTCGCTGCGGAAGACCACCCGCGCAATCTTCGTCGAGGCGGTCACCAACCCGTTGATGCGAGTGGTCGACCTCGACGCGATCTCCAAGGTGACCCGCGACCGCGGCCTGATCCTGCTGGTCGACAACACCTTCGCATCGCCGATCAACCTCCGCCCGATCGAGCACGGTGCCGACGTGGTGATCACATCGGCGACCAAGTACCTGAGCGGTCACAGCGACGTGATCGCCGGCGTGGTCGCGGGCAGCGCACCGCTCATCGAGGAGGTCACCCGACTGGCTCGCAACTGGGGACCGTCGCTGGACCCGCACGCCGCGTGGCTGGTGGAGCGCGGCATGAAGACGCTGGCGCTCAGGATCGAGCGCGCCGGTGCCAACGCCGCCGAGGTCGCGGCCTGGGCGACCAGGCGCCCGGAATTCTCCGCAGTGCACTGGCCGGGACTGCCGAGTCATCCCGACCACGAACTGGCGTCGAGGATGCTCGATGGTTACGGTGGAATGATCGGCCTGCAGCTTGCCGGTGGCGCGCCTGCCGCTGCGCGACTCTGCTCGCGACTCAGGCTGATCGTGCACGCGCCGAGTCTCGCCGGTGTCGAGTCGCTGATCAGCGAGCCGCGCCTCACGTCACACGCGGGTCTCACCGCCGAGCAGCGCGGCGAGTTGGGGATCCCTGACGGCTTCCTGCGGCTGTCCTGCGGCTGCGAGGATGCCGCCGACATCATCCGCGACCTGGAGCAGGCACTCTGACCCGGCCCGAGCGATGATCCGATTCCACAAGGTCTCGAAGCAATATCCCACCGGCACCGGTGCCGCGCTCCAGGAGATCACCTTCCACGTGGGCCGCGGCGAGTTCGTGTTCCTCACCGGCCACTCCGGTGCCGGGAAGTCGACCGTGCTCAAGTTGATGTACGCCGAGGAGCGACCCTCGAGCGGCGACGTGCGAGTGTCCGGCTTCGCGATCCCACGACTGCGCCGCGACGAGGTCCCGCGACTCCGCCGCCGACTCGGCATCGTGTTCCAGGACTTCCGCCTGCTGGAGGATCGTACCGCAGGCGAGAACGTGGCATATGCGCTGGAGGTGACCGGCGCGCGTTCCGACGTGATTCCCGCCAGAGTGGCACGGGTGCTGGATCAGGTCGGGCTCTCCAACAAGATCGACGCCTTCCCGCGGGAGCTCTCCGGCGGTGAACAGCAGCGGGTCGCGATCGCCCGCGCGCTGGTCAACGACCCTCAGGTGCTGCTGGCTGACGAGCCCACCGGCAACCTCGACGAGCGAGCCACGCGCGGTGTGTTCCAGTTGCTGCGCGACATCAACGACAGCGGTACAGTGGTGGTGATGGCCACGCACGACCTCGACCTGGTCCGGGACTCGGGCCAGCGCATCCTCGAACTGCGCGAGGGTCGACTGGTGTTCGACTCGGCCTCCGACCAGGGGGAGGCACTGTGAACCTCCTCTGGCGCGAGGCGCTGCTCTCGTTCAAGCGCACCCGGACTCTCTCGATACTATCGGTGACCACCATCGCGTTTGCGCTGTTCGTGACGGGCCTGTTCGGGCTGGTCGCGATCAACCTCCGCAAGGCGATCAGCGACATCGAGGAACGGGTCGAGGTGGTGGCGTTCGTGCTGCGCGGCACGCCGACACAGACCCTGGCCGTGGCAATCGAGGACATCACCGCGTTCCCCGAGGTGCTCTCGGTTCGCTACGTCTCTGAGGACGAGGCACTTAGTCGTGCCCGTGAGGAACTGGTGGAATTCCGCGAGGCGTACGACGACCTCGAGATCAACCCGCTGCCGCCGTCGATCGAGATTCGGCTCAGGCCCGGGTTCCGGGACGGCCCGACTGCGGCGACAATCGCCGAGCGACTCAACGGCTTCCCGTTCGTGGAGGAAGTCCGCTATGGTCGCGACTGGGTCGAACAGCTCGACCGGCTGCGCACCATCGCCGGCGTCATCGGTCTCTCGATCGGAATGGCATTCGCACTGGTCTCCATCGTGATCATCGGCATCACGATCCGCATTACCGTGCTGCACCGGGCGCGCGAGATCGGCATCATGCGACTGGTCGGTGCGACCGACTGGTTCATCCGCGGCCCGTTCCTGCTCGAGGGCGCCATCAAGGGCTTCCTCGGCGGCACGCTCGCGGTGCTGCTCTCGCTGCTGGTGTTCCTCGGCTTCCGGTCGCAGGGGATGGGACTGGGAGTCGGGCTGGAGTTCTTCTCTCCCCTGCAGATCCTGGGCTTCCTCGCCTTCGGCGTGCTGCTCGGCTTCGGCGGTTCGCTGGTGAGCGTGGGTCGTCACCTGCGGAAGGTCTGAAGTGAGAGTGCGGCACTGCTGTCTCCTGCTGCTCCTGGCGATGTCCGCGCCGGCGTTGCTGCCGGCGCAGGATGATCTCAACCAGTCGCGCGCGCGGCTGGAGCAGATCCGTCGCGAACGCGAGCGACTGCAACAGCAGCAGCAGCGGTTGCAGGGACAGGTGACCGATGTCAACGAGCAGTTGCGCAACCTCGAACGCCAGCGCGAGAACACCAGCGAACTGGTGCAGGAGATCGAGCGCCAGATCAGCGGACTCGGCTCGCAACTGGAGCGCTCCGCTGCGGAGGTCACGCTAGCGGAGGACAACCTCGCCGAGCGCAAGGCGGTGCTGCAACGCCGGCTGGCGGACATCTACAAGCGCGGTCCGCTCTATACCTTCCAGGTGCTGCTGGCGGCCGAGTCATTCGGCGACCTCGTCACCCGCTACAAGTACCTGCACCTGACCTCCCGGCAGGATCGTTCGCTGGTGGAGGAAGTTGAACGACTGACTGCCCGGGTTCGCGCCCGTCGCAACGACCTGCTCGGCATCCAGAATGAGCTGGACCGGGTGCGGCAGGAGCGCGAGGCGGAACTGCAGCGCTACGGCCAGCTGATGGCGGAGCGCCAGACGACGCTGCGCACCCTGCAGCGCAACACCACCCAGACCCGGAACCGCCTGACAGAGTTGCAGCGCGACGAGGCGCGACTCAACGACCTGCTCGCCAACCTCGAGCGTGCCCGTCGCAGTGCCGGTGGCACCACACCGGCAGGAACCGGACTCACCACTGCGGACCTGGGCCGCCTCAACTGGCCGGTTGAAGGCGAACTGCTGTACCGATTCGGTCGCGAGTCGCTGCCCAATGGCGGGACGATCATTCGCAATGGAATCGGGATCGGCGCGCCAGTCGGCAGCGCGGTGCACGCCGTCGCCGATGGCACCGTGGCGCTGCGCGACCGACTCGGCACCTACGGCCTGACCATCATCGTGGAACACGGCAACGGCTACTGGGCGGTGTACTCACAACTGGCCAACGCCGCGGTGGCCCGCGGCGACCGCATCAAGGCCGGACAGGTGATCGGAACCGTGGGAGGATCGGAATCGGATCGCGGTCCACACCTCTATTTCGAGATCCGCGGCGAGAACCAGATCGCGCTGGATCCGCTGACGTGGCTGAGGAGCAGATAGACCAGGTCCACGATGTGCGATTCGCGATGTACCAATGCAGTTGAAGCCCTCCCTGCGCCTGGTTCGCGCTAGGAGGGCTTCAGCATCCTGGTCATCGACTCTTGTACATCGTGAATCGAGAACCGTCTCGTCCCGGATTCAGGCCGCGAATCCGATCCTGTCCACATCCTGTCGCTTGCCATCGAGCAGGGCTGATTCGACCATCGAGAACAGGTCTTCGGGCTTGTGGACTCCCGGGTGCGGGAAGGTCACCACGCCTGCGGTGAGCCGGAAGCGGACGCCCAGTTGCGCCTCGGTGAGTCCGGCGGTGCCGAGTTGTGAGCGAATGCGATGCACGGTGTCGCGGGCGCCGTCGATGCCGGTCTCGGGCAGCAGCAGCAGGAATTCCTCACCGCCATAGCGCGCGACGAAGTCGGGTCCGCGCAGTTGGCGCTGCAACAGGCGACCGAGGTCGGCGAGCACGCGATGGCCACCGTCCCGGCCGAGCCGGTCGTTGATGGTGCGCATCGAGTCGATGTCGAGCAGCACCAGGGCAAAGTTGACCGAGTAGCGACGGGCGCGCTCGAACTCCTCACGAATCCGGCGATCCAGCGCGTCGAGGGTGCCACACCCGGTGAGCGGATCGACGTGGGCTGCGATTGCCTGGCGGCGCGCGATGGCGCTGCGACGATCGTCGGCGTCGAGCAGTCGTGCGGTGGCGCCGACCGCCAGCTCGGCGAAGTGCACCTGGGCTGGCATCAGCGGCGGATCGCCGCGACGAGTGCGCAGCACGATGGTGCCGATCGGCCTTCCGGTGGGCGACAGCGGGATCGCCGCCACCGAGTCGATGTCGGGCGGTGGCGAGTTGATTGCGGAGCGGCTGGGGTCTGCCGCAAACATCGGATCGACGCCAGCGTTGCGCAGGTAGACCGTCTCGTTGCGAATCAGGGCCGTGCCGGCCTCCGGCCAGCGATCGAGCGGCGTGTCGGCGTCGCGCACCTTGGGCGCGTCGCTCGCTGCCACGAGTCGGCCGCTGGTGGAATTGACTGAGTGCAGCAGGCAGCTCACCGAGCGGATGTCCAGCGCGCGCGACAGTCCCCGCACCAGTGCCTGGAGCATCTCGTCGCGGTGCAGTTCCACCGCCACGAGTTGCAGAATCTCGAACAGTCGTAGATCGTTGCCACCCGGAGCGACGCCGCCACCGCGCGGCGCGAGCACCCGGGCCCACAGGCGCGCCATCAGCATCGGCGCATCCACGGGCATCACCAGCACCTCGTCGGCACCGGCGGAGGCAGCACGCATCAGGTCGTCAGGAGATCCCTGGCTCAGCAGGGTGACCACCTGCGCTCCGGTCGGACGGGCGGTGGCCAGCACGGCGGCCAGCTCCTGGCAATCACCCGAGAGTGAATTGCAGCAATGCAGTACCACGGCCGGGCGCCCCGGAATCGAGTCCGGGTCATTCGCCTCGGCCACCTGGAATCCCGAACGGAGCAGGTCGCGCTCGAGCCCATCGGGCCGGGCGGCAGGATCGCCGGCCAGTACCACCACCGGTCGGCTGACCCGCTTCGATACGCCGGAATGAAGGCCGGCAGGAGCTACGATGTCTGGCAAGTCTGGCACGAAACCTCGTCGGTCAAGCAGGTCCGCTCCTCAGCAACCGGAACTGCTGGGTGCACACGTCTCGATCCAGGGTGGCGTCGCCACCGCCCCGGCTCGCGGGGCAGCCATCGGTGCGACGGCCATCCAGATCTTCACCAAGACCCCCAACATCTGGCGGGAGCCTGAACTTACCTCGGAAATCACTGCCGCGTTCCGGGATGCGCGCGAGGCCCATCCGGTACGACAGATCGTTTCGCACGATTCGTACCTGATCAACCTGGCCTCGCCCGACCCGGAACTCCGTGCCAGGTCCATCAATTCGTTTCAATCTGAAATGCAACGTGCCACGGCACTCGGGCTGGATGGCGTGGTTTCTCACCCCGGCAACTACATCGACGACCGCGAGGCCGGGATGGCCCGCAACGCCGAGGCGATCACCCTGGTGCTCCGGGCAGTACCGGGAGAGGTGCCGGTCCTGCTGGAGACCACCGCGGGAACCGGGACCGCCCTGGGGAGAACCTTCGAGGAGCTGGCCACGATCCGGGAGCTGGTGGCCGACGATGTCAGGGACAGGGTGGCATTCTGCGCCGACACCTGCCATCTCTACAGCGCCGGATACGACCTCGTGGGTGACTCCGACGGGGTCTGGCAGGTCTGGGATCGAGTGATCGGGATGAACCTGCTTCGCTGCCTGCACCTCAACGACAGCAAGACACCATTCGGCTCGCATCGCGACCGCCACGAACTGATCGGGCAGGGCTCACTGGGCATCGAGCCGTTCCGCAGGCTGATGAATGATCCCCGGATGGCGGGGATTCCCAAGCTGCTGGAGACACCGAAGGGCGACGACCTGGTCACCAACGACCTGGAAATGCTGGCGCTGCTGCGCGGATTGGTGGCGCAGTGATTCAACTTCGATTCCGAGGGACAACGATCCGGATGCGACTCAAGCTGCTGCTGCCCGCGCTGCTGCTGCCCGGAATCCTCTCTGCCCAGGCCTTCGTGCGCGTGGGTGGCGGGATGACCACCAGCAGTGACTTCCTCAAGGACTTCCTAGTCGAGCCACTCAGTGCGCGACAGGGCACTTCTCCAACCGCGCTCGTGCTGCTGGGCTGGGAGTTCTCGAACGGCTACCGCCTGGGTGTCGAGGGACGCTACGCCGTCGGTCAGTGGCAGGTTCTCGATCGCGGCGAGACCGATGAGGTGGCCGGACTCAAGACGCTCGGCGTGGGAGTGTGGGCCGACGGCCCGATCCGCGGCGACTTCCGCTGGGAGGCAGTGGCCGGCAAGCTCAGCTACCAGCCCGGGCGCGAGATCGGCCCGTTCAGCAACGGCGCACCGTCGCCGTGGATGATCGGTGGTGGCTTGAGCTGGAACCGCCCGCTATCGCCGGGATTGGGGGTCGTGGTCTCGGCGCGCTACGACTTCCACGGCTTCAACACCGATCGGCTCGACGCGGAAAACTATTCGTCACACCAGGCCGTCCACCGCGGCTCGCTCACCATTGCAATCGAGCGGGGATTCTGATGCGCAGGACTTCGAGAATCGTGATCGCAGCGCTGGTGCTTGCTGCCTGCACCGACATCATCTCGCCGCCGCGAGTCGAATACTACGAGTACCGCAAGTTCGCCCAGAACTCGGAGGGCCAGGTCAAGCCGCTGGCGTTCCACTGGCCGCGTTCTTCGCTGCCGGTCAAGGTGTGGATTCCCGAGGGAGACGCGCTGCGTCCGGCCCTTGTCCGCGCGATGTCGATCTGGGAGAACACATTCCTGTACGGCGAAGTTCGGATGGAACTGGTGTCCGACGAGTCACAGGCCGACATCGTGGTGCGCAACGAGGTCGCGGGACCGAAGCCCGAGACCGCGGTCCGGCTTGGTCGTCGCGCCGACGAGTGCCGTGGCGAGACCACCTTCATTGCCGACGTGAACACCGGCACGATCACGCTGCCGTTCGAGATCTATGTCTGGTCGCGAGTCGGTCCGAACGGTCCCGGCCTGGAGACCTGCTACGAACTCAC
>Ga0079224_100006952_pt1 | contig 15089 bp, 18 predicted proteins | sample Stecom2015_FD_80414 | JGI IMG/M metagenome (GOLD analysis project Ga0079224, IMG submission 80414) | Agricultural soil microbial communities from Utah to study Nitrogen management - Steer compost 2015 | ecosystem: Environmental > Terrestrial > Soil > Agricultural land | place: USA: Utah...
GGGGTCGGGGGGACCGCGTCGGTGAACGGGCTGCGGGGCTCGTGCAGCTGGCCGAGCGAGATGACCTCCCGGCGCAGGAAGAGTTGCAGCGTCCAGTCGACCAGCACCCGGATCTTGCGTTCGGTCGAGTGGATCCGGGTCATGTGGTAGGTGCGGTGCAGGAACCAGGCCGGGAACCCGCGCAGCTTGACGCCGTACACGTGCGCCACCCCGTGGTAGAAGCCCAGGCTGGCCACGCTGCCCGCGTGCTTGTGGCGGTAGGGCACGGGCGCGCCACCGCGCAGCACCGCGACGATGTTGTCGGCCAGCCGCCGCGCCTGGCGGACCGCGTGCTGGGCGCTGGGCGAGCAGAGCGCGCCCGGGTCGTCCGAGGTCAGGTCCGGCACCGCGGCGCAGTCACCGGCGCTCCAGGCGCCCGGCAGCGGCCGGTCGCCGTCGATCACCTGCAGGGTGGGCAGGCAGGTGACCCGGCCCCGGGAGTCGCGCGGCAGATCGGTCGCGTCCAGCATCGGGTGCGGCCGCACCCCGGCGGTCCACACCACGGTGTCCGCCTCGAACGTCTCGCCGTCGGAGAGCTCCACTTTGCCGCCCACACAGGACTCCATCCGGGTGCCGAGCCGCACCTCCAGCCCGCGTCTGCGCAGCTGCTTCACGGTGTACTCGCCGAGGTCGGGCCCGACCTCCGGCAGCACCCGCTGGGTCGCCTCCACCAGCACCCAGCGCATCGGTTCGGCCCGCAGCTCCGGGTAGTAGCGCAGCGCCGCCCGGGCCATGTCCTCCAGTTCGGCGAAGAGCTCCATCCCGGCGTACCCGGCGCCGACCACCACGAAGGTGAGGGCACGGCGCCGCGCCTCCGGGTCGTCCGTGGCGGCGGCCACATCCAGCCGCTCCAGCACCCGGTTGCGCAGCCAGATCGCCTCCCCCAGGGTCTTGAAGCCGACCGCGTGCTCGCGCAGCCCGGGGATGGGCAGGGTACGCGAGATGCTGCCAGGCGCCACCACGATGTGGTCATAGGTGAGGTCCAGCGCCGGGCCGGCGACCGGTTGTACGGTGGCGGTGCGCTCGGCGTGACTGATCGCGGTGACCCTACCGGTGATGACCCGGCAGCGGGGCAGGGCCCGCCGCAACGGCACCACCGCGTGCCGCGGCTCGATGCTGCCGGCCGCGGCCTCCGGCAGGAACGGCTGGTAGGTCATGTGGGGCTGCGGGTCCACCACGGCCACCTCCACCCGCTCGCGGCGAAGCTTGCGGGAGAGCCGCAGCGCCGTGTAGAGACCGACGTGCCCCGCGCCCACGACCAGTATCCGCTTCGCAGCCATGTGTCCATCCTGCCCTGCCACGGCCGGGTCGCGGTGATCACGCGCTAACGTGATGTCTGGCGCCCGCCCCCGTCCCGCTGGCCACGATCGGCGATCAGGGTACGCAGCACGGCGGCCACGGCCAGGGCAAACGCCAGCCCGGCGAGCGTGGCCACCAGGTGCACCCGGTCGTTGGCGAGCCGGCCCAGGCCGGTGAGTAACGCCACAGACAGCAGGGACGAGGCCACGATCACACCGAGTGCGCGGGTCAGCCACCGGGACAGGATCTCCGGGGCCACCGCCGCGTCGTAGGGCAGCAGCGCGGCGAGCGCGGTCAGGTTATGCACCAGGTAGAGCGCGGCCGCGATCAGCAGCAACCGGCCCAGGTCCCGTTGCCCGGCCGCCCCGGTGCCGACCACCACCGGCAGCCCGGTGTCGACCAGCCAGCACCCGACGGTGGTAAGGATCAGCCCGGTCGCCCACGGTCCGCGCGGCGCCACCGCGGGCATGGCCGCGGCCGCCAGCGCCGCCCACAGCGCCACTGGCGGGAGCCCGGACGGGGCGGCCACCAGCAGCGCCACCAGCCCGGCCGCGAGTACGCCGGCGCGTACCAGCACCGGTTCCGGGGTGGCGCGGGCCACCGTGGCCAGCCCTCGGGAGATCATGAGAACCCCACTCTCGGCGCCGCCGCCGCGCGCGCCACGTCCCGCAGCACCCGGTCCAGGCTGCCGGCGCCGGCCCAGGCCACCACCGGAACCCCGTGCTCGCGGAGGGCTCCGATCGTGTTCTCGCGTTCCAGCCGCCACAGCCGGTAGGGGGCGTCGCCGTCCCGTCCGCTGTGGATCGGGGGGATGTCAGCCGGCAGGGTGTCCACCGCCACCACGAACCGCCCGGCCCGGGCCAGCCGGGCGAGCATCGGGGCGGTACGCCGGTCCACCACCGGGGTCAGCACCACCACCAGCGCGTTCGGCGGCAGCGGGGCGAGCACCTGTTCGTACGTGGGCTCCATCGCTCCGCTGGGGCGCACATCCAGCAGCCACTCCAGGATCGTGAGGTACTGCCGGCGCCCGCTCGCCGGTCGCAGCCGGCGCCCGGCGGGGCCGTACTCCACCAGCGAGACCCGGTCACCGCGTTGCAGGTAGTGCTCGGCCACGGCGGCCGCGGCCCGGACGGTCACATCCAGCACCGAGGCGCCGGTCTCGCCGGCGCCAGGGACGCCGCCCGGCCGGCCCGCCTCGGCCAACAGGTCCAGTACCAGCACCACCTCGGCGTCCCGGTCCGAGAGGGTGGCGACCACGTGCAACTGGCGGGTCCGCAGGGACACCCGCCAGTCGATCCGGCGCAGCCGGTCGCCCGGGGCGTACCGGCGGACGCCGGAGAGCTCGCCGCCCTCGCCCGGGCGGCGCGAACGGTGGCTGCCGACCAGCCCGGCCGCGCGCGGCATCGCCTCCGGCGCCTCGAACGGCTCGGTCACCGGGTACGCCTTGACCGCGGCGGTCGCCGCACCCGGGACGGTGGCGACCAGCAGCCCGTCACCGGTGGAGGCGGTCATCCCGACCGGCCCGAACCGGTGCCGGCCCCACCGCCGGGCCACGCCGGTCAGCTCCAGGTCCGCCACCTCGCCGGGCGGCACCGCGACCACGTGCGGCCGGTCGGCTCCGGGGAGGTCCAGCCACTCCGACGTCGAGGTCCGCACCACCACCAGGTCCAGTCCGCTCTGGTCGGAGTTGGCGACGCTGATCAGCCCGGCGGCTGGACCGCCCTCCACCGTCGCCGCCCCGGAGGCCACCGCATCCGGCGCGCCGGCCGCCACCTCCACCACCGGCACCGCGCCCCGGCGGTGGCGCAGCCCCCAGGCCGCGCCGACCGCGAACGGGGCCGCGAAGACCACCAGGTCCACCCGGCCCAGCACCACCGCGGCGATGGTCAGCAGGCCGGTGAGCAGCACCGCCCGCCGCAGGGCCCGGCTGGCGTACCAGGTAGGCACGCTCACCGCCGCGGGCGGGCGGCGTCCGCCGATGGCGCGGTGGCGGGCGCGGCGGCGTACGAGGGCAGCGCGCCGGTCGCCGGGGCCGGGGTCGCGCCCAGCACCTCGCTGACCACGAACGACGGGTCGGTGTTGCGCAGCCACATCTCCGGCCGCAGTGTGATGCGGTGTGCCAGCGCCGGCACCGCCACCGCCTTCACGTCCTCCGGGATGACGAAGTCGCGGCCGGCGAGCGCGGCCTTCGCCCGGGCCAGCAGCAGCAGCGCCAGCGACCCGCGCGGGGAGGCCCCCACCAGCACCGCCGAGTGGCCGCGGGTGGCGGCGGTCAGCTCCACCAGGTAGCGAGCGACCGAGTCCTCCACCGTGATGTACTCCAGCGACGCCTGCATCGCCCGCAGGGTGGCGGCGTCCACCACCGGTGCCAGGCGGGCCTCCTCCTGCTGGCGGGCCATCCGCCGCCGCAGCACCTCGAACTCCTCTTCCAGGCTGGGGTAGCCGAACGAGACCCGCAGCAGGAACCGGTCGAGCTGGGCCTCGGGCAGCGGGTAGGTGCCCTCGTACTCGATCGGGTTGGCGGTGGCGAGCACGTGGAACGGCGGATCCAGGCGGTAGGTGACGCCCTCCACCGAGACCTGCTTCTCCTGCATCGCCTCCAGCAACGCGGCCTGGGTCTTCGGCGGGGTGCGGTTGATCTCGTCGGCGAGCAGCAGGTTGGTGAAGATCGGCCCGGCCCGGAAGGTCAGTTCGTGGTTGCGCTGATCGTAGAGGAAGGAGCCGGTCACGTCCGCGGGCAGGAGGTCCGGTGTGAACTGCAACCGGCGGAATTCCAGCCCCAGTGCCTGCGCGAACGAGCGGGCGGTCAGCGTCTTGCCCAGCCCGGGCAGATCCTCCAGCAGCACGTTGCCGCCGGCGAGGATGCCGGCGAGCACGAGTTCCAGCGCGTCTCGCTTGCCTACCATCACGGTGGCGACCGAGTCCAGCACCGCCTGCGCCAACCTCCCCACCTCCGGGGCCGGTAGCGGGCGGCTCGGTTCAGCGGCGGGCATGCTCACAGTCGCTCCATCTCGATCAGGAACCCCGCCAGGTCGCGCGGTGACGGGGTTCGCGCATCCGGGTCCGCGAGGTAGGACCACAGCTTGTCGCTCAACAGGGTACGGGCCCGGGCCGGGTCACTGGCGCGGGTGAATCCGTGCCGCTGCCGGAGCCGTTCGTCCACCAGCTCGGCCAGCCACGGGGAGGTGCGGGTGAACGGCCGGATCCCGGCCCGGCCCCAGCTCAGCCGGATCTGCCAGGTACGCACGGCGGCGGCGAGGTGGTCCGGTCGCAGCGGCGGCGGCTCGGCCGGTGGCAGCGGGGCGACCTCGGCCGGCGGGGGCGGGCCCAGACCGGCCACCAGCGCGCGGAGGCCCAGCAGGGCGAAGCTGGTGGCCATCGCCACCGGAAACGACAGGCCGTAGCCGAGCACCCGCAGCACCAGGACCAGCGCCGCGGCCACCGCGGCGGCCAGCAGGCCGGTACGCAGCAGCCACCGGGCCACCTCCCCGGCCGGGCGGGACGGCCGGCGACCGTCCTCCTGCTCCTGGCTGAGCAGGTCGTCCAGGCTGGTCACCGGCTGTCCTCCCGCTCCGGGACGAGCAGCTCCTGGCGCAGCCGGCGGAGGGCGGATCTGGCCAGGGTGCGCATCTGTTCATCCACCTCGTGGGTGGCGTAGCGGGCCAGCCGGTAGACCTGGGCGAGCCCGGCGAGCGCGGGCTCGCTGACCTGCCGTTGCCGCAGCAGCCGCGGCACCAGGTCACCGGGGGTGTCGGTGTCGAAGCGGGGTACCCCGGCGGCGACCGCCGCCTCCTCCAGGCGCACCCAGCAGGCGATCACCGCGCGGCGGGGGTCCAGGTCGTCGTCGGAGAGCGCGACCAGGCCGTCGTCGACCGCGGCCACCAACTCCTCCGGGTTGTCCGCGGCGGCTCTGGTGGGCGCCTGGCCGCGCCGCAGCACCCGCCGGGCCTTGGCCCCGCCGCGCCCCCGCCAACCCCGGCGCGCCAGCACCCACAGCAGCAGCGCCAGGCCGGCCAGCACCGTGACCAGCCAGAGCACCAGCAGCAGGTCGCCGAGCCACGGCAGGCCGCGCCCATCCTGGGCCTCCCCCGGCTCAAACGGGAGGAACGTCGGCCAGTCCGGCGGCGGCGCGGGCTCCTCGTGGGTCGGGGCCGGCTGCGGCGCCTGTGAAGTCTCCACCTCGGCCACCCGCAGGCCGGAGAAGGTGGCCGCGACCGCGACCGCCGCCAGCAGCGCCGCGGCCAGGAGCAACCCCGCGGCCGCCCGGGGTCCGGCCCGCGGCGCCCTGGTCACCCCAGCCCTGCCAGGGTCTTCGCGCGTGCCAGCACGTCATCCAGCATGGCCGGGGTCAGCCGGCCGGTGAACGTGTTCTGCTGGCTGACGTGGTAGCAGCCGAGCAGCCGCGGGGCCCCGCCGGCGAACCACAGCGCCCCGTGCCCGAACTTCGGCCGGGGACTGGGCGGCGGTAACCCGTACACCGCCTGCAGCGTCGGCCACCAGGCGTTCCAGGCGAAGGCGCCGAGCGCCACCACCACCCGCAGGGTGGGGCGCAGCAGCTCCACCTCCCGGTGCAGCCAGGGCGCGCAGGTGTCCCGCTCCTCCGGGGTCGGCTTGTTCGCCGGCGGGGCGCAGCGCACCGCCGGGAAGATCCGGGTGTGGCGCAGCTCCAGCCCGTCGTCGCGGGACACGCTGGTCGGCTGGTTCGCCAGCCTGGCCCGGTGCAGGGCGGCGAAGAGGACGTCTCCGGAGCGGTCTCCGGTGAAGATCCGGCCGGTCCGGTTGCCGCCGTGCGCGGCCGGCGCCAGGCCGAGCAGGCCGATCACCGCGTCCGGCGCCCCGAACCCGGGGACCGGGCGGCCCCAGTAGACCTGGTCGGCGAAGGCCGCGCGGCGGGTGGCCGCCACGTGCTCGCGCCAGTTCACCAACCGGGGGCAGGCGCGGCAGCGGGAGATGGCGGCGTCCAGTGCGGGCAGGTCGAGCGCGGCGGCCGCCCGTTTCGCCACGCTCCGCGCCCGGCTCGGGGCGGTCAGGGCCGGCTCCCCGACTCTCGGCAGCACGCGCGCCTCCCCCGGTCGGCCGCGCGGTGCCCGGACCCGGGTCCCGGCCGGTACACGGTGCCCCGGTCGCCGGCGTAGCTCACCGTCTCACCCCCAAGGTCTCCTCCAGCGGTGCTCGTCACACCCGTGGCGCGGGTCCCGATGGCGTGGGTCGGTGATCGGGCCGGGCCGGCCGGCCCGGCCCGATCACCACCCGCTGGCTGCCAGCCAATCACGTTGGCGCTGGCGATGCGAGCCCGGGTCAGCCGGTGGCCTCCGGCTCGGTACCGCCCTCCAGCGGGCCCAGGCAGACCACTTCGCCCTTGGTGTCGTCGCTGGAGCCGAAGAGCGTGTCGGTGAGCCAGAGCGCCTGTACGGTGCCGGGGTGCTCCTGGCACACGAGCTGCTCCTGGCTGCGGGAGTTGAACTCCGCCCGGGTCATGGCGCCACCGGAGCCGATCACCGACCAGGCCGCGTCGGGTGAGTCGCAGGTGACGACCGCCATGTCGTTCGGGTCAACCGCGTCGGTCATGCACTCGCCCGCCTGCGGGATGTCGGCGCCGCCGAGAAGCGCCACCGCGACCCCGGCGAACGCACACAGCAGCAGCAGGGCGGGCACGGCGACCAAGGCCACGATCAGGCCGGTCCGGCGCCGCTTACCCGGGCCCGCCTGCCCGCCGGTGGGGGGCGGTGGGGGTGGCGCCGCCAGCGGCTGCTCCGGCAGGGGCTGCTCCGGCACGGGTTGGCCCGGTCCGGTCGGTGCCGCGGCGGGCGGGGGTGGCGGCGTCTGCGCGGGTGAGTCGTGGCCGGCCGGGGCGTGCGCGGGTGTTCCGGGGGCGCCCGGTCGATCGCCCGCCGCCTGAGCTGCGTCCGGCGGTCTCCCCTCCGGTTCCTGGCGGCCCGCAGAGTCCTGAGTCACGCGGAAGTCCTTTCCTCAGCCGCCGCACACCGCGGCCGGCGTCACGAGACAAAAAGCAGGAACACCCTACGATGCCGCCGCTTCGCTCGCTACCGCGGAACTGCCCCGCCCCCACGCGCGTGGGGGCGGGGCAGTTCACAGTGTGCCGCCGGAGAGCCAGGTAGGGGAGACCGCCGGCGTGACAGGGCGGATGACCGCGATCTCCCCGACCTGATAACCGATCAACGATCGGGCTCGTCCGCCGGTGCCGGGGATGGCGTCGAGACTTCCGGCGTGGGAGCCGGGGTCGGGCTGGGATCGGCGGGTCCACCGGGCTCGGTCGGGTCGACCGGGCTGGCCGGGGCGTCCGGAGTGGGCAGCGGGGTCGGCGACGCCACCGCGGTCTCGCCTTCCCGCTGGAACATCGGGTTCAGCCACCACGGCAGGTTGTCGGGGCAGCGTGGGTAGCGGATCACGTACCGGCCGTCCTGCTCGTACTCCGCGGTGTCGCTGCACCAGGTGTTGCCGATGTCGATCGGGTTTCCGTCCTGGTCGAACAGTGCCACGCCGGTCAGCAGGTTGCCCTCGCCGTCCACCACGAACACGTCGTCCACGTGGCCGTACGGATCTTCGGAGACGTAGATCGGGGCGCCCGGCCAGCCCCAGCGCTGGTTCTCATCCACCCCGATCAACCCGGCCAGGCCGAACAGGACCAGCACCGCGGAGGTGATCTGGACCGCGCGGCGTTGCCAGCGGCGCAGCCGGTCGCCGCGGTGCGCCAGCCAGATCGAGCCGGCCACGAACCCGGCCAGGATCACCAGCCCGGCGATGGTGCTGCCGCCCAGCCGGGGCAACAGCCCGACCGATCCCTGCTGGTTGAGCAGCAATACGACCAGCATGGCGGCGAGGTAGCCGCGCAGCACCCACCAGGCCGGTCGCAGTAGCCGGAGGAAGTCGCTCAACCGCTCGTAGCCGATCAGCGGGCCGGCCTGCACATCCAGGCGGCGCAGCTGGGCGGCCACCTGTTCCCCGCGGGCGCGCAGCCGGGACCGCCAGCTCAGCCGCCCCTCGCCAGCACTCGGATGCAGTGCGGCGCGCAGTTCAGCCGCGTACTCCGCGGGCGGTCCGAGCCGCTGCGACAGGGGCGCCGGATCTTCGGCGGCCACCTCGGCCAGGTGCGCCGGCAGGTCCTCCAGCACCTCGCTGCGCTGCGCCGGTGGCAGGTCCGCGAGCGCCTCGCGTACCTGCGCGACGTACTCCTCGATCTCCTCCGTGCGATCGGTGACGGGCTGTCCAGACTGGCTGGTCATACCGCCACCCCCCGTCCGTCGATGAGGTCCTCCATGGTGTGGGCGAAGCTCCGCCAGGTTTTGATCGAGCGGTTGAGCTGGTCGCGGCCGGCGGCGTTGAGCGCGTAGTACTTCCGGTGTGGGCCCTCGTCGGAGGGCATGATGTACGTGGTGAGGTAGCCGGCCTGGAACAGGCGGCGCAGGGTGCCGTAGACCGAGGCGTCACCGATCTCTTCCAGCCCCGCGGTACGCAACCGGCGTAGCACGTCGTAGCCGTAGCCGTCCTCGTGTCGGAGCACAGCCAGGACCGCGAGGTCGAGCACCCCTTTGAGCAGCTGGGTGGTGTCCACATGCGAAGACTACTGTGTGATCAATACTACTGTCAACCAGCGAGTACCGGGCGAATGAAGTCGATCGGCGTGGACCAGGTCTCGTATGGTGAATAAGATCCAAAATCGAATCGGGTGTGGTGGTCGTCGTGGCATGGGAACGGCAGCTGGATGAGGCGCAGGAGTGGTTGCGCTCCTGGACCGCCCAGATCTCCCAACGGGCGGAGGCCGCCACCGCCCTCTCCGACCGGGTGGCCGCATTGGAGAGCACGGCCGAAGACCTGGACGGCGCGGTCCGGGTACGGGTCGACGGGGCCGGCCGGCTGGTGGGGCTGGAGCTCGGCGAGCGGGCCCGCGACCTGTCCGCCGCCGGCCTGGCAGAAGTGATCATGGGCACGGTAGCGCGTGCCCAGCATGGCTTGAATGCCCGGGTCGCCGAGGCGGTGGCGGAGACCGTCGGCGCCGACACCGAGACCGGCCGAGCCGTGCTGAACAGCTTCGCCCACCGCTACCCCGATCCCGACCAGAGTGACGAGAGGCGGTGACGGGATGCCAGGCGGGACCGAGGTCTCACCCGAGGCGCTACACGCACACGCCGGCACGGTGGCGCGGATCGCCGCCGATGTGGAGCAGGCGCGCGGAGCCGCTGCCCACGTGACCATGGGCCGAGAGGCGTACGGGGTGCTGTGCCAGTTCCTTCCCGGGATGTTCGAGCAGACCCAGTCCGCGGCGGTGGACGCGCTGCGGGATACCGCCGCGGCACTGGACGACACCGCGGCCGGCCTGCGGGCCGCCGCGCGCGACTACACGCATACCGACGCGGCCGCGGCCGGTGGACTCTCCGGGACGTTCACGTATGAGTGACCCCAACCCGTTGATCGCCGAACGGGTGGACTCGACGACCTGGTCCTCGGGTCTGTGGATGCTGGAGTCCATCGAGGACGCGCGGTCGGGGATCGCATCCGGGTCGTGGGTGGACGCGTCGTTGGGCGTGGGTGGGGCGGCGCTGTCGGGTCTGGGGTTTGTGGTGGACCCGGTCGGCTCGCTGGTGTCGATGGGTGTGGCGTGGCTGATCGAGCACGTCAAGCCGCTCTCGGACGCGCTGGACTGGCTGGCCGGCGACCCGGACCAGATCGCCGCGTACGCGCAGACGTGGGCCAACGTCGCCACCCGGGCGATCGAGTCCGGGGAGGAGCTGGCGGCTTCGGTGGCCCGGGAGGTCGCTGACTGGGCCGACCGCGCCGCCGAGGCGTACCGGGTGCATGTCGAGCAGCGGGTGGCCGCGCTGGGTGGGATCGGCGAGGCCGCGGCCGGGATCGGGGAGGCGGTCCGCGGCTCGGGTGAGCTGGTGGCCGCGGTCCGCATGATCGTGCGGGATCTGATCGCCGAGTGTGTGGCGGTGCTGGCCGCCCGGTTGCCGACGTGGCTGGCGGAGATCGCCGGGACGCTCGGGTTCGCCACCCCGGTGGTGGTGGCGCAGGTGGCGTCGCTGGTGGCCAAGTGGGCGGCCCGGATCAGCCGGTTCCTGAGCGCGTTGCTGGAGAGCCTGGGCCGGCTGTTTCCGTTGCTGGCCAAGTTGATGGACGCGCTGTCGCAGCTACGCGCGGTGCTGCGAGGAGGGGGCCGGCTGGCCGATGACGCGCCGGTCGCCCGGCTCGCCGACGCCGCCCCCACCGGTGGCGGCGGCCCGGACGCCCCCGGCGGTCTGATCGACGGTCCCGGCGGCGGGGCACTCACCGACGCCGACCGCGCCGCCCTCACGGACTACACCGGAGACGGCTACCGAGACATGAACTCCTACCTGCGTAACCCCAACCAGTACACGGCCACCGAGCAGGCCGCGCTGCAGGCCCGGGCGGACCGGGTCTCCGAGGCGCTGGCCCGCCTACCCCCGCAGCCGGGGACCACCTACCGCGGCGCCGACCTGCCCGACGACGTGCTGGCGAGGTACCAGCCGGGCCAGGTCGTCACCGAGCAGGCGTTCACCAGCACCAGCCGCGACCCGAGCGTGCCGCAGGGTGCCTTCGACGGCAACACCCTGTTCACGGTGATCGGGCAGAACGGGCGGGATGTGGCACCGTACTCCCAGTACGCCCACGAGGCGGAGATCCTCTACGACCGGGGCACCAACTTCATGGTGACGAGCCGGACCTGGGACCCGGACCTCCAGAAGTGGATCATAGTAATGGAGGAGGTGCCATGACCGAGGACGCCCGGAAGCGGCAGGTGACGGATGAGCAGCGGGAGCGCGCCGAGCAGGCGATCGCGAAGCTGAAGCGGGACCTGGCGGAGGCGCGCCGGCGGCCACCGCCACCGGTGACCAGCCCGGGCAAGTTCACCGGTCCGATCGGGCTGAACGACCGGGGCGACTTCCAGCCACCGCTGACCCCGGAGCAGAAGGCGCACCAGGAGGAGATCCGCCGCCGGGCGCGCAACCGCGACACCGATCAGCCTCCGTCCGAGCAGCCGCCCTCTGGGCAACCGGGGTGAGCGCGGTCAAGCTGGCGGACCGGCGTCCGGCGACCGGGAGTCTGTTCGGGCTGGCGTACGGGGACGCGCTGGGCGCGCCGACCGAGTTCCTCACCGTCGCCCAGATCATCCAGCGGTACGGGCCGGCCGGCCCCCGGGAGCTGGCGGGCGATCCGGCCCGGGTGACCGATGACACCCAGATGGCGCTCGCGGTCGCCTGGGCCCTGCGCGAGGTGGCGACCCCTACCCCGGACGCCCTCGAAGCCGAGCTGCGACGCCGGTTCGTGGCCTGGTCCACCAGCCCGGACAACAACCGCGCGCCCGGCAACACCTGCCTCGCCGCCTGCGCCGCGCTCGCGCGCGGCCTCCCCTGGCAGGACGCCACGGTCGCCGACTCCAAGGGGTGCGGGGCGAACATGCGGGTCACCCCCGTGGGCCTGGCCGGCTACGACCTGGAGACCCTGGCCGGGGTGGCGCAGCTCCAGGCCGGGTTGACTCACGGCCACCCCACCGCGCTGGCCGCGAGCGAACTCACCGCGTACGCGGTGTGGCTGCTACGCCGAGACCCCGACACCCTGGCCCACCTACCGGAGCGGTTACGCGCCCGCTGCCGGGAACAGCGCCTGGTCTACCGGGAGGAGTGGCTGGGTGAGCTGTGGCGGCGCTCCGGGCTGGCGGGGCCGCGCGAGTACATCGCCATCGGCTGGGACGAGTGCCTCGCCGCGCTGGACCGGCTGGCGCGGGCGCTGGGCCGCCCGGACCCCGGCGGCGACCCGTGCCTGCTCACCGGCGAGGGCTGGGTGGCCGAGGAAGCCTTGACCACCGCGTTGTACTGCGCGGTGCGGCACGCCGGCGACCCGGTAGCGGCGCTCGCCCGGGCCGCTACCACCTCCGGCGACTCGGATTCGATCGCGTGCCTGACCGGGGCGTTCCTCGGCGCCGCCCACGGCGCGGCGGCGTGGCCCGCCCACTGGGCGCGGCGGATCGAGTACGCCGACCAGCTCGCCGCGCTCGGGGCCGCCTGGGACCAGCCGCCCGGCCGGGGCGCAACTTTGGCGTAGTTGCGGCCTCGGCACGCGCGGAGGGCGCAGTTTTGGCGAAACTGCGACGATGGCGGGCTAGGGCTGGAGGGACCAGGCGATGCCGTCCAGGATGTCGTGTTCACTCACGAGCAGGCGCGGCGCGCCCGCCCGCTCCATCACCGCCCTGATGATCATCGCGCCGGCGGCGATCACATCCGCCCGGCCCGGGTGCATCACCGGCAGGGCCCGCCGCTGTGCCCGGGTCATCCGCAGCAGGTCGTCGGTCACCTTCGCCACCGCGTCGTACCCGATCCGGGCGTGGTGGATGCGCTCCGGCTGGTAGGCGGGCAGGCCCAACGTGATCGCCGCCACCGTGGTCACCGAACCGGCGAGCCCGATCAGCGTGCCACCAGCGCGACCACGCGCGCCGGCGGCCTCGGCCGGGCCCGCCACCGCGGTCAGCCCGCGGTCCACCGCCGCCGCCACATCCGCCTCCGCGGCGGCCACCTCCTCCGGCCGGGGCGGGTCACCGCGCAGATGCCGCTCGGTGATCCGGACACACCCGACGTCCACCGACACCGCCCGCTCCACACCGGTGTGCCCGACCACCATCTCGGTGGAGCCACCCCCGACGTCGACCACCAGGTACGGCGGCTCGGCGTCGCCCGGCAGGCCACGGACCGCCCCGGTGAACGACAGCCGCGCCTCCTCGTCCCCGCTGACCACCTCGGGTGCGATGCCGAGCACGTCGCCGACCAGATCGGTGAACTCGCCGGCGTTGGCCGCGTCCCGGGTGGCGGAGGTGGCCACCATCCGCACCCGCTGCGCGCCCAGCCGCCGGATCTCGCCCGCGTAGTCGACCAACGCGGCCCGGGTACGCGCGATCGCCGCCGGTGACAGCCGCCCGGTGCGGTCCACCCCTTCACCCAGGCGGACGATCTCCATCCGCCGGGTCAGGTCGACCAGCGGGCCGCGGCCGGCCGGCAGGTCGGCCACGAGCAGCCGCACCGAGTTGGTCCCGCAGTCAATCGCCGCCACCCTGGTCACAGGGGTGACTGTACGCGCCGGTCTCACAGGTGCAGCAGCATCCGGGTGTTGCCGAGGATGTTCGGCTTGACCCGGTCCAGGTTCAGGAACTCGGCTACGCCCTCGTCGTAGGAGCGCAGCAACTGCTCGAAGACGGGCGGCGGCACCGGCGCGCCGTCGATCTCCACAAACCCGAACCGGGCGAAGAACTCCTTCTCGAAGGTGAGCACGAAGACCCGGCGTACCCCCACCCAGCGGGCGGTGGCCAGCAGCTCGGTGACGATCCGGGCCCCGATCCCCTGGCCCCGGTAGTCAGGGTCCACCGCGAGGGTGCGGATCTCCGCCAGGTCGTCCCACATCACGTGCAGGGCCCCGCAGCCCACCACCGGGCCGCGCTCGCCCCGGGAGGCGACCCAGAACTCCTGCACGTCCTCGTACAGGGTGACGGTGGGCTTGTCCAAGAGTCGACGGTCCACGCTGTACAGGTCGATCAGCCGGCGGATCCCGGGGACATCGGGGGTGCGGGCCCGCCGGACCGTGATGCCGCCGTCCCGCTCGGTGTCACCGCCGGGGTCGAGGTCACCGGTCACGCCACGCATCTCCCCTCGGTCCACCAGGCGCCGACCAGCTCGCGGGTCTCATCGCCGAACGGGTTCACGCCCGGCCCCACCGCCAGCGCGTGCGCGAGCAGCGCGTGCAGGCATTTCACCCGGCCCGGCATGCCACCGGCGGAGACCCCGGCGATCTCCGGCACGTGGGCGATCGCCTCCCGGCGGGCGAGGTAGTCCTCGTGGGCCGCGCGGTACCGCTGCGCCAGGTCCGCATCCTCGGCCAGCCGGGCGGTCATCTCCCGCATGACCCCGGCCGACTCCAGCCGGCTACAAGCGGCGACCGCCTTGGGGCAGGTGAGGTAGAACAGGGTCGGGAACGGGGTGCCGTCGGGGAGCCGGGGCGCGGTCTCCACCACGTCCGGCAGCCCGCACGGGCACCGGTGCGCCACCGCCCGCGTACCCCGGGGAGCGCGGCCGAGCTGGGCCGCCACCACCGCGAGGTCCGCGTCGCTGACCGGTGCCCCGCCCGGCGGGTTCACCGCGCTCCCCCGCTGGCAGGTCCGGCCGGCTGGTCGGGCGGGGCGGGGTCGTTCGCCGACTCCACGCTCGCCCATAGCGTGTCCCACCAGGCCCCCTCCGAGGCCGGCGGGGCCTCGGGTTGGTCCGCGGTGGACTCCTGCGGGTCGTCCCAGACCGTGATCAGCAGCAACTCGCCGGGCTCGGCGAAGTAGAGCCGCTTGCGGGCCTGGATGCGGATGTACTCGTCATCCTCCCAGCGCGCCGCCTCGGCCTCCAGCCGTGCCAGGTGCTCCCGCTGCCGCTGCTGCGCGGCTTCCATCTCCGCGATCTCCGCCTGCTGGGAGAGGTAGACCCGCACCGGGAAGACGTAGCTCAGCGCGAGCGCCAACAGCACCACGCCGAGCACCACGGCCCGGCCGGTGAAGCGGCCCGGCGGGCGGGGGGCGGTGGTACGCGCGGTGGCGCCACCCCCACCCGCGCCGGTCCGGCGGCGCGCCGGTCGGCCGCCGGGTGCTCCGGGCGCGCTCGGCCGCACCCGCGCGGCGGTACGCGACCGCGCGCTCCCGGGCCGGGCAGACCCGCCCCGCATCGTCACCTCCTGATTGGACGGAC
>Ga0079224_100006953_pt1 | contig 15088 bp, 14 predicted proteins | sample Stecom2015_FD_80414 | JGI IMG/M metagenome (GOLD analysis project Ga0079224, IMG submission 80414) | Agricultural soil microbial communities from Utah to study Nitrogen management - Steer compost 2015 | ecosystem: Environmental > Terrestrial > Soil > Agricultural land | place: USA: Utah...
CAGAAGAACTTTCCATTATTATCGAACAATCTCGTTTACGTAATTGGTTTCAAAAAGATTTAACCCGCGTCAGAAACATCAGAATGCTCCTTCATGATCTAAAAAGCCCCCTAAATGTCATACAGGCCTTCCTTGAAATTTCACGACGTAAAGATTGGTACCAACACCTCAACGAGGATGCTAAGAAGGTATTTGATACTCTCAAAAGAAATTCAGATTTTATGCAAGAACTACTAGAAGAGCTTTCCGAATTACAGAAGTTAGGAGCAGATTTAAGAAGTATTGAACCACGGGAAATATTATTAAAAACGTTCATTACCGGCCTGGCCCTGAGAGCAAGGGAGCAGGCGGAAAAGAAAGAAAATAGCATTACGGTCACCACCAGCTCACACCTTCCGGAGAGAGCCTACTTTGACGTCATTCAAATTCACCGTGTGACTGACAACCTCATTTCGAATGCTACAAAGTTTTCACAAAGAGGATCAAATATAAAGATCTCAGTTCGAAGTGAGGATGAAAAACTTTTTGTCGCAGTAACAGACCAAGGTCCGGGAATTCCTGAGACTGAACGACATAAACTTTTCTCCGAGTTTGGTCGCACATCAGTCATGGCAACTGAAGGAGAGAAAAGTACAGGACTTGGATTAGCTATCTCTAAGAAAATAATTGAGCAGCACGGTGGGGAAATTTCTGTGGAAAGCCAAGTTGGTAAAGGGTCCACTTTCTCCTTCTGGATTCCTATAAAACCGTTACGGAACTAAGATCATCCCACCAATCCTTTTGCGATCAAGTAACTCTTCATGAGCTAAGGCCGCATCTTTGAGAGGAAATAATTTAAGATGTTCAACTTTAATTATCCCTTGTCCCACAAGGTTGAATAAATCCTCTGAAGCGTGTTGGAGTTTTTCTGAAGAGTCCACATAATGACCTAGAATAGGTCGAGTAACAAACAATGACCCTTTCTGAGCAAGCACCCCAAGATTCACTCCTGTGACGGGACCAGAGGCATTACCAAAGCTCACCATAAGCCCCCTTGTTTGCAAACAATTGAGGGAAGTTTCCCAAGTGCTTTTACCAACGCTATCATACACGACAGGAACTCCCTCTCCTTGAGTTATCTCCATTACTTTTTTCACGACATTCTCTTCTTGGTAATTGATGATTTCAAAGGCCCCTAACTCTTTGGCAACCTGACCTTTTTCTCTTGAGCTCGTAGTACCGATTAACTTTGCTCCAATATGTTTGGCCCATTGGCAGGCAATGAGTCCTACTCCCCCAGAAGCTGCATGAAAAAGAATAGTTTCATCCTTCTTCAATTGATGAACATCTTTAAATAAATACCTTACTGTTAGGCCTTTTAATAAAATGGCCGCCGCTTGATTGAAAGAAACATTGTCGGGGATTTTTACCACAAATCGTGAAGAAAGATTCCTTCTATTGCTGTAGGCCCCTAATGGACCTTGTGCATAAGCAACTCTGTCGCCTACTTTTAAGTGAGAAACATTCTTACCGATGGCCTCGATCACACCTGCCGCTTCAGTTCCTAGCCCAGAAGGAAGATCTTCAGAATAGAGACCTGTTCGATAGTAACTATCAATAAAATTAACCCCAATGGCCTTATGAAGAATCCTGACTTCATCATCTAACAAGTCAGATAGTTCACTCTCCTCAAAGTAAAGTACCTCAGGATCGCCATGTTTTTTGAATTTAATGGTAAGTGCTTTATTCATGAGTAAACCATATCACTTTTTAAAAGAAGATAAAATCTTATGACAAAGGCTCAATACGTAAACATTTCTTAGGAGCATAATAGAGGAAAGGAGCGAGTCATGAGAACATGGAATTCAATCTTTTATATTGCTTTTTTAATACTAAGCTCAAGGACAATTGCACAAGAAGTAACGGTGCAAAAGTTTGAGAATATCACCGATAACGTCTTTATGGATTTAAACCAATGCACAAGCATATAGCAGACCTCGATTCAAAATTCGCTCATAGTGAGACCACAACTTCACTGAATCAGGGCCGTATACAAATTAACAAAGTCTGCACAGGCGTTTGGGATTATGAAAAGAACCTGAGAAAACAAGCGGAAGAAGAAGAGGAAAACAAAAAAACTAGATCTTTTACTTAGTATTTCATATTGAGTCGATTTATTGCATACTAGTTCATCATTACTATATATCTAAGGATAAAAGATGTTGAAACGCAAAATCGGCGTTGCCCTCGGTGGTGGAGGAGCTCGTGGAGCGGCACATATTGGAATTCTAGAACACTTTGAAGAAATTGGTTTAAAAATTCACTGTCTTTCCGGAACAAGTGCTGGCGCCATTATTGCTTCTCTTTATGCTTTCGGTGTTGATTTTGAAACCATTAAAAATGAACTAAAAAAAGTAAATCCCACACCCTTCACTTCTATCAAAATTGGTAAGCTCGGGTTATTTGAAAATTCTGAAATGATCAGTATGCTTAAGCGCCTTCTTCCTCCTGATGCAAAGATTGAGGATGCCCTCATTCCTTTAACTATTAAAGCAACTGACTTAATTACCGGTGAAGGAGTTCTCCTTTCCCATGGAGATGTCATAGAAGCTGTAATGGCGAGTTCCTGTGTACCAGGTTTCTACTTACCTATCCAAAAAGAGAACATGATTCTTGCTGATGGTGGACTCACAGAAAACGTCCCCTTATCCGGCTTAAAATTTCATGGGGCCAATCTGTTAATAGGTGTCAACTTAAGTGGCAATACTACCTATACAAAACCGGAAGGTATTCTTGATGTCGTTTCAAATGCAATGGATATTGCTATTGATGTACGGACAAAAAGACAACTTAAGGAAGCAGACTTTGCTATTTCAATGGACCTGACAGAATATTCTCGTACATCTAGTAAAGACTTCGATGTATTAGTAACTCGTGGACGCTTGGCCGTTCAGACAAAAATTCCCACAACCGCTAGTCTCTACTTCTGGAATAGGTTTATTAAAACATGGAAGCTCATTAAAGAGATTACACCTGTGAAGGTTCCAGAAAAGATTCAAAGTTTATTTCGTCACCGAGATGACAAAGAGAAGATTCCTAAATCCATTACCCCTTAATACAAGAAGTATTTCCGCTATCATGGAATTAAATCAGAAAGCGAATCCTGTAATCTTAGAAAGCCTTGCCGGTTATTTCTCAAGCTATCTGTCCTTAATTCAATAGTTAAAACTGGAATACCTCTTTCTTCCCAAAGATAGCGACCTAAACTTCCAGGGAAAGTCCCAATGCGCTTCCATGGTAGAATAGAGGTTTTTAGTCTCTTATCCCTCGGGCCATCAAAATCAAATTGCCCATAAGGCGTATGAATTGAGACTACTAAATCAGGACGATAATCCTCAATATGTTTGATTAAGCAAAGGGTTTCCGCTTCACTTGCAGCGCTTTTCCCAGGGCATCTACGAGGATGACTCTTATGAAACTTCTCCCATGAAGGATGCGCTAACTCATCCCAGTCGTTAGTTGGAAAATTTCTATTCAGATCTACTTTGTTGGCGTTAAATCTGGTTTTCTTAATCACACCATCAGGATTAAGCATTGGGATTATACGCCAATGATTCGACGGAGAACTGATTCTTTTCAGTCGTTCTTGCCATAACTTAGCAAGCTCCAGGGCCTCTGGTTCATCTCCGTGGATACCGCTTATAACTAGTATTCTTTTTTTAAGTCCAGTTTCTCTTGCAACAAAATCATAATAAGGGATCTCACGATTTTCACTGCTCAAGCAACTCACAGGGCCTGAAAAAACTGGCAAGGCCAAGAAAAATAAAATGAGTAAGGTCAAATTGCCGCCTTGATTCCAGTGTATAATAAGACACTTTATAATATTATAAGAACTTCTTTATCTCAAGAAACTCGTTCCAATGCTTATATGACACTCCCCTTATATCATTTCTAAGGAGGTAGTGATGAAAAAGAAAACAAAAAAACTAAAGATCTTCCTATGGACAATTGCCATTTTGGGTCTCATTCGGATTGCACTTCCCTCCATCGTAAAAGTTTCTCTGAACAATTATCTAGAGAACTTCTCACCGAGCATTAAAGCGCAAGTCTCAGATGTGGATATGGCCATTATCAGAGGCTCCTACAAACTGAAAGGTATTAAGGCCAATGTTAAAAAAAGTGATCGTCCATTTCTTGTGGTTGACGCTGTGACGGCTTCTCTCTCATGGAAAGATCTCTTGAGTGGGCAAATAACAAGTAACGTCCTGATCCAAAAAGCAGATATGATCTACACTGAAAACCTCATCCCCGCAGTAAAAGAACATCTCGCAAGAGTTGATGTGACAAAAGAAGTAAAAGAAGAAGCAAAGAAATCACTATTTAAGGTTCCTCGTCTAGATGTAGTAAACTCAAGTGTAAGTACCGATATCTTTCCATCACTCACTAAAGAAGATGGCACCATTCTCAATTCCCTTAATGCTCGAATCACCAATCTTATTCCGAGTGAAGAATCCCAAATGAGTCCTTTTAATCTCAATGGAGAAATTCTAGGAACAGGAGACTTAAAAGTAGAGGGAGAATTGGATTTATATGCTGATGTTCCAAACTGGACTGTCGATACTGAAATCCTACATTTTGATATGACTTCTTTGAATAAGTTTCTAAAAGAAAAAGTTCCACTTACCTTTACTAGAGGAGAACTTGATCTTTATGCAGAGGCCAAGTCCCAGGGAGGGCCAATCGTAGGTTATCTGAAACCTTTTGTTAAAAGTCTTGATGTTATGAAAGAAGAAGAGGAGTTTGAAGGTACTGGACATTGGTTTATTGAAATTATCTCAGCATTAGGAAACATAACTATGAAATCAGATGAAGTCATGGCCACAAAGATACCGTTCACCTTCGATAAGAAACTAAAAGTTGATACTGGAGAAACAATTAGTAAGGCCATGACCCATGGTTTTACGCAAGAACAAAGCCGCGGAATTGAAAACAGTATCGGTCTCAAACAATCTCAGGAGGAGAAATGAAATACTTAATAATATGCTTTATCCTTTTGGGTTGTTCATCCCGTGAACCCGAGCAGCAACCCGTAATCTATTCAAAAAACAATCCCGAGGTTAATAGCACCAAACCAAAATCACCAAGCATCACGGCCAGAACTCTTGTAGCAGAATTAGGATCAAATTTTGTTAGAGAAATTCATTTCAAAAAAAGTTCGACTAGACTCAGTAAGAAAGATCAAAAAAAACTTAAGGAGCTTAATCGAGAAGCTACCAAAGAAAAAAAAGATATTAAATCCGTTAAGATTATCTCTTGGGGTGATAAGGAATATCCCGAAAAATCTAAAACAGAATCTGACAAGCAAGAAAAGCTCGCAAGGGAGCGTGGTCAAAAGGTAAAGAAATATCTAGAAAAATTTGGAAAGGGAGTCACTATTGATATAATCAATATGGCGGAGAAGAAAAGTAACCTTACCCCCATTATTGATAGTGAAGAAGCCCGCATTAAAGAATCTCTGACAATCCAAGATTTTCACAAAGAAAAAGCGTCTTTAGTCATTGTTATTTATCTTTTAGAAGATTGAAAAATACGGGGAGTAATTCCCCGCACTTGTTATTGAAGATACCTATTAATAGTTGATAAGTGTCTTTCCTGTTGAGGGAGTAACTCTGACTCAACTACTTGGCGAATTTCAGGACTAATATCTGAATTCTTGAGAAGCTCACGGTATTCATTTACTCCGTGTTCCTCACCTACCTTAAGGGCCTTAATCGCCGCCTTATCACCAAAGAATGAAGCGCCTCCTGTAAAGGCCGATGCGAAACTTCCCCAAGGGCCTGAAGAGTTAACTTCCTCATTCATAGAAAAATCACTACCTGCAAATTGCTTTAATCTATCAATGGCACGAACGTGATCCTCACGAAGAGAACGAAGTGTTTCTTGATCTTTTGTATCTTTGATTTTCCCTAATACAGTATCGATACTTTTTACTGCTGACATTTCTCCTCTGATTAATTCACTTAATTCTTTCATTCAAAACTCCTTTGTTAGAAAACAAGAAGATTTTAACTGCAAGTTTATCACCTAGAGCAGTGAACCCTGATGAATGTACTTTGTTATGCTTTAGTCTAGATTAAATTTATTCGACACAGTCCCCTTTATTACTATGTCTCTATGAATTTGAAAGCATTTGTGCTTAACAAAAAGTTCCCTTGTATCATGGCCCGTTCCTTAGCTCTTAACGGTCATTTCGAACAACATCATGTAAACGAAGAACAATCTTCTATCAACTTTAGAGATTGCATTAAGTTATTCTATCGTTTCGTTGATCATTATAGAGAGAATCCCCATACTCTTCATAGTATTGCCTTTAGTTTTGGCCATGTGGAATTTAAAACATTTGCTGAATTTGAAAAGTTCTTTTGGATCTTTCTAAAGGAACTAAAGAAGATAGATCAAGAAAAACATATCCATGATCCAAGGGTTAGTTCAGACCCTACAAGTAGTAATTACTCTTATAGTTTAAAGGAGGAAGCCTTCTTTATCCTCCTCCTTCATCCTGGTAGCCCTCGCTTGAGTAGAAGATACCAAACGCCAACCCTTATCTTTAATCCCCATGAGCAGTTTGAACAGCTTAGAAAAAGTGGCAAGTACGAAAAGATTAGAAATGTCATAAGGGCCAAAGATAAACTTCTCCAAGGTTACTCTAACCCGATGCTTAATGACTTTGGCGAAGAGTCTGAAATATATCAGTATGTAGGTCGAGTTTATGATGAAAATGAGAAAATAAACTTTTATGAGATGAGGCCATTATGAATATGATTGATCCTCGATGCGGAACCAGCTTTGAACTTAAAAAAGGTCAGAAACTCAAAGTTATAGATATTAAGGGAGAACAGGTAAGCGATTTTTTCTGTTTCTTCAAAAACGATCCAGAGGATTACCTTTCTAATGGCAGAACACTAGATTATTTGAGCAGAATTTTTATTGGTAAGGGTGACATACTTTATTCAAGTAAAAGTTTACCTATGGCCAGAATTATCGAAGACACAGTGGGACGTCATGATTTTCTTCTCACTCCTTGTTCTAAAGACACCTTCTCCATCATCTATGGCGATAAAGACCCTCATCATGGTTGTGAGGGAAATCTCCTTCATCATTTTAAAGAACTTGGTATCCACAAAGAAAGCCTCCCTACTACTTTCAATATTTTCATGAATGTCTTAATAAATGAGAAGGGAGAGCTAACCGTAGCACCACCTACATCTAAGGGCGGCGATTACGTTATTATTGAAGCGCTCGATGATTTACTAATAGGACTTACGGCTTGTTCTGCACTACAGTCAAACAATGGCTCATTTAAGCCTATCGGTTTCGAAATTATGACATAGTTTCAATTGTATTGATTCTCGAGTTCTTGCATTCTTAACTCATGCTGATCAAGCAATTGATCAATATCGTGTCTCAATAAGGTTTTCATATAGGAGCGAACTGCTTGAAGTGTTCTATTGTTTGAACTGGACTGGTAAGTACGTATCAAAAAATTGATGGCATCATCAGTTGTGATATCAAGAGTCTTCACATCAAATGGGGAAATATTAATAAAACTAAGTAGCCTATCTATTCGTCCTAAAACTTCAGGGTGCTGTTCAAAGCGAAGACCTGAGTAGAGATAATTTGATAGATTAATGTTTCCAATATCGGGTGTTCTAAAACAAGCATTAATCGTTAGTTCAGCTTGATGGTGGTTCTGATGAATAAATTTATCTAAAAGATCTATTTCTGCAATATCCCCTTTAACAAGAGTCCGAGACTTTTTCAACTTCACTTCCCCAAGATCATGGTAGTGTCCGAGTTTTTCCCCATAAATATATTCAAACTCCAAATCCACATTCACTCCTTCCAAACATTGAAAGGCACCTGTGAAATGATGATTATGGATAGTCGTTGGACGGCGGCGCCAGAAATACAAATCGAGAAAGCAATGTTCACCCATCGCAAGTGTTGCGGGAAAATCACTAAACTGTGATGAAGCATAATTTTGAATTTGATTAAATCCACCTGAGAAACTAGCCTGCAACAAGTCTTCAAAACGATAAACTTCATGAAGTTTTGCTGCTTCTAGAAGACGATGAGCCTCTTGATGGAACTTTAAAGGACCATGATTAGTAATGAATTTATCGCCGTTTTTTACCAATTCCTGGGAAATATCTATAATTTTATTCATCATCTAACTATAAAATGTGAGAGATTCAATGAAAACAGATTTATAACTATCAAAACATTTCACAGATCAACGGAATTTTGATTTTACCATTAGGAGAAAGGATGTCCTGAAGTTCGATGATTTTTGTTTCTCTTCTATCACCCGACTGAAATTCCATTCTTATAAGATTATTTTCGTATCTATAAAAACGGGCATCATAAAATTCGTCATTCAATTTGAAAGAAAAGTTTCCATCAAAAAGAGATTTCGGTTGAGAGTTTACCCATGCCTCTTTTCCCCAAGGGCCATCACCAATATTCCCCCAATTATCATAGCCACTCCAAGCTTGCTGAATATGAAGATTCTTATTATCCATAGGTTCGCAATGACCGCTATAGAGATTAGGAGTAAAGCTCTGTTCAATGTTATCAAGACCTACGAATGATATTTTTATATCCTCATAACCATTTGGTTTATATCGAGATATAATTTTTCCAATATTTTTGGAGCCAAGATTAGGTTTTTCATAAAGTGGTATTACATGTTCTAATTCAGGTATCTCCGCCACTCTACAAGATCCTTCCACCAGAAAACCGACAACTTCACCCTTATCTAACTTATTCTTTAATTCATCCTTCAAGCGGGCATGACCTCTATGTATTTCTACAAGATTTGTTCCATCAACATCTTCATCACTTAACACCGTTAATTTATCTATTGTGTGAACTCTTTTATCAATGCCGACATCATTCAAATAAAGGCTTCCATTTGAGTCATATCTCCAAGAAAAGATTGTAGAATTAGGTCTTTGCTTAAAATCCGAGATATTAATACTAATCTCAACGTTTCCAGAGTTAATAGAGGAGATTGAAACCTGCTTATCAAGGTAAGTTCTAAGACCTTTATCAGTTTTATGAATAAAAACAAATTGATAAAGACCCTCTGATACCCCTATCTTTAACTCATTTGAATTAAATTTTGTTATCTCTTCTCCATAAAGCTCTAGTGAAATTTGAGATTTAGTACTTTCTTTCTTATTAAACAATTTAAAGGTCAATATCTGGTGTTCTTCTGGATAACTCAGCTCTACATCAGAGCTATTAGCAGCAATACTCGGTTTAAATGAACTAATTTGAATATTCTTATCTTTAGGATAATCTATCGCATAAATGTTCGGACTACTAGGCTTCATGATCTCTTCGAATTCAACCGTTGGACCTACTAGGTAATACTTTGAATCAATGGGCTTACCAGCAAAAGCGGCAATAACTTTACTCGGCTTTTTGTTGAAGCGAATTGATTGGAAACTTTTTTTTGCTTTCTCAGTATTAGTAAAATAGAAACGACAATTTTCTTCGCTCAAAACACATATCGATGTACTGGTTGCACCTACTTCAGCTGTACAATTCATATCATTAGGTGTTTTTTCAAAAACTTCTGGAATTAGACTTAAATAATGAGGCTCAACTAATCTCTGTAAATCTAGTTCTGTCTTTTGATCGCATTTGGCTTTGGGAACTTTATTTTCTTTCTTATAGTCCCATTCATTGAAATCCCAAGCTAAAGTTACAGGAAGAGGATCTAATGCCATATTAAACCTACGACTGTTCACCCATCCATGATCTCCCCAAGGACCACTTCCAATATCCGAAAACTCATTATGAATATCTCTCACATTATGTAATGCCGAAAAATAAAATGAATCACCACATCGTCCGCTATAGAAATCAGCATTAAAAGTTGATTTCTTATTATCTACTAAAAATGGCAAATACTCCCCAAGTAGTTTTTCTCCTGTAAGCGAATACTTTATCGATCCAAGAATATTGCCATTATGTTCTGGTTTATCATATACGGTCACTTCTGTTTGGTGATTAGAAGTTAAAATATTTAGCTTTTGATTTGTTAGATCTACAAGAAGTGGTAATTCTCTTGAGTTTCTCTTTATTTCTTTTTTATAAATTAGCTCTAACTTTATAATTTGATTTTCATCAAACAACTCATTATGCTGAGCTTGCTCAATTCTCCCCTCGAAGAGATTATCAGAATACAAAATTTTATTTGAAAAAATCCGTTTATAGATATCTCCATTAAGCTTTCTTAAATACTCAATGTATTCATCTTCTTTTGCTCCTTTAAAATAATAGACCTGATCATCAAAGAAAGAAAAGACAGGTGTTTCAATCCAAGCAGATGGTCCCCATGGTCCTTCACCTAATTTTGCAAATGGCCCGTCAACGTCTAGTGCTTGATAAAGATTTCCGCTTTTCTTCAAATTTGAAGAAAAGGAAGAAATCACCCGATCTCTTACTCCTTGATATTCAAGCTCAAACCCCTTGTGAGTATAAAAAACAAAAATAACCCCTTTCTTATCGCCATTTGGTTTCTCAAATACATCAAACGTTTTTATTTCTTTTTTGTTAGAGACATAGTTACTTTTAGGGTAGTCATGACCTGGGTGTTCCCCTAATAGAATAATTTGAGGATCATAATCCGCACTAGCTCCCCCTAATGAAGCAATGATAAAAATAAAACCAAACAATAATTTCATTACAGTATGATAAGGGTAATCTAGAAAAGAGAAGCTTAAGATTTAATCAAATTTATAAAATAATAGAAGATGTAACATATTTTGAAAGGTTACAAGCAACCTGTCATTCTCAGACAACAAAAAAGAAAGCAGAAGGGATTAGACAAATATTGTCTTTATTACCTATCATTTACTTAAACCTATTATGACTGATCTAAGGAATGAGAATGACTGATACTGATGAAAACAAGAAATCTTTTCTTTATCGCTTCCTCGCGGTTGTTGAAGACCTTGGAAATAGATTGCCTCATCCGGCCATTATGTTTCTTTATCTTACATTTATCGTCCTGATCATTTCAGGAATTGTCTCTTCTCTTGGAATAGAGGCCAATCATCCTGTCACCGGGGAGCTCATCACTTCTGTCAACCTCCTCTCTGCTTCCGGTATCAGATACCTTCTCACAGATATGGTCAAAAACTTCACTAACTTTGCACCACTCGGAACAGTACTGGTGGCCATGCTCGGTTTTTGTTTGGCCGAAAAAAGTGGACTTCTCTCCACCCTTCTTCGCCTTCTTGTTCTTAAATCACCTAAAGCACTTCTCGTTCCGACAGTTCTTTTAGCGGGAGTTCTTTCTCATACTGGTGGAGATATTGGGTATGTCCTCCTCATTCCTCTAGCTGCCCTCACTTTTCATAGTGCAGGACTTAATCCCATTGCAGGGCTTGCTATCTGTTTTGCTGGAGTCTCAGGAGGGTTTGCTGCCAACGTTTTACTAAGTACAGCGGATCCCCTTCTTTCTGGTATTTCTCAAGAAGCGGCAAGAATCATCGACCTAAACTATGTGGTTTCTCCTCTATCAAACTGGTATTTCATGTCCTTCTCCTCCCTTCTTATAATTGGAGTTGGAACACTTATTGCTAATAAAATAACGATTCCTTTCCTTGGTGAATATAAAGGAGAGAGTGAGAAAGCTCCTCTTGAAAAGTTAACGCCTATTGAGAAGAAAGGTCTTCTCTATGCCGGTCTAACCACTCTAGGTCTTATCCTTCTTCTCCTTGCTGGACTTATTCCTCAAGACGGATTTCTTAGAGATCCAAAATCTCCAGATGTTCTTCACTCTGCTGCCCTCACTGGAGTTGTGGCCATCATCTTTCTCTTTGGTGCTCTTCCGGGACTCGTATTTGGGTTTGTTTCAGGAAAGTTTAAACATCAAACTGATGTGACAGATGCCATGCAGGACGCAATGAGTACTCTTGCTCCTTATCTTGTCCTTGTCTTCTTTGCTTCGCAATTTATAGCTCTTTTTAATCATTCTAATATGGGGCTTATTCTTGCTGTAAAGGGCTCTGAAGTTTTAAGGGAATTGGGCCTTGGTCCCATTCCTCTGATGCTCGGATTTATTCTTCTCACAGTCTTTCTAGATTTAGTAATCGGTAGTGCATCAGCAAAGTGGGCCTTGATGGCACCTATCTTTGTTCCGATGTTTATGCTTTTAGGAATCTCACCTGAACTCAGCCAGGCCTCTTACAGAGTTGCTGACTCAGTGGTAAATATTATCTCACCTCTAATGAGTTACTTTCCTTTAATCCTTGCCTTTGCTCTTAAATATGATCCTAAAGCAAAAGTGGGAACTGTCATCGCTCTCATGCTTCCTTACTCGATAGGATTTCTTATTGCATGGTCGATTATGCTTTTTTTCTGGATGACGTTTAATCTTCCGTTGGGACCTGGGGCTGTTCTTAAATATATTGCACCCTAAAAAGAGAAACTTATGAAAATTGAAAAAAGAAATCTTAGTGAACTTGTTGCAAGAAACAAGATCAACATACATGAAAACGAATCAATCTATGCAAAACTCATGTATAGATTCTCTCCAATAAAACTACAAGCTTATCTTGATAGTCTCTCTGAAGAAGAAAAAGCTGAGTATCAAGCCTATCGTGAATCAGAAGAAGGTATGAGCGAGCAAAAAGAATATGAGAGAAGAGAGAAAGAAGCTGCTAAAACAAGAGAAAGAAACCGCAAGAAGAAAGTATTTATCGAGAGACTTACCAAGATTAAATACAAGATTAATCAATCGGAAGAACTTAGACACAGACTCACCAAGGCCAATACTCTCACTTTGAATGAAATTGCAGAATCACTCATTCTCTTTCCTGAGCTCCTTCCTGCAGGACACAAGGCTCCTTCCCTTACTCTGGCAAGAAAGCACTTTAAAAGCATTCTTCTTGATGAAGAGAAAGAATACTTAATGTATACTTGGACAGCTACCACTATCCCAGTAGAACTATGCTATACCGAAATAAAGCAACCATACTCTGGTAACTTCTCGCTATCTTGCTGAACAGGATTTTTCAACGGGAAGACACTGCATGGCCTCTTGAATAGATGGCTGAACTAAATATATCTCTTCTGCTCTGAAGTTATCAGTACTATGAGAAAATCTAGCAACTGATTTAGATTTTCTGACTGCTCCATCATTGATCGACTTCTTGGCCAAACTCTCCTTAGGTCTACAAGTAGAAGAGATATTTTCAAATAAAAAGGCCTGTCTCTCTAGTTCGCTCGCAAAGGGATTCTCTTTTAGATATCGATCCACAATCTTGGCCGACCATATATCGGCCGTATCCTCACCAATGGTTGAGTGAGAATAGGAACAATCTTGATTATCAGGAACTCTAAAATCTTGGGCACTCTTTCCTTTTAAAACTTCAAGACAAGAGAACTGACTCAGAAGCGGATAGTCTGCCGCATTCTGACCTTCTAATTTTAAAGTGATGTGACCAGCATCGACTGCCATTTGAACTCTCTCAGGACTTGCATCAAATCGCTCTCCTCTTGGGGAGTTGGCCATATAGGAAGAATGACCATTTAAGAAAGGGAACTCTTCTGATGCTTGAGTGGCCGTAGAGTTTTTATCATACATATGATGCATCATATGGCAGTGATCAATCGCATGGGCCAACTCATGTGAGAACAATCTCACTAAATTTGTCTTAGGAAGTTTTAGATACCCCGGACAAATTTCAATACTATGAGTCTCACTACTGTATGCTCCATTGGGACGAGAAGTATTACATTCATAGAGCCCCTTAAACTCTACAGTTCTAATTCTTTCAAACATATTTTTCTCATAGCTTGAAAGCTGTGAGAACTCTCGACCTTTACTGATCTCATCGAGCATCATTTCCTTTACTTCTTGAAATGTTGCTTCTCCATAATTTTTCTCTGATTCTGTTATCTGATCTTCTCGGATTGGCCCACCTATTATGGTAAGGTTAGGAATATGCTTTCCACCTCCAATATCAATATACTGATCATTGGAGTTCTCAAAGAATTCACAATTGACTAGCTCCTTAACCTGACAGGGTTTTAAAGGAGATCTCACCACTCTATCCACGGCAGTTTGGAGATCATTAACAAAGGGGGCAACCTGGTCATCACCAATTGGGCAATTCTCAATGGCAAAGGCCAGATTAAGATTAAGTAATAAAATTCCAAAGAGGTATCTCATGGGCTTTCTTATCGGGCCTATCTACTAAATAATTTAGCTATATATACTGATAATAACAGTCAAGAAGATCTAAAAATTACAATCCTTAACGCCTTGAAACTACCAGAATAACCAAGTACTTAGTGTTCTAAAGAAACCGCACTGGCCGTTCTTCAGGTGAATAACAAAATACCCATGCCCTTCAATGCCCTTGCTGCCGCTAAGTTATTAAATTCAATAAAAAAAGAGGAGCGTAATAATTTAACTTTTGTTCTGAGAAATCACTTTACGAAGTGACTTTTCAATCTCACCACCGCAGTATGTATGCCCAAATTTATCTCTTTGAATTCTTAGAAATTCTTTGATGACGGGCCTCTCTTCGACTCTTTCACACAATCTAGCAACGAGAGGAGCATTTTCTTCCAGATCAATTTTTAGCTCAGGAAATGAGTGAATAAGAGTTCCCCAGAGGGACGTAGTGGCGATATCGGCAACACTGATTTTTGAACCTAACAAAAAACCTTTTCCTGATTTTTGCCACCCATAATCCAGTCCTGTTTGTTCAAAGATTTTCATCCATTTAACCAGACGATCCGAACTAAACTCAAGCCAATCTTTATTATTCCACATTTGGTGCCCATAATAATTTGTCACTTCCATCAACACATCATTGCAATCAAGGATTGTCTTGAGGGCCAGATCCAATGTTTCAGTTCTCTTTGGAAGATAGTCATGTTCACGGGCAAGATGCATCATGATGGCAGGCATTTGGGCCAGATACTTCTCTGACTTAACATCAAAAAGATAAGGCGGGGCCATTCCGGGGTTGTGAATTTTTAGACTTTTTTCAGGATAGATTTCAGAGGCATCATGCCA
>Ga0079224_100006956_pt1 | contig 15081 bp, 11 predicted proteins | sample Stecom2015_FD_80414 | JGI IMG/M metagenome (GOLD analysis project Ga0079224, IMG submission 80414) | Agricultural soil microbial communities from Utah to study Nitrogen management - Steer compost 2015 | ecosystem: Environmental > Terrestrial > Soil > Agricultural land | place: USA: Utah...
GGCCCGCAATATTGAAAGCGCGCCGCCGGCCTCGGTCGGGCCCTGGGACGACATTCTGTCCCTCATTTACCGCAAGTTGCGCGCCGACCGCGAAACCATCGCCCGTCTGCAGGGCGACATGCAGCGCATGCTGGAAGCAGCCGAAGCATTACCGGACGGAGCCGTCACCCTTGACGGCCAGATGAACCTCACCTGGAGCAACCGCAGTGCGCGCGAGCACCTGGGGCTGCAGTCCCACACTGACGTTGGCCACAGCATTTTCAACATGGTGCGCGCCCCCGAATTCGCCACCTATGCGCGCCAGGGCCGTTGGGAAGAACCCCTGCAGCTGCATGTGCAGGGCCCCGATCAGCACCGCACCCTGCTGGTTCAGCTGGTCGACTACGGCGTGGACCGTTACCTGATGGTCACCCGCGACATCACGCAGATTGAACGCCTGGAAACTACCCGTAAGGATTTCGTCGCCAATGTCTCGCATGAATTGCGCACACCGCTGACCGTACTGAAGGGCTTTCTGGAAACCCTGCAGGACATGCCGCCCGATTCCCTCACTGCTGACCAGCGCCTGCGCTATGTAGCCATGATGCAGGAACAGGCGGCCCGCATGGAAGCCATTGTTTCGGACCTGCTCACGCTTTCCACCCTGGAATCCTCGCCCCTGGCGGAAGCCGAACCGGTGGACATGAGTGCACTGGTGCACAAGGCTTTGCAGCAGGGCCGCCTGCTCTCACGCGACCAGCATGTATTCGTCGAGCATTGCGAAGAAGACCTGCAAATTGAAGGGGTGTCCGCGGAGCTGGCTTCCGCGGTATCCAACCTCATCACCAACGCCGTGCGCTACACCCCGCAGGACGGAACCATCACCGTGAGCTGGTACCAGGATGAAGAGGGGCGCGCCATCTACTCCGTTCAGGACACCGGCATCGGCATTGCCGCTCAGGACATTCCCCGCCTCACCGAGCGCTTCTACCGGGCTGATCGCGGGCGCTCACGCGCCACCGGCGGCACTGGCCTGGGCCTGGCCATCACGAAGCACGTGGCCATGCGTCATGAAGCCGAACTGCGCATCAAGAGCCGCTACGGTTCGGGCAGCACCTTCTCACTGGTGTTCCCCGCGAGCCGCGTCCTCCGAGCCACGCCGTCTGACGCAGAATGAACAACTGCAGCACCTGTTCTTGCGGGTTTCCGCGACTCGACGTCGGCGGCAAACTGTATCAGAATGGCTGATATTTACCCCCTCAGGAAGCAAGTGGTTTCTCTCTCTCCAGGCGAGGCCCGCCAACACGAACAGGCGGAATGGGATATCGTTTCACACGGTGATCGCTGCTTGGTACTGCGTTTCGGCAGCGGCATCGATATCGCAGTCGGCCGGCGCTGCGCCGCAGCTGCATCTGCCCTGCGCCAGGCAGGCATCCGCGGTGTCAGCGATATTGTCCCCACCTTCAACTCCGTAGCCGTGCACTACCTGCCGGCGCACTTCAGCGCGAACACCAGCGCCCGTGGCCTGCAGGCAGAAATAGAGCATGTGCTGCGGAAAACCGACCTGCAAAGCGGAGAAACCGGCGGTCGCCTGGTGGAAATACCCGTCTGCTATGGCGGTGAATACGGCCCCGACCTTCCGGATGTGGCCGAACGCACCGGTCTCAGCCAGGAAGAAGTCATCGCCCTGCATGGGCGGGAACCAGCCTACGTCTTCATGTTGGGCTTCGCCCCCGGGGCACCGTTCCTGGGTGTGCACGATGAACGCTTCGCCCTGCCGCGGCGCCCCACCCCGCGCACCTCGATTCCCGCCGGCTCCGTGGCCATAGCCAACCGCCAGACGGTGATCTACCCCAACAATCTGCCGGGCGGCTGGAACATCATTGGCCGTACGCCGGTAAAGATGTTCGACCCTGCACGGGTGTCCGCCACCCTGGTCTCGCCAGGCGATACCGTCCAGTTCCGCCCCATCACCGCACAAGAATTCGAAAGTTGGTCCCAACAATGAGCGTCACAGTCATCCGTCCGGGCCTGGCCAGCACCTTCCAGGACTGCGGCCGTCATGGCCATCAGCATCTAGGCATCCCCGTAGGCGGCGCCATGGACCTGCGCGCTCATCAACTGGCCAATCTCATCGCAGGCAATACGCGTGATCTCGCCACTCTGGAGATCACTCTCCTTGGCCCCACTCTGCGTTTCGATGCCCCCGCCATCATTGCCATGGCCGGTGCAGATCTCAGCCCCACGCTCAACGGCATTCCGGTACCCTTGGGCAGGCCCCTGGTTGTCCGCGCAGGAGAAACACTCAGCTTCGGGGAAAGGCGCAATGGTGTGCGCTGTTATCTGGCCTGGAATGGCGGCATTGATCTCCCCCCCGTGATGGGCAGTCAAAGCACCTGGCTGCGCGGCCAGCTGGGTGGCTATCAGGGGCGCGCCCTGGCCAAGGGCGACGAGCTCCCCCTGGTCACTCAACTGAAGGAAGAAGGTCTGGATTCTTTATCAGACGACCTTGATTCCATGTCCATTTACTTGCCCGCCACCCTGGCCAACAACCCGCGCGAGCGTCTGCGCGTCATGCGTGGGCCGCATACCGCACTGTTCACGGATGAATCCATCAGAGCTCTGCTGAACAACCCGTTCCGCATCGCCAAAGAATCGGATCGCATGGGCTATCGCCTGCAGGGCCCCAGCCTGCATCTCAAGGAAAACCGCCAGCTGCTTTCCGAGGGCGCCACCTTCGGCAGCATACAGGTACCTTCCGACGGGCAGCCCATCGTACTCATGGCCGACCGCCAGTCCATTGGCGGCTACCCCAAGATCGGCCATGTGGCAACGGTCGATCTCCCCCATCTCGCGCAGAAGATGCCGGGGGAAGAGGTTTGGTTTGAGGAAATAAGCCTGGCTCAGGCGCAGCAGCTGGATAACCTGCGGGAACAGGCCCTGGGCAGGCTGGCCGCCTCGCTTGAGCCCATGCGCCGCCGCATGGCCAAATGCATGATGCAGGCAACTGCCGCTATGTGACGGCCGGGCGGCTCGGAGCCCGGCGATAGCAGAGCCTGAAGCCCGTGGGGCCTCAGGCAACCACAGAAAAACTCAGGCGTGGCGGCCGATGGCGGACTCGCGGGTTTCAGCCACGTCAAGAATGGCAAGAAAGCCGCTGATATCAAAGACTTCCTTCACATGCGGCTGCAAGCTGCATAGCACCAGGTGCCCGCCGTTCTGCTTCAAACGTTTGGCCACCAGAAGCACGACGCGCAGCCCCGCACTGGAAATGTATTCCACACCGGACATATCTAGCACCCATTTCGTCTCTGCTTCTTCCAGCCACTGAAGCAAGCTGCGCTCGATCTCGGCCGCGTTGGCGCTGTTGATCTGTCCTGATGCCGCGACGACCAAGACGTCGCCGCTCTTTTCCCGGGTTAGGCTCATTAGGCAACCATTGAAGTATTTAAATTTCTGACTGGATGTATCCATCAGTAGGCGACCGCTTATAATGCCGCCACCGCAGATCGCAGCCACAAATCATAACCACACATGGGCCTCTTTTCCAAACCCGGTCTGTTTCCCAACCCGCCTGTCAAACGGCCCCGCGACCTCGCCTATGCGTCGATGGAGCGGCCGCCTCTCTTCTCGCTGATCATCCTCGCCCTGCAGCACTCTGCCACTGCCTTGGCACTGATTGCCTACGTGCTCGCCGCCGCCCACATGGGTGGCCTCAGCCCTGAGGCAACCCAGGAAATGCTCAGCGCCACCATCATCGGCATGGCAATATCCACGGCCTTGCAGGCCATTGGCGGGCGCACCGGCTCGGGAACCCTGCTCGTGCACATCCCCGATCCGCTCCTGGTCGCACTCTCAGGGCTGGTCTGCGCGGAATACGGCACCGGCGGTATGGTCGCAGTCTGCATAGTCAACGGTTTGTGCAGCCTGCTGGGCGGCTACATCGTGCCACGCCTGCGCACCATTCTTCCCCCTACCGTGGCCGGCGTGGTGGTCTGCGTGGGCGGGATCTCTCTTGTGGAACCGGCGCTGGTCCACACAATGGGTCTGAACGATTCAACACTGGATGCGACCGACGCACTGCTTGGCGGCTCCACCCTGCTGATCATCATGTGCCTCTCCATCTGGGGCAACCGCACCATCAAGCTGTTCGCCCTGCTGATGGGGGTAGTCGTGGGTGTGGCGCTGGCGGCCGTCATGGGCAAGCTGCAAGGCGCTGAAGCACTCGCACAGGCACCGATCTTCGGTATGCCGTCCATGGTGGCGCCCAGCCTGGATGTTCCCATCGGCTTGCTGGTCTCAGTGGGTCTGCTCTCGCTCATGGTGCAACTGGATATTTTCGCCAGCGTTGTCCTACTGCAGAAGATGGACGACGCCGACTGGCGGCGGGCGAACATGCGCATGGTGGGCGGAGGCATTCGGGCCAACGCCCTGGCCAGCCTGCTGATTGCACCGCTCGGCGGCTACCCCAGCGCCGCATCTTCGGCCAACATAGCGCTCTGCCACATAAGCCGCTCGACATCGCGCTGGATAGGCCTGGCCGTGGGCGCCCTGTTTCTCTTGCTGGCTTTCATGCCCATGTTTTCCGTGGCGCTTTCCCTGATACCTTCCGCGGTGATCGGCGCCGTGGAAATCTACGCCGCGGCTTACCTGATTGTTTCCGGCCTGGAACTCATCTGTTCGCGCGCCATGGATGCGCGCGGCATCTTCATGGTGGGCTTGGCATTTGTCGCCGGAATGGGCGTCATGCTCATGCCGGGCATTGCCGACACCTTGCCCGAAGCCGTCCGGTTTGTGGCCCACAATGGCATAGTGGTCTCGGGTCTGGTTGCCATTGTGCTGAACCTGATGTTCCGTTTGGGCAGTTCACAACGCAACAGCGAACCCCTACATGATGCGGGGTCCGCCAAAGAGCTTGCAGAACGAGTCACCGAATTCGTGGAAAGCTCCGGCGCCGCCTGGGGAGCGCGTCGCGAGGCGGTACGCCGTGCAGCACAGGCAGCTCTGGAAGCGGTGGAATTGCTACATGCCCGCGGGGACGGCCGGCGCGTGGTGGATATTCACGGCCGCTTCGACGAATTCAACCTCGATCTGGAAATCCGGCATGAAGGCCCACCCCTGAAGCTGGACGAGCAGCAAAGTTTGCCGCATGATCTGCTTGATGCCGATGACGAGACATTCGAAGCAACCCTGGCAAAGACGATGAACAGCGTCTCTCAAACACTGATGCAACGCCTGGCAGACCGGGTGCATGCCGACCAGCGAGGGACACTTTCCAGTCTGCGCCTGCATTTCGATCACTGAACCGAATCTCATGCGACAGCTGGCCGACATTTCCCTTCCCGTGAACCCCGACCTCGTCGCAAATGCCCTGCAGTGGCTGGAGTACGTTGGTGAACAGCAGTCCTGGCCCAGCCGCACCCGTTTCAAGCTTCAGCTCTGCCTGGACGAAACCCTCACCAACATCGCCATGCATGGCTACACCGGGCACCAGGCACCAGAACCTCCGCAGATAAAACTGCAGCTCAGTCAGGAAGGCGAAACCCGGCTTGTGCTGGACATCTTTGACAACGGCGCCCCTTCGACCCCACGGCGCGCGCCTCCCGCGAGCTTGACAAATCACTTGAAGATGCCAAAATCGGGGGCCACGGCCTGCGCCTTTTACGGCATTATCTTGAAGACATGCGCTACGAACGGCTCGATGGCTGGAACAGGCTGACGCTGGTTGCCGTTCGCGACGATGCCTGATGACTATCGCTACTCAACTTCCCCGCACAGGCCCCTGGGCCGCAATAGACAGAAGCGCCATTTCCCACAATTTCAGCTGGCTGAAGCAACGCCTCCGTCAGGAGGCTGCAGGTGGCCCGGTGCGCATCTGGGCGGTGGTCAAAGCAGATGCCTACGGCCATGGGCTTTCTGAAACCATGCCCGCATTGCAAAATGCGGACGGCCTAGCCGTCACCACACTGGGCGACGTGCTCCGCCTGCGCCGGGAAGGCTGGCAGCGTCCCATTCTGCTGCTGACTACTTGCGGGGTCAATGCCGAAGAATTCCGCGCCCCTTCCCTGGGCGAACTGCACCTGGTCATTGACGATATCGCGCAGCTCGCCAAGCTGGAACGGCTCAGCCACAGGTTTGGGGCCCCTCGGTCAAGGCTTCACGCCTGGCTGCGTTATGCGGGGCGCCTGGGAAACCTGGGCCTGGATGAACAGGAATACACGCCCGCATTTGAACGACTGCTGGCACTGAAGGCCAGGGGCGTGATTATCGAGGCGGGCCACCTGCACCACTACGCCACAGCGGAAGATCCGGAGGCACTTCGACTGGAACGCGAAGAATTCGCCCGGGTGGTGGGGCAACTTCCCGGCCCCCGCAGCACGGGAAATTCTGCAGCACTATGCGGTGAGCTTCCCGAGCCCATAGTGCCGGGCCAGCACTGGCTGCGCTGCGGCCTGTTGCTGTATGGGGCGAGCGCCGTACCGGGCATCACGGGCGTAGAGCTGGGTTTGCGCCCATCCATGAGCGTCCACTCGCGCCTGGTTGCCGTAAGGCGCATCCGGGCGGGGCAAAGCGTGGGTTATGGCGACACTTTCAGGGCAGCGCATGACACCTGCATAGGCACAGTGTGCATAGGGTACAGCCACGGCCTACCCAGACAGCTATGGGAAAATGGCCAGGCGCTAGTTGGCTCCGACGGGCGGGCGGTTTCATTTGCAGGCCGTATCGCCATGGATTGCCTGAGCCTGGACCTGGGCCCGGATGCCAGTGAACAGGCGGGAGACATTGTCACCCTGTGGGGTCAGGCTCCCGGCGGCAAAACCCTGCCCGTGGAAACCGTTGCAGCATCGTGCGGAACCATTGCTGCGGAACTGTTCACCGGCCTCACACCCCGGTTACCTCTCATTCCAGCGTGATCCTACTTCCCGCAAACCCGCTTATTCCGGTGCCATCGCTCAATCCGGCGCACTCTCTCATTCCGGCGTGATTTTTTCTTCGCCGGGCGCCATGCGCCAGAAAAGTACAGTGCCCAACAGATACACCGCCCCGGTCAACACCAGAGCGGCGGCCATGCCCACGCCCGCGAACAGGCTGCCCACAACCAGCGGCCCCAGCATCTGGCCGAATTTGTCCGCCCCGCGCATCAGTCCGGTTGCACCAGCCGCCCCATAGGCCTGTACCGATTCGCGCGCCAGCATGTAGGGTGTCTGCGCAGCGCCGGCAAGACAGCTGGCCACCGCCAGCAGCAACACTGCAGCGCTCACACCCCACAGACCGGGCGCCCACTGCAGCATCAGCAGGCCGCTGGCACCCACCAGGCCGCCTGCTGCAATCCAGCGCTTCCAGTGCCGCGAACCATCGGTCAGCCTGCCCAGCCAGGGGCCGACGTAAATGACGCAGAAACCGTAAAGCATGATGACCCGGCCCACATCGGCAGTGCTCGCACCCAACGCGTCAAAATACAGCGGCAGAGCGTAACTGAGCAGCCCAACCTGGGCGATGGAAAACGGCACCACGCTGCCCAGCAGCAGGGCAACATAGCCTTTGTCGCTCAGCAAAGCCTTGAGCGATGCCCCCGATACCCGGGTAGCCACCGGCCCCACAGCCACCCCGCCCTGGCTGCGGTAGGGCCAGAGCAAGGTGCGCAGGGCGAGGGCGGCCACCAGCACCATCAGCCCGCCCACGAGAAACACCGGCCTGGGCCCTAATTGATTGGCCAGCATACCCCCCACCGCCGCCCCCGTCATGTGCCCGGCGAACAGCCCGGCGATCAGGGCGGTCATGTTGCGACCCCGATATCGCGCATGCCCCAGGGTGACCACAAAACCCTGCAGAGCCATCCACACAAGGCCATAACCCAGCCCGGCCAGCGCCCTCGCAAGCGTCAGTGTCCACAGGCTGTCAGCCCAGGCACAGGCGAGATTGCCCAGTATGGCCAGAAACATGCCCCAGGCACAGGGGCCCACCCAGCCACGGCGGTCGATGAGCCTGCCCGCCAGCAGCGCAGTCAGTAGACCCGCCGCCATTTCGGCAACGGTAGGCAAAGCCACCAGCAGGGCCGCTGCGCCATCATCCCAGCCCGTCAGCAACAGGCTGCGCGCATAAAGAGGCAGAAAACCCAAGGGCAACGCCATGGCGAACAGGAAAGCGAACATTACGGGGCGGGCAACCATGCCCAGCCGGGAAGGATCGTCCAGCTGTGCACCCTCGCTGCGCCCTGCAGCACTGAAAGCGCGATCCATCAGTACCTGCAGCATGAGCATAAGTTCGACGGCGGCCACCATGGCCACTACCGCAATCGTGGCGGCATCGAGCGCCCGCGCCCGCACGGCAGCCTGCATGGCGATATCATCGGCATACAGGGTAAGTGTGCCCACCACAGACCCGCGGGATGCCGCTTCCAGAGGGAAATGAAGAGGATCAGCATGGCTGCTCACAGCACCAACCCTGGCCACTTCGCGGCCACCAGCCGTCTGCAGGCTCATGCCCCCCAACAGCGGAAATGCCCTCAAGGCACGTTCCATGGGCTTTTCCACGCCCCGCAGTCGCTCCAGCGATATTCCGTAGCCCAGCACTTTTTCCAGGTCTTTTTCCAGGCCCTGACCAATAACCCGCGCATTCTCTTCAATGACGGCCTGCCAGATATTGCGGAAATCCTGAACCGTGTGAACGGTGTATACCGCCTGAGCCGCCAGCATCACCACCAGGGGCACCGCCATGCGCAGCCACCCCGCCATGGCCAGGCTGTGTACCGGCATACGCCGGATCGCCAGGGCCATCAGCAGGGCGGCACCTGCCGTCGTCAGAGCCAGAAAACCCAGGTTGTCCCAGAACGTGGCGCCTTCAGGGAGCCCGGGCCGTTCGACCTGAATGATCAGGGCTCCCTTGCGCCCGCCGTCCGGTTCTGCCAGCGGCAATGCCAGGCGCAGGCTTTCCGCTGTGGCCTCACTGGCGCGGGTGCCGCCCTGCCGCAGTTCGCGCAGCAGACGCGGCGTGGGTATGTCCGTCCCGAAGGAAGCCAGCACTGTGTCATCGTCCAGCACGACTGCGGCAGCCTGCAATTCTGGAATGTCAGCCTGCAGACGTTCGAACACCAGGGAAAGGCCGAAATACTGGCCAAGAGGCTTACCGAGCTGCAGGCCTGCCTGAATCTGGCCTGCCGTGCGCCCGGCAATCAGTGAAAGGCGGTCTGCGACGCTGTCCGTGCCCAGGCGCAACAGGGCGGCAAGACTCAGGGCGGCGATCAGCAACTGCCCCACCACCAGCACAGCTACACAGGAAAGCATGACGTTGCGGACAGCACGCCGTTGCCTCAGCCCTGTATCCACGCGATTCACCGAAGCCTGCTGCATTGCGAGGGTATTTCCCGGAGTTCATCAAGTCAGACCCAATGGTAAATTAAACTCACTCTCCTTAAATGAAGTTACAAGTCGGTCCGTCATGCGCCTGACCTCGCTGCGCAGCAAAATCTTCCTGCTCGTTGGCTTGACCCTGCTGTTCAGTGCCGCTCTGGTGATGGTGCTAACGCAGCGCAGTGTCACGCAGACCGTTTCCGCCATGGAAGAGCACGCCGTCTACAACGTGCTCAACCTCCTGGTGCAAGACAGCGAGGCGCGCTGGGGCGGCTTTCTGAACGACAAAATCGCCACGGTGCGCAGCAACCGCGCCCGTCTCTTGCAACATGGCCAGACCATCCACTCCGTCCTGCAGGCCTGGCAGCAACAGGTACGCAGCGGCGAAGTGAGTGACGCCCGTGCACGCGAACTCGCACTGGAATGGCTTTCCAGTTTGAACTCTTTAGAACAGTCGAGTAGCAAAGTCTGGGTATTCGACCCCACCCGCAACGTGCTGGCCACCGGCTATCGCCTCTCCCGCAATCTCGATGTAGCCACTCTCCTCGACTACAAGGGTCGCCCCCTGGCTGAATCGGTCTATCAGGAAGTGCGCGTCAGTGGCTCGGCCTTCGCCATCTACCGGCTGCCCGACCTCGGTTCCGACACCTATACCCTGCGCTATGCCTATTTCAGCTATCTGCCCGACTGGGAATGGGTGGTCGGCGTCAGCGATGACGCGGAAGGCGTAGTCCAGCAGTTCGACAGGCGGCGCCGCGAAACCGAAGACGCCATCGCCGAAGTGCTGCACGACCTGCGCCTGGCCGAATCGGGCTTCGCATTCATTATTGGTGACGACGGCCACCTGGTGGCCCCACCGCCATCGCGCCATGTCGGGCTGCTCGGGGCCACTGACGATGAGCGGGGCCGCACCCTGCAGGGCATGCTCCACAGCCTGCCACCGGCATCCGAGATCCAGCAGTTTTCCTTTCGGCCCTCTGGCCAGAAAGACGCCTGGCGCATCTATTCCACGCACTTCAAGCCGCTGGGCTGGACCATCGTCGCCGCCGTGCCGGAAGCCGACTTCACCCGTGCCGCCACGGAACTGCGCAACCAGCTGGGTGTGCTTCTTCTGCTGGTACTGGCCGGCGGCCTGATTGTGGCAGGCATGGTTTCCCTGCGCATGACCCGGCCCCTGCATCAGCTCAGCGAATTTGCGCGCGCCCTGCCCGAGCAGGACCTTGCCGGTGGCAGTATGCTGCCGGCCCATATTGCGGAACTGCCCCGCCGCCGCCCGGACGAAGTGGGGCGCCTGGCCTCCGCCTTCGCGTACATGGACGAACAGCTGCGCGAGAAAGTTGCCCGACTGCTGGAAGAGACTTCCAGCCGCCAACGCCTGGAAAGCGAACTCAATATCGCACAGGAAATCCAGCTCGGCCTGTTGCGCCCGCCCACTGCGCCGGAACTGCGCGGGCATGTGGACTTGCGCGCCACCATGGACTCCGCCAAGGAAGTCGGCGGCGACCTCTACGACTACCTGCTTCTACCCGACGGGCGCCTGCTGTTTGCCATTGGCGACGTTTCCGACAAGGGCATGCCTGCAGCCCTGTTCATGGCAGGAACCTGTACCCTGATCCGCGCCCTGGCCGAAACCGAGACCGACCCGGCCGTCATCATGACGCGCATCAACAACTTGCTTTCGGCGAACAACCCCAACCTGATGTTCGTCACCCTGGTCATCGGTACGCTAGACCTGGGCACCGGCCGGCTGCAGTGGGCCAATGCGGGCCATTCGCCCTTGTGCGTATTGCGCCCAGACGGCGACCTGCGCTTGCTGGAAGGCCGCTCCGGCCCGGCTTGTGGCGTTCAGGAAGGCCTGCCCTACCGTTTGTTTGAAGACCGCCTGGATGCAGGCGAAGTGCTGATCGGCTATACCGACGGTGTGACCGAAGCGGTGGGCCCGGGCGAGGCACAATATGGCGAAAACCGCCTGTATGCCACGCTGGCGCCGCAGGCTGGGTGCGAGTCAGCGCAAGTGGTCGACGCCATCCGGGCTGACGTGCGCGAGTTTGTTCAGGACACCCCGCAATCCGACGACATCACCTTAATTGCCATCAAACGACTGCAGACATGATTCTTCGCTTCGCCCTCGCACTGCTTGCAGCCTTGACCCTGGGTGCCGCACCGGTATCGCAAGCCGATACCTGGCCGACCACCCCGGTTGCGCCTGCCACGCATGAACGCTGGCGCATAGGCTATGTGGAAAGCGGCGACTATGTCGACTACGCCCTCACCCTGGCTGAGACCGTCGACGGGCTGGAACTGCTGGGCTGGCTGAAATATTCCCAACCCCGGCCGGATAACCTGGGCGGCCCCGAGCTCTGGAAATGGTTGTCGGAGAACGTCGAAAGCGCCTACCTGGAATTCGTCGCCGATGCCTACTGGCGCCCCGGCAACTTCGACGCCAGCCAGCGCGGCCCGATGCGCAAGGCCATTTCCGAACGGCTGAATTCAGACAAGGACATCGACCTCATCATTGCCATGGGCACCTGGGCCGGCCAGGACATGCGCGAACTGGGCCCGCCCGTTCCAACCATAGTCGGTTCCGTGAGCGACGCCATCGCCTCGGGCCTGGCCGACAGCGCCCAGGACAGTGGCCGCGACAATCTCCACACCCGCATTGAGCCGGAACGCTATCAGCGCCAGCTGCGCCTGTTTCATGAAATTGTGGGGTTCGACACCCTGGGCATCGTTTACGAGAATTCTGAAGAAGGGCGCAGCTATGCCGCCGTGGGGGCCGCCGAGCAGGTCGCTGCCGAACGCAATTTCAAACTGGAACACTGCCATGCGCCATCTGCCAGCATTCCGATCGAACAGGCCGTAGTGAATGCAGTGGGCTGTTATGAACAGCTGGCCAAACGCCATGTCGACGCCATCTATGTCACCACTCACCGGGGTGTCACTGCAACTTCCATCGAACAGATCGCAGCCACCCTGCTGCAGGCCCGCATACCCAGCTTTTCCATGGCGGGTTCACGGGAAGTGCAGCAAGGCCTGCTCATGAGTGTGGCCCAGGCTGACCTTTCCCATGTCGGCCTCTTCCATGCAGAAACCATTGCGCGCACCCTGAACGGCGCCAAACCGCGGCAGCTCAGCCAGCTGTGGGTTGCCCCCCCGAAAATCGCCCTGAATCTCTCCACAGCACGCCGCATAGGCTTTGACCCGCCCGTGGACATTCTTCTGGCCGCAGACGAAGTCTACGAATGAGCGTAAAGCGCATTCAAGCTCAGGCAGCAGGCAGCTGCAAACCCAGCTCAGAAGGTCTCAGGGAACGGTGGTAGCGGGCAACCCGTTCCAGCCGCTGCTGCACATCAAGCCCGGCAGCCGCCCGCCAAGTATCCAGCATGCGGTCCGCCGCCGTGCGGCCAGTCTCCAGCACATACTCCGCGTAACGCAGATACGGCCGCTCATCCGGCCCCAGACCCTTGCGGGCAACCTCCACAACTTCGCGGCAAAGGGTACGCACCGCCGCGTCCTCCAGTGCATGTTGCATGGCCCGGTCGCGCAGCTCATGCAGGCGCCTCCAGCCGTAGTGGCCGAGCACGGCATCAGCCTCGTCCAGCCGCTGCAGCAGGCCCCATTGCAGGGCAATCGGGCACATCACCATAGCCGAAGCTACCGCAGCGCCTGCCTCATCCAGCAGAGCCTGATCCGGGAACCCCGCCCCCGGCGAGCGCCCTTCCACGTAAATTTCCGCAGCATGTGCCTCGAATAGAGCCTCCAGCCCGCCCGGCACACGCCAGGCCCGGAGTAGTTCGCCCAGCTCGGGAAGGGTATTCAGCTGGTAGCGCAGCCGGGCGGCCAGGAAGTTGGCAATCTGGGAATGCTCAAAATGCGCGGAATCGGGAAGCAGCCAGACTTCCTCGCCAGTATCGGTGCGCCGCCCCCGCCACCTGGCAGAAACCAGGAAAGCGGAAAGGCTGGGGTCACCCTCCAGAACCACTGTGGGCGCAGATTTGTAATCATGGCGGCGCGCCATGGGCAGGCTTCGGCTCACTGTGCCCGGCCTGAACATCCAGCGGAAATAATCGCCAGGTCAGTGAAAGGCCGTGGTGGAAAACCGGTCAGCATTCCGTCGCCTGCAAAGCATGACCCATTGAAGACACGCGGCCACACCGTCAGCCGCGTTTCCTTCAGGCCTGTTTCGCGGCCCGACTCCAGCGGACTGTTGGCAAACAGCGCAGTATGCGCGGCTGAAAGCCCTATCATCACATTCACCGCGCGCGCGGCATCGGCCACCCTCACCTGCACATTGGCGCCGTTCTGGGCCTTGGCGTCGATGCCCTCCCAATGGCGCCAGCCACGGTAGCCCACCAGTTCACGGTAAATGGGACGCGGCACACACACGCTGCGGTACCACCCCATGTCGCGCGGGCAATCAGGGTGTTGCGATGCATTCAGCACAACGGCATGGTCGGATTCCAGGGCAAGGAAAACATCCTCCAGCCCCTGGTTCACCATGGCGGCCAGGGCCGGCAGCCCACCCTCGCTGCGGCGCACGGGCCGAGTTGAGGTTTCCAGCAGATTGAAGCCGTTGTCCAGACCATATTCCGCTTCCGCGCAGCTCAAGGCCACGCAGCGCCCTTCCAGTTCATGCGCAACAGGGCCGGCGCCCGCGGGCAGACGTGCCTTCAGGCGCTCATGCAGGGCTGAGAAATAATGGCGGACGGGAAGACTTTGGCCGGTCGCGGCATCAGCCACGACCATTTCCAGTTCCAGCCCGCAAGCCGGGTCAAAGGAAGAGGGGGTAGGCCGGGTTGTCAGTCTCATTCCAGTAAGGATAGCCCAGCCCGTCCAGGAAGGCCTTGAACACCTTCTTGTCGGACGGCGGAACCTGAATGCCCACCAGAATACGACCGTAATCGTCGCCCTGATTACGGTAATGGAAGAGACTGATATTCCATTCCGGGCTCATGGCTCCCAGGAAAGTCATCAGCGCGCCGGGCCGTTCGGGGAATTCAAAACGGAAGAGCATCTCGTTTTCGGCCAGCGCAGATTTGCCGCCCACCATGTAACGCAGGTGGGTCTTGGCCATTTCATTGCCGGAAAGATCGAGCGTATCGAAACCCTTGCGCCGGAAACCGGCGGCCAGCTTTTCAATTTCAGCCTCTGAACGGATCTGAAGGCCGACGAACACATGGGCCTTCTCGGAATCCGAAATGCGGTAGTTGAATTCCGTGACATTGCGACGGCCCACGGCCTCGCACAGGCGGCGGAAACTGCCACGCTGTTCGGGAATGGTCAGCGCAAACACCGCTTCGCGCGCTTCGCCGACATCGGCGCGTTCTGCCACCAGACGCAGGCGGTCGAAATTCATGTTGGCGCCACTGGTCACCGCCACCAACGTCTTGTTCTTCAGTTTATGCAGCGCGGCATAGCGCTTGGCACCGGCCAGCGCGAGCGCTCCGGAAGGTTCCACCACGCTGCGCGTATCCTGGAAAACATCCTTGATGGCTGCGCAGATGGCGTCGGTATCCAGCAGCACGAAGTCGTCCACATACTGCTTGGTCAGGCGGAAAGTTTCCGCACCCACATACTTCACCGCCGTGCCGTCGGCGAACAGTCCGACGTCATTCAGACGCACACGGCGCCCGGCCTGGACGCTGCGGGCCATGGCGCAGGAATCCACGCTCTGCACCCCAATCACTTTCACTTCCGGGCGCAGCTGCTTCACATAGGCTGCCAGACCGGCGATCAGACCGCCACCGCCCAC
>Ga0079224_100006957_pt1 | contig 15081 bp, 12 predicted proteins | sample Stecom2015_FD_80414 | JGI IMG/M metagenome (GOLD analysis project Ga0079224, IMG submission 80414) | Agricultural soil microbial communities from Utah to study Nitrogen management - Steer compost 2015 | ecosystem: Environmental > Terrestrial > Soil > Agricultural land | place: USA: Utah...
CGCCGACCGCGGGATCCGCGTGAACGCCGTCGCGCCGGGACCGGTCTGGACGCCGCTCAACCCCGCGGACCAGCCGGCGGAGAGGGTTCGGGAGTTCGGGGCCGGCACGACGATGAAGCGGCCAGCGCAGCCGGAAGAGCTCTCGCCCGCGTACGTGTTCCTGGCCGCGCCCAGCTGCTCCAGCTACATCACCGGCGAAACCCTGGGCGTGATCGGCGGGGTGACGAGCTAGCCGGCCCGCCGCCCCGGCCCATTGACGACGAAGGGGTTGGCGTCGAATTTGCACCGCGCGAGCCGCCCTCGCCCGACCCTTCCCGGGCAGGGACCGGTCGCCCCGTCACGCGCTGGACCGGAATCGCCCCGGCCATCCGCTGTCGGGGCCGGTCGAACACGGGTCCCCCGATCCGTCCGGAGAACGCAATGCGCTCGACGTTGCTCTACGCCTACGTACTCGTGTCGTCCCTCATCCTCGTCCTCGGGTGCCGGTCCGACCCCGTGAAGCCGGTCGTGCCGATCACCGGATTCGATCTCGTTGCGGAAAGTGCCGGCGGGTTCCATACCTGCGGCGTGGTGCAGAGCGGGCAGGCCTACTGCTGGGGGAAGAACGAATCCGGTCAGCTCGGCAACGGCACGACGACGAACAGCGCCGTCCCCGTCCCGGTCGCGGGCGACCTCCGTTTCGCGTCGGTCAGCGCGGGCGGCGAGTACACCTGCGCCCTGACGCAGACGGGCGAGGCCTACTGCTGGGGCCGGAACCTCTCGGGCCAGCTCGGCGATGGTACCACCGAAGACCGGGCCGCCCCGGTCGCGGTCGCCGGCGGGCTGGCCTACACCGAGGTCAGCGCGGGCGGCAGCCACACGTGCGCCATCACCCCCGGCGGGCAGGCCTACTGCTGGGGCTCGAACGCGTACGGCCAGCTCGGCGACGGCACGATGTCATACAGCGCCGTCCCCGTCCCGGTCGCGGGCGGGCTGACCTTCATCTCCATCAACACCGGCGGCGATTTCACCTGCGGCGTCGCCGCCGACGGGGCCGCCTACTGCTGGGGGAGGAACACATCGGGCCAGCTGGGAGGCGCTCCCGGAGAGTCGAGCGCGGTCCCGGTCCCGGTCGCGGGCGGTCTGACGTTCTCCTACGTGAGCGCCGGCGGCCGACACTCGTGCGGGCTGGCCACCGATGGCCGCGTCCACTGCTGGGGCGACAACGCATACGGACAACTCGGCGACGGCACGCGCACGAGCAGCAACGTTCCGGTCCCGGTCGCGACCTCGCTCACCTTCAGCGCCGTGAGCGCCGGGGACGATCACGCGTGCAGCATGACCGCGGAGGGGCAGGTCTACTGCTGGGGGAAGAACCTATCCGGTCAGGTCGGCGACGACTCCCGCAGCGACCGCCATGCGCCGGTACCGGTCGTCACGGGCGGCTTCGCCTTCGCATCCGTGAGCGCCGGCGGCTCCCACAGCTGCGGCGTGCCCCTCGGACTCGGCGCCTGGTGCTGGGGCAGGAACGAGTTCGGCGCGCTCGGCGATGGAACCGGAAACGACAGCAGGATCCCGGTCCCGGTCGCGAGCCCTTGACCGGAGCGCTTCCCCGGCCGGCCACGATCATGGCGACTACGCCGAGCGGGCCTCGCCCGTGGGAGGATGGAGAGAGGGTGGCAGGATGGTGAGAGGGCGACCCCGGAACGGGGCCGCCCTCGGCATCGTGGATCGGTCCGGCGTGGTCCGTGCCCATCGGCCGGACCGCCGGCGCTCACTCGCTCCCCGCCGTCGCCGCCGCGACCGCCTCGAGGCGCTCGACGAGGTACGCGGCACGGGAAGCCGCGAAATTCTCCACGTGCTTGCCCTCGATGAAGAGGAGTGTGTGCGGAAGCGCCTTGAGCGAGGCGAGCCAGGGGTTCTCCTTCTTGAACCGCGGCGATCCGGGCGCGTCCAGGAGGAGCTTCCCGATGGCCACGTCCGCGAGCCCGCCCTCCGCCTGCAGGTCGAGGATCTCGCGCTCGTACCTTTCGCAGTGACCGCAGTCCGACTTGCCGATGACCAGGACCGCTCGCGGAGACGCGAGGAGGTCGCGGAGGTTCCGGTCGGTCACGGCCATCAGCCCGATGGCCTCGCTCAAACCCCCACCTCCTCCGGGATGCTCACCGTGATCGTCTCCTGACCGGGCTCCCAGCTCGACGGGCAGAGCTCGCCGGTCCGGAGCGCGCGCAGCAGGCGGAGCGTCTCCCGGGTGTTACGGCCGACGTCGAGATCGTTGACCTGCATGTGCCGGAGCACGCCGTCGGGATCGATGATGAAGGTGCCGCGAAGCGCGGTCCCGTCCTCGAGCAGGATGCCGTACGCCTCCGCGATCGCATGCGAGGTGTCGGCCAGCACCGGGTACGTGACACCGGCCAGCCGCTCATCCGTCTCGAACCACGCCTTGTGGCTGAAGTAGCTGTCCGTGCTCGCGCCGAGGACGACCGCGCCCTCCGCCTCGAACTCGGGATGCAGCTCGGCGAATTCCTGGATCTCCGTCGGACAGACGAAGGTGAAATCACGCGGGTAGAAGAAGAGGACGACCCACTTCCCCCGGTAGTCCGACAGCTTCACCGTCTGCGGCGCGGACTTGCCGCGAATGTATGCTTCAGCCTCGAAAGAAGGCGCTTCCTTACCTACTCGGAGCTGCACGTCGATTCCTCCTTGTGATGAAGGGGTCCACCGCGGCCGGCGCCCTCGCTGCGCCGACCGAACGCCGGCTCGACGCGCCGGCCCGTCATGCGGGCGGCCCGTCGAACCCGCAGCCGCCGGCCGCACCGTCGCGGCCAACGGCTAGCAAGACTCATTTTCGATAGGGCGTAGAGTACCCCCCGCGCCGCGCGGAGTCAACCGGTGGCCGGGGGGTGGAGGGCGGGACGCCTCGCCGGGCCTGCGAGCCCGGCGCCTCGTCGGTCAGCGGATCGCGACCGAGGCGGTGTCCGCGCGGTAGACGACGCGTCCGTCGAGGATGGTGTAGACGACCTTCGCGGTCGGGATCTCCTCTTCGGGGATCGTCATGATGTCCTTCGAGAGGACGACGATGTCGGCCAGCTTCCCGGGCGTGATGGACCCCTTGACGTCCTCTTCGAAGGCGGCGAACGCGTTGTTGATGGTGTAGCTCTCGAGCGCCTCCTGCCGGGTCATCCTCTGTTCGGGGATGAAGACGGTTCCGTCCTCGGTCCGTCGCGACACGGTCGCGTAGAAGCTCGCGATCGGGTCGACGTCCTCGACGGGTGCGTCGGTCCCGTTCCCGATGACGGTCCCGGCCTCGATCAGGTCTCGCCACGGGTAGGAGGTTCGCCGGGCGCGCTCCTCTCCGAGCCGTCGCGGTATCCAGGGCCCGTCGGAGGTGGCGTGGACGCCCTGCACTGCGGCGATCACGCCGAGCCGGCCGAAGCGCGGAACGTCCACTGGGTCGATGTGCTGCGCGTGTTCGATGCGCCAGCGCAGTTCGGCCGGGTCCGCGACCTGGGCGAAGCTCCGCTCGTAGAGGTCGAGGACTTCGCGGTTCGCGCGGTCCCCGATCGCGTGGGTGCCGAGCTGGTAGCCGTGCTGGAGCGCGAGTTCGGCGGTGCGTTCGAGCTCCTCGATCGAGATCAGGTTCAGCCCGGGCGTGGAGGGCAGGTCGGCGTACGGCTCGAGGAGCCATGCGCCGTGCGCGCCGAGCGCGCCGTCGATCTGGCGCTTGATGGACCGGACGGTCAGGAAGCCGTCGCCCTCTCCAATGGTTCTGTACTCGGCCAGCTTCCGAGCCAGCTCGTCGTTCGATCCGTTGACCATGACGTACAGCCGTACCGGCAGCTTCCCCTCTGCGGCGAGCTGTCGGTAGAGGTCGACGGTCTCGAACCCGGTCCCGGCATCGTGGAAGCTGGTCACGCCCTTGGAGAGGAGTTCCTGGCCGGCGAGTTCGACCATGCGGCGCGCGCGGGCGGCCCGCTCTTCGGGCGAGAGTCTCTGCTCGTCCCGTTCGATGACGGCCGCGACGAGTCGCTGCGCGCGTTCGCGGAGCAGCCCGGTCGGCTGGCCGCTCGCGTCGCGCACGATCGTGCCGCCGGCGGGGTCGGGGGTCCTCGCGTGGATCCCGGCGAGCTGGAGGGCGCGTGCATTCGCGAAGGAGGCGTGTCCGCTCGCGTGCGTCAGGTAGACCGGGTTGTCGGGCGACACGGCGCTGAGCGAGTGGTGCAGCGGTACGCCGTCGACGGTCGGCTCGGGCGTGTCGTCCCATTTTTCCTGGTGCCAGCCCCGGCCCAGGATCCACTCGTCGGGCTGCGCGGCCTTCGCCGCCTCGGCGACCTGCTCCACGATCTCGGCCCAGCTCCTCGCGGTCGTCAGGTCCAGGATCATCCTGGCGCGGCCAAGCCCCATGAAGTGGCCGTGCCCCTCGATGAAGCCCGGGATCGCGAGCTGCCCGCCCAGGTCGAGGACCTCTGTGTCCGGACCGATGTAGGCCCGGATCTCGCGGGCGCTCCCGACCGCGATGATCTTCTCGCCTGCGATCGCGACCGCCTCGGCGGTCGGTCGCTCCGGGTCGACCGTGACGATCTTGCCGTTCGTCAGGACCAGGTCCGCGGGCTCGACGGCCGTGCCCGCGCCGCAGCCGGCCAGGGCCGCGGCGAGGGCGAGGGGCGCGAGCACGCGTGTCGGGCGGATTGCCATGGCGTGCCTCCGGTGATCGAGTCGTTCAGCGGCTGGAAGACCAGGAAGATACGGCTCACGTAAGGGGATCGCCAACCACGCGCTTGACGAGCCGCCCCGCCTCGAGCCGTTCGCCGGGCTCGACCCCATTCAGGAGCGCCAGCCGTTCGACGGAGACCGGCGAGGGGTGGCTGCGCGCGAACTCCTCGATGGTCATCGCGCGTTCGAGGCGGACGATCTCGAGCCGCCACGGCTGCAACCCCAGGATCTTCGGGTCGGTCAGCTCGCGGAAGGAGCCGACGGCCTCGCGTACGGCGGCGGCGTGGCCCGACCACCGTGCCCGTGGCGCGAACGCGAGGATCTGATAGACCGCATCGCCGTGTGCGATGAAGACCGCGGCGCCGGTCACGGCCTGGCCGTCCTGCGTCGCCGCCTCGAAGCCAAGCTCCGTCGCGGCGAGGCCGTGGATCGTGCGCCGGGCTGGAGCGCCGGTCCGAATGCCCTGTTGTGAGGCGAACGCCCGGGCCGCCGCGTCCGGGTCGCGGGCCGTCGAGAGCGTGAGCTGGATCACGGCGTCCTCGGCCGGACTCACGCCGATCACGGCCTGGCGCTGGTTCGCCGTCTTCCACCCGTTCGGGAACCGCATCCGGAACCGGAGCTCGGGGTGCAGGAACTCGCCGTCGCGGAAGATGCCCTGACGCGGGTCATCGCCGTAGACGAGCCCGTCGAGCCGACGGAGGTAGCTGTCTCGCCCGATGACGGTGCCCTCGAAGTCCCCCGGCAGCGCCGCGACCTGCGCCTTGATCCGCTCCTCGCGGTTCTCCGGGTTCGGGTGCGTCGACAGCCACTCCGGCACCGATCCGCCGCCGGAGGCCGCGCTGACCCGGCCGAGCATGGCGAAAACGCCGGGCATCTCCCGGGGATCGTAGTTCGCCGCGCGCATGTAGCGCAGCCCGAGGTCGTCGGCCTGCCGCTCGTCGTCGCGCCCGTACTTGAGGAAGAGGACGCCGAGCGCCGCGCTCGCGAGGTCCGAGAGGCTCGCGACGCGGGGCGAGAAGATCGAGGCCGCGCCCAGGCCGAGCTGGGCCAGCATCCCGCGGCTGAGCTGGTTCACCGAATGGCGGGCCGTTACGTGTCCGATCTCGTGGCCGATGACGGCGGCCAGCTCGGCTTCCGAGTCGAAGTGCGCCAGGATCCCGCGGGTGATGTAGATGTAGCCGCCCGGCAGCGCGAACGCGTTGACGACGGGGTCGTCGACGACCCGGAACGTCCACGGCAGGTTCGGCCGCTCCGAGCGCGCGGCGAGCGCGTCGCCGATCGCCTGGACGTACGCCTGGAGCGCGGAATCCGGGTAGAGTCCCATCTCGGCGACGAGCGCCTTGTCGTACTCGGCGCCCATCTCGATCTCACGGGCCTCACCGATGAAGCTGAGCTGCCGCTCGCCCGTCGCGGGGTTGACGGCGCACGCGACGAGACCGACGACGGCGATGAGCGCGCCACGGCGCGCGAAGCGCTGGATCCGGTGCATCATGGCTTCCATGGGCATGGGTCCGAAACTTCCGCTCGGTCGTGTCAGGATATCCGCGCGCACGGCGCATTGTTCCCGGCCCGGCGCGGCCCGGCACGCGGCCCGGGCCGGTCACAGCACGATCTGTCGCGCGATGAGGAAGAGCACGGCCGCGACGGCCGCCGAGATCGGGACGGTCGCGAGCCAGGAGTTCACGATGTTGCGGATCATCCTCAGGTTCAGCGCCGCGATGCCTTGCGCGAAGCCGATGCCGATGACGCCGCCCACGAGGGTGTGCGTCGTCGAGATCGGGAGCCCGAGGCTGCTGGCCAGGAGCACGGTCGTCGCGGCGCCGAATTCTGCGCAGAAGCCTCGGCTCGGCGTGATCTCCGTGATCTGCCTGCCGATCGTGGCGATAACCTTGTAGCCGAATGTCGCGAGCCCGGTCACGATCCCGACGCCGCCCATGACCAGGATCCAGAACGGGATGCCGACCTGTGCCGCGACGTTGGTGAAGCCGGCGTGGTGGATGGTCACGATCGTCGCGACCGGCCCGACCGCGTTCGAGACATCGTTCGCGCCGTGCGCGAAGGCCACGAAGCACGCGGTCGCGATCTGCAGCAGGCCGAAGACGCGCTCGACGTAGTCGTAGCGCCCCATCCGCTCCGGCGGCTGCGTGTTCCGTACGAGCGCGCCGGCCAGGACCGCGGCGACGATCCCCAGCCCGGCGGCGATCACGATCGCAAAGAGGACGGGCGCCGCCTCGATCCGGTTGTGCAGGACCTTGTAGATGAAGGACAGGGTCATCACCACGACGACGGCGCCGACCAGGTGGGGGCTGTACCGCCGCGTCGCGGCGACCGGGTCGGGGCTGCGCAGGATCCAGCGCCGGATCGCCGTGAAGCTGAGGAACGAGAGGAGCCCGCCCAGGAGAGGCGAGATGACCCAGCTCATCGCGATCCGGATCATTGAGCCCCACGCGACGCCGCTCAGCCCGAAGCTCACGATCCCGATCCCGAAGATCGAGCCGACGATCGAGTGCGTCGTCGAGACCGGGAGCCCGAGGTGAGTCGCGAGGTGCAGCCAGATCGCGGAGGCGAGGAGCGCGCTCAACATCCCGACCGCGAGGAGTGCCGGCCCGTCCTCCCCGAGGGGGCCCGTCGGCTCGAAGAGCGAGATCTCGATGATCCCCCGGCTGATCGTCTCGGTCACGCTCGAGCCGGCCAGGACCGCGCCGCCGAATTCGAAGACTGCTGCCAACGCGATGGCGGCGCCGAGCGTGAGCGCGCCGGACCCGACGGAGGTCCCCATCGCGTTGGCCACATCGTTGGCGCCGATCGACCAGGCCATGTACAGCCCACCGATCAGCGCGACCGCCAGGATGACGACTTCGACGGTCATCTCCGCGCCAGCATCAGACGTAAGAAGTCCCCGGTGTTCTCCGCGTGATTCGCCACGGCGCCCAGCACACGGAAGATGTTGAACCACAGCATGACCGATACCGGTCCGATCTCCTCCTCGTGCTCGAAGAGTTCCTTCGTGATCGCGGCCTGCTTGTCATCCGCCTCGAGCTCCAGCTCCGAGACGCGGTTGATCTGTTCCAGGACCCGTGTGACCTCGGGACCCGTGAACGATGCTTCCTGTAGCATCGGCAGCTCGCGCGACGTCTCGTACCACGCCTCGCTCGTCCGGATCACGGCGTCGACGAGTTCGAAGAGCCCATCGCGCAGCGCGGGCGGCGTCGGCGTCCGGCGCATCGTGAGGAGCACGCCGAGATCCTCGACCGCGTCCGCGATCCGGTCCTGCTCGCGAAGGAAGATCAGGATGTCGCCGCGGTCGACCGGCATGAACATCGACTTGGGCAGATGGTCGCGGATGTCGTTCTTGATCATGTCGGCCTTGTGCTCGAGCTCCGAGATCTCCTCGTAGATCTCCTCGGTACGCTCCCAGTCCTCCGCGGCGAAGGCCTCGAAGAGGGGACGGATCCGGACGACGGTTTCGTGCACCCACTCCGCATGGTGGGTGAGGGGACCGAATGGCGATTTCCCGAACAGCCCCAGGATCGATCGCATGCTCACCTCCTTCAGTGGTGACGCCGACTGCGCCCGCCCTCGTCGTCGGCCCACGGGCCGGGCCGCGCCGCCGCGAGGCGATGCGGCCGGAACGGCTTGCGCGGCCTCGCCCGACAGCGGCCGCCCGATTGTAGCGGAGGGGTGCGGATCGCACAAGTCGTTGCCTGTCGTAGCACGTCTGGCAGAGGACTTGCTACCCTCGGTCCATGCTTGGCCGGTCCCGGGCCGGGGGCCCGGGGACCGGATCGGTGCCCAGCGCGACCCCGGAATCCCATGCCGGTACGTGCGACCCGCTACGACACGCTCGCCGCCGTCCGGGGCTGGCCGGCCCGAGCGAACGGATCAGGGGGCCGGGAGACGCCGGCGCCCGCGGCCGACCGCCCCGTATCGATCGAGATCGAGCACGTCTTCGGAGAGAACACCTTCGGAATGGCCGAGATGAAGGCCCGGCTCCCGAGGCCGGCCTTCGAAGCGCTCCTCGCGACCATCGAGGAGGGCACGCCGCTCGAGCCCGGCCTCGCGGACGCCGTCGCGCTCGCGATGAAGGAATGGGCGACCGAGAAGGGCGCGACGCACTTCACCCACTGGTTCCAGCCGTTGACGGGGCTGACCGCGGAGAAGCACGACGCCTTCCTCGCGCCCGCGGCCGCCGGCGAAGCGGTTGCGGAATTCAGCGGCAAGGACCTGATCCGGGGCGAGCCCGACGCGTCCTCGCTCCCCTCCGGAGGGTTGCGCGCGACCTTCGAAGCGCGCGGCTACACCGCGTGGGACCCGACTTCGCCCGCCTTCATCATCGAGGCCGGCGGCGGCGCGTACCTCGCGATCCCATCGGTCTTCACCTCGTGGACCGGCGAGGCGCTGGACACGAAGCTGCCGCTGCTGCGGTCGATCGCCGCACTCGACACGCAGGCCCGACGCGCGCTCGCGATCTTCGGGATCGCGGAAGGCCCCGTCCGGCCGACGATCGGGGCCGAACAGGAGTTCTTCCTCATCGACCAGGAGTTCTATTACCGCCGGCCCGACCTGCTCGCGACGGGCCGCTCGCTCTTCGGCGCCAAGCCGCCGCGCGGCCAGGAGCTCGAGGACCACTACTTCGGCAGGGTCCCGGACCGCGTCCTCGCCTTCATGATGGAGGTCGAGCGCGAGCTCTACCGGCTCGGCGTCCCGATCAAGACGCGCCACAACGAGGTCGCGCCCGGGCAGTACGAGATGGCGCCGGTCTACGAGCACGCGAACCTCGCCGCGGACCACCAGCAGCTGATCATGATGATGCTGTGCCGGACCGCTCCCCGGTACGGCCTCGTCGCGCTCCTGCACGAGAAGCCGTTCGCGGGCGTGAACGGCAGCGGCAAGCACCTGAACTGGTCGCTCTGTACGCCGCGTCGCAACCTCCTGGACCCGGGCGACGACCCGCGGGCGAACCTCCAGTTCCTCTTCTTCCTGACCGCGGTCCTGCGGGCGGTCGAGCGGCACCAGGACCTGATCCGCGCGTCGGTCGCGTATGCCGGGAACGATCACCGCCTCGGCGCGAACGAGGCGCCGCCCGCGATCGTCTCCGTCTATCTCGGCGCGCCGCTCGCCGAGATCTACGAACGCATCGAGGACGCCGGGCCCGCGGGTCCGGGACGGAACGGCGGGCTCCTCGGGCTCGGCGTGCCGGCGCTGCCCCGGCTGCCTCAACACGCCGGCGACCGGAACCGGACCTCGGCGGTCGCGTTCACGGGCGACAAGTTCGAGTTCCGCGCGCCCGGCGGGTCCCAGTCGATCTCGTTCCCCACAACGGTCCTGAACACGATCGTCGCCGAATCGGTCGACGAACTCGCGACCGCGCTCGAGGCGGAGCTCGCCTCGGGGCTCGATCTCGACCGCGCGATGCGCGCGCTCATCGCACGCGAGTACGCCACCTTCAAGCGCGTCATCTTCGACGGCGATGGGTACTCGAGCGCGTGGCGCGAGGAGGCCGCCCGCCGAGGACTGCTCGACGTCGAGGACTCGCTCGGCGCGATCCGGCGGCTCACCTCCGAGAAGAACGTCAGGCTCATGGAACGCTACGGCGTCCTGACCCGCCGCGAGCTCCGGAGCCGCGAGGAGGTCCTCGTCGACCAGTACTACAAGACGATCAACATCGAGGGCGAGACGACGGCCGACATCGCGCGGACGATGGTCCTGCCCGCCGCGATCCGGTACCTGAGCGACCTCCTCGCCGCCGCCGACCGGGCCGAGGCCGTGATGCTCCGGGCCCGGGGCGTGCGGCGCGCGGCGGAGGAGGTGAACACGTTGATCGACGAGCTGAGCGCAGCACTCGACGAGCTCGTCCGCCGGAACGTCGAGGCCGGCGGCACCGACGCGCACGACCGCGCGGAGTACATGCGCACGGTGATCCGTCCCGCGATGGCCGGGGTCCGGGCCGTCGTCGACCGCCTCGAGCGCATCGTGCCCGACGACCTCTGGCCGCTCCCCAGGTACCGGGAGATGCTCTTCGTGACGTAGCTACGAGGGCTCCACCGGCAGCCAAAGCTCGAAGCGGGAGCCGCGGCCGACCGCGCTCTGGACGCGGATCTCGCCGCCCAGCGCGTGGGCGAGCTGGCGGCTGATGTAGAGGCCGAGCCCGGTCCCGCGGCGCTCGCCGGCCCCGAGTCGGGTATACTCCTCGAAGATCGTCTCCTGCAGCTCCGGCGGGATCCCGGGGCCGGTGTCCGCGACCTCCAGGACCGCCCACCGGCGGCCCCCGGCGCGAGAGGCCCTTCCCAAAACCGTGACTCGCCCGCCGGCGGGCGTATACTTGATCGCGTTCGAGAGCAGGTTGCCCAGGATCTGACGGATCCGGTCGGGATCGCTCCGGATCAGCGGGAGCCGGCCCGGGATCCGGATCTCGAGTCGGAGCCCGGCCTCTTCGGCCGGCGCATGGTGCTCTTCGGCCACCTGGACGGCCAGCTCGTCGGGGCGGACCGGGACCCGCTTCACCTCGAGCAGCGCGCCCTCGATGCGGGCGACGGTGACCAGGTCCTCGACGAGCCGGAGCGCGGACCCGACCGAGCGCCGGATCCGTGCGATGGCCGTGCGCTGCTCCGCGGTGAGCGGGCCGAGCACGTCGCCCTCGAGGAGCGCGGCCTGGCCGTCGGCCGCGCCGAGCGGGTTCTTGATGTCGTGGCTGAACCCGCGCGTCAGGCGCGCCCGGGCGTCGACGAGCTCGACCAGCATCTCGCGTCGACGCTCGGCCATCTCGGCGAACGCGTCGAGCTGGCGCCCGATCCGTGCGGCGACGAGCGCGGCGCCGAGCGCGAGGACGACGAGCGCGATCGAGATCCAGAACTCCTGGCGCGATGCCGTGACGAGCTGGGCCCGCAGCCGCTGGGCGAACGCGAGGATCGCCCGGTCGAACTCCGCCGCTGCAATGATCATCTGGACGTAGTTGCTCCGGATCCGCGCGGCCAGCGCCTCGGATGCGTCCGTCGGCGACGCGAGCGCCTCCTCGACGCTCGCGTGCCACCGGGTGTGCGCGGCGAGGAGCGTATCGTACGCCGTCTGCGCATCCGATTCGAGCCTGGGCACCACCTCCGCCAGACCCTGGAACACCGAGTCCGCCACCGACCGGGCCCGCCGGAACCGTTCCAGCGACGCGGCGTCGCGCGTGCTGCGATAGTCGTTGATCGCATCGCCCTCGATGGCGAACTCGAGGTGGAGCGCGACCATCGCGTTGCGCACCGGGTCGAGGATGCCGTGGACGTCCCGTACGTAGCTGCGCATCCGCTCGTTCTCCAGGAACGGGAGCACCCCGAGAACGAGGACCGGCCCGATGACGAAGGTCAGCGGGAGCCGGCGCCGCCAGCGGGCAGCTCGCCTCGGGTCGGACGTTCGGACCGGTGGGGAAGGAGGGTGGGGAGGGACGGTCGCGTCCATCCTGAGGCCGGGACAGGGAACGGGTGAGGGCCGTCCGCCGACGGATGGCGGACGCGCGCGCCCGCGGCGGTATGGGGGACGGCATCGGTTTACGGAGACACGCTCGGTGCGCGTCGAGGTGGTACGCGACTCCGGCAAGAGGAGGGCCAGCGTGCCGCCGGCCCCGCTAGGCCGTAGACGTGGCCACGGTTGGTTTACGGTACGCGCCGAGCGACGGGTGCGCCGCCAGGAGCGCGGCCAGCACTAGGGCTGGCGTCGCCGTGAGCGCGGCAGGGCGCGCGCCGACGATGTCGCCGAGTGCGCCGATCACGAGGACCGAGGCGGACGCGAGCGCCCACGCCAGCCCGACGACGAGCCCATAGCTCGCCGACGCGCCCTCCGGCACGATCTCCTGGCTCAGGACCGTGACCGTCGGCACGATCGCCATGACGAAGAACCCCGCCGAGGCCGCGGCCGCGAACGCGCCCGACGTCCCGGGCGAGAGGACGAAGGCGAGGACGTGCGCGGGGAACGCGAGGAGCGCGAGCGCGATGAGGAGGACGCGTCGGTCGACGCGGTCGCCGAGGGAACCGCCGACAAGGGTGCCGACGGCCTGGCCGGCAAGGTACACGCTGAGCGTGAACGCGCCGACGGCTTCGGTGCCGCCATCGTCCGCAATGACGATCGGCTCGAGCGTGAGGAAGGTGCGCTGGACGAACGCGCTCGCCGCGCTGATCCCGAAGACCAGCCCGAGCGGGCCGCGGAGGTGGGCGAGGAGCCGGCCCGGCGGCGGTGGAGCCAGGTCGGGGCGATGAGCCGCGTCCCTCGGGAGGAGCAGCCACAGCGCGAGCGCCACCCCGAGCGCCGGCAGGATCGCGATCCAGAGCCCGCCGAGCCCGCGCCACGAGACGAGCGCGACCGCGACGAGCGGGCCGGCCGCGTACCCGGCCGAACCGCCGAACGAGAAGAGCGACGCCCGTCGGCCGCTCCCCCGGCCTTCCGACGTCCTCGTCGCCAGCGACGCGCCGGGCGGGTGGAACATCGCGCTCCCCAGCCCGCCCAGCGTCACCAGCACGAGCAGGCCGGCGAAGCCCGGCGCGACCCCGATCAGCGAGAAGAACACGCCGGAGCAGAGCGGACCGAGGATCACGAACGGCAGGTGACCGTAGCGGTCCGACAGATAGCCGAACACCGGCTGGGCGAGCGTGCCGGCGATGGAAAGCGTCATCGCGAGCGTCGCGGCGAGCGCGATCGAGAGACCGAGCTCGCCCATGAGCCGCGGGAGCAGAGGGTGAAGGAAGGCGGTGTACGCGTCGTTCACCCCGTGCGTCAGCGCCATCAGCGCCGTGAGCGCCCCGGCACCACGCACGGCGCCGGACGCACGGCCGCCGCGACGCTGCGGCGGTGACCGCCTCAGAACGTCACGCCGACCCCGATCGACACCGACGGCGTATAGTCCCGCGTCGCGATCTCGAGACTCCCCGTCGCATACAGGAACGGCGTCGCCATCAGGAGCCCGATCGTGCCCCGCCCCTCGCTCCGCTCGCCCAGCTCGCCCCAGAACGACTCGTACTCCTGCTCAGGATCCGGTTTCAGACGAATAAGGTACTCGGGTCGCAGGAAGAGGGCCAGAGAGAACGACTTCGCCGAGCCGAGACGCTTGCCGACCCCGAGCCCGATCGGGATCAGCGTACGCGTCGCCTCGCCACCGTCCGCCAACGGCCGACGCTCGTGACGAACGCCGAAGGTGAAGCAGACCGGCGGCCGATAGTCTTCCATCTCGTACGCGATCCCACCGTTCAGGATGAGGCCGCGGCCGTCATCGTGGAGCGGGCGGCGCAACCCGAAATCGAAGGCGAACTCCGTGTTGAAGTTCATGCCGAGCCGGCCGCCGTAGCTCGCGGACGATCCGGACGAGATGACCTCGCCATGCACCGAGATCTCGCCGGGCTCTGCGGGGATGCCGAGGCACACCTGCGCACTCGCCCGCGACGGGAAGGCAAGGGCGAGCGCGCCGGCGCACACCACGGCCAGGGCAATGCGTGCGTAACCCATGCGGCGCTCCAGAGTTGTCGGGGATCCGGGGACGGACTGTGGCTGCCCGGTTCGTTGCACGCTCCATGCCACAGACCGGGTGCGCACCGTGCGGCGGCGGTTCGAGCCCGGCGTAGCCCGGCGCGTGGTGTTGTTATGTCGTGGTTCGACAATTGTTTGCGCGCCTCGCGCCGGCAGGGCGCGGCGGCCGCCGCCACGGGTCAGGACACAGATCGCGGCCCGCGGTGTACTTCCTCCTGTCATCCAAACGATCCGGGAGCCGTTCTCGTGAAGCATACAGCTCGACGATCGCCGGACATCGATGACGCGACGCTGCACGCCCGGGGCATCGATGACGGCGACCTCATCGCATTCCTGAAGCACGCGCGCAGGCGGTTGGCGCGGGCCGGCGCGGAAGCCGCGCCCGGCTGGGCATCGGCTCTGGCGACGCTAGAGCTCGAGGCCGCACGCCGGGGGCTCCGCCTGCAGGGCGTCCGGGAGCGCATCCCGATCCCGATCGCTCACCATCGGCTGGAGCTCGCCATCGAGGAGGGCGACCCCGTCGGCGTCGGCCGGCTCCTCCGCTACCTGGACGGGCGCGGCCACTGGCGCGCGTACCGCTACGCGCTGTCCCTGTCCTCCGCAGAGGACACGGCGTACCTCCTCGAGCGGATCCACTGGCACATGAACGTGAGGCTCTTCGGTGTGCCGGTCGCTCGTCTGCGCCGCCGCCGTGCCTCGCAGTCGCTCCGTCGTCTCGACTCGCCCCGACGGGCCGCGCGGCTCCGCCGGGTCCTGGCCTTCATGTTCCAGAAGTATTACGGGCTCAGCGAGCACGGACACCGCTGACGTGCAGGGCGGGGCGCCGGCGGCGGGCCCGGGCCGGTGCCCGGGCCCCAGTCACCACCCCAGGACCTGCGCGAAGATGAGCGGTGC
>Ga0079224_100006959_pt1 | contig 15080 bp, 13 predicted proteins | sample Stecom2015_FD_80414 | JGI IMG/M metagenome (GOLD analysis project Ga0079224, IMG submission 80414) | Agricultural soil microbial communities from Utah to study Nitrogen management - Steer compost 2015 | ecosystem: Environmental > Terrestrial > Soil > Agricultural land | place: USA: Utah...
CCGGCACGCCCTCGCCATAGGGGCGGATTACCGGCTTGCCCATGCCTGGCGACCATTCCTCGACGTCCGCGTACCAGAGCACTTCGTTGAAGACGCCGTGGTAACCGCCTTCGACAACGATATGAGCGTCCTTGCCGGTATGAGCACGCGCGATGCGCATCGCGGCCATGACGGCCTCGGTGCCTGAATTGGAGAAGCGCACCAGTTCGGCTGCGGGCACCATCTTGCTGATGCGGCTGGCGACTTCGTATTCGAGTTCGGTGGCGAGCGCGAACACGCCGCCGATTTCAATTCCTTCCCGGGCAGCCTCGTCGACGCGGGGATCGGCATAGCCCAGAATAGCGGGCCCGTAGGCCAGGCGGTAATCGATGTATTCGTTGCCGTCAATGTCCCAGAGCCGGCCGCCCTTGCCGCGCCTGGCATAGATGGTCTTGTCATCGCCCCAGTAGCGGAAGTTCGACGACACGCCAAGGGGGAGTTTTTGGTTGGCTTTCCGGAATTGTTGATTAGATTTGTGCAGACACCTCATATTGCCTCCATGTGACTGTTTCCTGGAACCCAGCCTCTCATGGACAGGGTCTGAAGTCCAGAAATATGAATGAATACTCATTCATTTTGTGGCAGGATGCGGGTCGTCCGGGGAGAAAGAGCAGCGGATTTGCGCAAGATTATGTTTATGGTGCAACCGCTGCAGGCGTGAAGACCGGAGGAATACCGCAACGAATCGAGAACGCGTGCCTTATGCTTCACCCGTAGCAGCATGATTTCCGACGAGGAGAAAACGATGGCAGTTGCCGCACTCAAAACCGCAGCGAAAGGCGCCAAGAGCAGCCGTCGGACAGCTACCCGGGAGGAGCGCCGACAGCAGCTGATTGCCGCCACGATAAAATGTATCTCGAAGAAGGGGATCGGCAGCACTACGCTGGGCGACGTGGCGCAGGAAGCGGGTCTCTCGCAAGGTATCGTGAACCTGCACTTCGCCAGCAAGGAGAACCTGTTCAACGAAACCCTGCAGTTTCTCGCTGAGGACTACAAGGCACAGTTCGACAGTACGCTGGAGAAGGCTGGACCCGAAGCAGCGGAAAAACTCCTCGCTCTGATGGAGATGGATCTCAAGCCATCCGTGTGCGACCGACAGAAACTGGCGGTCTGGTTTGCGTTCTGGGGCGAAGTGAAGTCGGTGCCCACCTACCAGAAGATCTGCGAAGCCTATGATCGCGGTTACGATGACGCGATCAACGCGCTCTGCCAGGCGATCATCGACGACGGCAACTACAAGAGCATTTCTGCGCAGACTGTCACTGACGCGTTGTCTTCCATGACGGATGGGCTGTGGCTGTCCTACCTCGTCAGCCCCAAGGGCTTCGATCGGGACGTCGCAATGGACGCGGTCTACAGCTACCTCCGAGCTGTCTTCCCTGAGCATTACGAATAATGACCGGCGGAGGCGTTAACAGGAAACTTGCAACTTGAAATTAGAACTGGATCGGAGCGCGCTTGAATGGCAGCAGAAGGCGCGGGACTTTGCCGTCGACATGCTGCAGCCCTGGGAAGTCGAAGCCGAGATGAACGGCGGCGAATTGCCGCAGGACGTCCGCAAGCTTCACAAGGCCACCGCGATCGAGCTGGGCTTCAGCGCGATGGACGTGCCGAGGGAACTCGGTGGTCTCGAGCTTCGCATCGTGGAGCAGGTCGCGGTATGGGAACAGCTGGGTCGCGTCACCAACGCCCTTGCCTGGTGCTTTGCGGAGCCGCAACGCTGGATGTTCGAGGCTTGCAGCCATATGCAGGTGGAGAAATACATCCTGCCACTGATGCGAGGCGAAAAGCACGACTGCTATGCCATAACCGAAGCCGGTCCGGGCTCTGACGTTGCCGCGCTGGAAGCGACCGCCCACAAGTCCGGCGGGGGCTACGTCCTGAATGGTGAGAAGTGGTTCGTTACCAGCGCAAACCTGGCCGACTACTTCTGGTTCCAGGCAGTGCTGCCTGACGAACAGGAGGACGCTCTTTTCTTCGTGGACCAGGGCCAGCAGGGAATCGAGATCATCGCTACACCGGCGTTCAGCCATACCTACGCGGCGCATCACCCGACCTACCGATTCTCCAACGTCGAGGTTCCCGCGGAAAATCGGATCGGCAGCTCCGGGGACGGCATGGCCTATACGAAAAGCTGGTTTCGCCGCGAACGGCTGATGATCGCCGCCCGTTGCTGTGGAGCTGCGGCAAGGCTCATCGAAGAGGCGAGCGAGTTTGCAAAGACACGCACGTCGGGTGGCATACCCTTGAGCGAACGGCAGGCGATCCAGTTCATGCTTGCGGACAGTGTCACCGAGTTATGGGCTGCGCGGCTGATGACTTTCGAGGCAGCCACGGCGCACGACCGGGGAGAGGATGTGAAAAGCCTGCACAATCGCTGTTCCGTGGTGAAATTGTACGCATCGGAGATGGCGAACCGCGTAGCGGATCGTGCCGTGCAAATTTTCGGCGGCCGCGGCTATATGCGTGAGAACGTCGCGGAACGGTTTTTCCGTGAACTGAGGGTGGATCGGATCTGGGAAGGCACCAGCGAAATACAGCGCCTGATCATCGCGCGAGGCTTGCTGAAGCGCGGCCTCGAGATGATGTAATTTTGCCGGACACGCCGGGTCGCTGGCCGTCGGGCGGCTATCCGGGTGAGAATTGTGCCGAGCGCGGGCAAGTGGTGAAATCCAGGACAGATGAAACCGAGCTTAAAGCCTCTATTGCACCTCCTGATGCTGGCGATCATGCCCATCGTGGCTGCATCCTGCTCGGCAGATAGCGCACCGGAAACGACGCCCGGGGCACGGGTCGTTAATATCTATAACTGGTCGGACTACATCGCCCCGGACACCGTCCGCAACTTCGAAAAGGAATATGGCATCGAGGTCAACTACGATGTTTACGATTCCTCCGAGGTAGTCGACGCCAAGCTGCTGGCGGGATCGAGCGGATATGACGTCGTCTTTCACAGCGACCAGTTCTCGGTGCGCCTGGCGCCGCTCGGCGTCTACCAGGAGCTCGATTATTCGAGGTTCGAGAACCTCCACCATCTCGACCCGGAAATCCTGGAAAAGACGAAGCTTTACGAGAACCTCGAAGGCTATACGCTGCCGTACATGTGGGGCTCGACGGGATATGCCTACAACGAGGACATGGTAAGGCGGCGTTTGCCGGAGGCAAAGATGGACAGCGCCGCAGTGCTTTTCGACCCGGCTATCGTGTCCAAACTGGCGGACTGCGGCGTCAGCCTGCTCGACAGCCCGACCGACGTTTTTCCGATGGTGCTCTCCTACCTCGGCCGCGACCCGAACGCCATCGATCCTGAAAGCGTAGCAGCAGCCGAAGCGCAACTGCAGCTGGTTCGGCCGTACATCCGCTACTTCAGCTCGACCAAGATGATCAGCGACCTGCCAAACCGCGAGGTATGCGTGGCTATGAGCTGGTCGGGCGATTATGCGCAGGCGAGCATGCGCGCAGAGGAAGCGGGCATCGACATCGACCTGCGTTACACGATGCCAAGAGAGGGTTCTGCACTCTGGGTGGACAGCATGCTGATCCCGGCCGATGCGCCGCACCTCGAGAACGCTTACCTGTTCATGGACTACATGCTGCGCCCCGATGTGATTGCCTCCATCTCCAACTATGTTTTTTACGCAAACGCCAATAAATCTGCGACGCCGCTGCTGGACGCCGCTGTGGTTGGCGATCCGGGCATCTATCCCGACGAGGAGTCGTGGGAACTCCTGTTCCCGGTCTTGCCCGCCGAGCCGAAGCAGGAACGGCTGCGGACGCGCGCCTGGGCCCGCGTCAAGAGCGGCATCTGACGTCGTTGCGAAAGAAAGACCGCAAATGACGGCTGCGCCGCAGAACGACCTGCAGCCGGGTGCTCCCGTCATCCAGATCAGGGACGTGAGCAAACACTTCGGCGACTTCGTCGCCGTCGATTCAGTGAACCTGGACATCCATCGCGGTGAGATATTCTCGATTCTCGGCGCGTCCGGTTGCGGCAAGACGACCTTGCTGCGAATGATCGCGGGTTTCGAGGTGCCAACGGCGGGCCGTATCTTCATCGACGGCGTCGACGTGACCGACCAGCCGCCTTACCGGCGCCCGGTAAACATGATGTTCCAGTCCTACGCGATCTTCCCTCACATGACCGTGGAACAGAACGTGGCCTACGGCCTGCAGAAAGAGCGCGTGCCGAAGAGCGAGATCCGCTCGCGGGTGGCGGAGATGCTCGGCCTGGTGCAGATGGAGCAGTACGCTGCCCGGAAACCCGACCAGCTGTCCGGCGGCCAGCGGCAGAGAGTCGCGCTTGCGCGGGCGCTGGTGAAACGGCCCAAGGTGTTGCTGCTGGACGAGCCGCTCGCGGCGCTGGACAAGAAACTGCGCGAGCACACGCAGTTCGAGCTGATGGGAATCCAGGATCGCCTTGGCATTACCTTCGTCGTGGTCACGCACGACCAGGAAGAAGCCATGATCCTGTCGAGCCGCATCGCGGTGATGAACAACGGGCGCCTCGACCAGGTCGGCACGCCGAAGCAGGTGTACGAGTACCCGAACAGCCGCTTTGTCGCCGACTTCATCGGCACCATCAACCTGTTCGAGGGAACGGTCGAGGACGCATCGGAAGGGGCCATTACGGTACGTTGCGAGTCCGCCGGCGCGGCCATGCGGGCGTTAACTGACACACCGCCGCCCGTAGGTTCGAAGATCTGCCTCGCGATTCGGCCGGAGAAGATTTTCATCAGCCAGGAAGAGCCGGAGAGCGAGTGGAACACCAGCCTGCGCGGAGTCGTGGACGACCTCGGCTATTTCGGTAATTTGTCGCTGTACAGGATTCGCCTCGAGAACGGGCGAATCGTGCAGGTGAGTGCGCAGAACCGCCGCCGCTCCGCGGAGCGCTTCCTGGAATGGGATGACCAGGTATTCATTTCCTGGAGAGCGCAAAGCGTCGTGGTGCTGAACTAGATGAAGCAAACCGGTCCGGACATGCTCTGGCAGCGCGTCGCGACAGCGCTGCCGTACCTCTGGCTCCTGGTTTTTTTCCTCGCGCCGTTCGCGATCATCCTGAAGATCAGCTTTGCAGACCCGGTGATCGCGCAACCTCCGTTCACGCCGTTCCTGGACGATGCCGGTGCACCGCAGGTAACGATCGACAACTATGTCTTCCTGCTGACCGACAAGCTGTACATCGTCACGTACCTGAAGTCCGTGTTCATGGCCGCCGTCGCGACTCTCCTGTGTCTCATCGTCGGATTCCCGATGGCATATGGGATTGCGCGGGCGGAGCGCTCGGTGCGCAACATCCTGCTGCTCCTGATCATCCTCCCGTTCTGGATCTCCTTCCTGTTGCGCGTTTATGCGTGGATGGGTCTCCTCAACAACTACGGCGTGATCAATAACCTGCTGCTCTGGATGGGCGTCATCGACCAGCCCCTGCAACTTATTTATACCGACATGGCCATCTACATAGGCCTCGTCTATTCATACCTGCCGTTCATGGTGCTACCCCTCTATGCGACGCTCGAGCGAATGGAGCCGGATCTCGTGGAAGCATCGCAGGATCTCGGGGCTTCTCCGTCACAGGCTTTCCGCGACATCACCTGGCCGCTGGCGCGGCCGGGCGTCATCGCCGGATGCCTGCTGGTATTCATCCCCGCGATGGGCGAATACGTGATCCCTTACCTGCTCGGCGGGCCCGAATCGCTGATGATCGGGCGCGTGCTGTTCGACGAGTTCTTCGTCAACCGCGACTGGCCCCTTGCCTCGTCCGTCGCCATCGTGCTGCTGACGTTGCTGGTAGTTCCTATCGTCTTCCTGCAGCGGCACCGCCGCGAGGAAGTGGAGGGCGCGGGATGAGGCGGCCGCGCTCCGTCTTCACGTTCTCGATGCTCGCGTTCGGTTACGCGTTTCTCTACATCCCGCTGGTCTCTGTCATCATCTACTCGTTCAACGATTCGCGGCTCGCCACTGTGTGGGGCGGGTTTTCCACCCGCTGGTACGGTGAACTGCTCCGGAACGAGCAGGTGCTGGATGCGGCGTTCTTGAGCTTGCGGATTGCAGTCGTGACGGCCACCTTCGCCACTCTTCTCGGCACCATGGCCGGGATGGCGCTTGCCCGCTTCGGCCGCTTTCGCGGCCGTACCCTGTTCTCGGGCATGATCACCTCGCCGCTGGTCATGCCGGAGGTCATCACCGGCCTTTCCCTGCTGTTGCTGTTCGTCAGTCTCCAGCAGCTCATCGGCTGGCCGGCGCAACGCGGCTTTTCCACGATCACCATCGCGCACACCACGTTCGCCCTCGCTTACGTCACCGTCATAGTCCAGTCGCGCATGGCCGCGATGGACGAGTCGCTGGAAGAAGCTGCCATGGACCTGGGGGGCCGGCCGTTGCGCGTCGTCTTCGACATTACCTTGCCGCTCATCGCGCCGGCGATGGTCGCGGGATGGCTGCTGGCATTCACCCTGTCTCTCGACGATCTGGTGATCGCGAGTTTCGTGTCGGGACCGGGGGGGAGTACCTTGCCGATGGTGATTTTTTCGAAGATCAGGCTGGGGGTTACGCCCGATATCAATGCACTGGCGACCCTGATTATCGTGGTGGTTACGGTGGGTGTGCTGATTGCGTGGTGGGCGGGGCAGAGGTCACGCCCGTGAGTGGTTTGGCCCGACGGTAACCATTTGTGCGTCCGGCTGTCGGTCGGGATGTGCGGCGGCGATGGGGTCGAGGGACAGGCAGTGTTCGCCGATGGCGGCGATGGTGGGGAATGGCGCGAGGTCGAGGCCGAAGCGCCTGGCGTTATAAAGCTGCGGGACCAGCCAGGCGTCGGCCAGGGAGAGCGAATCGCCTATTGAGTAAAGGCCGGATGCGGACCGTTTCGCGGCTATGGCCTCATAAGCTTCGAAACCGGCGCCGATCCATTTACGGCACCACTCCTCGACGCCCGCGTCGTCCTGGCCGAACTCTGCACGCAGGTGCTTCAGGACGCGCAGGTTCTGCAACGGGTGTATGTCACAGCCGATGAGGTGCTGGAGCTCCCGGACCTGCGCGCGCAAAAGCGGTTCCCCTGGCAGCAGGGGAGGCGCAGGGAAAGTTTCTTCCAGGTACTCGGCAATGGCGGCTGACTGGGCAAGCATTGCGTCGCCGATATCGAGCACCGGGACGAGGCGCATCGGGTTTATCGTCCTGAACGTGGCGGCGCGCTGCTCGTCCCGGTTCAGCATCACCGGCCGGTTTTCCCAGGCAATGCCCTTCAGGTTCAGGATGATGCGGATGCGGTAGGACGCGCTGCTGCGGTAATAGCCGTAGAGTTTCATGAAGTTCAGGATACAACAGAAACACTGCAGCGGATGCCGGTCAATGACCGGCCAATGGCGATAGGGTAGACTTGCCGCACAATTGAGTGAAGGCATGCTGCCGTCATATACCGACCGGGGGGTTACAGGGTGATGCGTTTTTGTTTGGCAGTGTCAGTTAGTTTCTTAAGCGTGACGGCGCTTGCCCAGGACGTCGAGCAAAAGATCAGCGATGCAATCGAAAGCGACGCCAGGACCGAGGCCGAGGTTGACCGCGACTGGGACCGGTCGCCACTGGAGACGCTGACCTTCCTCGGGCTACGGGATGACATGCGGGTGCTCGAGCTGCTCCCGGGCGGCGGCTGGTATACGAAAATCCTGGCGCCCGTGCTGCGCGAGAATGGCGCGCTCTACGTCGCGATCGGCACCAACAACGTGAGTGAGAACCTGGTATCACAGCCAGGGTTCGACCATGTAGAGGTCGTCGATATCGGCGTCAGCATGGAGCGGACGGGGCCGTTCAACACCAGTTTCATGCCGCCGTTCGAGTTCGGCCTGGATGACCTCGACATGGCGCTGACGTTCAGAAACATGCACAATTTTACGCCGGAAGGCAGGGCCAACATCAACACCGCTGTTTTCAATGCATTGAAATCCGGTGGACTCTACGGAGTCGTCGATCATTCACGCAGGCACATGGAACCGATGACCGGCGAGAATCGCCGGCGTACCGATGTCGTGCAGATCATGAAGGAAGTGCTGGCGGCGGGGTTCGAGTTCGTCGACTACAGCGATGTCCACTATCGCCCCGACGACGAGCTTCGTTACGAAGTCGGGCGGAAAACCGTTACAGGCAATACCGACCGGTTCACGCTCCTCTTCAAGAAACCCTGAGGCGGCGCGTCAAGGTCCGCATATGCGTTCCAGACCAGTAATTGGAGTCCCGGCTGATCGGAAGATCCTCGAGCCTCATCCGTTTCACATGGCGGGGGAAAAATATCTCACCGCGATCCGCGACGGGGCAGACGGACTCCCGGTAATCATTCCGGCGCTCGGGCAGAGCATCGAAGTCGACGAGTGGCTTGCCAACTTCGACGGACTGCTTCTCACCGGTAGCCTGTCGAATGTCGAGCCGCATCATTATGGCGGCGAGCCGAGCCAGGAAGGAACGCTTCACGATCGGGAGCGGGACCAGACGACACTGCCGCTCGCCCGGCGCGCACTCGATTCCGGTGTCCCGATACTCGCGCTTTGCCGCGGGTTCCAGGAATTGAATGTCGTGCTGGGAGGAACACTGCACCAGCGGGTGCACGAGGTGCCGGGATACGGCGTGCATAAGGAAAATCCGGAAGATCCGGTGGAGAGACAGTACGGCCCTGCGCATGACGTCACCCTGGTAGAGGGTGGCCTGCTGCGCAAACTGGCCGGCAGCGACCGCGTGCGGGTCAACTCTCTGCACTCACAGGCGGCGGCAAAGCTTGCCGCGGGGGTGACGGTAGAAGCAGTCGCGGATGACGGACTGGTAGAGGCGTTTCGCGTCGATTCGGACGATACATTTGCATTGGCCATACAGTGGCACCCTGAGTGGCGCATCACCGAAAATGAATTCTCGATGTCGATCTTCGGGGCATTCGGCGACGCCTGTCGGGCGCACGCCGCGAACAGAATTAAAGTCAACCATAAGGTGGCACGTGAGTGAAAAAGAAATATTTCAGGACTGGTTCAAGAAACATCGCATAGAAGACGTCGAAGCAATCGTTCCGGACATGGCCGGTGCAGCGCGCGGAAAGCTGTTGCCTGCAGACAAGTTCGGCTCCGGCGACATGAAGATGCCGGAGGCAGTTTTCGCACAGACTATCTCCGGCGAATACGTGATCAACGCCGCCAACGTGGAGGATCGCGATATGTGGCTGAAGCCGGACGCCACGACCCTTCGTCCTGTTCCATGGGCGACCGATCCCGCGGCCTCCGTATTTCTCGATTGCTTCCGCAAAGACGGCTCACCTGTCGATACATCGCCGCGTCACGTGTTGCGCAAGGTGCTGGCGCTCTATGAAGAGAGAGGCTGGAAGCCGGTCGTCGCTCCCGAAGTCGAGTTCTACCTGATCAACCCGCACTCCGATGCGAACGCGGAGGTCGAGCCTCCGGAAGGCCGACTCGGCCGCACCGACATGTCGCGGCAACCGTACAGCATCGACACGATGAACGACTTCGACCCGTACATAAACGACGTGTACGCCTACTGCGAGGCACAGGGAATCCGCATCGACACGCTGTCCCAGGAAATGGGCCCTGCGCAGTTCGAGATAAACTTCCTGCACGGTGACGCGATTGCGCTCGCCGACCAGGTGTTCCTCTTCAAGAGGACGGTGCGCGAAGCCGCTATCGAACACGAGATGCACGCGACATTTCTCGCCAAGCCGATGTCGGAAGAAGCCGGCAGCGCCCTGCATGTCCACCAGAGCATCGTGAACATCGCGGATGGCAGCAACATCTTCTCGACGGAGTCGGGCGAACCGAGCAAGTACTTTTATTCCTTCCTCGGCGGCCTGCAACGCTACATGCCGGAGGCGATGCTGATCTTCGCCCCCTACGTAAACTCCTACAGGCGTTTCCTGAACTCGTGGGCATCGCCGGTCAACCTGGCATGGGCGATCGACAACCGAACGGTGGGCCTCCGCGTACCGGACTCTTCGCCCGAAGCGCGCCGTATCGAAAACCGGCTGGCGGGTTCAGACGTGAATCCCTACCTCGCCCTTGCCGGAAGTCTTGCCTGCGGGTACTTGGGCATGATCGAAGGACTCGAAGCCAGCCCGCCGATCGAGGGCAGCGCGTATAACATGCCTTTCATGCTGCACCGGCACATCTACTCCGCGATCGAGGCGATGAAGGGAAGCGAGGCCATGCGCAAGACGCTCGGCGACAGTTTCGTCACGCTTTATTGCCTGCTGAAGGAAGACGAGGAGCGCGAGTTCGAGGAAATCATCACCCCCTGGGAGCGTGAAATACTCATGTTCAACGTCTGACGCCGAAAGGGGCGACGGCGCGAGACTCCGCCACCGTCACCCCCAATCGTTCATGGATTATGCGACGTGAGCGAGGCTACCGATTCCAGATCGTGACCGCGAGCAGAACCAAAACCCGCCGCTGGCTATGATTGGCTTATCACTTAAGGACCAGCCGGCATAACCCGGCTGTTCAGGTATCAGGGAACAGCAATGTCAGTAGCAAAAAAGCGCTCGGCTGCAGAATGGCAGGATCTCGACCGGGATCATTACCTGCACCCCTTCACCGATTACAAGGACCTGGGCGCAAAGCGCAGCCGCATCATCACGCGCGCCGACGGGGTCTACATCTTCGATGCAGACGGCAACAAGATCCTCGACGGGATGTCGGGGCTATGGTGTGTGAACGCAGGGTACGGGCGAGAGGAACTGGTGGAGGCCGCGGCGCGCCAGCTGCGCGAGCTTCCGTATTACAACAGCTTTTTCCAGTGCGCACACCCGCCATCGATCGAGCTGTCACGGATGTTGCAGGAAGTAACGCAGCCGCAGTTCAACCGGGTGTTCTTCACGGGGTCGGGATCGGAGTCGATCGACACGATGATCCGGATGGTGCGCCGTTACTGGGAACTGGAGGGACAGCCGGAACGGCAGACGATCATATCGCGCATCAACGCCTACCACGGGTCGACCGTGGCGGGATCGAGCCTGGGCGGCATGAAGCCCATGCATTCGCAGGGCGGCGCGAGGCTGCCCGGCATCGAACACATAGCGCAGCCGTACTGGTTCGGCAGCGACCAGGCGCTCGCTCCTGCTGAGTTCGGGCTGAAAACCGCGAAGGCGCTGCAGGAGAAGATCGAAGAGCTTGGCGAGGACAAGGTAGCTGCCTTTGTCGCGGAGCCGATCCAGGGCGCGGGCGGAGTCATCATTCCTCCCGAAACCTACTGGCCGGAAATCCAGAAGATCTGTGACCACCACGGCATCTTGCTGGTGACCGACGAGGTTATTTGCGGCTTCGGGCGTCTCGGCGAGTGGTTCGGCGCGGACTATTACGGCGTGAAGCCGGACCTCATGACGTTCGCGAAAGGCGTGTCGTCGGGCTACCTGCCGCTGGGCGGCGTGATGGTGGGCGACCGGCTGGCCGACGTGCTGATCGACAAGGGTGGCGAATTCTTCCACGGTTACACCTATTCCGGGCACCCCGCATCCTGCGCGGTTGCGATCGAGAACATCAACATACTGAAGCGCGAAGGGCTGATCGAGCGCGTGAAGAGCGACATCGGACCCTACCTGCAGAAGCGCTGGCAGGAACTGGCAGCGCATCCGCTGGTGGGCGAAACCCGTATGGTCGGGCTGATGGGTGCGCTCGAACTCGTTGCCGGGAAGGCGCCGCTCGAGCGATTCGACCTGAAGCGGGGCGTCGGCATGATGTGCCGCGATATCCTCGTCAACAACGGGCTGGTCATGCGCGCCGTCGGCGACACCATCGTCGTCGCGCCACCGCTCGTGCTCACACACGCCGAGGCCGATGAGCTGGTGGAGAAAGCCTGGAAGTGCCTGGACCTGACGATGGAGGCACTTTGATCGGCGGTATCGCAGGGTCGTAAACGGAGGTAGCCCGTGTCGCTGAAGAAGTCCGGAGATCATGCCTTCACCCGGCAGAGTGCCTACGGCACGACCAGCGAGCCGACCTACGCGGGCGCTCTTTCTTTCATGCGGCGGAAATACACCCGCGACCTGGACGGGGTCGACCTCGTCATCTCCGGCGTACCGCTCGACACGGCGACCACGAACCGTCCGGGTGCCCGCTTCGGGCCTCGCGCGATCCGCGCGGCCTCCAGCATCATGGCGTGGGAGCGGCCGTACGGTATGTCGTTCGATCCATTCGACCGGCTCGCCGTCGTCGACTACGGCGATTGCGTGTTCGACTTCGGCCGGCCCGAGACGATACCCGCGTCGATCGAGGAACACGCTTACAAAATCGTCAATTCCGGCGCCGGCCTGCTCTGTCTCGGCGGGGACCATTTCGTCTCCTACCCGCTGCTGAAAGCGCACGCAAGGCATCACGGTTCGCCGCTTTCGCTGCTGCACTTCGACGCCCACAGCGATACCTGGCCAGACGAGCCCGGCCGCATCGATCACGGCACCATGTTCTACCACGCCGCGAAAGAAGGCATCGTCGATCCCGCGCATTCCTTGCAGATCGGCCTGCGCACTACCAACGGCGACACGATGGGTTTCAACGTGATGGACGCAAACGACGTGCATTCCCGCGGCATCGATTTCGTTGCAGACGCTGCCAGGAAACTGCTGGCCGACCGTCCCGTCTACCTCACGTTCGACATCGACTGCCTCGACCCCGCGTTCGCGCCCGGCACCGGTACTCCGGTGTGTGGCGGGCTGACGACGCACCAGGCGATTTCGATCCTGCGTAAGCTTGCGGGAATCAATCTCATCGGCATGGACGTTGTGGAGGTGGCGCCGGCTTATGACGTCGGGGAGATTACGGCGTTGGCTGGGGCTACGGTGGCTATGGAGATGGTTTGTTTGTACGCGGTGCGGCACCCACACGCACGCAATAGTCCGCATTATTCATGAATGATCGTTGATGGCCGCAGGCGGAGCCCCGCCCTGTGGGGAGGGCTTTCCAGGAACGCCGTGAACCCATCCATGGGGGCTTCGCACAAACATCCCTGTTTGTGACGATCCTGGAAAGCCCTCCCCACAGGTCGAGACTCCGCCGAGAGGTTGTCGCGTTCATGAATAATGCTGCGATGGCGCTCGCGGGAACCTCGTCGCGCTTTGAAAGCGCCGTTCGCCGACGCTCTTGAGACGGCCTAGAAGCTCGGGGGCGTGCAGGCGGAGACGACTATGCAGTCTTCGCTGCCGGTGTTGCGGAAGCGGTGTGACAGGCGGCTGTTGAAGCGGTAGGCGTCGCCGGGGGACAGGGTTCGGACCTGGTTGCCGACGGTGACTTCGAGGCGGCCTTGCAGCACGATGCCGCCTTCCTCGGCTTCGTGGCTCAGCATCGACTGGCCCGTGTCGGCGCCTGGCCGGTAGCGCTCGTGCAGGATCTGCAACTTGCTGTCGAGCAGGTCGCCGCCCACCTGCTTGTAGGAGATCATGCCGCTGCCGATTTCGCTCAGTTCGTCGGACGAATAGAAGAACTTCTCCTCGGCTCTGCCTTCCGAGAAGAACTCGGCGAACGAGACGCCCATGGCGTCCAGTACTTTTTTCAGCAAGCCGAGCGACGGGTCTGTGCGGCCGTGTTCGATCAGGGAGATCGTGGCGTTGGACACGCCGGAGCGCACCGCCAGTTTTCGTTGCGACAGGCCGTGGCGGATTCGCAGCCGTTTGAGTCTCGAGGCGACATCTTCCATAGTGTTTCGTCTGTTGAATTTGTTAAGTATCATCAACAAAGTAGCTGGATCGATTACCAAAATCAATCGCTTATATTCATCTGTTTAAATATTGTTAACCCTTGGGAGCTGGAGTACCCTGTTCGGCCATGCTTGCTACCTCTGACCACGCCAATTCCTATTACGCGGCGACCCTCGCCGAACGTACCGATTACCCGGTACTCGACGGGGAGGTGCGCGCGGACGTCGTCGTGGTCGGGGCGGGCTTCACCGGCGTCTCCGCGGCTATAGCTCTTGCGGAGCGTGGTTATGACGTCGTGGTGGTCGAGGCGAACCGTGTCGGCTGGGGTGCGTCAGGCAGGAACGGCGGGCAGTTGATCGACGGCTTCGTCGATCTCGAGAAGGTCGAATCGCGGCTTGATACCGGTGCCCTCGATATCGCTTACCGCATGGGCCTCGAATGCCGCGATCTCGTGCTCGAACGCATCGAGAAATATGCCATCGAGTGCGACCTCAAGTTCGGCTTCGTCGATCTCGCGCTGAGGCAGCGCGACCTCGATTATTTTTCAAGCGAGATCGAACGCAAGGCGCGCCTCAACTATCCGCACCGGATGCAGTTCGTGCCGAAGGAGGAGCTTGCCTCCATCATCGGCTCCACGCGCTATATCGGCGCACTGGTAAATCACGGCAACGGCCATTTGCATCCGCTGAACCTGTGTATCGGCGAAGCGCGTGCTGCCGCCGGGCTTGGTGTGAGGTTTTTCGAGCGCTCGCCGGTGACGCGCATTCGTCACGGCAGTGCACCGGTCGTGGAAACGGCGAACGGGCGGGTCCTGGCGAAGAAAGTCGTGCTGGCCGGCAATGCATATCTCGGCCGTACGGAACCGAAGTTGTTCGGCGCCGTTATTCCGGCCGGAAGTTTCATGATCGCGACGGAGCAGCTCGATCCTGAATTGGCAAGGGAACTCCTGCCGCAGGACATGGCGGCCTGCGACCAGCGGGTGGCCCTCGATTACTTCCGCCTGTCAGCCGACAAGAGACTCCTGTTCGGGGGCCTGTGCAATTACTCGGGCCGCAATCCGAAAGACATCAGCGCGAGCCTGCGCCCGAACATGCTGAAAGTTTTTCCGCAGCTCGAGGGTGTGCGAATCGAATACGAGTGGGGCGGATATATCGCCATCAGCATGAACAGGGTTCCGCAGCTTGGTCGCATCGGCGACAACAGCTACTACGCGCAAGGCTACTCCGGTCACGGGCTCGCGCCTTCGCACCTCGCGGGCAAAGTCATCGCCGATGCGATCGGCGGGGATTCCGAGAGGTTCGACGTATTTGAGCGGATAGCGCACTGGAAATTGCCCGGTGGCAAGTGGTTCGCCAACCCGGCACTCGCACTCGGC
>Ga0079224_100006961_pt1 | contig 15078 bp, 6 predicted proteins | sample Stecom2015_FD_80414 | JGI IMG/M metagenome (GOLD analysis project Ga0079224, IMG submission 80414) | Agricultural soil microbial communities from Utah to study Nitrogen management - Steer compost 2015 | ecosystem: Environmental > Terrestrial > Soil > Agricultural land | place: USA: Utah...
ATGGCCGAAAAACCCATCGTATTTGCCTTGGCAAATCCCGACCCGGAGATCGCTTATGACCTCGCCTTGAAAACCCGTCCCGATGTTCTGATGGCTACGGGGCGTTCCGACCATCCGAACCAGGTTAACAACGTGCTAGGGTTCCCTTATATTTTCAGGGGGGCACTCGATGTTCGGGCTACCACCATCAATGAAGAGATGAAGTTGGCCGCTGTCCATGCGCTGGCACGCCTGACCCGCGAACCGGTCCCCGATCTTGTCGTCAGGGCCTATGGCGCCGACACCTTGCGGTTCGGACCGGAATACCTTATTCCAAAGCCGCTCGATCCGCGACTCATCACAACGGTCTCGCCGGCAGTTGCCAAAGCCGCGATTGATTCGGGGGTAGCCCGTCGGCCTATTACGGATTGGGCAGCCTATCACAACGAACTTCTTCGTCGTATCGGGATCGACCAGAAACTTATGTCGCGCGTTATCGACCGCGCCAAGTACGATCCAAAACGCGTTGTCTTCGCCGAAGCAACTCACCCTAAAATCCTTAAAGCCGCGCAGGTGCTCAAGGAAGAAGGAATCGCCAAACCTATTCTTCTTGGTGACCGGGAAGAAATTCTGGCGATGATCCGTCACTACGGGCTCGACATAGCAGACTGCCCTATCATCTCACCGGCTGAAGAAAGCGAAACGGTGAAACGCTATGCCGATATTTTCTATCAGAAACGTCAACGCAAAGGACTGACCTATCGCGATTGTCTTCGCGTAATGCACGAGCGGAATTACTTTGGCTCGATGATGGTCGAACTGGGGGAAGCGGATGCGATGGTATCAGGCCTTACGAAAGACTATCCGAAGACGATCTCGCCTGCCCTTCAAATTATTGGCGTCCGCGAGGGCATTAGCCGGGTAGCCGGCATGTACATTATCACCAACCAGCAGGGTACGTACTTCTTCTCCGATACCACGGTTAATCTCGACCCTAACGCGGAGGAACTCGCACAAATCATTGAGCTTACCGCCCGCGGGGTTCGCTTCTTCGATATCGAGCCGCGCATCGCCGTTCTGTCGTACTCCAACTTCGGTTCCTCGAAAGGAGAAGTGCCTGAAAAAGCCCGGAAAGCGGTACAGCTGGCGCGCGAACGCAATCCCGACCTTATTGTCGAAGGGGATATTCAGGCAAACGTTGCGCTCAATACCGAAATCCAACAGGAGATGTATCCCTTCAGCGCGCTGGCGCAACAGGGGGCTAATACCCTGATTTTCCCGAACCTCGCCTCGGGCAACATCGCCTACAAGCTTGTTATGGAAATCGGAGGTGCAGAAGCCATCGGCCCTATTCTGCTTGGCATGAAGAAACCCGTTCACATTCTTCAGCTGGGAAGCTCAATACGTGAGATCGTTAACATGGCAGCTATTGCAGTTGTAGACGCGCAGCTTTACGAGGAAAGTCAGAAGAAAAAGAAAAAGTAAGCGGTACCATGATTGCATTCCTGAAAGGACGGCTCGTTCACAAAGAACCTGCCTTCGTCATCATTGATGTAAACGGCGTTGGCTATCAGGTGAACATTTCATTGGCGACCTATGGACAAATCAAAAATCAGGAGGACATCAAGCTGTTTACTCACCTCTCGGTTCGAGAAGATGCCCATGTTCTTTACGGATTCGCCGAAGAATCTGAAAAGAAACTCTTTCAGCATCTGATATCCGTCAATGGAGTAGGGCCTGGAACAGCGATCGTCATGCTTTCGTACATGAGCGCACCTGAACTCAAGACAGCGATTGTTCAGGAAAACACCGCCGCGTTACAGTCGATCAAAGGTATTGGAGGGAAAACAGCGCAAAGGGTCATCATCGATCTCAAAGACAAACTCAAGCGCGAGGGTTGGAGCGAGACAGCTTCGACTACACCTGCCGATTCAGGCAATATTTTGCGTAACGAAGCGTTATCTGCTCTGCTAACACTTGGCCTTCCCAAAGCGGCTGCCGAGAAAAGTGTCGATGCGGTCCTGAAAAAATCAGGAAATACGATTACTTTAGAAGATTTGGTAAAACAAGCTCTTAAGAGTGCCTGAGGTAATCGGTCCCATCACTGACCGAAGTCCCGGGTGTCACAGCCTCAACAGCTTGCCTGGCCACTGAAAAAACCGGTAAACTAACTTGGCGCGCGTTACCTCTAAACCCTTCGCATTTCCAACCATATGCCTTGTTCTGGCGTGGGCGGCATTGGTCTTGCCTGGGAGTGCCGACGCGCAACGCTCCGACACTGCGCGAACGACACCGCGCGACACCGTTCCGGAAACCTACGAGCCCTCCCGCCGCCCGACATTCAGACCGTCGGACCGCTATGGTGACCCGTTTTCCAACACGACTACACAATCGCCGTTGTTTATCCAGGGCGGCGGACCACTCAAACTCGACGTCGAGATTGATACCAGTCTGAACTACACCATCTACGAGAAAGTAGGACCGCTCAATTATCGTCCGGCGACAACTATGTCGTTCGAAGAGTTCAAACAATATCAGGACAGACAACTTCTTAAAAGCTATTGGAAGACCCGTTCGCGAGCAATGGACGGAGAGAGTGCAGTAAGCGGCCGTGGCTTTACTCCCAAGATTTTTGTCAGCCCCGCACTTGACCGAATTTTCGGCGGAAGCTATGTTGAATTGGTCCCGCGCGGATTTGTTACACTTGACTTCGGCGGATCCTTTCAAAAAATCAGCAACCCCTCCATCCCGGTACGCCAGCAGCGCAACGGAGGATTCGAGTTCGATCAACAAATCAACATGAGCGTAGTCGGAAAGGTCGGCGAAAAGCTGGCCGTAACCGCCAACTTCGACAACAACAACTCCTTTGACTTTCAGAACAATATGAAAGTCGAATACACAGGCTACAAGGAAGATATTCTCCAAAAACTTGAAATCGGTAACGTCAGTCTGCCGCTTAACAATACATTGATCCAGGGAGCTCAAAATCTCTTCGGGATCAAGGCGCAGATGCAATTCGGAAAACTGAACGTCACGACCATTGCTTCCACGCAGCGCGGCAAGGTAGCCTCGATCGATATTCCCGGTGGTAACAACGGCCAGGGTCGTCCCTTCGAAATTATTGCCTCGAACTACGACGAGAATCGTCACTTCTTTCTCGGCCACTTTTTCCGCGACAACTACCGCAACTGGATTGAGAACCTTCCTCAAATCAACTCGGGTGTCAACATCACCCGGGTAGAGGTGTACGTACTCAATCGGAACAACGACACGCAGACGTTGCGAAATATTGTCGGCTTGATGGACCTCGGCGAAAGCGATCGCATCTACAACTCGGCGGTGACTTCAGCCGGTCAGGGGTTACCTACAAGCAATGATGCGAACAGCCTCTATGCCTCAATGCCCGACCTCAAAGACGGAGCGGGCAGGAACCCCGATCAGATCAACACTTTACTGGAAAACTATTTTGCAGGAGAAAGCAACAACGGTACGGATTTCGAGAAAGTCACACGAGCCAGGCGATTAAGTCCGACCGAATTCACGTTTCATCCGCAACTCGGGTACATCACCCTAACCCGCAAGCTTCAAAACGACGAAGTCCTTGCCGTTGCGTATGAGTACACCATTAACGGCCAACGAAAGGTCGTCGGTGAATTATCTAACGCATACGGAAGCCTTCCCGATGAGTCCGTGATATTCCTCAAGTTGCTCCGTCCGCGCAAGGTGGCGATCCGCGACGCCAACAATCGCATCATTCCTACCTGGGATCTGATGATGAAAAACATCTATTCACTTAATGTGAATCAGCTTTCGAGGGAAGGCTTTCAACTCCGCGTCATCTATCGCGACGACCGGACCGGCATTGATAACCCTCAGCTGCAGGAAGGCAGTCAAACGCTTCGTGAGCGACAACTGATCGAGGTCTTCGGTCTCGACCGACTCAACCAGATGAATGACCCCCAACGTGATGGTAACTTCGACTTTGTAGAAGGAATCACAATCAACACGATGAATGGTCTCATCATCTTCCCTTACCTCGAACCTTTCAACACGGCGTTGCGGCAGGCCTTCCAGGGACAGGCAAATGAAGACCAACTCATTCAGAAATATGTTTACGATACCCTGTACAGGACCACAAAGGCGGATGCTGAATTATTTGCTACCAAGAACAAGTTCTTCCTTGTCGGACAATATAACGCCGGCTCTGCGCGAGAGATCCTGATACCCGGTTTCGGTATATCCGAAGGTTCGGTCCGCGTCTTCGCCGGAGGTATGCCGTTGCAGGAAGGACTCGACTATACCGTCGACTACACCTTTGGCAAGGTTATCATCAACAACGAAAGCATTCTAAGCTCCGGAAAGAATATCAGCGTTCAGTACGAACAATCCGATCCATTTGCCTTTCAGACGAGAAGTCTGATCGGGACGCGTTTCGACTATGCACTAAGTGAAGACATCAATATCGGCTCAACGCTGTTGTATTACAACGAACGCCCTATTGTTAGTCGCAATGCCATCGGCACAGAGCCAGCGCGTAATGTGCAGTACGGACTCGATTTCAACATGCAAAAGGAGAGCAGGTTACTCACCAAACTGGTTGACGCTCTGCCAATCATTCAGACGAAAGAAAGATCCTCGTTCAGTTTCTCAGGTGAGTTTGCTCAGTTACTCCCCGGTACTTCGAACATAATCGACGGGGAAGGCACCGCCTATATTGACGACTTCGAAAATACAGCAACGCCGTATTCCCTGATGTCCCCTCAAAGCTGGAAGCTTGCTGCCACCCCGATGCACGATCCTCGCTTTGATCCCAGTAACGGGCAGATACTTGATCTGCGCGCGGGATATAAGCGCGCAAAGCTTGCATGGTACACTATTGATGATCAGTTCTACCGCCAGGGTGGTCGGTTCAAACCTGACAACATCACCGACGAAGACTTAAAGTATCACTACGTTCGCGACATCAAGCCCGACGAAATTTTCCACAACTATCAACCGCAACAGGGTCAGTTCTGGCAATCAATTCTCGACTTCGCATACTATCCACGCGAACGAGGCCCATACAACTACAATCCCAACCTGACGTCTACTGGACTACTGGGCGGCGATCCAAAAGAAAACTGGGCCGGTGTTACGACGGCTATCCGTACGGAGGTGGATTTTGACAAGGCGAACATCGAGTACATCGAGTTCTGGATGCTCGATCCGTTTATTCAGGGCGAATACGGAAAAGTGATTGTGGAAGGAGCACGTACCGGAGAAAACAATACTACAGGAGGAAAACTCATCTTCCAACTTGGAAGCATCTCGGAAGACATTATGCGTGACTCAAAACATGCCTTTGAAAATGGACTCCCCGAAGATGGAAACCGAGGAATGGCAACGTCAAACATCTGGGGATTTGTCAGCAGCCAGCAATATCTGACCAACGCCTTCAGCAACCAGAGTTCTTCACGTCAGCATCAGGATGTGGGACTCGATGGGCTACCTAACAGCGGCGAAGCCGAACACTTTGAAGCCGTCTTCCTCTCACAATTGACAGGTGGTGCGCGTGAGGTCGTGATCAACGACCCTTCGGCCGACGATTTCACGCACTACTTCGACCCGTCGTTTGAATCGCGAAACGCCAAGATTCTCGAGCGTTACAAGAACTACAACGGCCTTGACGGAAATTCGCCCATCACGACAACTTCGGCCGACATTGCCCGGTCAGCCACACAGACCCCCGACAACGAAGACCTCAATGCTGATAATACTCTCAACGAACTGGAAGAGTACTATGAGTATGATGTTGAACTCCGTCCCGGTCTTGATATCGGCCACGAGTACATCGTCGATAAAGTTGAGGCGAAAGGTTATCAGGGCCAGGGTGTCTATTGGTACCTGTTCCGAATTCCGGTACGCGATTTCGAAAACAAGATCGGTAATATCAGCGGCTTCAAGTCGATTCGTTACATGCGAATGCTTCTGACTGGATTTGAACAGCCCGTTGTGCTGCGTATGTCCAACTTCCGGATGATCGGCAGTCGCTGGAGAAGATATCAATCAAGTTTGCGAGGCGGCGGTTTCATGGGCGATGAAGAGCCCAACTATGACGACTTCACTGTATCGGTCGTAAACCTCGAGGAGAACGGAGTATGGGAAGCCCCTACACCGGGAACGCCACCTACATCACCGTACCGGATTCCGCCCGGCGTCATTCGCGATCGCGACGTCACCTCGGCGGTACCCCGTCAGCTAAACGAACAATCTGTCCAGATCTGTGTAGAAGATCTGCGAGACGGTGATGCCCGTGCTATTTACAAGAACGTGGGTGTAGACTTGTTCAACTATGGCAGAATCAAGATGTTCCTTCACGCCGACAGTGAGTCGCAGGATGGCGACCTGCACGCTTTCCTGCGTCTTGGAACCGACTTCGATCAGAACTATTACGAAATCGAGATCCCGTTGAAGATTACCGACCCGACCATAGTCGATCCTTCAGCCCGCGATGTATGGCCGTCCGAAAACGAAATCGATCTCGCGTTGAATGAGCTCTATGCGCTGAAAGCCGCGCGCGATCGTGAGCGCTACCCTATCGGTGAACCCTACCCGCGAGCAGGTGGAAAACAAGTCGGTCGGCATTTGGTACGTATGGTTGGACGCCCCGATCTCAGTAGCGTCACGGTAATGATGATCGGTGTACGCAACCCGACAACGCCCGACCGTCGCGTTCACAGCGCCTGCGTATGGGCTAACGAATTACGGGTAACCGATTTTGACCGCACAGCAGGATGGGCGGTAAGCACAACGATGAGTGCAAAGCTTGCCGACTTCGCGACGGTTACCGGAGCTCTGCGTCACATGACCTTTGGCTTTGGAGGTGTCAGCTCAAAAATCGGAGAACGTTCGCGCGATGAAACAACAGCCTACGACGTTTCAGCTAACGTAAATGTCGACAAACTGTTGCCCGGAAATACCGGTATCAAGATTCCGATGTTCGTGAGTTATGAGAAGACCACTATCAACCCGAACTATGATCCGGCCAATCCTGATATGCGTGTCGATGCTGCCCTTCGCTCGTTCGCGACAGATTCGGAACGCGAAGATTTCCGAAAACTGATTCAGGATCGCACTACCCGGCGAAGTCTGAACTTTGTCAACGTCAGAAAAACGAAAGTCCGGCAAGACGCGCCAACGCGGCTTTACGATATCGAAAATCTTTCGTTCAGCTATTCGTTCAGTGAAGCGCTTCAGACGAACTTCTTCACGAAAGAGTCGATGCTGAGGCAATACCGCGGATCAGTCGCTTACAATTTTGCTCCCAAGGGAACGGGTATTGAGCCATTCAAAGACGTGAAGGCATTCCGATCACCCTATCTGCGTTTCCTTCGTGAATTTAATCTCGGCCTGATGCCGACCAACATCTCCGTTCGCGCCGACCTTGACCGCTCATTCTCCAAGCGTGTTTACCGCAATGCCGACGGTCCTTATGGCAGTGAAAGCCTTTCACCACCAAACTACCTGAAGTACTTTACGCTCAATCGCCAGTACAATATGACCTGGAACATTTCCCGCGGTTTGCGTCTTGAATACAGTGCCCGGGCAAACGCGGTGATTGACGAACCTGAAGGCGATATCGATACGCCGGCGAAGCGTGACAGCATCATCACCAACCTGAAGAATTTTGGTCGAATGAAAAACTTCGACCAGATTGTCACTGTAAACTATACTCTGCCTCTCGAGAAGTTTCCTATTACGGATTGGCTGGGTGCGGAGTATCGGTATCAGACAGGGTACAATTGGCGCGCCGGGGCAGTTAACATACCTGACCACATTGCACAGGAAAAAAACCTACAGGATATTCCCGACCATCTCGACTTTAAACACACCATTCAGAACTCCCGCGAGAATAACCTTACCGGTAAGGTCGACTTTGTAAAGCTCTATAACAAAGTAAAATTTCTCAAAGAGTTGAATACGCCACCACGGCCGGCGCGGGCTCCTACCACGCCACAGCGTCCCGGCGCTCAGCCACCTAAGCCTGACACGGTCAAAACGACGCCCGGTCTGTTCAAAGGGGTTGCCCGACTTCTGATGTCAGTGCGATCTGTCAACGGAACATACTCGGTAACTGAGGGTACAATTCTTCCCGGCTTTACTCAAACGCCCCGAATGTTCGGCCTTGACAAGGACTGGGCGGCCCCGGGATGGGATTTCGTGTTAGGCAGTCAGGATCCCGACATCCGTATACGGGCAGCGCAGAACGGATGGCTTGTCCACTCCGAGTCGCTCACAATGCCCTTCACCCAACGCCGGAACGAAACCATCAACCTCCGCGCTAACATCGATCCATCAACGGATCTGAAAATTCAACTCGATGTTCGCAAAGAGAGTATGACGTCGTTCCAGGAGATCTATCGCTTCAACGCGGATGACGGTGCATTCGAACACCTCAGCCCGAGTCGGAGCGGTAGCTATAAGATTACCTTTAACACTATCCGGACGGCCTTCGACCGCACCAACAGCGATATCGAATCAAATGTCTTCAAGCAGTTCGAAGACAACCTGAATACAATCAAGACTCGCTTCCGGACATTGAACAATGCGGAGTTTGACTCGGCTTCACAGGATGTGGTAATCCCTGCATTTCTCGCCGCCTACAGCGGAGCCAACGCCCAGACTATTAGCCTTTCCCCCTTCCCCAACACCCCCCTGCCCAACTGGCGGGTTGATTACAACGGGCTCAGTAAGATACCGGCGTTTCAGGATATCTTCCAGTCGGTGACTCTTTCACACGCGTACCAATCGTCATACTCCGTGCTCAACTATACAAACTCGCTTGAACTCGGAGATCCGTCGCTGGTGAATCTTGACCAACGCGTCGAAGATTTCAATAGGGCTCCGGGCTTCTTCAGTCGTATCAACGATCAGGGAGAGTACGTCCCTCTTTATGTCATCAGTCAGGTGCTAATCTCCGAGCAGTTCGCTCCGCTGATTGGAATCAACGTCCGAACTAAGAGCAGATTAACTGCCAGAGCGGAGTACAAGACGAAACGCGACCTGGCGCTTAACATCTCCAACGCTCAGATTACTGAACTTACCAGTCGTGACATCACCTGTGAGATCGGATTCACCAAGAATAACATGCGGCTACCCTTCAAGTCACAGGGTCGGACCATTGTTCTCAAGAACGATGTAACGTTTCGCATGAACGTCTCCGTCAGCGATAACCAGACGATCCAACGCAAGATCAACGAGGTGAATACTATCACCAACGGAAACCTTAATTTCCAGCTTCGGCCCAACATCAGCTACGTTGTAAATCAGAAGCTCACTGTTCAGGGATATTTCGAACGCACCATCAACGAGCCACTGGTCACAAACTCCTTCCCCCGTTCCATGTCGCGATTCGGGATTCAGGTTCGGTTCAGCCTGGCACAATAAACATCTTGCCGGTCGGCTTGTCCGCAATTGAAACATTGGCGGAATTCACGTACTTTTGGCTCAAATCCTATACAACATGAACATTCCCGACGGACTTCAGTACACCAAAGATCACGAGTGGATCAAAATCGACGGTAACACCGCCGTTATTGGCATCACCGACTTCGCCCAAAGCGAATTGGGCGATATAGTCTACGTTGACATTAACTCAGTTGGACAGGACGTAGCCGAACACGAAGTCTTTGGCACTGTCGAAGCCGTAAAGACCGTCTCGGATCTGTTTATGCCTGTAACAGGGAAGGTTGTCGAAGTTAACCCTTTGCTTGAAGCAAATCCCGAAAAAGTCAATGAAGACCCCTACGGCGACGGTTGGATGATTAAGATTGAGATTACTGATTCGCCTTCAGGACTGCTCAGCGCGGCCGAATACCGTACGCTTATTGGAAAATAGCGAACGGTCGAAAACCAAAACCGGGGCTGTGTTGTTTTCAAGCCAGTCCTCACTCGTAAACCATGATTGAACTACCCGTTGTATCCGGACAAGAGTCTCGCAGGCGCAAGCCTGACTGGCTACGCGTCAAACTCCCTGTAGGCCCTGATTATGCACGCGTGCGCAAGCTTGTTGACAATCACAAGCTTCACACGATCTGTGAAAGCGGCAACTGCCCCAATATGGGGGAGTGCTGGGGTGCTGGTACAGCAACGTTCATGATACTGGGGAATGTCTGTACCCGGAGTTGTACCTTCTGCGCCGTAGCTACCGGCCGGCCTAATGAATATGATGTAGATGAGCCCAGGCGGGTAGCCGAGGCAATCCGGCTCATGCAGGTGAAGCATGCGGTTATTACCTCGGTTAACCGTGACGAACTTAAAGACAGGGGCGCAGAAATATGGTACCAGACGGTCGTTGAAGTCAAAAAAGCCAGTCCTGAAACGACCATTGAAACCCTTATCCCGGACACAAAAGGAAATTGGGACGCACTTCACCGCATGATTGAAGGCGGCCAGGAGGTGGTCTCCCACAACATGGAAACGGTAAAGCGACTGTACCGCGCCGTACGGCCACAAGCCAAGTACGAACGCAGTCTCGAACAAATTCGCCGTACACGAGAAGCCGGAAAACGCACCAAGTCAGGCATTATGCTCGGTCTCGGCGAGACACGTGAGGAGGTGTTTCAGGCAATGGATGACCTTGTGGAAAACGGCCTCATGATCCTCACGCTCGGACAATACTTACAGCCGACAAAGCATCATCACGAAGTGATTGAGTTCATTCATCCCGATACTTTTGCGCTTTATCGGGAAGAGGGTCTCAAGCGCGGCTTGAAATACGTGGAATCCGGTCCACTCGTGCGCTCTTCCTATCATGCCGAGCGCCATGTCAACGTTCCTTTCGACTAAAAGCGGCTGCTTAGCAAACGTTCTAGTTGAGGCCGGTCACATGAAGGTGTTGAACCTTTCAACACCTCTGAGGCATCAACCCTGCATTTAATACCTCTTCAACACCCTTTCTGGCGGTCTGATCGCGAGGCATAATAATTTATTCCTTAATGGCGATTTGCATCTCTGTGATGCAGCGAAAGACATGTGAAACCAAAACAGAAAAAGATGAAAAAGGTAATATTAATTCTTCTGGCAGCATTTGCATTTAGTTGCGGCGATGGTCGTAACGACGCGAACACCCGATCAAGCGAGGCCGAATCAGAAAGCAGAGCAGAAGATAACTACTCAACGGCGCCGCTAGAGTCCGATACCACGCAGATGGAAATGGATACTACTTCCTCGCCCGGTATGGACCAAGGTCTTGACACAACCAATACATTCACGCCTTAATCCCGCGACGAACATCGGGAATTTACTATGAAGAAGTGGATTTTGTTATTGACAGTGGTTGTGTGCGCCTGGGGGTGTGATGCTCCTAATCAATCAAGTGAACAAGGAGCCGGGACGGAAAGCGTAGATCGCGCACCGGTCGAGCCATCGGAAAGGAGCGACGAAGCTCCTGATGTCCATAGCGATTCAACGACTACTGGAAGTCAGGACAGTCAATACGACTCCGTTCGATAGGCCACCATGCACCAGGCGTGAATTTCGGTTGTCTTATGTGTTAAGAATGAAAAAGCGGGTCCGTAAACCCGCTTTTTCTATTTATGTCCTGTTCTTACTTCTTATCCGGTTCGATAGATCTCTCCCGATTCGCCAACTCCCAGGCTGTATAAAATACGCACTTCGTTCGAATCGTCAAGAGATCGAACTCGATCTTGTCAACTTCATCACTTGGCTTGTGGTAGTCTTCATGAAGTCCATCGAAATAAAAGATGATGGGAATATTTTTGCGCGCGAAGTTCCAGTGATCCGAACGATAGTACAACCGCAATGGGTGGTTCTCATCGTTATAAGTATAATCAAAAATCAGGTTGGTGTACTTCTTGTTTACCGCTTCACTCACCTCATGTAACTCACTTGACAATTTATCGGATCCGATCACATAGACATAGGGATCGCTATCGCTATGTTCGGGATCGCGGCGCCCAATCATGTCAATGTTGAGGTTAACCATAGTCTGCGCCAGAGGAAAAATCGGATTCTCACTGTAGTACTCCGATCCAAGCAAACCATTCTCCTCCCCTGAGACGGCCAGAAAGAGAATACTGCGACGAGGACCGTTGCCATCTTCCTTCGCCTGCGCAAACGCACGCGCCATTTCGATGACTGCCACAGTTCCCGAACCATCGTCATCGGCACCGTTGTTAATCAAGTCGCCCTCACCTTCGGTAAGTTTACCAATATGGTCATAGTGGGCGGTGATCACGATGACCTCGTCCTTTTTATCAGTCCCTTCGAGATAGCCAAGCACGTTCTCTGCCTCGACAGTTTCAAAGGTGTACGTTGTCTTGTAAGAGATTTTTCCTTCGATACGCTTCAGCGCGCGCTTTGCGTCGGAACCTGCAGCTTCGCTGAGTTTGGACAGGGTTGTTCCCAGAATCTTTTCTGCCGCCTGAGGTGACAGGAAGAAGACTCCACCGTTGCCTGACTGCGGCTCGGGTTCTTCAAGTGAAAGCTGACCATTGGAAAGATACGCGCGGAACTGCTCTGCATAATTGCCGAACTCTTCCGGCGATGTAGTGGGCACGACCATAACAGCCGCCGCTTTCTTGCTGCGAGCCAGGGAAACACCCTCGCGATAATCCTGCCCATCGGCGGCCAGAATAACCACCGCTTTGCCTTCCACATCGATCTTCTCAAAGTCGGCCGGACGACCGCGACCAGCAAATACTGCCGACGTAGATATCACGCCGTCGGTATTGCTTTGTCCATAGTATATGATGTCTTTGAAGTTCTTCAATTGCGTGCCGCCTGCTTCAATAAAAACTTCGCCGGGCGTACTGCGGTAGAGTGTGAAATACTGATAGTAGTCGCCGGCAACCGGCCCCTCGAGACCGAACTCCTGAAAAGTATGGCGAAGAAAAGCTGCCGCCATCTTTTGCCCGCGACTTCCGGTGGCCCTTCCTTCGAGTGCATCGGAAGCGATGATTTCAAGATTTTCCCGGAGATTTTCCGGGGTAATAAGGTTGGCGTAGGGTTCTGGTGAGGGTTGGCCAAAGGCCAGACTCTGAATCAGGACCAACGCGCCGCAGAAAAGGTGCTTTATTTTCATGGTGTTATCAGTTTATACTGCCGTCGTAGGGGCTCCAGCGCCCCAAACCGACAAAGCTAATCCTAATTTTTGAACGTTTGTGAAGCCCGCAAACCAACAGTCGAATTTTTCCGCTAAACAAAATCTCCTTAGGGGTTGATTTTTCCCCTGTTAATTCTGTTTTATCTGCGTTACCTTTGCCGCCGAAAGCGCACCTTCTCGCCAACCCTGAAAACATCATTATAATTTTCGACACCTTCAATGTATACAAATCCGCAGTACAGGGAGAACTTTGAGTCCCGCCACATCGGACCGGACTCCACCCAGATCGGCAAGATGCTCGAAACCATCGGAGCCGACAGCCTCGACCAACTCATTGACGAAACGATTCCCGCCAAAATTCGTCTTCGCAAACCTCTCAATCTGCCACCTGCCAGAACGGAGTACACCTTTCTGAACGACTTCAGAGCTTTGGCTCGCAAAAACAAGGTATTTAAATCGTTTATCGGAGCCGGGTATTACAATACAATTACACCGCCCGTCATCGTCCGCAATATTCTGGAAAATCCCGGTTGGTATACGGCCTATACTCCCTACCAGGCTGAAATCGCTCAGGGACGGCTGGAAGCCTTGATCAACTACCAGACGATGATTACGGACCTGACCGGCATGGACCTGGCCAATGCATCGTTACTTGACGAAGCAACGGCTGCTGCAGAAGCCATGCACTTGTTTTTTGCATCCCGTAAGCCTGCCAAGAAGAATGCAAACCGATTCTTCGTCGATCGCAACGTCTTTCCCCAAACCCTCGATGTACTTCGCACGCGTTCAGCCCCGGTGGGGATAGAACTTGTAATAGGCGATGTGGACACGTTGAACCTTGACGACGAAAACCTCTTCGGCGTCCTGTTGCAAAACCCCGGAGACGACGGATCACTCCGTGACTATACCGATTTCATCACATCCGCCCATGGACGCGATTTGTTTGTGGCTGTCGCCGCCGATATCATGAGTCTTGTGCTCGTAAAGTCGCCGGGCGAAATGGGCGCCGATGTTGTTGTCGGCACAACACAGCGTTTCGGAGTTCCGATGGGTTTCGGAGGCCCCCATGCAGCTTACTTCGCCGCGCGTGATGCTTTCAAACGTCAGATTCCGGGTCGCATCATTGGCGCCTCAGTCGATGCTAATGGCAATCCGGGATATCGCATGGCTCTGCAAACGCGCGAGCAACACATTCGCCGCGAAAAAGCCACATCCAATATCTGTACAGCGCAGGTACTACTCTCCGTAATGGCTGGCATGTACGCGGTTTATCACGGCCCGGAAAACCTGAAGAAAATCGCCGGTCGCATTCATGCGCTGACCCGCATCGTTGACCAGGGGATAACCCAACTCGGACTCAAACAGCACAACGAGTTCTATTTCGATACTTTAAAAGTTTCCGTCGCTAATGCTGACGCTGTTCGCCGCGAAGCAGAGAAGCATGAGGTTAACTTCCGCTTTTTTGCCGACAACCACATCGGCATTTCGCTCGACGAAACCACAACACTCGACGACTGCGCACTGATCCTCGACATCATCGCTGCCGCGGAAAAGAAAACAGCGATTAAACCCGACATACAAGCCAGCAAAACAAATTGGCCCCAGCCGCTGGTCCGCAAGTCGTCATTCATGACGCACCCCGTGTTCAACACCCATCACTCAGAACACGAAATGCTGCGCTACATCAAACGTCTGGAGAACAAGGATCTTTCGATGGTTCATTCGATGATCTCCCTCGGATCATGTACGATGAAGCTAAATGCAACAACCGAAATGATCGCGCTGACATGGCCGGAGTTCGCGAACATCCATCCTTTCGCTCCAGCCGATCAGGTGCAGGGTTATCAGACTCTGATTAGCGAGTTTGAGTCGTGGCTTAAGGAGATAACCGGGTTCACAGGGGTATCGCTTCAGCCGAACAGCGCTGCCCAAGGCGAGTATGCCGGTCTTATGACGATTCGTGCCTATGACAACAATCGCAACGAACGAAACCG
>Ga0079224_100006962_pt1 | contig 15078 bp, 12 predicted proteins | sample Stecom2015_FD_80414 | JGI IMG/M metagenome (GOLD analysis project Ga0079224, IMG submission 80414) | Agricultural soil microbial communities from Utah to study Nitrogen management - Steer compost 2015 | ecosystem: Environmental > Terrestrial > Soil > Agricultural land | place: USA: Utah...
CGAGGTGGTACCTGTCACCCGTCACCCCGACGGACACCTGACGGTTCAGGGTGGAGTCGCGCTGGTCGACCTCGAGCAGGAACTTGGTCACGAGTTCGAGCGTGAGGACGTCGACACGGTGGGCGGCCTGGTGCTGGCCGAGCTGGGTCGTGTGCCCCGCATCGGTGACTCGTTCCTGCTCGACGGCTGGCACTTCACGGTGGAGCTGGTGATCAGGCGGCGGGTGCGTCGGGTCTCGGTTCGGCAGGTGGTCGAGACCGATGATGCAGTGCTGCAGGAGGAGGCGCGATGAGCGCGCTGCTTCTCCTGATCGGCCTGTCGCTGGCCGTGCTTGGTGCCGCAGGTGCCGCTGCTCTCGTCACCACCACGCGGTCCGAGTTGGCCGATGCAGTGTCACGCCGCCTGCGTGGCGCACAGGTGTCGTTCGCCTGGTTGGCAGATCGCGAGCTGCAGGTGCTGTCGTCGGTGGCGCTCGGTTCACTGGGCGTGACAATAGTGGGCGTGGTGTTCCCGGGCTTGTTCGAATCGCTCACCCTGCCGCAGCTCGTGCTGCTGCTGCTGTTCGGGGTGGTCCCCGCCACGCTCGCAGCCGGTTACCTGGTGCCGCGTCTGCTCACCCGACCGCGTGCCGAGCGCGTGGTGGCGAGCGTGGGTGGCGTGATCCGGGGATTCACCGCCGTGCTCCGCTTCGTGCTTCCCGGAGTCAAGCACCCTGCCACCGATGGTATCGAGGCGCTCACCCGCGAGGGGAACGCCTCCGGTGTGCACGTCGACGACGAGTACGCGATGGTCGGCGGGGTGATGTCGTTCGCAGAGCGACCGATCCGCGAGGTGATGACCGCCCGCACCGACGTCGTCGGAGTCTCGGCAGACGCTGATCGGGGCGAGGTGCTGCGGACATTCGCGGAGAGTGGCTACACCCGGCTGCCGGTGTATAGGGATTCCCTCGATGAGATCGTCGGGATGGTGCACGCGTTCGACCTCTTCAAGCTGCAGAGTGGTGATCCGATCCCGGTCCGTCCGGTCGTCCACGCTCCCGAGACGCGCAGCGCGGCCGACCTGCTGATCGACATGCAGCACCAGCGGCGACACCTGGCAGTAGTGATCGACGAGTTCGGTGGCACTGCCGGAATCGTCACTCTCGAGGACCTGCTCGAGGCGCTGGTGGGTGAGATTGCCGACGAGGATGATGCCGAGGAATCGGCGGCCCCAGTGGCGAGCGAACTGCTCGAGATCGACGGCACCGAGTCGGTGGATGCGGTCGCCGAGCACTTCAGCACCGAGATTGCTCGCGGCACCGCCTCGACCTTCGCCGGCCTGCTGGTGGAGCGACTCGGACGCATCCCGCGCGTGGGCGAACGGTTCCGCATCGGCGGCCTGGATGTTGACGTGATCGCCGCCTCGCCTGCGCGGGTTGAGCGACTCGTGGTCCGCTTGCGCACCCCTGCCGCGGTACCCCTCGACCGGGAGCGTGTGGGATGAACGCCAGCGCGACGCCGGAACAGCCGCTCGAAGAGCTGATCACGCTGGTGCGCGACGGGCACACCGAGGCGTTCATTGAACGTGCCTCCCAGCTGGAACCTGCCGACCTCGCCGACGTGCTCGCCGCCCTCGACGAGGAGGAGCGCATCGAGCTGGTCCGTGCCCTCCCGCCGGAAATCTCGTCGCAGGCGCTGGTCGAGATGCCGGAACACGCGCACGCCGAGGCCACCCTTGCGGCACTCGAGCCGGAACGCGCCGCAGAGATCGTCGACGAGCTTGAGGACGACGACGCAGCCGACCTGCTGGGCGAACTCGAACCCGAGCAGCAGGAGGCGATCCTTGCTGGTGTCGAGGATCGCCGTGACGTCGACCGGCTGCTGCGCTACGACGAGGAGTCCGCCGGCGGCCTGATGACGACGTACCTCGTCACGGTGACCGACGTGGACACCGTGGCATTTGCGCTGGAGGCGATCCGCCGCCAGGCAGAGGACGTGGAGGACGTCTCCGAGATCTTTGTCGTCGACGCGCATCGTCGGCTGGTGGGCATGCTGCCGTTCAAGCAACTGGTGCTGAGCCTGCCCAGCGCGCTGGTGCGTGACGTGATGGAGCCGGCGGATGTTCGAGTTGCACCAGACGACGACCAGGAAGAAGTCGCCCGCAAGATGGCACGGTACAACGTGCCCAGCATCCCCGTGGTCGACCCGGCAGGCCGGCTGCTGGGTAGGATCACCTACGACGACGTGATCGATGTCGCCGAGGCCGAGGCGACCGAGGACCTGCTGCGCTTCGGCGGCGTATCCCCGGACGAGGGCCTCGCTGCCAACTGGTTGGCCGCCGTCCACTCTCGACTGCCCTGGTTGTATGTCAACTTGCTCACCGGATTCCTCGCTGCGGCGGTGGTGTTCTACTTCAAGGGTTCGATAGAGCGGATGGCGGTGCTGGCTGTCTGGATGCCCATTGTCGCCGGCATGGGGGGCAATGCCGGCACACAGGCACTCGCGGTCACCGTGCGTCGACTTTCACTCGGCCAGGTCCCATCGGCGCAGGTGCGTCGACTGGTGGGGAAGGAACTCGTCGTCGGCCTGGTGAACGGCATCGCGATCGGATTCGTGCTGGCGATTGTCTCCGTGCTGCTCGGCGAGTCGTGGCGGCTTGGAGGGGTTGTCTTCCTGGCGATGTCCCTGAACCTGTTCGTCGCCGGATTTGCCGGCTCCTTCGTGCCGGTGCTGCTCGAGCGACTCGGTATCGACCCTGCGGTGGCGTCTTCGGTATTCGTCACGACATTGACCGATGTCTGTGGCTTCGGGCTGCTGCTGGGATTGGCCTCCCTGGTACTTCTCTGACGCTGACCCGGGAGCCACCTTCGGGCCCCGTGCGGGTGCTCCAAAGTCCCATCACGGTTAGCTTTAGGGGATGACGGACCACGCCCTGCTGGACAGCCTGCTCAAGGGTCAAATCCCTGCGGTAGCGCGCGCCGTGTCCGTTGTCGAGAACAGCAGGGCAGGGTTCGAGTCCCTCCTCTCCGAAATCCAGTCGCATATCGGCAACGCCAGGCGCATCGGGATCACCGGTCCCCCGGGAGCCGGCAAGTCGACCCTCAGCGTGGCGCTGGTCGCCGCTTGGCGCGCCCAGGGCCTCAAGGTCGCCGTCATCGCGGTTGACCCCACCTCGCCATTTACCGGCGGTGCGCTTCTCGGCGATCGGATCAGGATGGAGCGAGTAGCGCTCGATCCGGGGGTGTTCATCCGTTCAATGGCGACGCGCGGATCGCTGGGCGGCCTCGCCACGGCCACCCGCGAGGTCGCCGACGTCCTCGACGCAGCCGGGTTCGATCGAATCCTGATCGAGACGGTGGGGGTGGGTCAGTCGGAACTCGACGTGGCACGAATGGCCGACAGCACGGTGCTGGTGCTGGTGCCGGAATCTGGTGACGGCATCCAGGCGCTCAAGTCGGGGGTGATGGAGATCGCCGACTTGTACGTCATCAACAAGGCGGACCGACCCGGAGCACCGAAGCTGCAGCGCGAGATCGAGCTGGCGCTGGACCTGCGTTCCGGCAAGGCGTTCCGCAACCTTCCCGCCCACCACGGTGCGCTGCGTGCTGCGCGTGAGGCCGCACGGGCAGAGGAGAAGGGATGGCGACCGCCGGTGCTCCAGGCCGTCGCAGCTCGCGATGAGGGAATCGACGCGATCATCGAGACTCTCGACCGGCACTGGGACGCAATTGCCGAAGACGGGACGCTGGCGCGCCGTCGCAAGGATCGACTCGCCGAACGCACGCGAGCGGTCGTGGACCGTGCGGTGCATCGCTGGCTCTGGAATGATGGACCCGCAGGTTTTCTCGTGGGTGCACGGCTCGACGCCGCCGGTGACCGGCGCGTCAATCCATACGAAGTGGCCGCCGAGGTCGTGGCGGCGATCAAGGAAGGAGCCCGAGTGTGACTTCGCTCGCCGATCGTGAGCAACTGGTATCGAGGATCGCATCGCAGGAGGAGGAACTCGCCGAGCTGCGACGCCGCCTGGCCGAGTGGCAGGCGATGGCTGCCAGGCAGCCCACCCGCGACGAGACCGACTTCACCACCATTTCGGGACGTGAACTGGCGCCGGTGTACACCGTGCTCGACAGTCGCGGTGCAAGCGAGCTGCCTGGGGAATACCCGTACACGCGCGGCATCCATCCCACGATGTACCGCGGGCGCCTCTGGACCATGCGCCAGTTCGCCGGCTTCGGGACATCCGAGGACACCAACGCACGCTACAAGTTCCTCCTCGAGCGCGGCCAGACCGGCCTGTCGGTCGCGTTCGATTTCCCGACGCTGATGGGATACGACAGCGACCACCCGCGCTCCGAGGGCGAGGTGGGCAAGTGCGGCGTGGCGGTTGCCTCGCTCGCCGACATGGAGACGCTGTTCGACGGCATCCCGCTCGACCAGGTCTCGGTGTCAATGACCATCAACGGTCCCGCGGCGATCATCTTCTGCTTCTTCGTCGCCGCCGCCGAGAAGCAGGGCGTGCCGATCGAGAAGCTGCAGGGCACGATCCAGAACGACATCCTCAAGGAGTTCGTCGCCCAGCACGCGTGGATCTTCCCGGTGGAGCCATCGCTGCGCCTCATCGTCGACCTGTTCGATTGGGGGAGCAGGAACACTCCCAAGTGGAACACCATCTCGATCAGCGGTTACCACATCCGCGAGGCTGGGGCAACCGCCGGGCAGGAGCTCGCGTTCACGCTACTGAACGGCTTCACCTACGTCGAGCGTGGCATCGCGCGGGGGCTCCCCGTCGACAGCTTCGCGCCGCGACTGTCGTTCTTCTGGGACGTCCACAACGACTTCTTCGAGGAGGTCGCCAAGCTCCGTGCGGCCCGCCGGATCTGGGCGCGCCACCTCCGCGAGCGCTACGGCGCGCGCGACGAGCGTTCGCTGAAGATGCGCTTCCACTGCCAGACGGCCGGCGTGTCGCTCACCGCCCAGCAGCCGCTCAACAACGTCGCCAGGGTGGCGTACCAGGCGATGGCTGCGGTGCTCGGTGGCACCCAGTCGTTGCACACCAACGCCCTCGACGAGACCCTCGCACTGCCCACCGAGACCTCGGTCCGGGTGGCGCTGCGCACGCAGCAGATCCTGGCCCACGAGACCGGTGTCGCCAACGTCGCAGATCCGCTGGGCGGTTCCTGGTTCGTCGAGTCGCTCACCGACCAGCTCGAGGCAGAGGCGGAGTCGATCTTCGCCCAGGTCGAGGAGCTGGGTGGCGTTGTCCCATCGATCGAGGCCGGTTGGTTCCAGCGCGAGATCGCCAACTCCGCGGCGTCGTTCCAGGCCGCGGTGGAATCGGGCCAGAAGGTCGTCGTCGGTGTCAACGCATTCGTCGAGCAGGCCGAGGAGCCCATCGAGATCCTCAAGGTGGATGCAGCGGCCGAGCTGGCACAGCGGGAGCGGATGGCCAGGATGCGCGCGTCGCGCGACCAGGCCGGCGTCGATCGTTGCCTGGCGGAACTCGCCAGGGTTGCGCGTACTGATGAGAATGTGATCCCTGCGATGCTTGACTGCGCCCGTTCCTACTGCACCCTCTACGAGATCAGGCACGTGCTCGAGGAGGCGTGGGGGAGCTATCGCGAGCCGGTTTTCTTCTAGTCAACCAGAGAGGGCAGCAACATGGCCAAGGCCAGGACAAGTGCGGCAGACCGTGACTTGCTCAGGATGAAGCCGGGCAATCATCCGGTGGTTACCTGCTACCTCAAGATCGAGCCGCGCGACCGGGCTCGTCGCAAGTATCTCACGAAGGCCCGCAATCGCGTGAAGGAGCTGCTGTACGCGCTGCCGTCGATGCGCTGGGACAAGCAGCAGCAGGATGCCATAAAGTCCGATTGCAACCGGATCCTCGACTGGCTCGGCGACACCGACAACCTGCCGGCGTCGCACGGCGTGGCGATCTTCGCGTCGAAGGGGCAGAAGCTCTTCGAGGTGCGAGCGCTCCCGCGCGTGCACCGCTCGCGTTTCGTGGTTGATCGCACCCCGCTGGTGCGCGAGCTGGCCGCGAGCGAGGAGGAGTTCGGGCGGTTGTTCACCGTCGTGCTCGATCGTGCCTCGGCACTGATCTGGGAGGTGACGGCGTGGGAGGCCAAGGTCGCCCAGAAGGTGACCACCGAGGTCACTCGTGGAGGTCGTTTCCACTCCCCGGCGCGCTACGACCTCACCGGTGAGCACGCCTATCACAATCGGATCCAAAACGAGAAGAAGCGTCACCTGGAGGCAGTCGCCCGGGCGCTGTTCGAGCTCGACCGCCGCACCCCCGGTCACCAGATCGTGATCGCCGGCGCTGGCAATGACGCAGCCGCGCTGGAGCCGTTCCTGCACACCTACGTGGCCGACCGGTTGATCGGCCTCGCCCGGCTGAGTCCCAAGGACGCCACCCCGCACGCCGTGCATCAGCTCACGATGGACGTGCGTGACGCGCACATCCGCGCGTCGGAGAATCGCCACCTCGCCGAGCTCAAGGATGGCCTCGGCAGCGGCTGGGCGGTCAACGGCGTGAAGGAGACGCTCAAGGCGCTGGGTCAGGGCCAGGTGCGCACGCTGCTGGTGGACGGCAACGCTTCGGTGCCCGGTTTCCGTTCGCTCGCAAGTGGACGGCTTGCGGTCGGTGCGATCGACCTCCGGAATGATGGTGAAGTGGTGCCCACGCTTGACGTGATCGACGACGCCATCGAAGAGGCACTGCGTCAGCGCGTGGCCCTCGACGTCATCCACGAGGACGCTGCCGACCAGATCGACGGACTCGCCGGTCTGCTCAGGTTCAAGTGACCAGGGGAGCACGATGATGATGACTGCACACGGAACAGCGACGCTGCCGCGGCCGGTGCGGGTGCTGGTCGCAAAGCCCGGGCTCGACGGCCACGATCGCGGCGCAAAGGTCGTGGCAGCCGCACTGCGCGATGCCGGGATGGAAGTGATCTACACCGGACTCCACCAGACTCCGGAGATGATCGCCAGCGCCGCTATCCAGGAGGATGTCGACGTGGTGGGACTGTCGATTCTCTCCGGCGCGCACATGACGCTGTTCCCCCGCGTGCGTGCGCTGCTGGTGGAGCAGGGTCGCGGTGACATTCTCGTCACCGGTGGCGGGATCATTCCTGCGGAGGATGCAGCAGAGCTGACCGCCCAGGGAATCGGCCGACTGTTCGGCCCCGGCACGCCCACCTCGGAACTGGTCGACTACGTAAACGAGTGGGCCGCCACCCACCTGCAGCCCTGACATCGTGAGCAAGCCGAAGCCCGATTCCAGTCGACTTCGACGGATGACCACGGAGTACCGCGCCCTCGCTGCGCGGCTCCGTGAGGGCGGGGGCGCCGCCCGGGTGCAGAAGATGCACGACAAGGGTCAGCTTTCACCGCGCGAGCGCGTCAACCGACTGCTCGACCCCGACACTCCCTGGTTCGAGATCGGCCTGCTGGTCGCGCACGACCGCTACGACGGTGACGCGCCGGCTGCGGGCGTGATCACTGGAATCGGGGTCGTCACCGGTCGGGAGGTGGTCGTCGTCGCGAACGATGCGACGGTGAAGGCAGGCGCCTGGTGGCCCGAGACCATCACCAAGATCCTTCGCGCCCAGGAAGTCGCGATGCGCCAGCGCATCCCGATCGTCTACCTGGTCGACTCTGCCGGCGTGAACCTGCCGTATCAGGGCGGGGTGTTCCCGGGCCAGTACGGCGCGGCGCGGATCTTCTACTACAACTCGCTGATGCGGCGCTACCTGAGGGTGCCGCAGATCAGCGCGGTGATGGGAAGCTGCATCGCCGGCGGTGCCTACCTTCCCGCGCTCTCCGATGTGATCTACATGGTCCAGGGCACTTCCTTCATGGGTCTCGGCGGACCCAACCTGGTCAAGGGTGCAACCGGCCAGGTGGTCGATGCGGAGACACTGGGCGGTGCGTCGACGCACACCGAGATCAGCGCGGTAGCTCACTATCGCGCCGCGAATGACGAGGAGTGCATCGACCGGATTCGCGAGTACGTCGCCCGACTGCCGGTGCGCCAGTCGTCGACTCGGGTAATCGATGCGGTACCGCCGTCACGAGATCCGACCGAGCTCTACGAGCTGCTTCCCGACGATCATCGCATGTCGTACGACATGCGCCAGGTGCTCGAGGCAATCCTCGATGGCGGCAGGTTCGACGAGTTCCAGCCCGACATCGCCGGCGAATTGCTGTGTGGTCACGCCAGGGTCGCCGGGCGACCAGTCGCCGTGCTTGCGAACCAGCGCGGATTGATCAGGGGTCGCAAGGACGAGCGCCCGAAGTTCGGCGGAATCCTCTATCCCGAGAGCGCCGAGAAGGCGGCCTACTTCATCGAGAATGCCGACAGGGAAGGCCTGCCGCTGCTCTTCATCCAGGATGTCTCGGGTTTCATGGTAGGGGCGGAGGCCGAGCACGCGGGGATCATCAGGGCCGGCGCGCGCTTTGTCGAGGCGATGGCTACCGCACTGGTCCCCAAGCTGGTGCTCACGGTGAACCACGCCTCCGGCGCCGGGTACTACGCGATGGCAGGTCAGGGATTCGATCCTGACTTCATCATCTCCTGGCCGACCGGCCGCATGGCGGTGATGGAGGGTGAGAGCGCGGTCGTGGCCGTCCACGGTCCTGCCATCAGCAAGGCCACCGCCAAGGGCGAGCCACTGGCTCCGGAACTGCTCGCTGCGATGGATGCGATGCGGGCCGACTACGAACACCAGTTGAGCGCCACCTACGCCGCCGCTCGCGGTTTCGTCGACGCAATCATTGCACCCGAGGAGACACGCGAGACACTGGCATTCCTGCTCGATGTCACCTCACGCAACGAGGGCCCCCATCTCGGTCCCTTCGTGCTAGACGGCATCAGATGATTCTCCGCTGGTCAGCACTTCTCCTGCTGGCGGCCTGCTCCACAACGCCACCACCGGCACGACTGCCGGCACCGCTGCCTGTCGTCACCGCCGCGCCACCTGTCGGTGATGGTGAGGCACTGCTTGCTCCTGTCCGTCCACTCGACCGACGCGATGCTGCGGTCGCTGCACACCGCGCCGGATTGATGCCTCTCGATGCGACGCGCGTGCGGGAATTCGCGCAACTGTATCCGGAGCGTGATGGACGCGGTGTCCTGATCGCGATTCTCGACAGTGGCATCGATCCCGCCGTGCCAGGGCTCTCCATCACGAGTGATCGGCGCCCCAAGCTGGTCGACCTGCGAGACTTCTCCGGGGAGGGCCGCGTCGAACTCTCGCCGGCGGTTACTGTCGGCGACCATGTCGTTCTGGGGAGTCATCGACTCGCGGGCGCTGGCGTGGTTCGAGCTCGCTCGAGCGGGACGGTATGGGCTGGGCTGGTCGCCGAGGCCAGGTTCGGCACCGAGCCAGCCGCCGACCTCAACGGCAACGGCGTTGCGACTGACACGCTGATGGTGGTCGTCGTAGAGGGCCCCAACGGCTGGGCGATGTTCGCGGATGCTCGTGGTGATGGTTCGCTCGAGGACGATCGACCGATCCACGACTTTGCCATCGCGCAGGAATGGTTCGGCTGGTCGCGCACCGAGGCACCTCCGCTCGGCGTGGCCGTCAATCTCGCAGATTCGGCTGGGGTGCCGATCCTCAGTCTGGTGTTCGACAACTCTGGACACGGCACACACGTGGCGGGCATCGCCGCCGGGCACCGGCTCTACGATGTGGATGGGTTCGACGGCGTGGCGCCCGGAGCACGGCTCCTGGGTCTCAAGATCTCCAACAATGCTCGCGGTGGCATTACCACGTCGGGCTCGATGCTCAGGGCCCTCGAGTATGCCATCGATTTCGCCCGTGATCGTCGTATGCCGCTCGTGGTCAACCTCTCCTTCGGTGTCGGCAACCAGCACGAGGGCACTGTGGACATCGACCGCCTGATCGACTCGGTCCTGGCTGATCACCCCGATGTGGTGATGAGTGTCGCAGCATCGAACGACGGTCCGGGGCTCTCCACGCTCGGGTTTCCAGCGAGCGCGCGCGAAGTGATCGCTGTCGGGGCCACGATGCCACTGGTTTTCGCGGGATTGCCCCAGTCGGATGGCCGGCCTGACCCGGTGGCGTTCTTCTCCAGCCGCGGTGGTGAACGCAGTGGCCCGCACGTTGTAACCCCCGGCTTCGCGTGGTCGTCGGTGCCGAGATTCGATGCGGGTGGGGAGGAGAAAAACGGCACCTCGATGGCGGCACCGCACCTGTCAGGGCTGGTTGCGCGTCTCCTGGGCGGACGTACCGCCGACGGTAGAATCCCGAATCGAGCGATGATCTTCCAAGCGCTCACCGCGACGGCGCGCCGCCTGCCCGATGCGGGCGTGCTCGACCAGGGAGCCGGCTTGCCCGACATCATTGCTGCCTCGCGCTGGCTCGCTGGCAACCACACCGTGGCTCGCCTGATCGCGATCGACGCCAACGATGGTCGACGCAATGCCGTATGGACCGATGATCCCGCAGCGCGGCCGCGGGTTCACATCTCCAGAGCCGACCATGGCGACTTGATGCGCATTCGACTGCGCAGCGATGCCAGCTGGCTGGGCATCGAGGGTGACCTTGTTCGGGAGCTTCCCACTGGCGGCACGATTGTCACCTTGAGGATCGATTCGGCAATGGTCCGCTCACCGGGGAACTTCGTCGCCACTGTGCTGGTCGACGATCCCGACAATGAGGGTACCGGCACTCTGCTCAGGATCCCCGTAACCTTGTCGCTGGCGCTGAGGGGTGGTGGGACGGTATCTGCATCGGTCCACGCCGGCTCGGTTCACCGGTTGAGCTTCGTTGCTGACACCGGACGAGGACACAGGATCGAGGCAGAGTCACTGACTCGCGACGGAGTCGTGTTGCTGGCTCTCCACGAACCCGGGGGACAACCCTTTCGCGACGTGCCGATCGCCCCTGCTGGTCACGGCCCGCAGCGCGGTGCCATCGAGATCGACGCGCGAGATGCCCGCAATGGCAGCTACGAGGCAGTACTGTTGGCCCCACCGACCAGCGGAGTGGCTGCACGGGCCACGATTGTGCCCTCTCCCTTTCGACTCGGCGCACGATTGCTGAAGGATTCGCTGCGAGTGCAGGCCCACAATCTCGAGCGCGACACACTGCCGTTGATCCTGCGCGCCGCATTCGGTGGCGCGGAACAGCGGATGTCCCTCGGCGACTCAACTTCGCGGGTCACGAATGCGGTCATCGCGGTGCCGGAGTGGGCAACGGAGGTGGTGGTCGATGTCAGCATGGCTGAGGCCGACTGGTCACGATTCACCGACTTTGGCGTCTCGCTGTGGCGGAGAGACGGGCGCCTGGTGGGCACCGAGCCGCTCAACTATGCCTTCGGCAGGATGAGGGTTGAGATTCCCACCGAACTGCGTGGTGACAGTCTCTGGCTGGAGCTGACTCCCGCCGACGCAGTGCCCGGTCGCGACACCCCGTGGGAAGTGGAGGTGTCGATCAGGTATCATCCTGAGTCGCCGGTGGTACTGGATGGTGGCGGATCGGGGGTGATGACCGTTGCGCCGGGACAGTCAGTCTCGGTCGGTTTCCCGATGTCGAGTTGGCCGGTGGAGATTCCAGTCGGGCTGGCACCGCTTGTCACCGTGGTCGCAATCGACGAGAAGCAGGAACCCTGGACCAGGGAAGTCCTGCTGCACCCTGGGGAAGGATCGCGGCAATGAAGAAGCGCAAGACAGTCCGAATCGCCGCAGGGCAGGGATTCTGGGGCGACTGGATCGAGGCTCCGGTCCGTCAGGTCGAGGGTGGCGAGATCGACTACCTGGTGCTCGACTACCTGGCAGAAGTGACGATGTCGATCCTGCAGAAGCAGCACTCGCGCAATCCCGAAATGGGGTATGCGCGCGACTTCGTTACCCAGGTGGAGCGCATCCTGCCCGCGATCGCCAACCGCGGGGTGCGGGTGGTGTCCAATGCCGGCGGCGTCAATCCGCGCGCCTGCGCAGCAGCGATTCGGCAGGTAGCCGACAAGGCCGGGCTCGGCAAGAAGATCCGGATCGCGCTGGTCACCGGCGACGATCTGCTGCCACGGCTCGATTCGCTGGTGGCCAGTGGCGAGCCACTCGCGAACATGGACACTGGCCGGCCGCTGAGCGACGTGCGCGACTCGGTGCAGTCCGCCAACGCCTACCTCGGGATGCAACCCGTGGTCGAGGCGCTCGACCAAGGCGCCAACATCGTGATCACCGGCCGGGTCACCGACACCGGGCTGACCCTCGGTCCACTCGTTCACGAATTCGGGTGGAGCACGGAGGACTGGGACCTGATCGCTGCTGGCACTGTCGCCGGACACATCCTGGAGTGCGGCGCCCAGAGCTCAGGCGGCAACCTGATGCGTGACTGGCGCAAGGTGAAGCGGTTGGAGGATGTCGGCTTCCCGATCGTGGAGGCCAGTGCCGACGGCAGCTTCGTGGTCACCAAGCATCCAGGCACCGGTGGCGTGGTCAACATCGCCTCGGTGACCGAGCAACTGGTGTACGAGATGGGCGATCCACACGAGTACATCACTCCCGATGGCATCGCCGATTTCACCACCATCCAGCTCAAGCGGGCCGGCAAGGACAGGGTGGCGGTCTCCGGGATTCGTGGTGCTCCCAGGACCGACAAGCTCAAGGTGTCGATCGCGTATGCCTGGGGTTGGAAGGCAGTGGGCACCCTGGTCTACTCGTGGCCTGACGCTTACGACAAGGCCAGGGCAGCCGACAGGGTGCTGCGCAGGCGACTCGCCGCACTGGGCCTCGAGTTCGACCAGGTTCTCACCGAGTATGTCGGCGTTGATGCCACGCACGGCAGGCTCGCCGGACCTCCGAGTCCCGACATCGCCGAGGTGATGTTGCGAGTGGGCGTGCGGGGCAGGGAGCGCGCGCCGGTGGAGCGGTTCACTCGAGAGATCGCACCGCTGGTGCTCACGGGCCCGCCGAGTGTGACCGGATTCGCTGGCGGTCGTCCGCAGGTGGAGGAGATCATTGCCTACTGGCCGGCCCTGGTGTCGCGCGAGCTGGTCGAGTCGAACGTCAAGGTGGAGCTGCTCTGATGGCGACGATGCTTCAGCTGCGCTGGTTGGCTCACGCCAGGTCCGGCGACAAGGGCGATGCTGCCAACGTGGGCCTGATCGCGCTCGAGCCCGAGTGGTATGAGCTGTTGGAGCGGGAGGTCACCGCCCGGCGAGTGGCGCAGCACTTCAGGGGGATGGTGAGCAAGGTGGTTCGCTACGAGCTTCCGAACCTCAATGCGCTCAACTTCATCCTGCACGGTGCGCTTGACGGCGGAGGCACGCTGTCATTGAAGACCGACGCGCAGGGCAAGGTCTACTCAACCGCACTGCTCCGGATGGAGATTCCGGTCAGTCGTGCGGTCGCACTCAAGGCGAGGAAGCTGGCCCAATGAGCGATCACCTCCTGAGCAGCATCGCTGACGGAGTCCTGACCATCACGCTCAACCGTCCCGAGAAGCGCAACGCGCTCACGTCGGAGATGATCGGCGGGATCGCGACCGAGCTTGCCCGCGCCGAGCTGGAGTCGGAGGTCCGGGTGGTGGTGATTCGCGGTGCGGGGCAGGACTTCTGCGCCGGTGCCGACCTGGCTGAGCTGCTGGCGTCGGTCGATCGCAGCGTCGACGAGAACGAGCGCGAAGCGCTGCAGCTGGGCGAGGTCCTGATCGCGATGCGCCAGCTCCCCAAGCCGGTCGTCGCGGTGGTGCATGGACGCGCACTCGCCGGCGGGGCCGGCATTGCGAGTGGCTGCGACATCGTCATTGCGGGAGAGGGTGCCAGGTTCGGTTATCCGGAGATCGAGCGCGGCTTTGTTCCGGCCATGGTGATGACCATGCTCCGCCGCAGCGTTGGTGAGAAGCGCGCCTTCGACCTGGTCGCGACCGGCAGGATCGTCGCGGCCAGTGAGGCGCTGTCGATCGGGCTCGTGAGCAGGGTGTTCGCCGACGACAAGCTCGAAAGCGAGGCGGCCACGCTGGTCAGGGGGCTTGCGTCGCGGTCGACCACTGCGCTGGCACTCACCAAGCAGCTGTTCACGGATCTCGACCAGCGCAACTTCGACCAGGGCATCCTGCTCGGCGCGCGCGTCAACGCGCTCTCACGCACCACCGCCGACTTCAAGGCGGGTGTCAGCGAGTTCCTGTCCAGGTGAGCCGGTTGCGTCGCCTCAAGCTGGTCTTCGTCGCGATCGGGATGATCGGGGCGGGTGTGGCGGTGGTCACCGACAACCGCCAGGTCACCTGGGCCGCGATCGCGTTCCTGGCGGCTGCGCTGGCGATCAGGCTGATCGACAAGGACCGGCCGACGGGAGCCTGACCCCCGCGCAACTCCGCCCAGGGGCGCAGTTCCTCGCACCACGCAGTCCGCTGGCTCCGCGCTTGATTGGCGACATGCTCACCGCCGCCACCGCGCTTCTCAAGCGCACCTTCGGTCACGACGAGTTTCGTCCCCTGCAACAGCGGGTACTGGTGCCCGTCCTCCAAGGACGCGACGTGCTCGCCGTGCTGCCCACCGGGGGAGGGAAGTCGCTCTGCTTCCAGGTGCCCGCCATCAGCGACGGCGGACTCACTGTCGTGGTGTCACCACTGATCGCCCTGATGCAGGATCAGGTTGGACGCCTGAAGTCGCGCGGCGTTGCGGCCGCCACGCTCTCCGGCGATGTCGACCGCGCGATCGAGGCCGCGACGCTCGCACAGGCGGCGCGAGGCGAGCTTCGCCTGCTCTACATCTCACCCGAGCGCTTGCCGCGAATAGCCGACGCCCTGGCGCTCCGCTCCGCGAGGGTGTCGCGTCTCGCCGTCGACGAGGCACATTGCATCGTCGAATGGGGCCACGACTTCCGTCCGGCATACCGACGACTCCGCGCCGTGCGTCTAGCCCTCGGCCGGCCCCCGTGTATCGCGCTGACCGCCTCGGCGACTCCCGCCGTCAGGACCGCGATCCGTGAGGCGCTAGGCTTCGCGCCCGACGCCGCCGAGATCGTTGGATCGTTCGATCGACGAAACCTGCGGTTCGAGGTGGTGCCGGTGCGCAGCACCGAGGATCGCCTGGCCCGGATCGTTGTGCTGGTGCGCACGACGCG
>Ga0079224_100006964_pt1 | contig 15076 bp, 14 predicted proteins | sample Stecom2015_FD_80414 | JGI IMG/M metagenome (GOLD analysis project Ga0079224, IMG submission 80414) | Agricultural soil microbial communities from Utah to study Nitrogen management - Steer compost 2015 | ecosystem: Environmental > Terrestrial > Soil > Agricultural land | place: USA: Utah...
GCAGATGCTCGACGTGCTGTCGCAGGAGCCGCTGCTCGAGAACACCGTGGCCGGATTCGCCCCGCGGCCGGCCTATCGGCCGCCGACGCGCTTCGAGAACCGCGGCGCCCGCCTCGGGCACGAGATCCGCGACCTGGTCTTCCGCCGGCGCGAACGCTAGCCGGGGCGCCTCACAGGTTCCACTGCACGAGCCCGCTCCACGCCGTCACCAGCACGACGATCCCGAACGCGATCCGGTACCAGGCGAAGGGAACGAAATCGTTGCGGGCGACGTAGCGGATCAGCCAGCGCACGCAGGCGAGCGCCGCGAAGAACGAGAACAGCAGGCCGACCGCGAACATCGGGGCATCGCCCGGACCGAGCAGCGCGCGGTATTTCCAGGCGTCGTAGACGCCGGCGCCGATCAGCGTCGGAATCGCGAGGAAGAACGAGAACTCGGTGGCGGCGGCCCGCGACAGGCCGAACAGCATGCCGCCGACGATCGTGGCACCCGAGCGGCTCGTTCCCGGGATCAGCGCGAAGGCCTGCGCGATGCCCACCTTGACCGCGTCGCGCAGCGTCATCGCGTCGACGTCGTCGATGAGGGCGGGCCGGTGACGGCCGCGCTCGACCCACAGGATCAGCAGGCCCCCGACGACGAACGCGATCGCGACCGGCACCGGGTGGAACAGACGCTCCTTGATCGACTCGGCGAACAGCAGGCCGAGCGCGGCCGCCGGCACGAACGCGACGACCACGTTCAGCGCGAAGCGGCGGGCGCGCGCGTCGAAGAGCATTCCGCCGAAGGTGTCGGTGATGCGCGCCCGGTAATACCAGATCACCGCGAGCATCGCGCCGGTCTGGATCGACACCGTGAACATCTTCGCCTTCTCGCCCTCGAAGCCGAGCACGCTCGACGCGAGGATCAGGTGTCCGGTGCTGGAGATCGGCAGGAACTCGGTGAGGCCTTCGATGATCCCGAGCAGTGCCGCCTTGACCAGGATGGGTAGCGCAACGAGCAGCTCGAGCATCACTTCCACCAGCGGTGGAAGTGATGCACGGGTCCGTGGCCGGCGCCGACGTCGAGGCGCCCCGCCTGCCGCAGCGCCTCGGTCAGGTATCGCTTCGCTTCGCGAACCGCGTCGACCGGATCGAGGCCGCGAGCGAGCAGCGCGGTGATCGCGGCCGACAGCGTGCAGCCGGTGCCGTGCGTGTTGCGCGTCTCGATGCGCGTCTCGGGCAACTCGATCATGCGGTCGCCGTCGTGCAGCAGGTCGATCGGATCGCCGCTCGCGTGCCCGCCCTTCAGCAGGACGAAGCGCAGCCCGTCGTCGGCGAGCAGCCGGCGCAGTCGTTCGGTCGCCCGTCGCATCTCGTGCGGCGTCTCCGGCGCGCGCTCGCCGAGCAGCACGCCCGCCTCGGGCAGGTTGGGCGTGATCATCGTGGCGAGCGGCAGGATCGCTTCGACCAGCGTTCCGATCGCCTCGCGGTCGAGCAGCACGTCGCCGCTCTTGGCGACCATCACGGGATCGACGACGCGGTGCGCGAGCCGGCCTTCGGCGATCGGCCCGGCGAGCCCTTCGGCCACCGCGGTCGCGATCGCCGCGGTGCCGAGCATGCCGAGCTTGGCGGCGTCGATGCGGACGTCGGCGAACAGCGTATCGAGCTGCAGGCGCACGAACGACGGCGGTACCGGATGCACGCCGGTCACCGCGCACGTGTTCTGCGCGGTGAGCGCCGCGACGACGCCGGTGCCGTAGGCGCCGAGCGCCGAGAAGGCCTTCAGGTCCGCGTAGATCCCCGCCCCGCCGCTGGGGTCGATGCCGGCGACCGACAGTGCGTTCGGAATGGCGGGCGCTGGCGACCCGGCAGCGGCGCCGGCGTCGTCCGCACCCGGACCGAGGGAAGAGATTCGATGACTCACGGGCTTCGTACTGCGCTCTGGCGCAGCCTGGAAAACCGGCGCGACGTTACGCCGGACGCGATGGTAACCGCGTGACCGCGTCCTCGGCTCCCGGCAGCGGCCGTCCGCGCCACGCCGCCAGCAGCGGCACCCGCATCTCGTCCTCGCTCGGCCCGCCGTGCATGCCGATGAACCGCATCGGCGTCTCGCCTTCCAGCGTGTCGACGAGCGTCACCCGGCGCCGGGGCACGAGCACGTGCGTGCCGAGCCGGCCGGCGAGCGCCTCGCCCACGCCGAACCAGCCGGCGGCGAGCAGCTCCGACGAGCGATGCACGTCGAAGACGTCGCCGAGCGCCGACCGCACCGTCGCCGCGAAGCCTTCGCGCGCCTCGGGGCGCACCGTGCAGAACGGAACGCGCGGCTCGCCGGTGAGCGGCCGCTCGAGACAGGCGGCGATCTCCGGAAAGTCCTCGAGTTGCAGCTGGTCTTCGTCGGCGACGTCGACGAAGCCGTGGTCCGCCGTGGCGAGCACGAGCGCGTCGCGCCCGCGCAGGCGCTCGACGAGCCGGGCGAACCAGGCGTCGAGCCGGCGTACCACGGCGGCGGCCTTCTCACTCTGCCACCCGGCTTCGTGGCTCACCGTGTCGAAGTGCGGCAGGTAGACGAAGACGCTCGCCGGCGTGGCGACCGCGTCGAGCACCGCGTCGAGACGATCGCAGATCTCGTCCAGGCTCCGGTACGCGACGATCGTCGAACCCGTGTACGCATGACGGGAGAACTCCGAATCGCCGATGTGCTTCGGCAGCAGCGAGAAGGCCGGCGAACGGCTGCGCGCCATCCACGGCGTCCAGCGCCAGGTCTCGCTCGCCCGCACCTTCGCTTCGTGGTCGGCGCGCAGGTCCATCGGCAGCGTCCGGATGATCGCGGCGGCCGAGTCCGACCACATCAGCCAGCCGGGGTTGCCGTGCGCCGCGGGCGGCGCCGCCGACGACAGCGCCGACAGGGCCGGCGCCGTGCTCGACGGAAACACCGAGTCGAGCGAGCGGAAGCGGAAATGCGCGAGCGCACCGTCGCGCGCATGGACCTGCAGCTGGCGCTCGCCGAGTCCGTCCATCAGCACGAAGACGACGAAGCGGCTCGCCGCGAGCGCTTGCACGATCGGCTCGTCCGGCAGCGCGGGAACCGCGGCCGGCGCGCCGAAGCGTTCCGCCAGCGAGGCGGCCACCGAAACGATGCTGGAGGCGGCGCGGAAATCGGTGGGTCGGCGAAACGGCACGGACGGCAACGGGGAACCTCCGCTCGGAAGGGCTGCTTCGCGGCGGACCCCGGAAAAGACAGCTGCAGGCTAGCTGCGCCCGCCCGACGCCACAGGCGCCGCGCGGGCCGGCCCGAAAGCCCTGCTAGCGACGATGACCCCGGCCGTGGCCGCCGCGATGCCCATGATGGTGGTGATGGCGGTCGCCCGACCAGCCATGCGAGGAACGATACACGACGCGCGGCGGCTTCGCGTGCACGACCCTGGGCGCCTTGTACACGACGACCGGCGGCCGATAGACCACCGCCGGGGGCACGTGATACACCGGGGCCGGCGCGTAGACGACCGGAGGCGCCGGCACGTAGACCGGCGGCGGATAGCCGATGTTCACGCCGACGTGGGCGCCGTAGCCGCCGTGGCGCGTGTGCTGCGCGGCGGCGGCACCGGCGGCCGCGCCGATCGCGCCGCCGATCACCGCACCGTCGCGCCCGCCGAACGACTGGCCGATCATCGCGCCGGCTCCGCCGCCGACGATCGCACCGAGCACCGTCTGCGAAGCCTGCGCGGGCGGCGCCACCAGGGCCGCTGCGCCGACCATCAGCGCCGAGGCCGCGAGCCGCCGCAGGATCGTCTGCGGCGCCTGCCGCGGGCGTAGGGTTCGGGTCCCGTTCATCGATCGACTCCTCGAAATGCTGCCGACGTGCTTCCGGCCTCCGATCCAAGCGTAGGCCGCTCCCGGCGCACGGGCCAGCGGGGATCGTGCAAAAGACGTAACAGTCTGTAAGCCGCTGGCGGCCGCCCAGCGAGCAGGACGCGACCTTTGCCGGCATTTGCTCGTAGCATCCTCTACGGACCCCGAAAGCGCGAACCACGGAACAAGAAGCACATGCGCCTGCGCACAATAGGGATCGGGCTGGCGATCCTCGTCGCCCTGGTCGCGATCGCACTCGCGGTCTTCGTCGCGACCTTCGACGCGAACCGCTACAAGCCGACGATCGTCGATCTCGTCGAGCGGAACACGGGCCGTACGCTCGTTATCGACGGCGACCTGTCGCTGTCGGTCTGGCCCGCGCTCGCACTATCGATGGGCGAAGCGACGCTGTCGGGACCGAACGGCCAGGGGCAGTTCGCCCGCATCGATTCCGCGAAGATCGGCGTGGCGCTCGGCCCGCTGCTGTCGCGCCGCGTGCAGGTCGACCGGGTCGCGTTGCACGGGCTGCGCGTCGACGCGGTCCGGCACGCGAACGGCAGCACCAATTTCGACGACCTGCTCGCGCGCCTGAAGACGCAGGGCGAGACGCCCGGCACCGGGCCGGACGCGGGCGCATCGGCCGGCGATGCCGCTTCCGCCGCGGCGACCAGCGTCACCATCGCCGACATCGAACTGCGCGACGCATCGCTCGGCTGGCTCGACGAAGGCAGCGGCGAGGAGTGGCGGCTGCAGTCGCTCGATCTCGATGCGGATCGCATCGGAAGCGGCGAACCCGGCACGGTCGAGGCGAGCGGACGGCTCACCGCGAAGAAAGCCGGCATCGACGCGCAGCTGAACGCGTCGAGCCGCTATCGGGCCGACTTCGCCACCGGCCGCATCGAGCTCTCGGAGGCGAAGCTCGACGCCGCGACGCAGGACGGCATCAGCGCGCACCTGGCCGTGCCGGCGATGACGATCGCCGACGGCTCGATCGAAGGCAAGTCGGTCGCGCTGCAGGTGCAGACGCAGCACGACGCGACGAAATTCGATGCTTCGCTGTCGACGCAGGTCTCGGCGCCGGCCGGCCGGCCGATCGCGCTGCGCGACATCCGTGCGAATCTCGTCGCATCGGGCGGCGGGCTGCCCGCCGACGGCGTCAAGGCTTCGCTCGGCGGCGACGGAACGATCGACCTGCAGCGCAATACGGCGGCGCTGCAGCTGCACGGACGCTTCGACGACGCGCCGTTGCAGGCGCGGCTGACCGTCCCCAGCCTCTCCCCGCTCGCGCTGCAGTTCGACGTGCAGGCCGACAAGCTCGACCTCGACCGCTTCGGCGGCGCGTCGGCCTCGGCGCGCCCGGCGAGTCCGCCCGTCGCGGAACGCGCGAAGGGACCGCAGTCGCCGGCGGGCGCGCCGGCGCCGATTCCCGTGCCGCCGATCGCCGACGTCGATTCGAGCGGCTCGCTGCGCGTCGGCCTGCTGCGCGCCGCGGGCGTCGAGATGCGCGATCTCGTCCTGACGCTGCGCTCGGGCGGCGGGCGCATCGAGCTCACGCGCCTGGCCGCGGGCCTGTACGGTGGGACGCTACTGGGCAACGCATCCGTCGCGAAGAGCGGGCGCGCCGCGCTGAAGATGCAGCTGAACGACGCCGACGTCGGCCGCGCGCTGCGCGAGCTCGCGCAGCGCGAGATCCTCGATGGACGCGGCAGCGTCTCGGTCGACGTGACCGGCCAGGGAACGACGATGCCGGCGCTCGAGCGCTCGCTGTCGGGCAGCGCGAAAGTCGCGCTGCGCGACGGCGCCATCCTCGGCATCGACCTGAACAAGGTGCTGCAGAAGGTCGAGACGACGATCGCCGCGGTGCGCGGCGGCCAGGCGGCGCAATCGGTCGAGAGCCGCGCGGGCGGCGGCGAGAGAACCGCCTTCTCGTCGCTGGACGCGAGCTTCGCGATCCGCGACGGGGTGGCGCACAACAAGGATCTCGACGTGCGCTCGCCGCTGCTGCGCGTCGGCGGCAACGGCACGATCGACATTCCCGCGCAGAGCGTCGACTACCTGCTGCGCGTCTCGCTCGTCGGCACGCTCGCCGGCCAGGGCGGCGCCGAGCGCTCGGCGCTGCGCGGCGTCACGCTGCCGGTGCGCGTGACGGGCCCCTTCGCCTCGCTGTCGTATAGCGTCGAGGTCGAGCGGCTCGCGCGCGACGCGCTGAAGCAGGAGCTCACGAAGCAGCTCGAGGAGCGCCTGCTCGGCAAGGGCGGCAGCGACAAGCCCGCGGCGGAGCCGTCGAAGCCCAGCCCGCGCGACCTGCTGCGCGGGCTGATCGGACGCTGACGCTTCCGGCGACGTCGCCGGGCCTCCGCACATACCCCACGCCGAGGCCGCCTCGAATTTCCGTATCATTGGGCACGGGGCGCGCGCGCTCCCTGGCCGTCCCATCACCCTTCGACCCGCCGATGAATTCCCTGCTGGCCGTCGAGCCGAGCCGTTTTACCCCGAAATCGAGCTACGCCTACGAAGAGCTGATCGAGTGCGCGCACGGCCGCCTGTTCGGCCCGGGCAACGCACGCCTGCCGCTGCCGCCGATGCTGATGTTCGACCGCATCACCGAGATCTCGGCGAGCGGCGGCGCCTTCGGCAAGGGCTACCTGACGGCCGAGCTCGACATCCGTCCCGACCTCTGGTTCTTCGCCTGCCACTTCGAAGGCGACCCGGTGATGCCGGGCTGCTTGGGCCTCGACTCGTTGTGGCAGATGCTGGGCTTCTTCCTCGGCTGGACCGGTGCGCCCGGGTCGGGCCGCGCGCTCGGGCTCGCGCAGCTGAAATTCACCGGGCAGATCCTGCCCGAGACGAAGCGGGTCGACTACCGCATCGACGTCAAGCGCATCATCAACCGCCGGCTCGTGCTCGGCGTGGCCGACGGCGAGGTGCGTGCCGACGGCGAGCTCATCTACCAGGCGACCGACCTGCAGGTCGGTCTGTTCGAAAACCCGAGGTCGCTGCGGGAATGAAGGCTTTGCGACGCGTCGTCGTCACGGGAATGGGCATCGTGTCGTGCATCGGCACGAACGCTTCACAGGTGCTCGCATCGCTGCGCGAGGGCCGCTCGGGGATCTCGTTCGTGCCCGAATACGCGGAGCTCGGCTTTCGCAGCCAGGTCGCCGGCCGGCCCGACGTCGACCTCGACGCCGCGATCGACCGCAAGCTGCGCCGCTTCATGGGCGACGGCGCCGCATACCTGCACCTGTCGATGGAGCAGGCGATCGCCGACGCCGGCCTCGACGCCGACGAGGTCTCGAACGAGCGCACCGGCATCATCGTCGGCTCCGGAGGCCCTTCCACGCGCAACCAGGTCGAGGCTGCGGCGATCTGCAAGGAGCGCGGCCCGAAACGCGTCGGCCCGTACATGGTCCCGCGCTGCATGTCGTCGACCACGTCCGCCACCGCCGCGACGAACTTTCGCATCCGCGGCGTGAACTACACGATCTCCTCGGCGTGCTCGACCTCCGCGCACTGCATCGGCAACGCCGCCGAGCTGATCCAGTGGGGCAAGCAGGACGTGATGTTCGCCGGCGGCGGCGAGGAGCTCGACTGGACGCTGTCGGTGCTGTTCGACGCGATGGGGGCGATGTCCTCGAAGTACAACGATCGTCCGCAGCAGGCCTCGCGGTCGTACGACGTGGACCGCGACGGCTTCGTCATCGCCGGCGGCGGCGGCGTCGTCGTGCTCGAGGCGCTCGAGCACGCGCTGGCGCGCGGCGCGCGCATCTACGGCGAGATCACCGGCTACGGCGCCACCTCCGACGGCCACGACATGGTCGCGCCCAGCGGCGAAGGCGCGGTGCGCTGCATGCGCCTGGCGCTGGCCACCGTCGAGGGCCCGGTCAGCTACGTCAACACCCACGGCACGAGCACGCCGGTGGGCGACATCACCGAGCTGGACGCGATCCGCACCGTGTTCGCCGAGCGCGAACAGGCGCTGCCGCGGCTGTCGTCGACGAAATCGATGACCGGCCATTCGCTCGGCGCCACCGGCGTGCAGGAAGTGATCTACAGCCTGCTGATGCTGCAGAACGATTTCATCGCGCCGAGCATCAACATCGAGAACCTCGATCCGGGCGCCGAAGGCATGCCGATCGTCCGCGAACGCCTCGACGGCGTCGCCCACACGACGATCCTGTCGAACAGCTTCGGCTTCGGCGGCACCAACTGCACGCTCGCCCTGTCGCGCTACTCGGGTTGAACGCGCCGCCGCGGCGGAGTAGACTTAATGACTCAAGAGTCATTAGTCGCATGCCCTCTCCCGCCTCCGCCGCATCGACCGCTGCCGATCGCCCGCAGGCGCGCCACCCGCGGCGCTGGTCGCGTCGCAAGGACGCACGCCCCGGCGAGCTGCTCGACGCCGCGCTCGATCTCTTCGTCGACAAGGGCTTCGCGGGCACCCGGCTGGACGACGTCGCCGCGCGCGCCGGCGTCAGCAAGGGCACGCTGTACCTGTACTACGCGAACAAGGAAGAGCTGCTCAAGGCGGTCGTCCGCGCCAACCTGGTGCCGCTGATCGACGCATTCGCCGGCGAGATCCGCGGCTCGGACGCGCCCTGCGCCGAACAGCTGCGGCGCTTCTTCCGCCGCTGGTGGGAGGTGGTCGGCGCCACCCGCTACGCGGGCATCGCCAAGCTCGTCGTCGCCGAGTCGGGCAATTTCCCCGAGCTCGCGCGCTTCTTCCAGGAGGAGGTGATCCTCCCGGTGATGGGCGTGCTCGGCTCGATCGTCGCGCGCGGCATCGAGCGCGGCGAATTCCGCACGGTCGACGTCGAGGCTTCGGTGCCGCTGTGGATGTCGCCACTGGTGCTGCGCGCGATCTGGGAGCACTCGATCACGCCGTGCTGTCCGCCGGGCTTCGACGTGCCGATCGATCGCTTCCTCGACACCCACCTGCGCTACGTGCTGCGCTCGCTGAGCGACGAAAACTGATTGCTAGAATGCCGCCACTTCCGATCTCTCCCCAGCCTCTCATGGACTTCGAACGCGCGCGCTACAACATGGTCGAGCAGCAGATCCGGACCTGGGAGGTGCTCGACCCCGACGTGCTCGAAACCCTGTTCGCCGTGCGCCGCGAAGACTTCGTCCCTCCGGCCTATCGCGCGCTCGCGTTCAGCGACCTCGAGATTCCGCTGACGCTCGACGGCGTCGCCACCGGCGAGAACATGCTCGCGCCGAAGGTCGAGGCGCGCATGCTGCAGTCGGTGCTGCCCGAGCGCGGGCACGCGGTGCTCGAGATCGGCGCGGGATCGGGACACATGGCCGCCCTGCTCGCGCAGTTCGCGCGCAGCGTCGTCACCTGCGACTTGCGCGAAGACCTGTGCGAATTCGCCCGGGCGAACCTGAAGTCCGCCGGCATCGGCAACGTCCACGTCGAACGCGGCCATGGGCTCGCCGTCGCCGAGAAGGGCAGCTTCGACGTGATCGTGCTGTCGGGTTCGGTGCAGTTCGTCCCCGAGTCGCTGCTGCAGCGATTGAACCCGGGCGGACGGCTGATCGGGATCGTCGGCGAGCTTCCGGTGATGAGCGCGCAGCGCATCACGCGAACCGGCGAGCGCGAGTTCTTCAGCGAGAATCTGTTCGAGACGGTCGCCGCGCCGCTGCGCGAATTCCCGCAGCGCGAGCGCTTCCGGTTCTGATGGTGCGCGCCGCGTCCGACGTCGGCCTTCGAGCGGGTCCACGACCCCGAGGGCGGCATCGATGCGCGGGCGCGCAGGTTCGACCCCAAGGGGGTCCGTCATGGACGCCCGGAACGCACGGCCCGAGCGCCGGCGCAGGGAGATCCCGATGAATGCGAGGACGGCCGCCAGGGCCCTCGTCGGCGCGCTCGCGTGCGCGCTGCTCGCCGCCGCGGCGGCACCGGCCCTCGCGCTCGACCTGATGCAGGCGTGGCGCGAGGCGCTCGCCAACGACGCCCAGGTCGCGTCGGCGCGCGCGCAGCTCGACGCGACCCGCGAGCGCGTCCCGCAGGCGCGATCGCTGCTGCTGCCGGCCGTCGGCGCCAGCGCCGCCGTGAACCGCGTGCACTCGGACCCGAACCGCGCATCGACGCGGCGCTTCACGTCCGAGGCCTACGCGATCCAGCTGTCGGTGCCACTGCTCAGCCTGCCCGAGCACGAGGCCTGGGAGCAGAGCCGGCTCGCCGTCGGCATCGCCGAGGCGCAATACGTGCAGGCCCGACAGGACCTGATCCTGCGCGTCTCGCGCGCGTATTTCGACGTGCTCGCCGCGCAGGACAACCTCGAGACGATCCGCGCGCAGAAGCGCGCGATCACCGAGCAGCTGGAAGCGGCCAAGCGCAACTTCGAGGTCGGCACCGCGACGATCACCGATCAGCAGGAAGCGCAGGCGCGCTTCGACCTGACGGTCGCGCAGGAGATCGCCGCACTGAACGCGCTCGAGGTGCAGCGCGCGCTGCTCGCGCAGCTGATCGGCCGCCCGGTGGGCGAGCTCGAGGTGCTGCGCCCCGGGGTGACCCTGCAGCCGCCGCAGCCGGCCAGCGAAGCCGACTGGGTGCAGCAGGCGATCGACAGCAGCCTCGCGGTGCAGCAGCAGCGCGTGAACGTGGAGATCGCGCGCCGCGAGATCGAGCGGCGCCGTTACGCGAAATATCCGACGGTCGACCTGGTCGGCTCGCTGGCTCGCAACGAGAACGCGGCGCTGAACGCCATCGGGCTGCGCACGAACACGGCCACCGTCGGCGTGCAGCTGTCGATGCCGCTATACACCGGCGGCGGCATCGAGGCCGGCATGCGCGAGGCCGCCGCGCTGCTCGATCGATCGCGCTTCGATCTGGAGACGACGCGGCGCCAGGTCGAGCAGGCGACGCGCCAGGCGTACCTCGGCGTGAACAGCAGCCTCGCGCAGGTGAGCGCGCTGGAGGCGGCCGAGCGCTCCAGCCAGCTCGCGCTCGAGTCCAACCTGCTCGGCTACCAGGTCGGCGTTCGCATCAACATCGACGTGCTCAATGCGCAGCAGCAGCTGTTCAGCACGCGGCGCGACCTGGCCCGCGCACGCTACGACGTGATCGTCAACGGCCTGCTGCTGAAATCCACCGCGGGCGTGCTCGACGAGGACGACGTCGCGGCGGTCGACGCGCTGCTCGCACCGCGGCCGCCATCGTCGCCGTCGAGCTCGTCGTCGCCGACTCCGCGGCCCCCAAGCTCGCCACCGTCGAGCTCCGCGCCTGCCGCGGCACCGCCGACGCGGCGCTGACGCTCAGCGCTCGCTGCGCAGCAGCGCGTCGAGCGCGTCCACCGTGCGATCGGTCGCGCCGCGATGACGCGCCGCGAAGGCCAGGGCACGGTCGCTCATCGACTGCCGCCGCTCCGGGTCGAGCACGATGTCGAGCGCCTCCTTCACCGCCCGCGCCGCGTCCGACACGCGGATCGCGGCATCCGCCTCGATCGCGCGCTCGGCGGCCTCCGCGAAGTTGAAGGTGTGCGGGCCCACGATGACCGGCACGCCGGCCGCACAGGCCTCGATCAGGTTCTGTCCGCCGTAGGGCAACAGCGATCCGCCGATGATCGCGACGTCGGCCAGCGCGTACCAGGCCTGCATCTCGCCCATCGAATCGCCGAGGATCACCTGCGCGTCGCAGCGCTGTCCCTCCGGGATGCGGCTGCGTCGTGCGAAACGCCAGCCGCGCGCGTCGATGAGCGCCGCGACCTCGTCGAAGCGCTGCGGGTGCCGCGGAACGATCACCAGCAGCGGAGGGAAACGGCTCGCCAGCGACGGCGGTTGCAGCGCCGCTTCCCAGGCGTCGAGCAGCAGCGCTTCCTCGCCGTCGCGCGTGCTCGCGGCGACCACGCAGAAGCGCGGCAGTCCGTCCGCGCGCTGCCGTGCCAGCCATTCGATGCGCCACTGATGGCCGAGCGCCTCGAGCTTCGGTGCCGCGCCGACGTCGAACTTCAGATTGCCGAGCACGCGCGCGTCGTCGCGGCCCAGTTGCGCGAGACGGCTCGCGTCGTCGGCCGACTGCGCGAGCACCAGGTCGAGCGTCGCGAGCGCCGGCTCGATCAACCGCGCCCAGCGCTGGCCCTTGCGCAGCGACCGCTCCGACAGCCGCGCGTTGACCAGCGCGAGCCGCACGCCTTCCTCGTGCGCGATCGCGACGAGGTTCGGCCACAGCTCGGTCTCCATCAGCAGTCCGACCGAAGGACGCCACGCGCGCAGGAACCGGCGAACGGCGAACGGGTAGTCGTAGGGCAGGTACGCGCGATGGATGCGCGGATGCGAGAACAGTGCCGCGCCCGCCTCGCGGCCGGTCGGCGTCATGTGCGTGATCAGCAGTTCGTGCTGCGGATAGCGCTCCAGCAGCGCGTCGACCAGCGGCTGCGCCGCACGCGTCTCGCCGACCGATACCGCATGCAGCCAGATGAGCGGCTGCAGGTCGCCGCGCGGCGTGTGCGCGCCGAAGCGCTCGCCCAGATGCTGCCGATAGCCGGGCTGGCGGCGCGACTTCCACAGCAGATGCACGAACAGCCACGGCATCGCCAGGTACCAGGCGATCGTGTAAAGCCATCGTGCCATGTCGCGCGAAAGCACCCGTCTCGTGAGGATCCGCGGCTATTCTAGTGTCCCGTTGCCGTCCCGTTGCCGGGTCATCCGCACGGGGCGACGCAGACGGGCCCGAAGCGACGCCCGGTTTTCGGTATCCTCGACCGATGATCCTCGTCACCGGCGGCTGCGGATTCATCGGCGCGCGATTCGTCGCCGACTGGCTCGAGCGCAGCGACGAGGGGCTCGTCAACCTCGACGCGCTCACCTACGCGGCACGGCCCGAGGCGCTCGCGGCTTTCGAGTCCCACCCGCGCTACCGCTTCGTACGCGGCGACGTCTGCGACCGCGCACTCGTCGACGCGCTGCTCGCCGAGCACCGCCCGCGCGCGATCGTGCACCTGGCGGCCGAGACGCACGTCGACCGCTCGATCGCCGACGCGACGGCCTTCGCCCGCACGAACGCGCTGGGCACGCTGGTGCTGCTGCAGGCGGCGCAGGCGTATCGCGCGCAGGCGGACCCCGAAGAGGCGCGCGACTTCCGGTTCCTGCATTGCTCGACCGACGAAGTGTTCGGTTCGCTCGGAGCCGACGACCCGCCGTGCGACGAGCATGCGCCGTACCGGCCGCGCAACCCGTACGCGGCGTCGAAAGCGGCGGCGGATCACTTCGTCGCCGCGTTTCACGCGACGCACGGCATGCCCACGCTGATCACGCGCGGCTCGAACACCTATGGCCCGGGGCAGCATCCGGAGAAGCTCGTCGCCCTGGCGATCGAACGGCTGCTGGCCGGCGATCCGGTACCGCTGTACGGCGACGGTCTCGCCGTACGCGACTGGCTGTACGTCGACGACCACGTCTCGGCCCTGCGCGCCGCGCTCGAGCACGGGCGCCCCGGCGAGTCGTACAACGTCGCGGGGCACCAGAGCGTGACGAATCTCGAGCTGATCGAACGACTGATCGACGCGGTCGACGCGGAACGGGCGGCGCAGACGGACGCCGATGCCCGCGCCCGCATCCGCTTCGTCGCCGACCGGCCCGGACACGACCGCCGCTACGCGATGAACGACGACAAGATGCGCGCCGAGACGGGCTGGGCTCCTCGAGTCGCCCTCGACGAAGGACTCCGTGCGACGGTGCGTGCGCGACTGGCGGCCGACGCCGGCCTCGCGCGAACCGGCGACGAAGGCAGGCGCGCACGCACGCATCTCGGCGGCGAATGAACCGGGACTCGGCCGCGCCCGACGACGCCGCCGCACCGCGCGTCCTGCTGCTCGGCGCCAGCGGACGCCTGGGCACCGCACTGACGGACGAATTCACCCGACGCGGGCGAGCGCCGGGCACGACTTCGGACGTGCGACTCGTCGCGCCCGCGCGCGCCGAGCTCGCGCTCGATCCGTCCCGACCCCTCGCGGCGACTCGTGGCTGGTTCGAGCGATGGCAACCGCGGATCGTCGTCAACTGCATCGCGATGAGCGACGTCGACCGCTGCGAGCGCGAGACGCGGGCGGCGCGCGAACTGAACGCGGATCTTCCCGGCGCGCTCGCACGCGCGGCGCGCGAACGCGGCGCGCATCTGATCCATTTCTCGACCGACTTCGTATTCGACGGAACCCTGCGCCGGCCCTATCGCGAGGACGACGCGCCGAATCCGCTCTCCGTATACGGGTCGACGAAGCTCGCCGGCGAAACGGCGATCGAAGCGGAAAAAGGAAGCCACTGGATTTTCCGCGTCAGCTGGCTCTACGGCGGGCCGCATCGAAACCTCGCCGCGGTCCTGCTCGACGCGTCCAACGCCGGCCGCAACATTGCACTGGCCGACGACCGCGTCGGCGTGCCGAATCCGGTCGCATTGATCGCGCGCGAGGTGGCCGAAGCGATCGGCCGCGTTCGAGACGCGAAGGCCACGGTCGAATCCGGGGTATATCACCTGTCGTGCCACGGCGCGACCACCTGGTACGAGTTCGGCCGCGCCTTCGTCGCATGCGCGATCGCGTCCGGCCGCATCGCCGCGGAGCGCGCCCCGCGCATCGAAGCCTTCGCCGAGACGCCCAGCGGCCGCCCCGCGCGGCGGCCCGCGTGGTCGGTGCTCGATTCCTCCCGATACGAATCGGCCTTCGGCCGAATACTCCCGTCCTGGCGCGACGCGATCGCTTTCGCGCTCCAATAAACGACGGGATAACCGGGGTAATCCCAATTTCCAGAATACTGCCGCATCGGGATGTGGCAGTATTCGAGCGCGTGCGGAAATGCCCCGCGATCAAATCCAACAGGAGACCTAAAAGAAAATGCCACGTAAATCTTATGAGAAGATCCGCAGGCAGATCGAGAAACTCGAAGCGCAGGCTGCGAAGCTGGAAGCCGCCGCCGACGAAAAGAAGAAGAAGGCCGTCGGCCAGGTGGTCGCGCTGATGAAGAAACTCGACGTGACGCCGGAGGATCTCGCCGAGTACAGCCCCCGTCGAGGACGGCGCCGTACCGCGCGCAAAGCGACCGCGACGGCCCGGCCGCGCAAGCCCGTTCCGCCGAAATACCGCAATGCAAAGACCGGCGAGACGTGGAGCGGGCGCGGCCGCACGCCGCGCTGGCTCGCCGCGCTCGAAGCGGAAGGGAGATCGCGCGAGGAATTCCGGATCTGAGGCCTGCCCGGGAGACGGCCGCGCGCGCGTCTTCCGTCGTTCGAAGGGCGCCCGGTCCCTCCGGCCCCTGC
>Ga0079224_100006965_pt1 | contig 15074 bp, 11 predicted proteins | sample Stecom2015_FD_80414 | JGI IMG/M metagenome (GOLD analysis project Ga0079224, IMG submission 80414) | Agricultural soil microbial communities from Utah to study Nitrogen management - Steer compost 2015 | ecosystem: Environmental > Terrestrial > Soil > Agricultural land | place: USA: Utah...
GAACCACGGGACTCCGCAGAGCACCGCGGGCTCCTTCGCGACGACGTGCGCGTGCGCGGCGAGCGTCGGCTCGATGAGCGCCGCCGTGACGTCGCCGCTGCCGAGATCCTCCGCGAGCGCGCGAGCGACGTCGGCCGAGATATCGGCAGGAGAGGGCGCGTTCATCGTCTCAGGACTCGTCTCCATGTCCCAGGCGGGAGCGCGCAGGGAACCTCGAGCCCCGCGCCGAATCGGATCAGTTTAATCGATGCGCCGCGCGATGCGCGTGCACAAGGAGCCCGGAGACGCGCTCCGGCTCCTTGCCGCTCTTAGCCTTCTAGATGAAGAACCCCGCGTGCCCGTACGCGACCATGCTAGCGAGCATCGGCACGGAGAGCATCGTGTTGGTCCTCGATGCAAGGAATGCCGTGCGGCGCGCTTTGCTGATCTCGTCCGCAGTGGCTTCGACGAGCCCCAGGATCTTCTTCTGATTCGGCCAGATCAGTACCCAGACGTTGAAGAGCATGATCGTGCCGAGCCAGGCGCCGACGCCGATGAGCCACGCATTGCCGGGCGCGTTCTCGTTGAAGCCCAGCATGAACGCGTCGTCGAAGATGCCGAGCCGCAGCAGAACGCCGGCGCCCGTCAGCCAGGTCGCGACCGCACCCCAGCGGAACCAGGCGAGCGCGCGCGGTGCGACGTATTTCGAGATGCCCGATCCGCCCGGCCCCCCGGAATCGGCCGCCGCGGCAGCGAGGGCCGGGACCTGGACGAAGTTGAAGTAATAGAGCATGCCGATCCAGACGATACCGGCCAGTACGTGCAGCCAGACCATGAACGTCAGATCGCTGAAGTCGACGCCATTGACGAGCCCGACCGCGACGGCAAGCACGACGCCGGCGATGATCGTTCCCCAGATCGAGTTCAACGGATTCATCGATCCCCCCCTTCAGGCCCGGACGGGCCCTTTCGCGCTTCTTGCTGTTGTTCTCGACGAGCGGCCGGGACTTGCCCCGGCGGACCGAGTCTAGAAGAATAGGTGACATATTGAGGCAGTTCAACGATCCGGCCACTCCCCCTGCCTTCCTTAGAGCGATCTTGCGGCTTGCCCGGGTAAGCGCTTCCGTTTGCGCGCCCGCGGCATCTGCCGGCTCGGCCGGACATCGACTGCACGGAGGATGATCGATGGATGTGAACGACCGTATTCGCAAGCAACTCGCGGAGCACCCGGTGCTCCTCTACATGAAGGGCACGCCGGATTTTCCGCAGTGCGGCTTCTCGGCCCAGACCGTCGCCGCGCTGCGCGCCGTCGGCGCCGAGTTCGCGTACGTCAATATCTTCGAGGACCCGGAAATTCGCGAAGGCCTCAAGGTCTACTCGAACTGGCCGACGTTCCCGCAGCTCTACGTGAACGGCGAGCTGATCGGCGGCTGCGACATCACCCTCGAGCTCTACCAGTCGGGCGAGCTCGCGGAGATCGTAAAGAGCGCAAAGCCCGCCGCAGCCCCCGCTTCCTGAAGGCCCTAGCTCGCTAAGCCGCTCGAGGGCACGGCGTAGCGTCGGGCGCGCGTCATGGCGGCGCGCCCGGCGCACCACCGCGACCTGTCTACCGCCCCACCGCGATCTGTCCAACGTCAGCGGCTCCCCGTGCCGTCACGACGCGCCTTCGAAAAACGGCCGAAACCGGTTCACGATCCGGCAGAACAGCTCCGCCGTCATCTCCGCGTCGTACAGCGCCGAGTGCGCCTGCGAGTCATCCCACTCCATCCCCGCCGCGACGACTGCGCGTCCGAGCACCGTCTGCCCGAATGCGACGCCGGCCAGCGTCGCCGTATCGAAGCTCGAGAACGGATGAAACGGATTGCGCTTGATCGAGTTCCGCGCGACCGCCGCATTCAGGAACTGCAGATCGAAAAAGGAGTTGTGCCCGACGAGGATCGCCCGGTTGCACCTCTGCTCCTTGACCTCCTTGCGGATCTCCTGAAAGAGGCGCCGCAGCGCTTCGGTCTCATCGAGCGCGGGCCTCAGCGGATGATACGGATCGATGCCCGTCACCTGCAGCGACGCCGGCTCGAGGTTCGCACCGGGGAAAGGCTTCACGAGATAGCGTGATTTTTCCGTCGGGACGAGATCGCCTGCGTCGTTCATGCGCACGAGCACGGCCGCGACCTCGAGCAGGGCGTCGGTCGCCGGATTGAAGCCGCCGGTCTCGACGTCGACCACCACGGGCAGGAAACCGCGAAAGCGCCGCGCGATCGGCGACGTGCCGCGGGCCTCTTGGCCTTGCTCGATGCCCTCGTCGTCGAGAGGCGCCGAATTCTCGCTGCCCGTGCTCATCCGTCCGACATCGCTTCGGCGAGAGCGGAGGGCTCCTTGCCGTCGAGCAACTGCACGGTGAACCGCACGCCGAAGCCCGTCGTGTCCGTAGGGACGTGCGCGAGCCCGCCCTTGTGCTCGCCGGCCGAGAGATCGACGTGCACCCATGCGATCGACTTCGGCACGAAGCGCGACAGGAACCGCGCGGCGAGCACGTGGTCGCCGTGCGATTCGACCGCGCATTGCTTGATGTCCGCGACGTCGCTGCGCAGCAGCTGATCGAAATCGTCGTCCATCGGGAACGGCCAGACACGCTCGCCCGACGCGGCGCCCGCCTCCTGGAGCAGCAGGTTGCCCTGCTTCCGGTTCGTGAAGACTCCGGAGTAGCGCTGCGTCAGCGCCGAGATGCAGCTGCCGGTCAGCGTCGCATAGTCGATGATCAGCTTGGGCTCGTCCCGGGCGGCGAGCGCGAGCGTGTCGGCGAGGATCATCCGGCCCTCGGCATCCGTGTGGATCACCTGGATGCTCGTGCCGTTCGCGGCCGTCACGATTTCCTGCGGCATGTAGCTGGTCGGCGAGATGCGATTTTCGGTCACGGCGAGCCACGCATCGACGGCGTACGGCACCGCGAGCTCCTTCAGCGCGAGCAGCGTGCCGAGCGCGACCGCGCTCCCCTGCATGTCCATGTGCATGTCGAGCATGCCCTTGAACGGTTTCAGGTTCGTGCCGCCCGTGTCGAACAGCACGCCCTTGCCGACGAGCGAAAGGTCCGGCGCATGCGCGCCGGACGGCCGGTAGCAGAGCCTCAGCATGCCCGCATCGCGGTGCGGATTGCCCTGCGCGACGGCGAGAAACGCGCCCGCGCCGAGCTTCTCGAGGTCCTTCTCGCCGAGGAACTTGCAGCCGAGCGAGTGGCGGGCGGCGAGCTCCTCGACCGCGCGGCGATACTCGGCGGCCGTCAGCCGGTTCGGCGGCAGCGCCGTGAACCAGCGTGCGACGTTGTTGCCGATGGCCTCCGCGCGCAGCCGATCGAGCGGCAGCTTCGGCTTGCCGTCGAGCACGGCCACCTGCTCGAGGTCGAGCGGCCGCGGCTGCTCGTCCGTCTTGAAGGACGGAAGCTTGAAGGACGCCGCATGAGCGGCGGCCACGAGGGCGGACAGCGCTTGCGCACGTGCACTCTGGTCGAGGCCCGCGGTCAGGAGCGCGAGCTTCGCCGGGCGCTCCCGCAGGCAATCCGCGAGCACCTCGCGCGCCCAATTCAGCACCGCGAACGGGGTCGCGCCGTCGAGCAGCGCCGCCGTCACGCCGGTCGCGCGAGGGTTGCCGAGCCGCGTGGACACGGTCTTCAGGCCCTGCGCCCGAGCACGGTCGAGCAGCTTGTGCAGCTGTTTGCCCTGCGGCAGATCGGCGAACGCTGAACCGGGCGGTTCCTTGGGCAGCACGATCGCGACGTGATCGAAGGAGGCGAGCTGCGACTCGGTGAATGTGCGCGTGGCCTGCGTGACTTTGAGCGGTGTGAAATCGGGGAGATCGAGCATTCCTGTTGCCTTGACCCTTGTTGGGCAAACGCAGATCATAGCGCCGCCCGCAAGGGTACAATTCAGGATCGGGCCCGCATCGTAGCAGGAGCACCGCGGGATTTCATCGCTAAGGCCTTGAATACCCGCGTATCGTCGAGGAGACGTCCATGGCGACCGCACGACCTTTGCCGACGTTCAGGGCGGCCGAAGACGACTTGGATCCCGAAGAGACTCAAGAGTGGCTCGAGTCGATCGATTCCGTTCTTCGCGTTCACGGCGCCGAGCGCGCGCACTATCTGCTCGAGTGCATGATCGATCATGCACGCCGCTCGGGCGCATATCTGCCCTATAGTCCGAACACCGCGTACCTCAACACGATTCCCGTCGGCCAGCAGCCGCCTTATCCCGGCGATCGCGCGCTCGAGCGGCGGATCGAGGCGTACCTGCGCTGGAACGCGATGGCGATGGTCGTGCAGGCGAACCGGATCAGCTCGGAATACGGCGGGCACATCGCAAGCTATGCGTCGTCCGCGACGTTGTACGAGGTTGGCTTCAATCACTTCTGGCGCGCGCCGACCGCCGAGCACGGCGGAGATCTCGTGTTCTTCCAGGGCCATTCGTCGCCCGGCATCTATTCCCGCGCGTATCTCGAGGGGCGCCTCACCGAGGAGAACCTGAAGCATTTCCGGCAGGAGGTCGTCGGTAAGGGGAAGGGGCTGTCGTCGTATCCGCATCCGTGGCTGATGCCCGAGTTCTGGCAGTTCCCGACCGTGTCGATGGGCCTCGGGCCGATGATGGCGATCTATCAGGCCCGCTTCATGCGCTACATGGAGAACCGCGGTCTTCTGCCCGCGCAAGACCGGAAGGTCTGGTGCTTCATCGGCGACGGGGAGACGGACGAGCCGGAATCGATGGGCGCGATCACGATGCCGGTGCGCGAGCGGCTCGACAACCTGATCTTCGTGATCAACTGCAACCTGCAGCGCCTCGACGGCCCGGTGCGCGGCAACGGCAAGATCATCCAGGAGCTCGAGTCCGCGTTCCAGGGCGCGGGCTGGAACGTGATCAAGGTCATCTGGGGCTCGAGGTGGGATCGGCTGCTCGCGAGGGACGAGAAGGGCATCCTGCGGCGCACGATGGAAGAGTGCGTCGACGGCGAGTATCAGGCCTTCAAGGCGAAGGGCGGTGCGTATACGCGGGAGCACTTCTTCGGCCGGCACCCGGAGCTCAAGGCGATGGTCGCCGACATGTCGGACGACGATATCTGGCGGCTGAACCGCGGCGGCCACGACGCGATCAAGGTCTACGCGGCGTACCACCAGGCCGTCAATCACAAGGGCCGGCCGACCGTGATCCTCGCGAAGACCGTGAAAGGCTTCGGCATGGGCGCGGCCGGCGAAGGCCAGAACATCACGCACCAGAAGAAGAAGCTCGACGAGGACGACCTGAAGGCGTTCCGCGACCGCTTCAACATGCCGATCTCGGACGAGGAGATCGCGAACATCCCGTACTGCAAGTTCCCGGAGGACAGCGAGGAGCAGCGCTACCTGCTCGAGCGGCGGAAGCGCCTCGGCGGCTTCCTGCCCGCGCGGCGCACGAAGGCCGAGCCGGTCGAGACGCCGCCGCTCGACTTCTTCAAAGCGCAGCTCGAAGGGTCGGGCGACCGCGAGATCTCGACGACGATGGCGCTCGTGCGGATGCTGACCGCGCTCGTTCGGGATAAGAAAATCGGGCCGCGCGTCGTGCCGATCGTGCCCGACGAGGCGCGTACGTTCGGCATGGAGGGCATGTTCCGGCAGGTCGGCATCTACTCGCCGCTCGGCCAGCTCTACACCCCGCAGGACGCCGATCAGCTCACGTACTACCGCGAGGACAAGAAGGGCCAGATCCTGCAGGAAGGCATCAACGAGGCCGGCTCGTTCTGCTCGTGGGCCGCGGCCGGCACGGCGTATACGAACCACGGCGTGCAGATGATCCCGTTCTATCTCTTCTACTCGATGTTCGGCTTCCAGCGGATCGGCGATTTCATCTGGGCCGGCGGCGACATGCAGGCGCGCGGGTTCCTGATCGGCGGCACGGCGGGACGCACGACGCTCGCGGGCGAGGGCCTGCAGCACCAGGACGGCCACAGCCAGCTCGTCGCGACGACCGTGCCGAACTGCCACGCGTACGACCCGTGCTACGCGTACGAGCTCGCCGTGATCGTGCAGGACGGGATGCGGAGGATGTGCGCCGAGCAGGAGAACATCTTCTACTACATCACGTGCATGAACGAGAACTACGTGCACCCGCCGATGCCGGAAGGCGCGGCCGACGGCATCCTGAAGGGCATGTACCTGCTCGACGGCGGCGGCAAGGGCAAGAAGGGCCGTCCGCGCGTGCAGCTGATGGGCTCCGGCACGATCCTGCGCGAGGTGCAGGCAGCGGCGAAGATTCTCGACGAGCACTTCAAGGTCGACGCGGACGTGTGGAGCGTGACGAGCTTCAGCGAGCTGCGCCGCGAGGCGCTCGCCGTCGAGCGCTGGAACGAGCTGCATCCGCTCGAGAAGCCGCGCACGAGCTACGTCGCACAGAGCTTCAACGGCCGAAAGGGTCCGTTCATCGCGGCGACGGACTACATGAAGACCGTGCCCGACCAGATTCGGCAATGGGTGCCCGGCCGCTACGTCACGCTCGGCACCGACGGATACGGCCGAAGCGACGGGCGCAAGGCGCTGCGGGAGTTTTTCGAGGTCGACAAGCATTCGATCGTCGTCGCCGCGCTCAAGGCGCTCGCGGACGAAGGGGCCGTGAAGCACGAGGTGGTCGAAGGCGCGATTCGGGAGTTCGGCATCGACCCCGATAAACGCGATCCGGTGACGCTCTAGGCTTGCGGGCGTATTAGCCGTGGAAATCTCCGTTCCCGATCTGGGTGACGTCAGCGACGTAGAGATCACCGACATCCTCGTCAAGGTCGGCGACCGCGTATCGCCCGAGGATCCGCTGGTCAGCCTCGAGACCGAGAAGGCGACGATAGACGTGCCGTCGCCTGCCGCAGGCTCCGTCAAGGAGATCAAGGTTTCGGTCGGCGACCGCGTGTCGACCGGGGACGTCCTGATGGTCGTCGACGGCGAGGACGCGGGTGTCGAGACGCAAGCGCCGGCCGCGAAATCCGCCGCTCCGCAACCGGCCTCCGGCTCCGCCCCTGAAGACGCGGCAGAGCCGTCGGGCGCGGGGCGTGCCGCCGGGCCGAGGGCCGCAGGAGGCAATGGGGCCGGTGCGCAGCCGCGGCCCGTGCTGGTTCCCGATCTCGGCGACTTCGCCGACGTCGAGATCATCGAGGTGCTCGTCGCCGAGGGCGACGAGGTCGACGCCGAGCAGAGCCTCATCACGCTCGAAACCGAGAAGGCGTCGATGGATGTGCCGGCGCCCGAGCCCGGCGTCGTCGTCGCGGTGAACGTGAGGGTCGGCGACCGTGTGTCGGCCGGCGACGAGATCCTGAAGCTCAAGCCCGCGCTTGCGACCGGGCCGCAGGGCAGCGACGTCGGCGAGCGCGCCGCAGCCGGGCAGGCGGAGGCCGCAGCGACGGCCGCCGGCGGCCTGTCGGCCTCCGTGGCGTCGCCGCGCTCCGCGGAGACCCCGGCGGCGCCGCGGCCGATGACCGCGCCGAGCGGCGAGCCCGCGGAGGAGCGAACGAGGCCGTCCCCGGGCGCGTCCGCCGCGCCGGCGGCGATCGACGAAGCCGCGTTCTCTCGTGCGCATGCGAGCCCGTCGGTCCGCAAGCTCGCGCGCGAGCTCGGCGTCGATCTCGGCCGCGTGCGCGGCACCGGCGTGAAGGGTCGGATTCGCGCCGACGACGTCAAGGCGTTCGTCAAGGAGATCGTGCAGGGCCGCGGTGCGCCGGGCGCCGGGCTGCCGGAAGTGCCGGCCGTCGACTTCGCAAGGTTCGGCGAGATCGAGGAGCGGCCGCTGACTCGCATCCAGCGGATCTCGGGCGCGCGGCTGCACGCAAGCTGGGTCAATCTGCCGCACGTCACGCAGCACGACGAAGCGGACATCACCGCGCTCGAGGAAACGCGGCAGTCGCTGAAGGGCGAGGCGGAGGAGCGCGGCATTCGCCTGACCCCGCTCTCGTTCATCCTGCGCGCGTGCGTGTTGACGCTCGACGAGTTCCCGCATTTCAAGTCGTCGCTGTCGAAGGACGGCCAGAGTCTCGTCATGAAGCGGTACACCCACCTCGGGTTCGCCGTGGATACGAAGAACGGGCTCGTCGTGCCGGTGATTCGCGACGTGGATCGCAAGGACATTTACGAGATCGCGGCGGAGCTCGGCGAGCTTTCGGCTCGCGCGCGCGATGGGAAGCTCAAGCCGGACGACATGCAAGGCGGCGTGTTCACCGTTTCGAGCCTCGGCAGCATCGGCGGGACGTTCTTCACGCCGATCATCAACGCTCCGGAGGTCGCGATCCTCGGCGTCTCGCGCAGCCAGTGGCGTCCGGTCTATCAGGACGGGCAATTCGTGCCTCGCCTGATGCTGCCGTTGTCGCTGTCCTATGATCATCGAGTCATCGACGGCGCCGATGCCGTGCGCTTCACGACGCGGCTCGCGGAGACGCTCGGTCAGGTCGAGCGCTTGATCGAGGCGATTCCGTGAGCGGGACGGAGATCCGCGTCCCCGATCTCGGCGATTTCGAAGCGGTCGACGTGATCGAGGTGCACGTCGCCGCCGGCGATCGCATCGAGAAGGACGACCCGCTGATCACGCTCGAGACCGACAAGGCGACGATGGATGTGCCGGCGCCGGACGCCGGCGTCGTCGTCGACGTGCGCGTGTCCGTCGGCGACAAAGTCTCGACGGGCGACCCGATCGTCACGCTCGATGCGGCCGACGCGGCGGACGCGTCGACGGAGGTGCCCGACACGCCTTACGAAAAAACGGTGCCTGGCACGGATTTCGAGAGAAAGGCGCCTGGCACGAATTTCGAAGGCGCGGAGCAGGAGGCTCGCGGGCCCGCTTCGGGCACGGCAGCGCCGAAGGCCGAGACGGCCCATGCCGGGCCGGCGGCCGCCGGCGGAGGCGCCGGTACCCGGATCGTCGTGCTCGGCGCGGGACCGGGCGGCTACACCGCGGCCTTCCGCGCCGCCGATCTCGGACTCGACGTCACGCTGATCGAGCGCTGGCCGTCGCTCGGCGGCGTCTGTCTGAACGTCGGCTGCATTCCGTCGAAGGCGCTTTTGCATGCGGCGCGCGTGATCGAGGAAGCGAAGGAGATGGCCGCGCACGGCATCGATTTCGGCAGGCCGCATGTCGATACCGGCAAGCTCCGCGACTGGAAGAACAGCGTCGTCGGTCAGCTCACCCGCGGCCTCGCCGGCATGGCGAAGCAGCGCAAGGTGCGCGTCGTGCACGGCACGGGCCGGTTCGTCGGCCCGAATCGGATCGAGGTCGTCCGCGACGGCGAAACGGAGACCGTCGATTTCGATCAGTGCATCATCGCCGCGGGCTCGGAGCCGGTCCGCCTGCCGAACCTGCCCGACGATCCGCGGATCATGGATTCGACCGGCGCGCTCGAGCTCGAGGATCTGCCCGAGCGCATGCTCGTCATCGGCGGCGGCATCATCGGCCTCGAGATGGCGACGGTATACGACGCGCTCGGCGTGCGCGTATCGGTCGTCGAGCTGACGAAGACTCTGATTCCGGGCTGCGACCGCGATCTCGTCCGGCCGCTCGAGAAGCGCCTCGCGGAGCGGTACGAGGCGATCATGCTCGGCACGCGCGTCGTCGACGCGAAGGCGGGCAAGCAGGGCATTGCGGTCCGCTTCGAAGGAGAGGCCGCGCCCGAAGGCGAAGAGATCTACGGACGGGTGCTCGTCGCGGTCGGCCGCCGGCCGAACGGCGGGGCGATAGGTGCCGACGCCGCGGGGGTCGCCGTCAACGAGCGGGGCTTCATCGAGGTCGACAGGCAGATGCGCACGAACGTGCCGCACATCTTCGCGATCGGCGACATCGTCGGCCCGCCGATGCTCGCCCACAAGGCCTCGCACGAAGGCAAGGTCGCCGCCGAGGCCGCGGCGGGCGAGAAAAGCTTCTTCGACGCTCGAGTGATTCCGTCCGTCGCGTATACCGACCCGGAGATCGCGTGGGTCGGCGTTACCGAGGACGACGCGAAGGCACGCGGCGTCCGTTACGAGAAGGGCGCGTTCCCGTGGGCCGCCAGCGGGCGCTCGTTGTCGCTCGGCCGCTCGGACGGGCTCACGAAGCTGCTGTTCGACAGCGAGACGAAGCGGCTGATCGGCGCCGGCATCGTCGGCACGAACGCCGGCGACCTGATCTCCGAGGCCGCGCTCGCGATCGAGATGGGCTGCGACGCCGAGGACATCGGCTTGACCGTGCATCCGCATCCGACGCTGTCCGAGACGATTGCCTTCGCCGCGGAGGTCGCCGCGGGAACGGTCACGGACCTCTACGTGCCGAAGCGCTGAGTCGCGAGCGGCTCGGCGCCCTGCGTAAGCCTATCTTCCACGTTCGGAGACTTCGAAACGCGAGGGTTCTGCCTCGCGACCAGGGATCCTGTCGCGTCGACGCAGGGCGGGGAGCGCCCGGTTAGCAGCTATACTCGGTTCAGCCCACAAAAGAAGAAGGAGAACGACCAATGCGGACAGGACTGCTTGCCGCCGCGGCGCTCGGGACGATATCGATGGCGGCACATGCGCAGCCGCCGGCCGTCGAGCCCGTCTGTGATCGCACCTGCCTCGAGGGGTACCTCGATCGCTACCTCGAAGCCATGCTTGCGAACGACGTCGATCCGGATCTTTTCGCTCGCGAGGTCAAGTTCACCGAGAACGGCATCCGGCTGCCGCTCGGCGGCGAAGGGCTTTGGTACGGCATGACCGGCATCGGCGGCTACAAGTTCTACGTTCCGGACGTCGAGACGCAGCAGATCGCGTTCATCGGCACGGTCGTCGAGAACATGCAAAACGGCGACGCAGACGACGGAGAGGGGAATTTCGTCGCCGTCGCGATTCGCCTGAAGATCGTCGACGAATCGATCACCGAGGTCGAGCAGCTCGCAATCCGGCCGGCGGTGCAGCTCTTCGGCGGCGGGGAGAGCAACAGCCCGTTCGGCAACACGGGCGACAACGTCGAGGCGATGGGCGAGCCGCACGCAATCTTCCGCGAGGTCATCCCCGAGGCGGAGCGGCCGTCCCGCGAGGAGCTGATCGAGACCGCGAACTACTATTTCACCGGGCTCGCCCGCAACGACGGCAAGGGCTACTACCCGTTCACCGACGATTGCGTGCGCTACGAGAACGGCATCCTCGTGACGCGCAACTTCACATGCAGGCAGCAGTTCGAGGACGGATCCCTGTTCAACGTCGTCTCGAGGATCCGCGACCGGCGCTTCGTTGCCGTCGACCGCGAGCGCGGCATCGTGTTCGCGTTCGGGTTCTTCGACCACCATCGCATCAACTGGACGTGGCAGCTCGCCGAGCTCTTCAAGATCGAGAACGGACAGATCCGGCGCATCGAGGCCGTGTTCCATCAGGCGCCGTTCGGCATATCGTCCGGCTGGAGCACGTACGAGCAGGCGATGTCGGAGTCGATCCAGAGCGTGCGCTGACGCGTAGGGCTACGAGGCGGGCCCGAGCATGGCGGGACCCACACAAGAACCGAAAGAGCTCTCCGACGCGCGCCGGCACCTCGCATTGGCGGAAGCGAGCCTCGACACGGACGAGGGTCTCGCGCATCTGCAGGAGGGACTCGAGCTTCTCGAGAGCGTGGCGGACGATCCGGAGGGCGGCCGTTACCACGCGGTCGCGAGTCGGCTCGGCGCAGCCTATGCCGCGAAAGTGCACGAGCACGTGCGCAACGCGCTCGCGTCGGGCCGCAATCTCCCGGAGCCCGTGCTGCGGCACGCCTTTGCCGTCGTGCGATGCTTCGACGGTAAGGGATTCGATGTGCCGCCGACGTCGCGCGAAACGAAGATCGAGATCGTCCGCCGCCTGATCGACATTTACTACGAGGGCTACTCCGCCGAGGAGAAGCAGCTCGCTTACGAAGAGCTCGCAAAGATCTCCGGAGTCTCGGGCGACGACTGAGCCGCCCTTCTTCCAATCCCTGCGCGCCCCTTCTCGGGCACCAAGCGGACAATACGGGCTCGATCACCCCGGGCTGCAGAGCGGCCTGCTTCAGCATCGATTCAGCTCGCTTGCGCAGACTGTCGTCGTTCGACCCACCGATCGGAGGGAGGCACGATGAAGCGAGTCATATGCATCGCCGCCGTCGCCGCGCTGGCCGCGTGCTCGAGCGGAACGACGATCCGTGTATCCGATCCTGATGCCCGAATCTACGTGAACGGCGAGTACGTCGGAACGGGGCACGGACGTTACTCGGACCGCAAGCCCGCGTTCACGAAGCAGAAGGTCACGCTGCGAAAGGAAGGCTGCAAGCCGCAGCACTACACCTTCCGGCGGAACGAGAGGCCGGATCTCGGCGCGATCGTAGCGGGCTACTACCTGGCCCTGCCGATACTCTGGTTCACGCAGTACAAGCCGCACCGCGCCTACGAGTTCGATTGCGTAGAGCAGCACTTCGACTGAAAGGGGATTTTTGCAAGCGGATTCTGGGAATTTGTAGCAAGTTTGTGTCGGCCCGGCCGCGCGCTCGCCCGGCACGGCGCACGGGCGAGGCTGCGCGACACGTTTGACGACAAATCGGCGGAACAATCGCTGCAGATTCCGGGGGCGACCGCGGTTACCGTGTGCGCCGTCGATCGTGATCCATCCAAATCAGGAGTCGCAGCATGAAGACCCAGTCGTTGAGTTTCGGCGTCGTCGGTCTGCTCGCCGTGTGGACTTTCGCAGCGCACGGAGCGGCGCCGGCAGGCGCGGACGGCCGTGACGCAGCGCCTGGTCATATCTCGGCACCGGCTCCCGAGATGGAAGAGGTGATCGTCTACGGCAAGCGAGTGGCCGTCGGGCTGAGCGAGCAACATCTCGAGCTCGCGCTGCGCGAGCAGGTGCACTTGATGCAGGAGCGGATGAAGGCCGCAATCAAGGCCGAGCTCAAGGAGATCGCCGCTCCCCGGCTTCAACTCGCAGGCGCGGATACTCCCCTCGTGGTCAATCTGCCCCAAGCCTGACCACGCTGACGCGAGCCCGTTCTCCCCCTGCGTGGCTCGCGAGGACGGACCGGTGGTCCGATGCTTCGAGGGGCCGAGTCATACCGGTTGCGAAAGCGGCGTCGTGCTGGCAACGCTTTCGCCTCGGCCCCTTGGCTTTTTGTGACCAGTCGATCCGGCTCGTGGCTTCGCGGCTCTAGCTTCTCGTAGTCGGCACGCGGGTCATCGATTCCGGCGCAAGGTTGGCCCTATTGTCGTGCCGCTTGCATCCGCTCAGGCGGTTGCGGCAAAGTCCGGAAGATCGGGTCGGTCGAGGCCCATTCTCCGCGCGGGATTTCCCCGTCACTACGACAAATGAAGGATCCGAGAGCAGTAATGTCGAGCACGCTCGCTGCGACGCTCGTTCCGCGTGCGCGGTGGATTTGCGCCGGCACGGCCGTCGCGCTCGGTGCGGCATCGACGGCGGCCGCGCAGGCGCCGATCGTTCAGCCGGGCGCACCCGGCGAGCCGAGCCGGCTGATCTCCGCGGAGGAGGCGAGGAATCTCGCGAGCTTGCGCTACTCGGCTGCCGACGTGAAGTTCATGCGCGACATGCTGATGCATCATGCGCAGGCCCTCGAGATGACCGCGCTCGTCGACGAGCGGACGGATCGGGAGGCGATGCGCCTCCTCGCGCAGCGCATCGAGCTCTCGCAGGAAGACGAGATCGCGATGATGGAAAGCTGGCTGCGGTCGCACGGGCTCGACGTGCCCGACGCCGCGGCGCACCGCGATCACGAAGCCGACCGGATGCCGGGGATGGCGACGCCCGAGCAGCTCGAGGCGTTGGCCGAGGCGCGAGGGCCCGCGTTCGATGCGCTGTTCCTCGAGCTCATGATCGAGCATCACCGCGGCGCGCTCGAGATGGTCGAGAAGCTGCTCGAGCAGCCGGGCTCGGCGCAGGACTCGGTGCTCTACGAGCTCACTGCCGACATTACGGCCGATCAGAGCAGCGAGATCGAGCGCATGGACGGCATGCTCGCCGGGTTCTCGCCGGATCCGCGCGTTGCGCTGAAGCCCGGATTCGACGATGCGGGCGAGGCTTCGCTCAACATGGCCCTCGTCGTCTCGCTGCCGAAGCCGCCCGGGTTTTTCGATCCTGAGCATCCTGCGGGCAGGCCGATGGACCGTGAGCCGCCGGGACTCGAGAACGCGGAAGACATCGCCGAGGAGCTCGATCCGCTTCGAAGCGGAGGAGGAGCGCGAGCGCAGGCGCCGAGACGAGCCGCGAACGGGACGGACGAGCAAGCGGACGATGTCGGCCGGCGGACCGCAGAGGACGGAGAGCAGGACGAGGCCGAGAGCGAGGGCGAGGACGACGGCCGGTCCGAGCCGCGGCCGAGCCTCTTGAACTTCGCGAACACCGACATTGTGTTTGCGGGCGACGTGCTGGTCGCCGGCAATTACCACGGCTTCAATATCTACGACATTACCGACCCGCGCTCGCCGGAGCTCTTGAGCTCGGTCGTTTGCCCCGGCGGGCAAGGGGACGTGTCGATCGTCGGCAACCTGCTGATCTACTCCGTCGAGCAGACGCGCGGGCGGCTCGACTGCGGCCTCCAGGGCGTTGCGGAGGCCGCAAGCGACGAGCGCTTCCGCGGAATCCGTATTTTCGACGTCAGCGATCTCAGGATGCCGGTGCAGGTCGGCGCGGTGCAGACGTGCAGGGGATCGCACACGCATACGGTCATGACCGATCCGGACGACGAAGGCAACGTCTATGTCTATGCGTCCGGCACGAGCCGGGTGCGCCCCGGCGACGAGCTCGAAGGCTGCTCGGACGATTCCCCGTTCGAGAACCCGGAGACCGCGTTGTTCCGGATAGACGTGATCCGGATTCCGATCGACAACCCGGCCGAAGCGCGCATCGTCAACCGGCCGTTCATCTTCTCTGACCCGGAGTCGGGCGTCCTCGCGGGACTGTGGGAAGGCGGCGATCACGGCCCCGACACGCAGGACACGTACGAAACGGATCAATGCCACGATATAACGTCCTTCCCGGAGATCGGGCTCGCAGCGGGCGCCTGCTCGGGGAACGGCATCCTGCTCGACATCTCGGATCCGCTGAATCCGGTCCGCATCCACGAGGTGATCGATCCCGGCTTCGCGTACTGGCACTC
>Ga0079224_100006966_pt1 | contig 15073 bp, 11 predicted proteins | sample Stecom2015_FD_80414 | JGI IMG/M metagenome (GOLD analysis project Ga0079224, IMG submission 80414) | Agricultural soil microbial communities from Utah to study Nitrogen management - Steer compost 2015 | ecosystem: Environmental > Terrestrial > Soil > Agricultural land | place: USA: Utah...
CCCATGAAACTAAAGCCATTAAAACATATATCGATGACTCTTTAGATGGAGAGCAACAAGCTAACTAGGGAAAGCGCACGCCCGAATAGTGATTAACATCGACACTCGACAGCTTTGCTCCGTATTTCTCGTTAATGGCTTTGATCATCAGGTTGGCGATTAGGGCGTTGCCTTTGGGAGTTAAATGGATCCCATCAAGTGAGATAGCACCTCCGGTAATAAAGGTCGCACTAACTCCTGCTCCATTGACCAATACACCTCCTTTGACTTCGTTTAAATAAGAATAAACATCAGCTAAAGCTAAGTCATGCTTATCGGCTGCGTTCTTTATAATCTCATTGTATGCGTTGACATATTCTTGAACTGTGCTTGCTTCTGATTTATCCAATATGTATTGGTCTTCAACCGGATTCAAGGGGTGCAAACCATAGGGGATTCCTGCAGAGTTGGGCTTTCCCAACAGTCCTGCTGACATAAAGGGTAAAACAACAAGATCTTCATCGGTAGCGGGACGAACACCGGGCGGCAAACCAACTACAACCGCGTTTTCATCTTGAATGAAAATATTTTCTATTTGATCGGCATTTTCCGGACTCGCTGCCTTCGCTCCTTCTAATAAGGCTTGTATCGTTACGGTGGTGAAAAAAGGAATGGCAGTTACATCTGGTATCGTAGCAACAATTCCTTTCTGTCCACCCGCGGTTAATGCTGTAAGGAAATTATCGTATAAGGTTGCAAATTGAGATTGGTCGGTTAAAACGCTGGTTGGACCAGTGGTGACACCGCCCGCCGTAGCATAGCCTAATACATCATTATTACCAAGCCAGAAAGAAAAGAACGTATGCTCATGTTCGGCGACAAAATCGAAATACGTTGTTTGTTCCCCGTCAGGAAGAAGTCGCTCAAAGAAATTATTGGCCTGACTGAAAGGTGCGTAGAAAGCAAGATCGAGACGCATACCAGGAATTCCAAGGTTCTGGATCGGATCGGTGTACTTGATCAAACGCTGCTCTTGATCTCGATAAGCGAGATTTTCCGTAACGCTCTCTAATACGGGAGAGCCTTCGTTTATGGCAGCTAACCGGAGGTAACCGGAACCGTTAGCGTGTTGCTCATCAAAAAATGGTGACGTAAATTCACCTCCACCAGCAGATTCCATCTGCTTAGCCATAAGATTAGGAAACGCTACTTTTTGTCCTTCTCGATAGAGCCCTCCATCCGCAAAACCAGCTGTTAACGAATTTCCTACTGCTATATAGGATGTAAAATCGGCTCCGCCGGCGGATGGCTGGGGAGTATCAATGTTTGGTTTACAGGCAAAAAGAAATAGGACAGCGAAAATATATAATAAATTGAATCTTTTCATTTCAATAAGTTTTTTCGGATTACTACCATTTATAGCCAATTGAGATTCCAGGTGCGTAAACATGCGTTTTAAATGTTCCCGACAATCCGGTCTCTAAATTGGTTTGTGTTCGCTCAAAAATGGATTCGTATAGAAAACTAGCATTCAGCTCCCAATTTTGATTGATTTCATAGCCAAGTCCTGCACTCAAAATCATACGATCAGCATCGGGTGCCTCTGGTGTCACATAGCCATCTTCTACGGGTGTCAGAACGTAGGCAACTCCCCCTCGAATGGTAAATTCGGGATTCAGGCGATGTTGTACACCAAGCTTAGCCGATCCGCCATTGGAGTAGTTCCTTTCGGAACGCGTGTCTTCCAAAGCAGGAGTATTTTGTGCATAATCGAAAGCCAACTCATTGTAAACCTCCCAATTAACAAAGCTCACATCGAAGGCAAGTGATGTATTGTCATTGATATGATATCCAAAAGCAAGTGTGGTAGTAGAAGGTAAAGGGAGTTCGGCATCAAAGGTATTTCCTGCCGGGAAACTACTTCTAACCGATTCTGGGACGTTAAATATAGCATCGCCGCTTTCTAACTTCGTCACGACTTTGGATCGGTGAACCAAAGAGATCGCCAAACCGTTGTCCATTTGATAATAAATGCCGGCATTCCAACCATAGCCTGAGCCGGTGCCAACGAGTTGTGCGCTAGCGTCGGTACCATCGCTATGGTTGATCGGTAGTGCTCTTTGCAAATCAACCTCTCCGTGATTATACACGAAGCCAGCACCGATACCTAAGTTTTCGGTCAGCTGATAACTAAACGTGGGCTGAATAAAGATGGCTTTCAAGTCTAAGGATGTCACCGCATACTTACCTGACCAGTCATTACCCCAATCGACTAATCCACCAAAGGGGGTATAAACGCCAAGGCCGATCTTCCACTTCGACTGAGAAGGTCCCCATACTCCATAAACAGCCAGAGGTGTGGCAATATGATTCTCGACATGTTCGACCATATCGCTTCCGCTTTGATTAAAAGCCGACTTAAACCATAAGGGGCTGATACCACCACTAACGGCATTGCGGTCGACGAAGCTCATGGCTCCTGGGTTAAAAAACAGGGTGCTTTCATCCAGAATAAGTGCGGCGCCGGCACCTGCCATCGCAGATTGTTTCTGACCCTGTAAGTTAACTTGAAAGCCCTGCGCAAATAGCTCGGCAGGAATAATCAGAAATAAGGAAATTCCTAAAAATAAAAGTTTTAACTTCTTCATAAGCACTCGGTTAATATAACAGCAAACATGTTCTTCTACCGGTGAAAGCGATGAAAGATTACATTGTCTAAATTAAGAAACGGGAAAAGTTAGCTTTTGTTTATGCTTGGGCTGTTGGTCCGCCAAAATTCATAGGAAATGGCGGTACTTCATTCGTATCAATCTGTCCATGCACCTCTTCAAACTTTTTGATATTGTCTTTCATTGCTACCAAAAACCTCTTGGCATGTTCCGGTGTTAACACAATTCGTGACTTCACCCGTGCTTTGGGGGTTCCGGGCATAATGCGTATAAGATCGACAACAAATTCTGTATTGGAATGGGTAATAATCGCCAGGTTGGAATATGTTCCTTCTGCAATCTCTTCAGATAATTCTATGCTTAGTTCTTGTGGTTTCTCTTGTCCTGCCATAATCAAAAATAGAGAAATAATTCAATTAAAAAAAAGAGCCTGTCTGGAAATTCCAAACAGACTCTCATCCTATAATTATCCTAAATCCTTTGCCGTTTATCCGGCTAGAAATTTATTTTTTTAATCTTAGTCTTCTTTTGAGGCTAATAGATTATCGTACTCTTCTTGTGAACCTACGATGATGCTTTCATACTCACGAAGACCTGTTCCTGAAGGTATTAAATGTCCAACAATTACGTTTTCTTTTAATCCTAACAACTCGTCTTGTTTCGCATGAATAGCAGCTTCGTTCAGCACTTTAGTTGTTTCCTGGAAGGAAGCAGCCGAGATAAATGACTTAGTACCTAATGAAGCTCTTGTGATTCCCTGAAGGATCGGACTAGACGTTGCCGGAATAGCATCACGTACTTGTACAAGCTTTAGATCGCGACGTTTCAGGCTCGAATTTTCCTCTCTCAATCTACGTGAAGAAACAATCTGTCCAGCTTTCAACTCATTCGAATCTCCTGCATCGACAACAACTTTCTTGTCGAACATGTTATTGGTTTCCTCAATGAAATCCCATTTACTTACATTATCCTTTTCAAGGAACATCGAGTCTCCCGGATCTTCGATATGTACTTTCTGCATCATCTGGTGAACGATAGTTTCGAAGTGCTTATCGTTGATTTTCACACCTTGAAGACGATAAACTTCCTGAATTCCGTTAACCAAGTATTCTTGTACAGCAGCAGGACCTTTAATCTTCAAGATATTGGCCGGAGATATAGATCCATCAGACAATGGCATACCTGCTTTGACGAAGTCGTTATCCTGAACCAAGATATGTTTCGATAGCGGTACAAGATATTTCTTTATTTGGCCGTCTCTTGACTCGATAGAGATTTCTCTGTTAGCACGTTTCACACCACCCAAGGTTACAACACCGTCGATTTCCGTAACAACCGCAGGATTTGATGGGTTTCTAGCCTCAAACAATTCAGTCACTCTCGGTAAACCACCTGTAATATCTCGCGTTTTACCAGTTGAACGAGGAATCTTAGCGATAATTGCCCCAACTTTAGCATCTTCTCCATCATTGATTGAGATGTGTGCCCCTACCGGAATGTTGTAATTTCGGATAAGTTCACCTTTCTTATCAAGAATTCTGATAGCTGGGTTTTTCGTCTTGTCACGAGTTTCGATAATTACCTTCTCACGGTGACCAGTTTGCTCATCTGATTCTTCACGGAAGGTAACTCCCTCGATAATCGATTCAAACTCAACTTTACCAGCAAACTCTGAAATAATAACCGCATTATATGGATCCCATGAACAAATCAGATCGCCAACATTCACCTTATCACCGTCATTCACAAATAGATACGATCCATAAGGGATGTTATTGGTCATAACAACTTTGTTAGTATCCGTATCAACCACTCTAAACTCACCTGAACGTCCTAATACAATGTTTTGCTTCTCGCCATTATTTTCACGTTCTACGACACGAACGTTCTCAAACTCGATTCGTCCGTTGAATTTAGAAACAATTTGAGACTCAGCTGCAATGTTTGATGCAGTACCCCCAACGTGGAATGTACGTAACGTCAACTGCGTTCCAGGTTCACCGATTGATTGAGCTGCAATAACTCCAACGGCTTCGCCTTTCTGTACACGTTTACCGCTAGCCAAGTTTCGTCCATAACATAATGCACAAACACCTCGCTTGCTCTCACATGTCAATACTGAGCGAATTTCAAGTCCATCCACAGAGGACTGTTCAATTTTATATGCAATTTCCTCATCGATGTCCTGATCTGCTTTTACCAATAATTCATCGGTTGCAGGATCGTACACATCATGAAGAGCTGTTCGACCTAAAATACGCTCATATAGCGGCTCAACTACATCTTCGTTGTCTTTCAACGCGGTCGTGTAGATACCTCTCAACGTTCCACAATCTTCTTCTGTAACGATCATATCTTGGGCAACATCGTGTAGACGACGCGTCAAGTATCCAGCATCTGCAGTTTTCAAGGCTGTATCTGCCAGACCCTTACGAGCACCGTGCGTTGAGATAAAGTACTCTAATACCGATAGACCTTCTTTAAAGTTGGACAAAATCGGGTTTTCAATAATCTCACCACCCGATGATCCTGATTTCTGAGGTTTAGCCATCAATCCCCGCATACCGCAAAGTTGACGAATCTGTTCTTTTGAACCACGAGCTCCTGAATCCAACATCATATAAACCGAATTGAACCCTTGATTGTCTTCCGAAAGGATTTTCATAACGGAAGCTGTCAACCGGTTGTTGATACGAGTCCAGATATCGATAATCTGATTGTAACGTTCGTTATTGGTAATGAATCCCATGTTATAGTTATTCATTACTTCATCAACTTCGGCCGTTGCCTGTTCAATTAAATCACCCTTCGCATCTGGGATATTCAAATCTTGAAGATTGAACGAAAGACCACCACGGAACGCCATCTGGAATCCTAATTCCTTAATATCATCAAGGAATTCAGCAGCACGAGCCATACCGGAGATCTTTACAACTCGACCAATGATATCACGAAGAGACTTCTTCGTCAATAACTCATTGATATAACCCAGCTCTTCAGGTACACGTTGATTAAAGAGAATTCTTCCGACTGTAGTTTCGATAACCTTGCTTTCCACCGAACCATCCTGGATTCTTACATTAACTTTCACATTGATGAAAGCATGCAGATCCACTTTACCTTCGTTATAAGCAATGATCACTTCTTCCGCAGAGTAAAAAGTCATTCCCTGACCTTTCATTACACGGCTATCATCGGTTTTTCTTCCTTTGGTAATATAATATAAGCCCAATACCATGTCCTGAGATGGAACTGTAATCGGCGTTCCATTTGCAGGGTTTAAGATATTGTGTGATGCAAGCATTAAAATCTGCGCTTCCAAAATTGCAGCATTTCCTAAAGGTAAATGCACCGCCATCTGGTCACCGTCAAAGTCAGCATTGAATGATGTACAAACCAATGGGTGTAACTGAATTGCTTTACCTTCAACAAGTTTTGGCTGAAACGCCTGAATACCAAGTCTGTGAAGCGTCGGAGCACGGTTAAGTAACACCGGATGTCCTTTAAGAACATTTTCAAGAATGTCCCATACAACCGGATCTTTACGATCGACAATCTTCTTCGCAGATTTAACAGTCTTAACGATACCGCGCTCGATCATCTTGCGAATGATAAAAGGCTTATAGAGCTCAGCAGCCATGTTCTTCGGTAATCCGCATTCATGCAATTTAAGGTTTGGACCTACAACAATTACAGAACGAGCAGAATAGTCAACACGCTTACCAAGTAAGTTTTGACGGAACCGTCCTTGTTTACCTTTCAATATATCTGAAAGAGACTTCAAAGCACGGTTACCTTCTGTTTTTACCGCATTGACTTTTCTTGAATTATCAAACAGTGAATCAACAGCTTCCTGAAGCATACGCTTTTCATTACGTAAAATTACCTCGGGAGCCTTGATCTCTAACAATCTTTTCAGGCGGTTATTTCGAATAATCACACGACGATATAGGTCGTTTAAGTCCGAAGTAGCAAAACGTCCGCCATCCAAAGGCACCAATGGACGCAGCTCTGGTGGAATAATAGGAACGATCTTAACAATCATCCACTCGGGACGGTTTTCAATACGATCTCTGGATCCACGGAAAGCTTCCACAACTTGCAGACGCTTCAAAGCCTCTGTCTTACGTTGTTGCGAGGTCTCATTTGCAGCTTGGTGACGAAGATTGTAAGAAAGTTGATCAAGGTCTAAGCGCTTAAGCAATTCCTCCAAAGCCTCCGCTCCCATCTTAGCAATAAACTTCTGTGGGTCTTTATCATCCAAATATTGATTTTCTTTCGGCAGTGTATCTAAAACATCTAGATATTCTTCTTCCGTAAGGAAATCCATGTAATTAATACCGTCATCCTCTTTGATACCCGGTTGAACAACTACATAACGTTCGTAGTAGATGATCATATCCAGTTTCTTGGTAGGAAGACCTAATAAATATCCAATTTTATTAGGTAATGAACGGAAATACCAAATATGAGCAACGGGTACAACTAAATTAATGTGTCCCATGCGCTCTCTACGTACTTTCTTTTCGGTAACCTCCACACCACAACGATCACAAACAATACCCTTATAACGTATACGCTTGTATTTACCGCAATGACATTCGTAGTCTTTTACCGGGCCGAAAATACGTTCACAAAATAAGCCGTCACGCTCTGGTTTATATGTCCGGTAATTGATCGTTTCCGGTTTCAAAACCTCACCACTTGATCGTTCTAAAATCACCTCAGGCGAAGATAGACTAATGGTAATTGACGTGAAGTTGCTTTTTATTTTATTATCTTTTTTATAAGACATAATCCTTAATTAAGAGTACTAATCTAAAGTGATATCTAAACCTAGTCCGCGTAATTCATGTACAAGTACATTAAATGACTCAGGAACAGAAGGTGTTGGCAAATTGTCACCTTTTACAATTGCCTCGTATGTTTTGGCTCTTCCAACAACATCGTCAGACTTAACAGTCAAGATTTCTTGTAGAATATTTGCTGCACCGAATGCTTCTAATGCCCAAACCTCCATCTCACCAAAACGTTGACCCCCAAATTGAGCTTTACCACCCAGAGGCTGTTGTGTAATCAATGAGTATGGTCCGATTGAACGAGCGTGCATCTTATCATCTACCATGTGACCAAGTTTCAGCATATAGATAACACCTACAGTTGTTGGCTGGTCAAAGCGTACGCCCGTTAAGCCATCGTAAAGATAAGTTCTACCTCCAGCAGGAAGTCCTGCTTTCTCAATCCATCCTTCAACCTCATCGGTTTCAGCACCATCGAAAATAGGCGTCGCAAACTTTACTCCTAGTTTTTGCCCTGCCCATCCTAAAACAGTTTCATAAATCTGTCCAAGGTTCATACGAGAAGGCACCCCTAGTGGGTTAAGAACAATATCAACCGGAGTTCCGTCTTCTAAAAACGGCATATCTTCGTCACGGACAATACGAGCAACAATACCTTTGTTACCATGACGCCCTGCCATCTTATCACCCACTTTAAGTTTACGTTTTTTAGCTACATATACTTTAGCCATCTGAACGATACCTGAAGGGAGCTCATCGCCCACACTAATGGCAAACTTATCTCTCTTGTATGCACCTAACTCTTCATTTAACTTGATGTTATAAAAATGAAGTGTTTGCTTAATCAACTCATTCTTATCATCATCCGTCGTCCATTTGGTCGGGTTGATATTCGTATAATCTAAATCCGTTAGAATCTTCTGAGTAAACTTAGCACCTTTTGCAACCAATAATTCTTTGTAAACACTGTAAACCCCTTGTGAAGTTTTACCATTTACAATCGTAAACAACTTCTCAACCAAACGGTCTTTTAAGCCTTTTGTCGCTTTATTGAAACGATTTTCCAACTCTTCTAGAGCAGCTTTCTCTTCAGCTTTTGAAGTTTTTTTAGACCTAGAGAATAATTTAGTATCAATAACCACTCCTTGAATCGAAGGAGGAGTTTTCAAAGATGCATCTTTAACGTCACCGGCTTTATCACCGAAAATAGCACGCAAAAGTTTTTCTTCTGGTGAAGGATCTGATTCTCCTTTCGGAGTGATCTTCCCGATAAGAATATCACCATCTCTAACCTCTGCACCAACGCGAATAATTCCATTTTCGTCAAGATCTTTCGTAGCCTCCTCTGACACGTTTGGAATATCCGGAGTCAATTCTTCTTCTCCACGTTTTGTATCACGAACCTCAAGCTCAAACTGATCTATATGAAGTGAAGTGAAAATATCCTGGCTTACAACTCGTTCAGAAATCACAATCGCATCCTCAAAGTTATATCCCTGCCATGGCATGAATGCGACCTTCAAGTTACGACCCAAAGCCAACTCACCATTCTGAGTAGCATAACCTTCACAAAGAACCTGTCCTTTTTCAACTTTCTGTCCTTTAACTACAATAGGTTTCAGGTTGATACATGTACTTTGGTTCGTTTTCTTAAATTTAATAAGCCGATACGTCTTAATATCATCATCAAAAGATACGAGCCTTTGATCCTCTGATCTTTCGTACCGAATTTTAATTTCGTTTGCATCAACATATTCTACTACACCATCACCTTCCGCGTTGATTAACGTGCGTGAATCTCTCGCAACACGACCTTCAAGACCTGTACCTACTACAGGAGCTTCTGCACGTAGTAATGGCACAGCTTGACGTTGCATGTTCGAACCCATCAAAGCACGGTTAGCATCGTCATGTTCCAAGAAAGGAATCAACGAAGCCGCGATCGACGTAATTTGGTTCGGAGCAATATCCATCAAATCCAATCGTTCTGGCTCAATAATAGGGAAATCACCTTCCAAACGTGCTTTTACACGTGGTGTGATAAAATTACCTTTATCATCGTACTCAGCGTTCGCCTGTGCAATCACTTTACCGTCCTCATCTTCCGCAGATAAATAAACAACCGGCTCTTCCACTACTACTCGGCCATCTTCAACTTTACGGTAAGGTGTTTCAATAAACCCAAGGTTATTAATCTTCGCGTGAACACATAATGAAGAAATCAAACCAATATTGGGACCCTCTGGTGTTTCAATTGTACATAGACGGCCATAGTGAGTATAGTGAACGTCACGAACCTCGAAGCCTGCGCGTTCACGAGAAAGCCCCCCTGGACCTAAGGCTGAAAGCCTCCGCTTGTGAGTAATTTCAGCAAGTGGGTTCGTTTGATCCATAAACTGCGATAGCTGATTCGTTCCAAAGAACGAATTAATTACCGAAGATAAGGTACGGGCATTAATCAGATCTGTAGGAGTAAACACCTCATTGTCACGTATGTTCATACGTTCGCGAATTGTACGTGCCATTCTGGATAGACCCACACCAAACTGAGCATATAATTGCTCACCGACCGTGCGAACACGACGGTTCGATAAGTGATCAATATCATCAACTTCCGCTTTCGAGTTGATTAGATTGATCAAATATTTAACGATCGCAATGATATCTTGTTTCGTCAGTACTTTGATATCTCCGTCCGTATCCAGTTTCAACTTGCGGTTAATGCGGTATCTACCTACATCTCCTAAATCATAACGTTTGTCAGAGAAAAATAGACGATCGATAATTCCACGAGCTGTTTCCTCATCAGGTGGTTCTGCATTCCGCAATTGTCGATATATATGTTCTACCGCTTCCTTCTCGGAATTGGAAGTGTCTTTCTGTAGTGTGTTATAAATTATCGAATAATCAGCATTGCTGGAAGCGTCATCTTTCGATAAGATGATTGTTTTAGCGCCAGAATCAATAATCATTTCGATATGTTCTTCCTCCAAAACTGTTTCACGTTCTAGAATAATTTCATTACGATCTATAGAAACAACTTCGCCCGTATCTTCATCAACAAAGTCTTCAACCCATTTCTTAAGAACACGAGCAGCCAGCTTTCTTCCGAGTAATTTCTTTAAACCTGATTTGCTAACTTTAACTTCGTCTGCTAACTCAAATAACTCTAATATATCTTTATCAGAATCATATCCAATAGCCCGAAGCAAGGTCGTAACAGGGAATTTCTTTTTACGATCGATATAAGCATACATCACGTTATTTACGTCCGTCGCAAATTCGATCCATGAGCCTTTAAATGGTATAACCCTTGCGGAATATAGCTTTGTGCCATTTGTATGGCGGCTCTGACCAAAAAATACACCCGGTGATCTGTGCAATTGAGAAACGATAACTCGCTCAGCACCATTAATCACAAAAGTACCTTTATGTGTCATATAAGGAATTGTTCCCAAGTACACATCCTGTACAATTGTTTCAAAATCCTCATGCTCTTCGTCGTTACATGAAAGGCGGAGTTTAGCCTTTAGCGGAACGCTATAAGTCAAGCCTCGTTCAATACATTCCTGTATGTCATAACGGGGAGGATCAATAAAATAATCTAAGAATTCAAGTACAAAAATGTTTCTTGAATCAGAAATTGGGAAGTTTTCAGAAAATACTTTGAATAGCCCTTCCTGGTGGCGGTTATCTGAAGTTGTTTCTAACTGAAAAAACTCCATAAAAGACTGAAGTTGCACATCCAGAAAATCAGGGTAATCAATTACCGTTTTGCTGGTAGCAAAATTTACTCTTTCTTTACGAATATCTTTATTTGCCAAGGGAATAAGAATTTAGTTTAAATTAAACTGCACGTTAGACTATAATTTTTATCCTAAAAGGAAACTTGAATAGTCAAATCAAGTATAATTTACTTCTATCTACAAACAGCAATAGACCCCGAGAAATTTCGGAGTCTAATGCATAAAGAACTATTTAGAGAACTATTTAATCTCAACAGTAGCTCCTGCTTCTTCTAATTGTTTTTTCAACGACTCAGCTTCGTCTTTAGCAACACCTTCTTTTAATGGTTTTGGTGCACCGTCAACTAATTCTTTAGCTTCTTTTAGTCCAAGACCAGTTAAGTCTTTTACCAATTTAACAACTGCTAATTTTGAACCACCAGCTTCAGTAAGAATAACATCGAATGATGTTTTTTCTTCTGCAGCTGCACCACCTTCAGCACCTGCTGCAGGTCCTGCCACAGCTACAGCCGCTGCAGCTGGTTCGATACCATACTCATCTTTTAAGATTTGAGCTAACTCGTTAACTTCTTTTACCGTTAAGTTTACCAACTGTTCAGCAAACGATTTTAAATCTGCCATTTTATTTTAAATTTTTGAATTGTGCGTAATAAATAATTAATAATTTATCGAACTTTTAAGGAGTTCGTTAACCTTCCTTTTCTTGTAAAGTTTTAACAATTCCAGCAAGTGTACTTCCACCTGATTGAAGGGCAGAAACAACGTTCTTCGCAGGAGACTGAAGCAATCCGATGATTTCACCAATAAGCTCGTCTTTCGATTTCAAGCTCGCTAATGAATTCACCTGATCATCGCCGATAAACACAGACGAATCAATATAAGCCCCTTTAAGTACCGGTTTATCACCAGACTTTCTAAGCTCTTTAATTAATTTCGCAGGTGCACTACCTGTTTCAGAAAAAAGAAGTGTTGAAGATCCTTTTAATGTACCTCTCAACTCTTCAGAATCAACACCAGCAGCTTCCATAGCCTTAAGAATTAAGGTATTTTTCACTACTTGCATCACGATTCCTTTCTCAAAACATTTACGACGAATGTTAGTTACTTTTTCCACAGTCAAATCAGCAGTATCGGTAATATAAAAATTACCGTAGTTTTTAATCTGATCTGCTAAAGCTTCTACAATTTCTTGTTTTTCTTCTTTTCTCATGATTAGATTCCCACTACTGATTTAGTTTCAACTTGTATACTCGGACTCATTGTTGATGAGATGTGTATACTTTTAAAGTAAGTTCCTTTCGCTGCAGAAGGTTTTAACTTAGAAATCGTTTGGATTACCTCCAAAGCATTATCATAAATTTTATCTGCAGAGAATGACACTTTACCGATTGAAGCATGAATGATTCCGGTTTTGTCGACTTTGAAATCAATTTTACCACCTTTAACATCAGTAACTGCTTTACCCACATCTTGAGTAACAGTACCTGACTTCGGGTTAGGCATCAAGTTACGAGGTCCTAAAATACGACCTAATCGCCCTACTTTTGCCATAACACTAGGCATGGTAATAATGATATCCACGTCTGTCCATCCTCCTTCAATTTTGCTGATGTATTCATCTAAGCCCACATAATCTGCACCTGCGGCTTTAGCCTCTTCCTCCTTATCGGGAGTACAAAGCACTAAAACACGTACAGTTTTACCAGTTCCGTGAGGCAGAGTCGCTATACCACGTACCATCTGATTCGCTTTACGCGGATCAACGCCCAAACGAACGTCAATATCCACGGATGAATCAAACTTAGTAGTTGTGATGTCTTTTACTAAAGACGAAGCTTCTTGTAATGAATAAACTTTACCAGCTTCAATTTTGGTAAGTGCCGTTTTTTGATTTTTTGTTAATCTAGCCACTTTTTTAAATTGATATCTGTTTAATTAATTTGTCCAGGGTGCATCACCACTTACAGTAATACCCATACTACGCGCAGTACCTGCAACCATTTTCATGGCCGACTCAACCGTAAACGCATTTAAATCTGTCATTTTATCCTTAGCGATGGTTTCAACTTGTTCCCAAGATACAGAACCAACTTTTCTACGGTTAGGTTCACCAGAACCACCTTTCAATCCCGTAGCCTCAATTAACTGAACTGCTACTGGCGGAGTTTTGATGATAAAATCGAAAGACTTATCGGCGTAAACAGTAATAACAACAGGTAATACTTTACCTGCTTTGTCTTGTGTGCGCGCATTAAATTGCTTGCAAAACTCCATGATGTTCACCCCTTTCGCACCTAAAGCAGGTCCAACTGGAGGAGAAGGGTTGGCTGCGCCACCTCTCACCTGTAATTTCACTAAGCCACTGACTTGTTTTGCCATTTTTGAATTTTAATTTAATTACTAAATGTTTGTTAGTAAGTTGGAAGCATATAACGTAACATTTACTTGTATTCTATTCTTTTTCTACTTGCATGTAGTTTAACTCAAGAGGCGTTTTTCTACCGAAAACTTTAACCATCACTTTAAGTTTCTTCTTCTCTTCGTTAACCTCCTCGATCTCTCCTGTAAAACCGTTGAATGGACCATCGACTACTTTAACAGACTCTCCAACGAAATAAGGGACATTGATAGTCTCTACCTGCTCGGACATTTCATCAACTTTCCCTAAAATTCTATTTACTTCAGACGTTCGAAGTGGGATAGCATTACCTTCCTTATCGCCAAGAAAACCAATAACACTATTAATTCCTTTAATCAGATGTTCCAATTCACTATCAAGCGCAACTTCTATTAACACATAACCTGGATAAAAGTTTCGTTCTTTAGCAATTTTCTTACCATCTCTCATCTGATAGTATTTTTCCATTGGAATCAATACCTGAGGAACTTGTTGCGAGAGACCTAAACGATTAATTTCAGCTTCAATATATTGCTTTACTTTCTTTTCTTTCCCACTTACGGCACGTACTACATACCATTTTAATTTTTGATCTGCCATCAATTCTTTTTTTTATCCTACAGACTGGTAAAACAATTTCAAAATAGAACTTGAAGACTCATCCATTGCTAATATGATTAAAGCAATGATTATTGATGCAATCAGCACAACGACTGCTGAATTCTGCAACTCGCCCCAAGTAGGCCAAGTCACCTTATGCATCATTTCATCGTAAGACTCTTTAAAAAACTCAAGTACACTTGACATAAACGCTCTTTATTTTGCACGGGCACAAGGATTCGAACCCTGATCAAAGGTTTTGGAGACCTCTATTCTACCATTGAACTATGCCCGTAGTCTTCATAAACAGAGTACCCTAACCAAATATAGGGTACTCTGTTATATTATAATTTAGTTGAAGCTAAAATTAAGCAACAATCTCAGTTACCTGTCCAGCACCTACAGTTCTACCACCTTCACGGATAGCGAAACGAAGTCCTTTTTCCATTGCAATAGCGTTAATCAATTTTACATTGATTGTTACGTTATCACCAGGCATAACCATTTCAACACCTTCTTGTAAGGTAATTTCTCCTGTTACGTCTGTAGTACGGAAATAGAATTGAGGACGGTATTTGTTAAAGAATGGAGTGTGACGTCCACCTTCAGCTTTTGATAATACGTAAACCTCAGCTTTGAATTCAGTATGAGGGGTTACAGAACCTGGCTTACAGATAACCATACCACGACGAATATCAGTTTTCTCAATACCACGTAACAATAAACCTACGTTATCACCAGCTTCACCACGATCCAATATCTTACGGAACATTTCAACGCCAGTTACAGTTGACTTCAAGTTCTCAGCACCCATACCAAGAATATCAACTGGCTCGCCAGAGTTGATTACGCCACGCTCGATACGTCCAGTTGCTACAGTAC
>Ga0079224_100006967_pt1 | contig 15073 bp, 17 predicted proteins | sample Stecom2015_FD_80414 | JGI IMG/M metagenome (GOLD analysis project Ga0079224, IMG submission 80414) | Agricultural soil microbial communities from Utah to study Nitrogen management - Steer compost 2015 | ecosystem: Environmental > Terrestrial > Soil > Agricultural land | place: USA: Utah...
CGACGACCGCGCTCATCCTGAGCCAGGTCGTGCTGTCGTTCGGGATCCCCTTCGCCCTCGTGCCGCTCGTCGCCCTCACGGCGCAGGAGCGCACGCTCGGCGGCTACCGCAACCGGTGGTGGACGACGGCGCTCGGCGTCGCGGCGAGCGCCTTCCTCATCGCCCTCAACGGCGTGCTGCTCTGGCTGACGTTCACGGGGGCGTGAGGGTCACGGCGCCCTGCGCACCCCCTCCCACAGGCGCGCCCACTGCTCGGGCGCGAGATCGCGCGGCAGGGCATGCGGGCGCACGCCGCTCGCGGCGAGCACGCGCCGCACGGCCCGCGGATCCCGGCGCGACGCGCGCGCCGCGACGCGCTCCAGGGATCCGCCCCGCCCCGTGAAGACGGCCGCGACGAACGCCCCGTACGCGCGCCGCTCGGCCACGGGCACGAGGGGATCCGCGCGCCGCGCGATCGTCAGCAGCCCGCCGTCGACGCTCGGGACGGGTGCGAAGCAGCGCGCGGGCACGCGGCCGACGAGCGCGAAGTCGAACCACGGCGCGGCCTGCGCCGTCATCATGGTGCCGCCGCCGACGCCCGCCCGCTTGCGCGCGACCTCCCACTGCGTCAGCAGGATCGCGTGCCGCCAGCCGCGGGCCGTCAGCAGGCGGCGCAGGATCGGCGTCGTCACGTGGAACGGCACGTTGCCGACGACGACGGGCGCATCGAGCGGGTGGCGCAGGGCGTCTGCGTGCACGACGCGAGCCTGCGGGACGGCCCTGCGCAGCCGGCGCACACGGTGCTCGTCGATGTCGATCGCCGTGACGGGCCGGCCGAGGCGCACGAGCTCGCGCGTGAGGGCGCCGTCGCCCGCGCCGATCTCGAGGATCGCGCCGCGCGTTGCGGCCGCGAGGCCCGAGACGCGGGCGATCGTGGGCCGGTGGGTGAGGAAGTTCTGGCCGAGCTCGTGGCGGCCGCCGTGGGAGGAACGAGGCATGGGAGTGCTCCAGGGATGAGGAAGGAGCACCTCTGACGGATGCGCGCGACGGCGCGGCGAAGGCCCGCCCGAGGTGCCGGGGGCATCTCGGAGACGGCGCGCGGATCCGCCCTTCGCCCGGCGCGCGTCAGCGCGGCACAGGCGTGCGGAAGGTGGGGTGCGAGTGCGAGCGCGCCGTCAGGCGCGGCGGTCGCGGAACGTCGCTCGGCGCGCCATCACGGGCGCGGTCTTGATCATTCCCATGGCTCGAGGGTACCAGCGCTCACGCCGAGAGCCACACGGCCTCGGCGGCGCCGTCGGGCAGGTCGACCGCTGACCCCGCGACCTCGACGCCCGGCGCGCGCACCGTCAGCTCGGTGCCCACGTCGATGCCGCAGCTCGTGATGGCGCGCAGCAGCAGCGGATCCCGGTCGAGCACGCGCAGCACGCGCCCCGTGTGGCCGTCGGGCGCCGCGTCGAGGCGCACGAAGGCGGGGCGCGAAACAGATCCGTCGGGTCGCGGGATGAGGTCGCCGTGCGGATCCACCTCCGGCCGCCCGAGGCGGTCGTCGATCTTCTCGAGCATGCGATCGCTCACGGCGTGCTCGAGCACCTCGGCCTCGTCGTGCACCTCGTCCCACGTGTAGCCGAACTCGCGCACGAGCCACGTCTCGATGAGCCGGTGGCGGCGCGTCATGGCGACGGCGCGGGCGCGCCCGTCGGCGGTGAGCGTGACGGCGCGGTACGGCTCGTGGGCCACGAGGCCCGACGCGGCGAGCTTCTTCACCATCTCGGTCACGCTCGACGGCGCGACGCCCAGCTTCGCGGCGAGCACCGACGGCATGATCGGCTGATCCTGCCACTCGGTGTGGGCGTAGATCGTCTTGAGGTAGTCGTCGGCCGCGGGGCTCTGGGGCATGGATGACAGGCTACCGAGCGGCGCGCGCGGCCTTCTGGAAGGGCCACTCGATGCCCGAGAGCTCTTCGCACGCCTCCCACACGCGGCGGCGCACCTCGGGATCCACCGACGTCGCCGACGGCCGCTGTCGCACGGCCGGGCCGCGCGTGAGGTACTTGGGGCCCCAGTACTCGCCGCTCGAGATCGACGGATCCACGAGGGCGCGCACGATCGTGCGGGCGCCCGCATCCTTGCCCTGCGCGATGGGCGACTGCAGCAGGTCGCGGATCCGCTTGACGGTGCCCGGCTCGTTGACGCCCGTCACGCGCGGCGTGCGGCCGCCGATCGAGTAGCCGGGGTGGGCGACGACCGACTGCACGGGCAGGCGCGCATCGCGCAGCCGCGCGTCGGCCTCGAAGCCGAGCGCCTGCGCGGCGACCTTCGACTGCACGTACGCCTTCCAGCCCGAGTACGACCGCTCGAGCTGCATGTCGACGGGATCGAACGCGCCCATGCGGGTCGAGATGCTGCCAAGCCACACCATGCGGGGCGTCCAGCGGCTCGTCGCCGACTTCGCGAGCGAGACGAGCAGCTCGGCGCCGAGCACGAAGTGGCCGAGCGCGTTCGTCGAGAAGACGAGTTCGCGGCCGTCGCGCGTCTCGGTGCGCACGCGCGGCGTGTGGACGATGCCCGCGTTGAAGATCACGCCGTCGAGCCGCGTGCGCTCGAACAGGCCACCGCGCACGCTCGCGGCCGCCGCGCGCACGGATCCGGGGTTCGCGACGTCGAGCAGCAGCGTCTCGACCGAGGCGCCTGGCACCCGCGCCTCGAGGGCGTCGTGCGCCGCGGCGAGGCGGTTGGGGTGCCGGCCGCTCATGATGACGTGCGCGCCGGCCCGCGCGAGGTGCTCGCTCGCGAAGTAGCCGACGCCGGCGTTCGCGCCCGTGACGAGATAGGTGCGGCCGTCCTGGGGCGGCAGATGAGACGGATCCCACTCCCCCGGCTCCGTCGTGCTCACAGAGGTGAGCCTAGGCCACGACCCGGCGGCGCGCGGGCGGCACGCGGAACGGGTGCCCCTCCCGGGGATTCCAGAAACGGCATACGCTGGCCCCATGCAGAGTCGACACGACATCGAGTGCTGGCTGACCGACATGGACGGCGTGCTCGTGCACGAGAACCGGGCGATCCCCGGTGCGCCCGAGCTGCTCGCCCACTGGCGCGAGACCGAGACGCCCTTCCTCGTGCTCACGAACAACTCGATCTTCACGCCGCGCGACCTCTCGGCGCGCCTGTCGGCGAGCGGCATCGAGGTGCCCGAGGACCGCATCTGGACCTCGGCGCTCGCAACGGCCTCGTTCCTGAAGAGCCAGTCGCCGGGCGGCACGGCCTTCGTCGTCGGCGAGGCCGGGATCCTCACCGCCATGCACGAGGCGGGCTTCATCATGACCGAGTCGAACCCCGAGTACGTCGTGATCGGCGAGACGCGGAACTACTCGTTCGAGGCCATCACGAAGGCGATCCGCCTCATCAACGCGGGAGCGCGATTCATCTCGACCAACCCCGACGCGACGGGGCCGAGCGCCGAGGGCGTGCTGCCCGCGACGGGCGCCATCAACGCCCTCATCACGAAGGCGACGGGCAAGGAGCCCTACATCGTCGGCAAGCCGAACCCCATGATGTTCCGCTCGGCGCTCAACCGCATCGGCGCGCACAGCGAGAACACCGGCATGATCGGCGACCGCATGGACACCGACATCGTCGCCGGCATCGAGGCGGGCCTGCACACCGTGCTCGTGCTGACGGGCATCAGCGACCAGCGCGAGATCGACCGCTATCCGTTCCGGCCGAGCGAGACGCTCGCCTCGGTCGCCGACCTCCTCGACGAGCCGGCCTGATGGGCGAGATCTTCCTCGTCGTCGTGGCGGCGTCGTGCGTCGCGGCGATCGTCATGGGGATCCGCGCCCTCCGCCGCCTGAAGGACGGCCGGGACGACGACGACCCCTTCGGCCCCCGACAGTAGGGCTGGATCCGGCCTGCCGTCACCGAACCCCCGTCCGCGGACACAAAACTTGAACGTGGACACCAAGCTTGGTGTCCTTCGTCGGGTTTGGTGTCCTTGGGCCGGGACGATCCGGCAGGATCCGATCCGTCAGGAAGCCTGCGGCCCCACGAATGCCAGTGCGGCGGCGCCGACGAGGGGGCCGTCGGGGCCGAGACCGCTGCGGACCACGCGGGTCGATCGGGCGTAGGGCAGCTCGGCCCAGTCGACGAGGGCGGCCGAGACGAGGTCGATGTAGTCGTCCGACACAAACGAGAATCCGCCCGAGATCGCGATGATCTCGAGGTCGAGCAGCGTCGAGGCGTCGGCGAGGGCACGTCCGACCGCGCGGGCGGATCGCTCGATCGCGGCCCGTGCGATGCGGTCGCCGCGGCGCGCATCGTCCGATAGCTGCTCGCCCGCCGTGCCCTGCCATCCCTGCAGCTGCGCCCAGCGCACGCTCGAGGGTCCCGACGCGACCTCCTCGAGCGTCAGCTCGCCCCCGTCGGTCGAGACGTGCATCTGGCCGAGGTGCCCGGCGTTGCCCGAGGCCCCGCCGATCGGCCGTCCGCCCACGACGATCCCGCCGCCCACGCCGGTCGACACGACGATCGACAGCGAGGCCTTCGTGCCGGCGGCCGCGCCGAGCCACGATTCGGCGAGCGCGAGCGCTCCCCCGTCGTGGCGGATCGCGACGTCGACCTCGAACTGCCCCGAGTCGACGATCACGGCGTCGCGCACCGCCTCGACGAGCTCGAAGCCGTGCACGCCCGGCATGTTCACGGGGTGGATCGTGCCGCGTCCGAAATCGACGGGACCGGCGGATCCGATGCCCGCGCCGACGAGCGAGGATCCCTGCGGCAGGTGCTCGAGCGCGCTGCTCACGACCGTGCTCACCGCGCGCCGCAGCCCCTCGGGCGTGATCTCACGACCCGTCGGCGCGCGATGGCGACTCGCCGCCAGCACGCCGCCCTGCTCATCGACGAGCCCGGCCTCGATCTTGGTGCCGCCAAGGTCGACGGCGAGTGCGTAGCGGGTCATGTCACTGGGGCGCGAGGCCGAGATCGTCGAGGTCGATCGCGGCGCGCCACTCCAGGCCCTCGGCTTCGATCGCGGCCTGGGCACCCGTCTTGCGGTCGACGATGACGGCGACCGCGACGACCTCGGCGCCCGCCTTGCGCAGGGCCTCGACCGCCTTGAGCGCCGACTGTCCAGTGGTCGAGGTGTCCTCGAGCACGACGACGCGCTTGCCCTCGACCTCGGCGCCCTCGATCTGCCGGCCTCGGCCGTGGTCCTTCGGCTCCTTGCGCACGACGAATGCGTCGAGCGGGCGGTCGGTGTCCGCCGACGCGTGCATGACGGCGTTGGCGATGGGATCCGCCCCCAGCGTCAGCCCGCCGACCGCGACGACGCCGTCGATATCCGCGATGAGGTCGCTCATGATCCGGCCGATCGCGGGCGCGGCACGGTGGTCGAGCGTGAGCTTGCGCATGTCGACGTAATACGTCGCTTTCTTGCCGCTCGACAGGGTGAAGTCGCCGTGGAAGACCGCCTCGTCCGTGATGAGCTCGATGAGCTGCTGACGGTCGGCTTCGACGGCGGACGTGGATGCGATGGCCATGCGCACCAGTCTATGAGCGGCGCCCCGGACACAACGACGTCAATTCCTCGCCGCGGCCGCCCGAAAACCCGCCCATCGCACAAGTCCACCCGATATTGGCGTCGTTGTGTCCGTGACTAGGCTTGGCACATGGCGAAGGCACAGCAGCCCCTCGAAGACTGGCTTGCGTCGCGCCCGCTGCGGAGGCCCGGCCTGTTCAAGGACGGCTACTCGCAGCGCGCGGTCGACGAGGTCACCGACAAGATCGTCGAGCGCCTGCGGGCGAACCGCCAGTACGCCGACCTCATCAAGCGGCTCGACTTCCCCGCCGCACCACGCGCCGAGGCATACGACCGGCAGGCGGTCGACGACCTCTTCGACAATCTCAAGTGGGGATCCGACCCCCGAGACTGAGCGACGGGCGACGCGCGACGAATAGGCTGGATCCATGCGGATCGCGACCTGGAACGTCAACTCTGTCCGTGCGCGCGTCGAGCGCGTCGTCGCGTTCGCGGAGCGCGCCGGCATCGACGTCCTGCTCATGCAGGAGATCAAGTGCAAGCCCGAGCAGTTCCCGTTCGCGCCGTTCGAAGACGCGGGCTACGCGGTCGAGGTGCACGGCCTGAACCAGTGGAACGGCGTCGCGATCGCCAGCCGCCTGCCGATGGAGGACGTCGAGCGCTCCTTCCCCGGCATGCCCGGCTTCAAGAAGGGCTACGACGGCGACGACGCGCCCCTCGAGGCTCGCGCGATCTCGGCCCTGATCGACGGCGTGCGCCTGTGGAGCCTCTACGTGCCCAACGGCCGCGCACTCGACGACCCGCACTACGCCTACAAGCTCACGTTCCTCGAGGCGCTGCGCCAGTACGTCGTCGACACGCTCGCGGCGGATCCCGACCTCCCGCTCGCGCTCACGGGCGACTTCAACATCGCGCCGACCGACGCCGACAACGGGGATCCGTCGATCGTCGAGGGCGTCACGACCCACGTCTCCCCCGCCGAGCGCGCCGCGTTCCAGGCCCTGCTCGACGCGGGCCTCAGCGACGTCGTGCGCCCGATCGTGCCCGAGGGCTTCACCTTCTGGGACTACAAGCAGCTGCGCTTCCCCCGCGACGAGGGCCTGCGCATCGACTTCATCCTCGGATCCGCGGGCTTCGCCGACGTCGTCGAGGGCGCATCGATCGAGCGCGACGAGCGCAAGGGCGAGGGACCGAGCGACCACGTGCCGGTCGTCGTCGACCTGAGCCTCGAGGAAGAGGACGAGGACGACCTCCCGATGATCTTCGGCTGAGCCTCACGCCACCCCGTTGCGGTAGGCCCACACCACCGCCGCGACGCGGTCGCGGGCGCCCGTCTTCTGCAGGATGTTCGAGACGTGGGTCTTCACCGTGGCCTCGCCGATGAAGAGCTCGCTCGCGATCTCGCTGTTGCTGAGGGCGGCCGCGAGCAGGCGCAGCACCTCGGTCTCGCGCTCGGTGAGGTCGACGACGAGGTCGGATTCCGTTTCAGGAGGACGACCGGCGGCGCCGTGGCGCTCGATGACGCGGCGCGTGACCTCGGGCGCGAGCATCGCGTCGCCCGACGCCGCGACACGGGCGGCGTGCACGAGCTCCTCGGGGCCGGCATTCTTCAGGAGGAATCCGCTGGCACCCGCGTCGAGCGCCGCGAAGAGGTAGTCGTCGCGGTCGAAGGTCGTGACGATCACGACGGCGGAGGAGGATCCGGACGCGACGATCTGCCGCGTCGCCTCGATGCCGTCCATGTCGGGCATCTGGACGTCCATGAACACGACGTCGGGCACGAGGTGAGCGGCGCGCTCGACGGCCTCGCGGCCGGTCGCGGCCTCGCCCGCGATCTCAATCCCCGATGCCTCGAGGATCATGCGGAAGCCCGCGCGCATCGTGGCGTGGTCGTCGACGAGGAGGACGGTGGGAGCGCTCATGCGTCCATCATCGCCCCTCGGCACGCATTGGCACGCGAACGCGCACGAGGTATCCGCCCAACTCGCGCGGGCCGGTCTCGAGGTGCGCGCCCATCGCGGTCGCGCGCTCGCGCATGCCGAGCGTGCCGAGGCCCGTGCGCGATCCGAGCACGACGCGACCCGTGTTCGTCACCTCGAGCTCGACGTCGTCGGCCATGTACCGCACGCGCACGTCAGCCGTGACGTCGGGGCCCGCGTGCCGGCGCGCGTTCGTGAGCGCCTCCTGCGCGATGCGGTACAGGTTGAGCTGCACGAATCCGGGCACCTCGCGGGGATCGCCGATGACACGCAGCGAGGTCGGCATGCCCGCCGCCTCGGCGCTCCGCACGAGGGTGTCGAGCGCGTCGAGGCCGACGGTCGACGGGGCCTCGTTCGCAGGTTCGTCGCCGCCGCGCAGCGTGTCGAGCAGGTGATGCAGCTCGGCGATCGCCTCGCGCGACGAGTCCTCGACCGCGGCGAGAGCCTTCTTGGCCGCCTCGGGATTCGCATCGACGACCGTGCGCGCCGCGCCCGCCTGCACGCCCATGGCCGACACGGCGTGGGCGACAACGTCGTGCAGCTCGCGCGCGATCCGCACCCGCTCGAGCGCGACGGCCTGGGCCGAGGCGAGCTCCTGCTGATCCTCGAGCTCGCGCGACCGCTCGCGCAGGGCCTGGCGGCCGAGCGCGGCGTCGTACGCGCGGTCGCCCATGACGTAGGCGGCGCCGAAGAACACGATGTTGATGAGCCACTGGATCATCGTGTAGGCGACCATGGGAGACATCACGCCCGCGACGCCCTCCGAACCGTCGGGCGCCGGCGCGGTGGCCGTGCGGAAGGTCGCGACGAACAGCCACACCGCCATGACGACGATGATGCCGACCCGCACCGCCACCGCACGGCGCCTGTCGCGCACCCACGCGCCGACCGTGTACATCGACAGGAACAGCGCGATCTGCCCCACGTACAGCTCGGTCGCCCCGAGCTCCATGCCCACGACGTAGACGGCGTTCACGACGATCGCGACGGTCACGGGGTAGCGCAGCCGCAGCATGAACGGCAGCGCGAGCGCCGCGGCGTACAGCAGCCCCCACTTCGGCTCGAGCCCCGCGTCGCCGAACAGGTTCGCGAAGAAGCCCAGGATGACGCTGATGACGGCGCCGAGGAACAGCGCCAGCCCGAGCCAGACGTCGTTTCGCAGCTGGCGCGCCGTCGGCGGTTCGCGCACGAGCGCCGCGTGCGGGAGAGCGGATCGCGCGGTGCGCGCGAGCGTGTCGACCATGCCTCCACGCTACGGATCCGCGGCCCGCACCGCCTCCGCCGCGCGACGGATCCGCAGTGCCTCTTGAACCCCCGGTCGCGACCGAGGACCCTGATCTCATCCCGGCCCCCTCGCGAAGGAGCGCACCGTGGCCACCAGCGTGGTCGTCAACCTGCCCGTCAGCGACCTCGACAGGTCAAAGGCCTTCTACGAGGCGCTCGGCGCGACGATCGTGCCCGAATTCACCGACGAGAACGCGGCGTGCGTCCGGTGGGACGAGAACGTGTTCTTCATGATCCTCCGCAACGACTACTTCGCGACGTTCACGGATCGGCCGATCGTGACGCCCGAGGCGCGGATCCAGGTAATGACGGCCTCAGCCGCGACTCGAAGGAGCACGTCGCACAGACGCGCGATCTCGTGCTCGCGAACGGCGGCGGCGAGGAGGAGGGGTGGCCGGCCCGCGAGCGATGAGAAGACGCCCCGCGGATCCGCCGGGGGAGGGCGGATCCGCGGGGCGCCGGTCTGTGGGGGTTACGCGTGCGCCTTCTGCACGCGCCCGACGAGTCCGAGGAACGCGTCGAGGTACGACACGAGGAACTCGCGGGTGCCCTCGTTCGTGACGTCGTGGTTCTCGTCGATGAGGCCCGGCGTCACCTGGATGAAGCCCTCGGGCTGACCCATGACGATCGCGTTGACGTGGCTCAGGACCGCCTTGAGGTGCTGCTGCGCCGCGGCCGTCGCGATGCCGCCCGGCGAGGCGCCGATGACGGCGACCGGCGTGCCGCCGAACGAGAAGTCGCCGTACGGGCGGCTGGCCCACTCGATCGCGTTCTTCAGCACGCCCGGGATCGAGCGGTTGTACTCGGGCGTGACGATGATGACGCCGTCCATGGCCTCGATCTGCGCCTTGAAGTCGCGCGCGACCTGCGGGAAGTCGGCCTCGAGGTCGGTGGAGAAGAACGGCAGGTTCTTGATCGGGATCTCGACAGCCTCGACGCCCTCGGGCAGCAGCTTCACGAGCGCCTCGGCGAGGGTGCGGTTGAGCGAGGTGGTGCCGATCGAACCGATGATGTAGCCGATCTTCGTCACAGGTGTCTCCTTCGAGAGGGGGATACGGGTTCGCACGCAGACGTGGTGCACAGGCGGAAACAGCCGGCACGCGGCGTCTATTCCCGTGAATCGACCTCATTCTCCTCCCCTCGGGGGCGGATGCACGAATCCGCCTGGTGGCGGAGGCGCCTCGCCCCGCGCGCCCGTAGCGTTGAAGACATCCGAACGAGAAAGGATCGGCGATGCTGACCATCACCGGGATCACGAAGACATACGGCGAGCGCCGGGCGCTCGACGACGTGTCGTTCTCCGTCGCGCGGGGCCGGCTCACGGGCTTCGTCGGCGGCAACGGCGCGGGCAAGACGACCACCATGCGCATCATCCTGGGCCTGCTGTCGCGCGACGGCGGCTCGGTGACGCTCGACGGCGCGGAGCTCACGGCCACGCAGCGCCGCGCGTTCGGGTACATGCCCGAGGAGCGGGGCCTCTACCCCAAGATGAAGGTGCTCGAGCAGATCGTGTACCTCGCGCGCCTGCACGGCTTCGACAAGCGCACCGCCACCGACAAGGCCACGCTCATCCTCGAGCAGCTGGGTCTCGGCGAGCGCCTGAACGACGCGATCGAGAGCCTCTCGCTGGGCAACCAGCAGCGGGCGCAGATCGCCGCCGCGCTCGTGCACGACCCCGACGTGCTGATCCTCGACGAGCCGTTCAGCGGCCTCGACCCGCTCGCGGTCGAGACGGTCGTGTCGGTGCTGCAGGACCGCGCACGACAGGGCGCGGCCGTGCTGTTCTCGTCGCATCAGCTCGACGTCGTCGAGCGCCTCTGCGACGACCTCGTCATCATCGCGGGCGGCACGGTTCGCGCCGCGGGTGAGCGCGAGGCGCTGCGCCGCGAGCACTCGACCAATCGCTACGAGCTGGCCTCGAGCGGCGACGCGGGCTGGCTGCGCGAGGAGCCGGGCGTCACGGTCGTCGAGTTCGACACGGGCTACGCCGTGTTCGACGTCGACGACGACGAGACGGCGCAGCGCGTGCTGCGCAGGTCGGTCGCCGAGGGCGCCGTCGCGAGCTTCGCCCCGCAGCACCCCTCGCTCGCGCAGATCTTCAAGGAGGTCGTCCGATGAACGTCAAGCCCCTGTCCATGGTCCAGGCGTCGTACATGGTCGCCGAGCGCGAGATGGTCACGCGCGTGCGCAGCAAGGCCTTCGTCATCTCGACGCTGATCCTCGTCGTCGGCATCATCGTCGGCATCGTCGCGATGAACTTCTTCGCGTCGAACTCCGACACGACGACGGTCGCCGCCTCGGACGACGTCGCGGCCCAGCTCGCAGACGCCGACGGGCTCGAGCTGACCGAGGCCCCGACGCCCGAGGAGGCCCGCTCGCTCGTGCAGGACGGCGAGGTCGACGCGGCCGTCGTGCCCGACGACGCCTCGCCCACTGGCCTCACGGTCATCGCGCAGAGCGAGGCGCCCACGACCCTCGTGCAGCTGCTCTCGCAGGCGCCGACCGTCGAGCTGCTCGAGCCCGACGGCGGCGAGGGCCCCATGCGCTACATCCTCGGGCTCGCCTTCGGCATCGTCTTCATGATGTCGGCGATGTCGTTCGGCGCCCCCGTCGCGACGAGCGTCGTCGAGGAGAAGCAGACGCGCGTCGTCGAGATCCTCATGACCGCCATTCCGACCAGAGCGCTGCTCGCGGGCAAGGTCATCGGCAACACCGTGCTGGCGCTCGGCCAGATCGTCCTCATCGTCGCCGCGGTGTCGGTGTCGCTCATCGTGACGGATCAGACCGAGATCCTCGCTGGGCTCGGCACGCCGCTGCTGTGGTTCGCGCTGTTCTTCGTGACGGGATTCCTGCTGATCGCGACGCTGTTCGCCGCGACGGGCGCGATGGTCTCGCGCCAGGAGGACCTGAGTTCGGTGATCGCCCCGATCATGTACATCGTGATGATCCCGTACTTCCTCGTGATCTTCTTCAACGACAACCCGCTCGTCATGACGATCATGTCGTACGTGCCGTTCTCATCGCCCGTGTCGATGCCGATCCGCCTCTTCTTCCACGAGGCCCAGTGGTGGGAGCCGATCGCCTCGATCGTCATCTCGCTCGTCGCCTGCGTGCTCGTCATCATGCTCGCCGCGAAGGTCTACGAGAACTCGCTGCTGCGCATGGGATCGCGCGTCAAGTGGTCCGAGGCCCTCAAGGCCTGATCCCGCTCCCGCCGTCGGCCCGGTCGCACCCACGCGACCGGGCCGACGCCGCGTCCGGACGGGGCCGCTATCGTCGAGGAGGGCAACGGCGCCCGTGATCCGCACCTTCCGACCCACAGGAGCCGCCATGAGCACCGTCAGCCTCGACCGCACCGCGCCGACCGACGCGCCCGTCCTCGACGTCCTCGCCGCGCGCTGGAGCCCGCGCGCGTACGACGGATCCGCCCACCTCGACGACGGCAAGCTCGCGAGCGCGCTCGAAGCGGCCCGATGGAGCCCGTCCGCGTACAACAACCAGCCGTGGCGGTTCATCGTCGCGCGCCGCGGATCCGAGACGCACGCCGCGATCGCCGAGACGCTCATCGACTTCAACGCCGTGTGGGCGCCGTCGGCCGGCGCGCTCGTCGTCGCGATCGCCGAGCTCGAGAGCGACGCCGGATGCACGTTCGCGACGGCGCACTACGACCTGGGCCAGGCCGTCGCGCACTTCTCGGTGCAGGCGCACCACGACGGGCTCTTCGTGCATCAGATGACGGGCTTCGACGCCCCCGCCGTGCACGCCCGCTTCGACCTCCCCGACCGCTTCGAGGTCGTGACGCTGCTCGCCGTCGGCGAGCTGGGGGATCCGGACCAGCTGCCCGAGCCGGCTCGCGAGCGCGAGCGCGCCCCGCGCGAGCGGCGGCCGATCGCCGAGACCGTCATCCTCGACGACTGAAGCGGCAGATGACGGGCCCGCACCCTCCGAGGGGTGCGGGCCCGTCGCGCGTCGTCAGGCGCTCGTGAGCGCCAGCTCGGTGCCGTCGGCCGCGACGTCGACGCGCACGGTGTCGCCGTCGTGAATCCGGCCGGCGAGGATCCCGGTCGCGAGGCGGTCCTGGATCTCCTTCTGGATCAAGCGGCGCAGCGGGCGCGCGCCGTACGCGGGGTCGTAGCCGCGCTCCGCGAGCCAGGCCCGCGCGTCTGGCGTGACCGCGAGCGTCAGGCGCCGGTCGGCGAGGCGGCGCTGCAGGAGGTCGACCTGCAGCTCGACGATCTGCGACAGCTCGTCCTCCGTGAGCGCCTGGAACACGACGATGTCGTCGAGGCGGTTCACGAACTCGGGCTTGAACGACGTCTGCACGAGCTGCATGACCTGGTCGCGCTTCACGTCGGGCGCGAGCGTCGGATCGATGAGGATCGGCGAGCCGATGTTGCTCGTGAGGATGAGGATCACGTTCTTGAAGTCGACCGTGCGGCCCTGGCCGTCGGTGAGGCGGCCGTCGTCCATGACCTGCAGCAGCACGTCGAACACCTCGGGGTGCGCCTTCTCGACCTCGTCGAGCAGCACGACGCTGTAGGGGCGCCGGCGCACGGCCTCGGTGAGCTGGCCGCCCTGGTCGTAGCCGACGTATCCGGGAGGGGCGCCGACGAGGCGGCTGACCGAGTGCTTCTCGCCGTACTCCGACATGTCGATGCGCACCATGGCCTGCTCGTCGTCGAAGAGGAACTCGGCGAGCGCCTTCGCGAGCTCGGTCTTGCCGACGCCCGTCGGGCCGAGGAACAGGAAGGATCCCGTGGGCCGGTTGGGGTCGCTGAGGCCCGCCCGCGAGCGGCGCACGGCGTCGGACACGGCCGAGACCGCCTCGCGCTGGCCGATGAGGCGGCGCCCGAGCTCGGCCTCGAGGTGCAGGAGCTTCTCGCTCTCGCCCTGCATGAGCCGGCCGACGGGGATCCCCGTCCACGCCGCGATGACCTCGGCGATGTTCTCGTCGGTGACCTGGTCGCCGACCATGCGCTCGTCGGACTGCTCGGCCTTCTCGGCCTCGGCCAGCTCGCGCTCGAGCGAGGGGATCTCGCCGTAGAGCAGCCGCGAGGCGCGCTCGAGGTTGCCCTCGCGCTGCGCGCGCTCGGCCTGGATGCGGGCGTCGTCGAGGCGGGTCTTCAGCTCGCCGACGCGGTTGAGCGAGGCGCGCTCGGCGTTCCACCGGGCCTGCAGATCCTTGAGCTTCGCCTCCTGCTCGGCCATCGTGTCGCGGAGGGCCGCGAGGCGCTCCTTCGAGGCGTCGTCCTTCTCCTTCTTGAGGGCGAGCTCCTCGAGCTTCAGCCGGTCGACGTGGCGGCGCAGCTCGTCGATCTCGAGCGGCGCCGAGTCGATCTCCATGCGCAGGCGGCTGGCCGCCTCGTCGATGAGGTCGATCGCCTTGTCGGGCAGCTGCCGGCTGGGGATGTAGCGGTGAGAGAGCGAGGCCGCCGCGACGAGCGCGCCGTCGGAGATCGACACCTTGTGGTGCGCCTCGTAGCGCTGCTTGAGGCCGCGCAGGATCGCGATCGTGTCCTCGACCGTCGGCTCGCCCACGTACACCTGCTGGAAGCGGCGCTCGAGGGCCGCGTCCTTCTCGATGAACTCGCGGTACTCGTTGAGCGTCGTCGCGCCGATCATGCGCAGCTCGCCGCGCGCGAGCATCGGCTTGAGCATGTTGGCGGCGGCGACGGATCCCTCTCCCCCGCCCGCGCCCATGAGCACGTGCAGCTCGTCGATGAAGGTGATCACGCGGCCCTCCGACTCGGTGATCTCCTTGAGCACGTTCTTGAGGCGCTCCTCGAACTGCCCGCGGTACATCGCGCCGGCGACGAGCGCCGAGATGTCGAGCGCGATCAGCTCCTTGTCCTTGAGGCTCTCGGCGACGTCGCCCGCGACGATGCGCTGGGCGAGTCCCTCCACAACCGCCGTCTTGCCGACGCCGGGCTCACCGATGAGCACCGGGTTGTTCTTCGTGCGCCGGGTGAGCACCTGGCTGACGCGACGGATCTCGCTGTCGCGACCGATGACGGGGTCGAGCTTGCCGCTGCGGGCGCGCTCCGTGAGGTTGATGCCGAACTGCTCGAGGGCGCTCTGCTGCTCCTCCTGCTGCTGCGGCATCTGGTTCGACGCCATGCTGTCCTCCTCGTGGACCATAACTTGAGCCTTACCGACTCAAGTTTAGCACCGGGTGGGTGGGGAAGGCTCAGATCCACCCCTTCTCCTCGGCGAGGAGCACCGCCTGCTGGCGGGTCTCGACGCCGAGCTTGCCGAGCACGACCGAGATGTGATTGCGCACGGTTCCGGGGGCGAGCGA
>Ga0079224_100006969_pt1 | contig 15072 bp, 14 predicted proteins | sample Stecom2015_FD_80414 | JGI IMG/M metagenome (GOLD analysis project Ga0079224, IMG submission 80414) | Agricultural soil microbial communities from Utah to study Nitrogen management - Steer compost 2015 | ecosystem: Environmental > Terrestrial > Soil > Agricultural land | place: USA: Utah...
AACGTGGAGGATTCGCTCGGGCACGGCCGGTTCGTGGTCTTCTACCTGGCCTGCGCTGCGGCGGCGGGACTTGCGCACGCGGTGACGATGCCCGGTTCCGACATGCCGCTGATCGGCGCCAGCGGCGCCGTCGCCGGGGTGCTCGGCGCCTACATGGTGCTTCATCCGCGCGCTCACGTCTGGGTGCTCCTGTTCTGGCGCCTGCCGCTGAAGCTGCCGGCGATGTACGTGCTCGGTGCATGGATCGCGATGCAGGTCGTGAGCCTCCTCATGACCGCGGCCGACGACGTCCATGTCGCCTGGTGGGCCCATATCGGCGGCTTTGCCGCCGGGGTGGCGCTGGTCCTGGTGATGCGGCGGCGGGCGCCGCTGGCGACATGACACTGCCGGGCGTCGGGCGGCGCCGGGCCGGCTGCGGCGCCGTGTCGTTGACTCGCAAATATGGGCGATTTACGTTCGCGGCCCACGATGGCTGCCGTCCGGCGGCAGATGACCATATCGTCCGAATATCGGGGTTGGGATCGTACAGGGAGCAGGCGACAACCGGCGCTTCGGGCATGATCGCGACCCGATCGGCCCGGGGTACTTTGCGTCTGTGAGGAGATTGGATCGATGAAGGTGCTGGTGGCCGTCAAGCGGGTCGTCGACTACAACGTGAAGATTCGCGTCAAGGCGGATGGCTCCGGCGTCGAGACCGCCAACGTGAAGATGTCGATGAACCCGTTCGACGAGATCGCCGTCGAAGAGGCCGTGCGGATGAAGGAAGCGGGCATCGCCGACGAGATCATCGCCGTCTCGATCGGGCCCCAGCAGGCGCAGGAGACGATCCGCACCGCGCTCGCCATGGGCGCCGACCGCGGCATCCTGGTGAAGGTGGACGACATCGTGGAGCCGCTGGCGGTCGCCAAGATCCTGAGGGGAGTCGTCGAACAGGAGCAGCCCGACGTTGTGATCCTCGGCAAGCAGGCGATCGACGACGACAGCAACCAGACCGGCCAGATGCTCGCCGCCCTGCTGGGGTGGCCGCAGGGCACGTTCGCCTCGAAGATCACGATCTCCGACGGTCACGCGGAGGTCGTCCGCGAGGTCGACGGCGGGCTGCAGACCGTCCGCCTCAAGGTGCCGTTCGTCGCCACCACCGACCTGCGCCTCAACGAGCCGCGCTATGCGTCGCTGCCCAACATCATGAAAGCCAAGAAGAAGCCGATCGACGAGAAGACACCGGCCGATTACGGCGTCGATACATCGCCGCGGCTGAAGGTGCTGTCGACCACCGAGCCGCCAAGGCGCCAGGCCGGCGTCAAGGTCGGTTCGGTTGCCGAACTCGTCGACAAGCTCAAGAATGAAGCCGGGGTGATCTGATGGCCATACTGGTTATTGCCGAACACGACAACGCCACGCTCGCCGACGCGACGCACAAGACGGTCACGGCGGCGTCGCAGGTCGGTGGCGACATCCACGTCCTGGTGGCGGGCAGCGGGTGTGCCGGCGTTGCCGACCAGGCGGCGAAGATCGATGGCGTGGCCAAGGTCCTCCTGTGCGATGACCCGCGGTTCGAGCGGCCGCTGGCCGAGGCTATGGCGGCCCTCGTCGTTCCGCTGATGGACAGCTACGACGCGGTGATGGCGCCGGCCACCACCAACGGCAAGAACTGCCTGCCGCGCATCGCCGCGCTTCTCGACGTGGCGCAGATCTCGGAGATCACCGCCGTCAGGGCGCCAGACACCTTCGAACGCCTGATCTACGCCGGCAACGCGGTGCAGGTCGTGCAGTCGGACCAGCCGAAGAACGTCATCACCGTGCGCACCACCACCTTCCAGGCAGCCGGCGAAGGCGGCAACGCCGCGGTCGAGACGATTGCGGCGCCGGCACCTGACGGCCTTTCGGAGTACGTCGGCGAGAACCTGTCGCGATCCGACCGCCCCGAGCTCACGTCGGCCCGCATCGTGATCTCCGGCGGGCGCGGCATGCAGTCGGGCGAGAACTTCGCCCTCATCGAGAAGGTGGCGGACAGGCTGAATGCAGCGGTCGGCGCCAGCCGGGCCGCCGTCGACGCCGGCTTCCGTGCCAACGAATTCCAGGTCGGCCAGACCGGCAAGGTGGTCGCACCGGACCTGTACATCGCGGTCGGCATTTCAGGCGCCATTCAGCATCTTGCCGGCATGAAGGATTCCAGGGTGATCGTCGCCATCAACAAGGATGAGGAGGCGCCGATCTTCCAGGTTGCGGATTACGGGCTCGTGGCCGACCTGTTCAAGGCGCTGCCCGAGCTCGACGAGGAACTTGCCAAGGCCGGCTACTGAGCCAACGATCGCCGATCGGCCCGGCCTGCGGCCAAACGGGAAAGACGGGACTACGATGCAGATTCGCAAGATTGGCGTCATTGGTGCCGGTCAGATGGGCAACGGCATCGCGCATGTCTGCGCGCTGGCCGGAATGGAGGTGGGGCTGAACGACCTGTCGCGGGACCGGATCGAGGCGGCACTGGCCACCATCAACGGCAATCTCGCCCGTCAGGTCAAGTCCGGCCGGATCACCGAGGAGGACCGCAAGGCCGCGCTCGAGCGCATTTCGATCGTCGAGTCGCTCGAGGGTTTCGACGATTACGACCTCGTCATCGAGTCGGCGACCGAGGACGAGAACGTCAAGCGGCAGATCTTCAAGGAGTTGTGCCCGGTCCTGCCGCCGACGACGCTTCTGGCAACCAATACCTCCTCGATCTCGATAACCCGGCTCGCCGCCGCCACCGACCGGCCGGAGCGGTTCATGGGCATCCATTTCATGAACCCGGTGCCGGTGATGGAACTGGTGGAGCTGATCCGCGGCATCGCGACCGACGAGGAGACGTTCCGCACGGTGTCCGAATTCGTCCACCGGCTGGGCAAGACCACGGCGGTGGCGGAAGACTTCCCAGCCTTCATCGTCAACCGCGTCCTGCTGCCGATGATCAATGAGGCGGTCTACACGCTGTACGAAGGCGTCGGCTCCGTCGAGGCGATCGATACCGCGATGCGGCTCGGCGCCAATCACCCGATGGGCCCGCTGCAGCTCGCCGATTTCATCGGCCTCGACACCTGCCTGTCGATCATGCAGGTGCTCTACGAAGGGCTCGCCGATTCCAAGTACCGGCCGTGCCCGCTGCTGGTGAAGTACGTCGAGGCCGGCTGGCTCGGCCGCAAGACCAAGCGCGGCTTCTACGACTACCGGGGCGACACGCCGGTCCCCACCCGCTGAAGCGCGCAGCGCCGCTTCACGCCCGGCGTTTTTGATCGGGCGCAAGGCTGACGTCCGCTGCGGCCTGTACCGTCTGCGAAGGTTCCGTTCCTCGAAGGAGGAAGACATGATCGCAGACACGACGCCACCGTCCGGAGCCGAAGGCCATGGCCCGGCAACCACCATCGGCTGGAGCGACCCGCAGCTCGTCGCAGGCGGCAGGTTGACGCGGTGGGATGTCCATCTCCGGCTGTTCGGCAACATGATGGAGCGCTTCGCCGTGCCGTCCGTCGACACGCTCTCCCCGCGCCAGCTCGCGCAACTGCGCGCGGCGATGAAGCGCTGCGCCGCCTGCCCGTCGGTGTCGCGATGCGAGCTGTGGATGGCGTCCACGCGGGGCATTCGCGGCGCCGACGCGTTCTGCCCCAACGCCGCGGCCTTCGCCCGGCTCGCCCTGCGCGAGGCGCCGCGCGCCTGAGCGTCCGCCGGCCCGGCTCCGGCAGGGGGACCGGTCAGCCGCCCTGGTTCGGCAGCTCGCCGGCGATGGCGGCCCGGACCAGGCGCTTCGCCTCCTCCGCGTCCCATTCCGCCGGCCCCAGCAGGCGGCCCAGCTCGCGACCGTCGCGCCCGATCAGCAGCGTCGCCGGCAGGCCTTGCGCCTTCAGGTCGAACATCGCCTTTCCGGTCGCATCGACGTAGAGTGCAAGCGAGTCCGCGCCGACTTCCTCGAGGAAGGCCCCCGACGCCTCCCTGCCCTTGCGGTCGACGCTCAGGGCGACGACCTCGAACGCGTCGCCGCCGAGTTCGTCCTGCAGCCGGTCGAGCGCCGGCATTTCCTCGCGGCACGGCCCGCACCACGTCGCCCACAGGTTCACGAGCGCCACCCGCCCCTGCCAGTCGGACAGGCTGCGGGCGGCACCGCTGCCGTCCTCGAAGGTGACGTCGGCGACCGCTTCCGGCGTCCGTCTGATGACGAAATTGGCCACCGCACCGGTGGAATAGCCGCTGCCGGCGGCCCGGTTTGCCGCTTCGCCTGCGGTTTGGTCGTTGCGGTCGGCGGGAACCATTGCGTATATGGCCCCCATCGTCACGGCAACGGCGATGACGGCGGCGGCAACCGGCCACCGCCTGCCGGTAATGCGGAACCTGTCGTCGTTGAACATTCGTCTGAGGCAGCCTCGCGCTACTGGGTGGTCGACATGAGCAATGAAATGTGGGGCGGTCGCTTCAGCGCCGGCCCCAGTGCCATCATGGAGGAGATAAACGCCTCCATCGAGTACGACAAGCGGCTGTACGCCCACGACATCCGCGGCTCGAAGGCGCACTGCGAGATGCTCGCCGCCACCGGCATCATCACCCGCGAGGATGCCGACCGCATCCTCGACGGGCTGGATCGGGTGCTGGCGGAGATCGATGCCGGCAGCTTCGCCTTCTCGCGTGCCCGCGAGGACATCCACATGAACGTCGAGGGACGGCTGGCGGAGCTGGTCGGCCCGGTGGCCGGACGCCTGCACACCGCCCGCTCGCGCAATGACCAGGTGGCGACCGACTTCAGGCTGTTCGTGCGCGACCGCATCGACGAGTTCGACCGCGGCCTCGCCGCCCTGCAGCGCGCGCTCGCGGCCAAGGCGAAGGCGCACGCGGCGACCGTCATGCCGGGCTTCACCCACCTGCAGACCGCGCAGCCGGTGACCTTCGGCCATCACTGCCTCGCCTACGTGGAAATGATTTCCCGCGACCGCGGCCGCTTCGCCGACGCCCGCCGCCGGCTCAACGAATGTCCGCTGGGTTCGGCGGCACTGGCCGGCACCGCGTTCCCGATCGACCGCCACATGACGGCGGACGCCCTCGGCTTCGACCGCCCGGCGCGCAACTCCATGGACGCCGTGTCCGACCGCGACTTCGTCATCGAGACCCTCGCCGCCGCCTCGATCACGGCGATGCACCTGTCGCGGCTGGCCGAGGAGATCGTCCTGTGGGCGTCGCCCGGGTTCGGTTTCATCCGCCTCGGCGACGGTTTCACCACAGGCTCCTCCATCATGCCGCAGAAGCGCAATCCCGACGCAGCCGAGCTGGTGCGGGCCAAGGCGGGGCGCATCTACGGGGCGCTGATGGCGCTCCTCGTGGTCATGAAGGGCCTGCCGCTCGCCTACGGCAAGGACATGCAGGAGGACAAGGAGCCGGCGTTCGACGCCCTCGACAACCTTGCCCTCTGCATCGCCGCCATGACCGGCATGGTCGACGACCTCGAACCCGATGCGGAGGCGATGCGCAAGGCCGCCGCCCAGGGCTTCTCGACCGCGACCGACCTCGCCGACTGGCTGGTGCGCGAACTCGGCCTGCCGTTCCGCGAGGCCCACCACGTGACCGGCCGCCTGGTCGCGCTCGCCGAACGCAAGGGCTGCGATCTCGCCGGGCTCACGCTCGACGACCTGCGGTCGGTGGAGCCGCGGGTGGACGAGCGCGTGTTCGCGGTGCTTGATGTCGCCGCCTCGGTCGCCTCCCGCCGCAGCTACGGCGGCACCGCGCCGGACAATGTGCGGGCCGAGGCCGAACGGTGGCTCGCCGAACTCGGCGATTGCGGCTAGAATGGGCCGGTCGTGCCTGGAGGAATCTCGTGCCGTCGTTCCGCATCCTGATCGTCACCGTCATCGCCGCCGCGCTGGTGCTGGGAGCGTGCGGGCGACGCGGGCCGCTCGAGCCGCCACCGTCGGCCGCCGATGTCGCGCCGTCGCAGGGCGTCGAAAAGGAGGCGCGTGACGACCGTTCGTTCCCGCTCGACTTCCTGATCGAGTGAGCGGACCGGCGGCATCGGCGACGGACCCGGCAGGCACCTTCATGCACCACTTCGCCTACCGCAACGGCACCCTGCATGCCGAGCAGGTCGACCTGCGCACCATCGCCGAGGCGGTGGGGACGCCGTTCTACTGCTATGCGACGGCGACGATCGAACGGCACTACGGGGTCTTTGACCAGGCGTTCGCCGACCTCGACCGGATGATCTGCTACTCGGTCAAGGCCAACTCCAACCAGGCGGTTCTCAGGACCATCGCCGATCTCGGCGCCGGCATGGACGTCGTCTCCGAGGGCGAGCTGCGGCGCGCCCGCGCCATCGGCGTGCCGGGCGACTGCATCGTCTTTTCCGGGGTTGGCAAGACCGCCCGTGAAATGGCCTATGCGCTCGACCAGGGCATCCACTGCTTCAACGTTGAGTCGGAGCCGGAACTCGAGCTTCTGAGCGAGATCGCCACCGCGCGCGGCGTCGAGGCGCCGGTCTCAATGCGCATCAACCCGGACGTCGATGCCCGTTCGCACCGCAAGATCTCGACCGGCCGGGCGGAGGACAAGTTCGGCATCTCGTGGCTCGACGCGCGCCGTGTCTACCGCCGCGCCGCCGGGCTGCCGGGGATCCGGGTGACCGGCATCGACATGCATATCGGCAGCCAGATCACCGACCTGCAGCCGTTTGAAGAGGCGCTGTCGCTGATCGCCGACCTCGTCGTCCGGCTGCGGGCCGACGGTCACGACATCCGCCATGCCGATCTTGGCGGCGGCCTCGGCATTCCCTATCGCGGCATCGGCGACGTGCCGCCGCACCCGGACGAATACGCCGCGCTGGTCAGGCGCATCATGGCGCCGCTCGGCTGCCGGCTGCTGTTCGAGCCCGGCCGCGTCATCGTCGGCAACGCCGGCATCCTCGTCACCCGCGTGATCTACGTGAAGCACGGCAGCGACAAGACCTTCACCATCGTCGATGCCGCCATGAACGACCTGATCCGGCCGACCCTCTACGACGCGTTCCACGACATCATACCGGTGGCCGAGCCCGATCCCGCTGCCGCGACTTCGGTGACCGACGTGGTCGGCCCGGTATGCGAAAGCGGCGACTTCCTCGCCCGCAACCATCATCTGCCGCCGGTTGCCGGCGGCGACCTGCTGGCGGTGATGTCGGCCGGCGCGTACGGCGCGGTGCAGGCAGGCACCTACAACTCGCGCCTCCTCGTTCCCGAGGTGCTGGTGCGTGGCGACCGGTTCAGCGTGGTGCGCCCGCGCCTCACCTACGACGACCTGATCGGCCTCGACCGTCTCGCCGACTGGCAGTGATTTGCGATGCATTTGTGCCACATTTTCGTGGCAGGTGTTGCAGTTGAGCAATTTGTGAGGTGATCGATCATCGCCTTGTGTTATGCTTCATCGAAGCGTTGAACTGCGGTGAAGATGAAGCACCTCCGCAAGAAGATCCGCCGCGCCAAGCTGGTTCTGGCATGGGAAACGCTGTGGCCGGCCCTGTTTCCCCTGCTGCTGGTATCGGGCCTGTTCGTCCTGGCGGCGCTGGCCGGCGTGTTCGAGATTCTGCCGGGGATCGTCCACGCCGTCGTGCTGGCGGTGTTCTTCGCCCTGTTCGGGCTCGCGCTGCGGCCGCTGTTCACCCTCCGCTGGCCCGACGAGAGCGAGGCGCTGCGCCTTCTGGAGCGGCGCTCCGGCGCCCCCCACCGTCCTGCCACCTCGTATGCCGACACGCTGACCGGTCTGCGCGCTGATCCGGTCAGCCGACGGCTGTGGGAACATCACCGCAGCCGCCTCGAGCGCCTGCTCGACGGTCTGCGGGCGGGCTGGCCGGTGTCGCGCCTCAAGGAACGCGACCCCTATGCCGTGCGGACGCTGCTGGCGCTCCTGCTCGTCGTCGCCTTCGCCTGGGCCGGCCCCGAGGCGACCCGCCGGCTCGGCCAGGCGTTCACGCCGGCCGGCGCCGAAACCGCGCCCGTGTGGCTCGACGCCTGGGTGAAGCCGCCGGAGTACACCGGCCGCGCGCCCGTCTTCCTCGCCGGCGCCCAGCTCGCCGCCAACGTGGTGCGCCAGGACGTGATCCGGGTTCCGGCCGGCAGCGAACTCGTCATCCGCCTGTCCGGCGCCGAGGCCCCCGCGATCACCTTCACACGCGCCGGTGCGGCGCCCGGCGGTGACAGGACGGAGGAGCAGGTCGCGGCGGTCAACCTGTTGCCCGAACGCCTCGATGACGGCACCCGGGAGGTGCGCATGAGCCTCGTCGAGCCCGGCCGCGTCGAGGTTCAGGAGGCAGGCAAGCCGCTCGACGCCTGGTCGTTCGCGGTGATCGCCGATGCGCCGCCGCAGATCGAACTGGTCGGCGACATCGATCGCACCGACGACCGGGCGCTCAATTTCGTCTACCGGGCCAGCGACGACTATGGCATCGCCGACGCGCGGGTCCGGTTCGAGCTGGCCGACGAACAGGACGGCCGCACCGGCATCGAGTCCTCGGCCCTGCTCTACATCGAGCCGCCCGACTTCAGGCTGTCGCTGCCGCGCGTCGAGCCCCGCAAGGTCGAGCAGGAAGTCTACCGGGACCTGACCGAACATCCGTGGGCCGGCCTTTCGGTAAGGATGATCCTCCAGGCGCGCGACCGCGCCGGCCAGGCCGCCACCAGCGAACCTGTGACCCTCGTCCTGCCGGAGCGCCGGTTCACGCACCCGCTCGCGCAGGCGGTCATCGAGCAGCGCAAGCGCCTCGTGCTCACCCCCGACGAGCGGCTGTCGGTCGCCCGTGCCATCGACGCGCTGACCCTGTATCCCGAGGGACTCATCGAGGCGAGCGGCGTCTATCTCGGTCTGCGCACCGCCTACTACCGCATCCTGCGCAGCCACGACGAACAACAGCTCGAGGAGGTCATCGACCTTCTGTGGGAGCTCGCGCTGTCGATCGAGGACGGCGACCTGTCGATCGCCGAGCGGGATCTTCGCGCCGCCCAGCGCGCGCTTGCCCAGGCACTGGCCGAGAACGCGCCGCAGGAAGAGATCAAGCGGCTCATCGACGAGCTGCGCCAGGCGCTGCAGCGCTACATGCAGGCGCTGGCCGAGAAGGCGCAGCGCGACCTCGCCGAGGGGCGTCAGATGCAGCCGCTCGACGACTCCGCGCAGGTGATCCGGCCGCAGGACCTCGCGCGGATGCTCGAGACGATCGAGAACCTCGCGGCAGGTGGTGCCCGCGATGCCGCCCAGCAGATGCTCTCGCAGCTGCAGAACCTGCTGGAGAACCTCCGCGCCGGCCTGCAGGCGCCCGGCATGCAGGGGCAGGACCAGGAGGCGCTGTCGCGCATGATGGAGGATCTCGGCGAGCTGATGCGCGGCCAGCAACAGCTCATGGACGAGACCTTTCAGGGCCTCGGCGAAGAGCAGGGCAACCGCGACGAAAGCGGCGGCGAGCAGCTTCAGGAAGGCCTCGCCCGGCGGCAGGGGGCGCTGGAGCAGATGCTGTCGGAGATGATGCGCGGCATGAACCGGCAGGGCATCAGCCCGCCGCGCGCGTTCGGCCAGGCCGGCCGGTCGATGCGCGGAGCGGGTGACGAGATCCGCCGCAACAGCCGCGACGATGCGGTCGCCCGTCAGGGCGAGGCGCTCGAGCAGCTGCGCGAAGGCGCCCGTTCGCTCGCCCAGCAGATGATGCAGGGTCAGGCCGGGCAGTCAGGCACCGGGCCTCAGGGCGCCGGCCCCGGCGACCAGCAGTACGACCCGCTCGGCCGCCCCAGCCGCACCACGGGAACCGACCTCGGCCTGTCGACGCGGGTGCCCACCGAGATGGAAATGCGACGCGCCCGCGAGATCCTCGAGGAACTGCGCAACCGGATCGGCGACCGGTCCCGGCCGCAGATCGAACTGGATTACCTGGATCGCCTGCTGCGGCGGTTCTGACCGCCGCCGGTGACCGGCCAATCGGGCCCGTGGGCTTCCGGGCGCTGGATCAGGCCGTTTCGTCGATCTTGCTGACCACGCCGACGAACGGGAGTTCGCGGAAGGCATGGGCCATGTCCATGCCGTAACCGACGACGAACAGGTCGGGGCAGATGAAGCCGACGAAGTCGGCGTCGATCTGCGTTTCGCGCTTGCCGGGTTTCTCCAGCAGCACGCAGGTCCGCACCGCCGCCGCCCCGCGCGCCGCCATCAGGTCCTTGGCGAAGGCGAGCGTGCGGCCGGATTCGAGGATGTCGTCGATGAGCAGGACGCTGCGCCCGCGCACGTCGCTCTCGACGTCGCGCAGGATCGTCACCTGGCCGGACGAGACCGTTCCCTCGCGGTAGCTGGACACGCTGAGGAACTCCACTTCCAGCGACAGTCCGGCATCGTGAAGGGCGCGCAGGAGATCGGCGGCGAACACGAAACTTCCCTTGAGCACCGGCACGACGAGCAGCCGCTCCAGGTTCGCGCCGGCGATCTCGTCGGCCAGCGCGCGGACACGGGCGGCGATCTCCCCCGCCTCGTACAGGACCTCGATGCGCCGGTTGCCGAGCGTGACGGTCCTCACCGCGCGAGGTCCCCGTCATGCCGCAGGCCGGCGAACCTGACCTGCAGCCGGCGAGCGCCATCGGGCGGCGAGGCGAGCCGCGTCTGGAACGGCAGTGTCTGGCCTGGCCCGAGCGAGGCGGCAAGCGCCGGGGTGGTCCACCGGTAGAGTTCGCGGTCGTTCTCCGCGAACAGCGCGAACCGCAACGGTGCGAGCGGCCGCTCGCTGTCGGTCACGTTGACCAGTTCGCCCGACACCTCGAGCACCGGCAGACCGTTCTCGTAGTCGCGTTCATGGACGATGTTGCGGAACTCGATGCCGCGCACGTTGACCTGCAATCCGGCCAGCGCATAGGCATGCGCCGCGGCGGGTACGAGGCGCACCACGTCCTCGCGCAGCAGGTATCCCGTCAGCCCGACCGCCGAAACCACCGCCACCAGCATTGCCCACCCGCGCAGCACCCGGGCCGATTCGCGCCGCCTCGCGGCAAATGCCGCCGCCGCCCGGCGCGATGCCTCGGCAAGGCTCTGGGCCTCGGCGTCGATCGGGTCGCTTCCCGGCGCTGCATCCTCGTCGTGCTCCTCCGAGGCGCTCGCCAGCCAGCTGTGTCCGCAGCCGCTGCAGCGCACCATCTTGGCGCCGGAACCGAATCGCTCCGGCGAAACCGTATAGCGGGTTGCGCACTCGGGACAGGTGATTATCATCCGATCATCCGGCATCGATCTGCACGCGCGGCACGGCGGGACGGCCAGCGGCGTGACGGTTAACGCTTTGTTACAAGACCGCACCCCGGGTTAAAGCCCGGTTAAGCAAGTCCACGCTCAACCGTACGGATATCTCAGTTGGTTCGTTTCGAAAATGTCGGCCTGCGTTACGGCATGGGTCCCGAGGTTCTTCGGGACCTCAGTTTCCATCTCGAGCCGGGCTCGCTCCACTTCCTCACCGGCCCGTCGGGTGCGGGAAAGACGTCGCTGCTGCGCCTCCTGTTCCTTGCCATCCGCCCCACCCGCGGGTTGATCACCCTGTTCGGCGAGGACGTCTCTACGCTGGGCCGCGACCAGCTGCCCGATGTCCGCCGCCGCATCGGTGTGGTGTTCCAGGACTTCCGCCTGCTTGACCATCTCACCACGTTCGAGAACGTCGCATTGCCACTGCGCGTGCGGCGGCAACCCGCCTACGAGTATCGCAAGGACGTGCTGGAACTGCTCGACTGGGTGGGGCTCGGCGATCGCGTCAACGCCTATCCGCCGGTGCTGTCCGGCGGCGAGAAGCAGCGCGCCGCGATCGCCCGCGCGGTGGTGGGGCGGCCGGAGATCCTGCTCGCCGACGAACCGACCGGCAACGTCGATCCGGGGTTGGGAAAGCGCCTCCTGAGGCTGTTCGTCGAACTCAACAAGCTCGGCACCACGATCCTGATTGCCACCCACGACCTGAGCCTGCTGGAACAGATCGAGGCCCCGCGCCTGGTGCTCAATCGGGGCGAACTGGCAATCCAGCCATGAAACCTTCCCTGATCGAGCGCCTCGGCGATCCGGAGCTCCCGGACTCCGACGAACCGCGGCCGCCGCCGAAGTGGACGTCGCCGATCCTGCCCGGCTCCGGCGTCCCGGGGCGCACGCTCACGGTCATCGTCGCGGTGATGAGCTACCTCGCCTGCCTGTCGCTCGGCGCCCTCATCGTCATCAACAAGTCGATCGATGCGTGGACATCGGACATCTCCCGCCAGGTCACCGTGCAGGTGCGCCCGGTGGTGGGCATCGATGTCGACAACGAGATCGCCAAGGCGGCGGCGATCCTGCGCGACACCGAAGGCGTCAGCGGCCATACTGTCCTCAGCGCCCAGGCGGCGGCGGCGCTGCTCGAGCCGTGGCTCGGCAGCACGGCGATCCTCGAGGAACTGCCGGTTCCGCGCATCATCGAGGTGGGGATCGACGTGTCGAACCCGCCCGATCTCGACCGTCTCGGCGAGCGCCTCGACCGCGAGGTGGTCGGCGCCAGCCTCGACACCCACCGGCGCTGGCAGGCCCAGCTCCTGCGGACCGGCGGCACTCTCAAGCTGGTCGGCTACGGCGTCCTGTTCCTGATCTCGATCACCACCGTCGCCATTGTCGTGTTCGGCACCCGGGCGGCGCTCGACGCCAACCGGCAGATCGTCGAGGTGCTGCATCTGGTCGGCGCCCGCGACGGGTTCATTGCCCGCGAGGTCCAGCGCCACTTCCTGTACCTCGGCCTGACCGGCGGCCTGATCGGCGCCGGCGCCGGCATTGTCACGTTCGCGGTGATGAGCTGGTTCGCCTCTCCCGGTTCGGGGGCCGGCCTGTCCTATGCCTCCGAAACCCTCCTGTCCGGCACCCACGCTTTCGGTTTCGGCAATTACCTGACGCTGCTGGCGGTACCGGCCGCCGCGACGCTGATCACCATCGCCACCGCAAGGCTCGCGGTCATGCGCATGCTCGCCGAGGTGCTTTAGGCGGGCCGCCGGCACCGCCCGCTGCGGCCATGGAATAGGACCTCTTCCGTGCTGTACCTGCGCTCGCTGGTCTTCAACGTCGTCTTCTATCTCAACCTCGCCGTGTTCCTGCTCGGCGGCCTGTGGGTCATGCTGGGCACCCGCCGGTTTGCGATCCGCGCGCTGCAGCTGTGGGCACGGGTGAGCGGCTGGTGGCTCAGGATCATCGCCGGCATCGACTGCGAGGTGGTCGGCCTCGACCGGGTGCCGCCGGGGCCGGTCCTCGTCGCCGCCAAGCACCAGTCGGCATGGGACACCTTCGCCCTGCTGCCGCTGTTCGACGATCCGGCAATGGTGCTGAAGCGCGAGCTGATGTGGATACCCGTGTACGGCTGGTTCGCCCGCAAGTTCGGGATGATCGGCGTCGACCGCAACGCCGGCCCGCGGGCGCTGCGGCGCCTGGTTGCCGACGCCCGCGCCTGCGTCGCCGAGGGGCGCCAGATCGTCATCTTTCCCGAAGGCACGCGGCGCCCGCCGGATGCGCCGCCCGACTACAAGCCCGGCGTCGCCGCCCTCTACGCGGCGCTTGGCGTCCCCTGCGTTCCGATTGCCCTGAACTCCGGTCTCTACTGGCCGCGCCGGCGGTTCCTGCGCCATCCCGGCACCATCCGCGTCGAGGTGCTGGAACCGATCCCGCCCGGTCTTGACAGGAAGCGGTTCGTCGCCGAGCTGATCGACCGCATCGAACCGGCAACCGCCCGTCTGGTGGCCCGCGGCCGCGCCGAGCAGGCCCGGTTTGGGTCAGCCCGGCAACAGGATTAACAGCGGGTACAGAACGGGAACATATCGTTGACTTTCCGCGTACCGTGGCGCTAACGTTCTCGCCCTCGCATCGACAGGATCTGGCCACACCACCATGACCGCACCCGATCGTTCCGCCGTTGCCGACCGCATCTGGGACATGAAGTACCGGTTCAAGCGGTCAGACGGCACACCCGTCGACGAGACCATCGAGGACACCTGGGCGCGGGTGGCGGATGCCCTTGCCGCACCCGAGTCCGCCGACCGCGATGGGCACGCGCGCCGGTTCCGCGATGCGCTTTCCGGATTCCGGTTCCTGCCCGCCGGACGGATCCTCGCCGGCGCCGGCACCGGCCGCCAGGTGACCCTGTTCAACTGCTTCGTCATGGGCCGCATCGACGACGACCTCGGCGCCATCTTCGACGCGCTGAAGGAATCGGCGCTGACTATGCAGCAGGGCGGCGGCATCGGCTGCGACTTCTCCACCCTGAGGCCCAGGGGGGCCGAGGTAAAAGGCGTCGGCGCCGATGCGTCCGGTCCGCTCAGCTTCATGAACGTCTGGGACAGCATGTGCCGGACCATCATGTCGGCCGGTTCGCGCCGCGGCGCCATGATGGCGACCCTGCGCTGCGACCATCCCGACATCGAGGCGTTTGTCGACGCCAAGCGCGATCCGAATCTCCTGCGCATGTTCAATCTGTCGGTGCTGGTGACCGATCCGTTCATGCAGGCGGTCGCCGATGACGCCGAGTGGCCGCTGGTGTTCGAGGGAAGGACCTTCCGCACCATCCGCGCCCGCGACCTGTGGGACCGGATCATGCGCGGCGCCTATGACAATGCCGAACCGGGCGTGATCTTCATCGACCGCGTCAACGCCGCCAACAACCTAGCCTACTGCGAGACGCTGCACGCCACCAATCCCTGCGGCGAGCAGCCGTTGCCGCCGTACGGCGCCTGCCTGCTCGGGTCGATCAATCTCGCCCGCCTCGTCCGCAGGCCGTTCGACGAGGCAGCGGGCATCGATGCCGCCGAACTCGAGGACCTCGTCGCCGTCGCCGTGCGCATGCTGGACAACGCCATCGACGTCTCCCGGTACCCGCTCGAGCAGCAGCGCCGGGAGGCTCACGCCAAGCGCCGCATCGGCCTCGGCGTGACCGGGCTCGCCAATGCCCTCGCCATGTGCCGGCTTCGCTATGGCAGCGACGAGGCGGCCGATCAGGCACGGGCGTGGATGGCGGCGATCGAACGCGCGGCCTACCGCGCCAGCATCGCACTGGCCCGCGAGAAGGGCGCCTTCCCGCTGTTCGATCGC
>Ga0079224_100006971_pt1 | contig 15069 bp, 15 predicted proteins | sample Stecom2015_FD_80414 | JGI IMG/M metagenome (GOLD analysis project Ga0079224, IMG submission 80414) | Agricultural soil microbial communities from Utah to study Nitrogen management - Steer compost 2015 | ecosystem: Environmental > Terrestrial > Soil > Agricultural land | place: USA: Utah...
CCCGACCCCTCCGGCCTGTTCCTCAACCGGCACGCCGAGCCGGTGCCCGGCACCTGCGTGACCGTCTCCATGGAGGGGCGGCGGGCGCTGGTCACCGAGGTGCAGGCGTTGATCGGGGCGGCGGTGCCGGGTTCGCCGCGGCGGACGGTCAGTGGTCTGGACCCGGCGCGGCTAGCGATGGTGCTGGCGGTGGTGCAGCGGTGCCGGCCGCAGATCCGGTTGCATGATCACGAGGTGTTCGCGGCCACGGTCGGCGGGATCCGGGTGGTGGAGCCGGCGGCCGATCTCGCCTGCGCGCTGGCGGTTACCTCCGGGGCGCTCAACTTGGCGGTCTCGGCCGACCTGGTGGCGATCGGTGAGGTGGGCCTGACCGGCGAGGTGCGGCCGGTGAGTGCGGTGGCGCGCCGACTGGCCGAGGCCGCGCGGCTGGGGTTCCGGCATGCGTTGGTGCCGAAGGGGGCGCGGATAGGCGGGCCGCTACCGGAGGGGATCCAGGTGCATGAGGTCAGCACCCTGCCGGAGGCGATGCGGTTGATGGCGACCTTGTCCGCGGCGGCCGGAGCCGGCGGGGAGGGCGCCGAGGGGGCATAACCCCCTCATTCAGGACGGGTCGACCGCGCCGGCGGCACCCCCCGCCGGACACGCTCCCGGCGTGGTCGGTGCGCGTCTCTACACTAGGCGGGTGGCAACCGACCGTGATTCCGGCAAGACGGCTCGCACCATGGTGCCCGCGGCCGGTCACGCGGCTGACCCGCTTCGGGCCAACCTGGCGTTGATGGCGCCCGGCACTGCGCTGCGGGACGGGTTGGAGCGGATCCTCCGCGGCCGGACCGGCGCGCTGATCGTGCTCGGTTACGACGAGGTGGTCGAATCCATCTGCACCGGGGGGTTCCCGCTCGACGTGGAGTTCTCCGCCACCAGCCTGCGGGAGCTGTGCAAGATGGACGGGGCGGTGGTGCTCTCCAGCGAAGGCACCCGGATACTGCGGGCAGGGGTACACCTGATGCCGGATCCGAACATCCCCACGCAGGAGTCGGGCACCCGGCACCGGACCGCCGAGCGGGTGGCCAAGCAGACCGGCTTCCCGGTCATCTCGGTGAGCCAGTCCATGAACCTGATCGGGCTGTACCTCAACGGCCAGCGGCATGTGCTGGACGACTCCGCGGCGATCATGTCCCGGGCCAACCAGGCGCTGGCCACGCTCGAGCGTTACAAGATGCGGTTCGATGAGGTCTCCAGCACCCTCTCCGCACTGGAGATCGAAGACCTGGTCACCCTGCGCGACGCGGCGACCGTGATCCAGCGGGTGGAGATGCTGCGGCGGATCGCCGATGAGATCGCGGGATACGTGGTCGAACTAGGGGTGGACGGCCGACTGCTGGCACTCCAGCTGGATGAACTGATGGCCGGGGTAGACACCGAACGCACCTTGGTGGTGCGGGACTACCTGCCGCCGGATCGGGTCAGCGGAGAAGCCCTGCAGGATCTGGACGCCCTGTCCGCCACCGATCTGATCGATCTACTCGCGGTGGCCAAGGCGTTGGGCTATCCGGGCACGGCGGAAGCGCTGGATTCCCAGGTCAGCCCGCGCGGGTTCCGGCTGTTGGCGAAGGTGCCCCGGCTGCCCGGCGCCGTGGTGGAGCGGCTGGTCGAGCACTTCGGCAGCCTGCAACGTCTGCTCGGCGCCACGGTGGATGACCTGCAGGCGGTAGGCGGGGTCGGGGAGGCGCGAGCCCGGCTGGTCCGGGAGGGGCTGTCCCGGCTCGCCGAGGCGTCGATCCTGGACCGCTACGTCTGACCAGGGGTCACCACCGGACAGAGAGCGTCACCACCGGGGCAGGGCGAGCCCTGCCCCGAGGCTGGCCGGCAGGACACGGGCGGGCCGGTGCCCACCCGTCCTCAGTGGTGGCCGATGTTCTCCGGCTCGGCCCGCTCCGCCGGCTCCAGCGGCGGAACGATCGGGGCGATCACGGTGACCGTCACCCCGTTGTCGAACCGCAGCTCGATCGGCACACCCCCGGCGGGGTCCACCGGCGCGGAGATTTGGTTCACGCGCATGGTGATGTGCGCGAACTCTCCGGGGCCGAAGGCGACATCAACGGTCTGCCCGGGCGCCGGCTGCTCCGGCTGCGGCTGACCCGGCAGCGCCGGGTAGCGCACCGCGCTGACGTCAACGACGTTGGCCGAAGCGCCGAGGGACGAATCCACGTCCAGGAGCCGGACCGGCTGGTCCGAGTCGTTGAAGATCGTCATGAGCACCGGCACGTCGCCCCCGGTCGAGTAACCCTCGGGAGCGTACGGAACCTGCAGGTTGCGAATCTCCAACCCGTCCTCAGAGAGGTTGAGGCCAGGCACGGACGGCAGCTGCTCAGCGGTCGCCGCGGTCTGCGCACTTCCGCACCCGGCGAGCACTAGGCCAGCCAGCCCGGTTACGGCTGCCATCCATACCCTGCGTGTCACGTTGCACCCTCCCTTACCGCGCGCCCTGCCGATGTTCCGGCCGAATGCCCCGGCGGTTTCCGCGGTTAGCCTAGCGTGGCCTGGTGAACCAGCGTTCAGAAGGAGCCACCAAACACCAGCAGACTCACATCCACGAGCGCTACCACCAGGAAGGCACGAAACAGCGCGGTCGGCCGCCGGCCCCGTCGCCGGGCCCGGTGCCCGGCGTACCACCCGGCCGGCAGGGCCACTGTCGCGAGCAGTAACCCGGCGAGCCCGATCGGGGTAGGGGGCTGGGTGCGGCCGAACACCAGCACGGCGGTGGCGGCCAGCAACAGGCCCCCGGCGACCCGGCCCGCGCCGAGTTCCCCCAGGCGGTGCGGGGCGCCGCGGATGCCGGTGACGGCGTCCTCCGCGAGGTCTGGCAGCACGTTGGCGAAGTGCGCCCCGCTGCCCAGCAGGGCGCCGGCGAGGACCAGCCACCCCGGTGGGGTGGCGGGCAGCGCCAGCACCACGAAGGCCGGTAGGGCCGCGAAGGAGCAGGCGTACGGCAGGGGTGACAGCACTGTCCGCTTCAGTGGCCAGTTGTAGGCCAGCCCACTGATCAGGCCGACCGTGGCCACTGCCGTCGGGATGGGGCCGAATGGGGTGGCCAGCAGGACGGTCGCCACCGCCGCCACGGCGGCGGCCACGGTGACCGTCCGGCGAGACACCTGTCCGGTGGCGATCGGCTTGTCGGTCCGCTTGACCGCCTGGTCCCGGTCGGCGTCCAGCGCGTCGTTGGCCCAACCCACCGCCAGCTGGCTGGCCGCGATAGTGGCGGTGACCAGGGCAGCGTCGCCGCCCCGATGCCCCACCGCGAGCGCCAACCCTGCCGCCACCGCGGTCACCGCCACCGTCGGCTCCGGGTGGCAGGCGCGGGCGAGTCCCGCCAGTCGTCGGGCGAGTGTGCTCATTGTCGCAGTTAACACCCTCACCGCCTGATCGCGCATCTGGCGACGAAGCATCAGTTTCGTTCCTCTCTGGCCGGTTGCTCCGGTTTATGCCAGACTCAAACCGTGCCCACACCGGTTCGGCCCCGTAACGATCCCCGGCTGTATGACGATCTGGCCGAGCAGTGGTGGCAGCCGAACGGGGCGTTCGTGATGCTGCACTGGCTGGCGCGGGCCCGGGCGGCGCTGATTCCGCCGGCTACGCGGGCAGGCGCGGTGCTGGTGGACATCGGCTGTGGGGGCGGGGTGATGGCACCCCACCTGGCCGGTAAGGGATACCGGCATGTGGGCGTCGATTTCACCGGTTCGGCGCTGCGGCAGGCCGCCGCCCACGGGGTGACGGTGGTGCAGGGAGACGCAACCGCGTTGCCGCTGGCCGACGGGTGCGCGGACGTGGTAGCCGCGGGTGAGCTGTTCGAACACGTACCGGACCTGTCGGCGGCGGTACGGGAGGCGTGCCGGGTGCTTCGACCGGGCGGGCTGCTGGTGGCGGACACCGTGAACGCCACGTGGGCCGCCCGACTGGTGGCGGTCTGGCTCGGGGAGCGGATCCCCGGCGGAGCGCCACCGGGGATTCACGACCCGGCGCTGTTCGTGCCGCCGAAGCGGCTGATCGCCGAGTGCGCCCGGCACGGGGTGGCGTTACAGGTGCGGGGGATCCGGCCGGCCGTGGGGTCGATGCTGCGCTGGCTGCTGCGGCGCCAGGGGGAGGTGCCGATGGTGGCCACCCGGTCCACGGCCGTGCTGTACCAGGCGTGGGGAGTCCGCCGCCCCTGGCAGGAGACCGTGAAGGAGGCGGGATGACCGACTTAGCTGCGACCGCTGCGCGCCTGGCCACCCGATTCGCTGCCCGTGCCGCCGGCTATGACGCCACGGGAGATTTCCCGGTCGAGGACTTCTCCGACCTGCGGCGGGCCGGGCTGTGTGGGGTGCTGGTGCCTCCTCAGCTGGGTGGTGCCGGCGCGGGGTTCGCCGACTACACCACGGTGGCCTATGAGCTGGCGCGCGGTAACGGCGCCACCGCCTTGGTGTTCAACATGCACGCCTCGGTCACGGGCGCGATGGCGGCGGTGGATTCGGCGCTGGCCGGGGCGTTGGGGATGCCGGAGGAGGCGCTGGCGGCCCGGGACACGTTGCTGCGGGCCGCCGCCGAGGGCGCCTGGTACGCGGTGGCGATGAGTGAGCGTGGGGTCGGCTCCCGGCTCTCCCGGCTGACCACCCGCTACGAGCCAGTGGCCGGTGGCTACCGGATCCAGGGAGCGAAGACGTTCGTCTCGGGAGCCGGCTACGCCGACGGTTATCTCGTGGCGGCGCGGCGGGATGACGATCCGCAGGTGGTGTCCCAGTTCCTCGTCCCCGCCGATGTTCCCGGGCTGAAAGTGGAGCGCACCTGGGACGCGTTGGGCATGCGGGCCACGCGCTCGGATGACTTGCATCTGGACGTGACGGTGCCGCCCTCCGCGCTGCTCGGTGGGGTGGAAGGGCTGGCGTTGGCGGTGGCCCAGCTGATGCCGCACTGGTTGGTGGCCAGTTATGCGGCGGTGTACGTGGGGGTGGCGCGGGCAGCGGTGGACGCCGCGGTCGCTCACGTCACCGACCGGGGGCTGGACGGTCTGCCGGCGGTACGGGCACGGATCGGCAGGGCGGATGCGGCGGTGGCCGCCGCCCATCTGGTGGTGCAGGAGGCGGCGCGGCGGGTGGACGCTGCTCCCGGTGACCCTGAGACCAACCGGTGGGTGTGGCGGGCGAAGCTGTTGGCCGGCACCACCGCCGCCGACGTGGCGGCGTCGATGCTGGAGGCGGCCGGCACCTCCGCGACGCGTCGAGGGCATCCGCTCGAGCGGCTGTTCCGGGACGCCCGGTGCGGCTCACTGCAGCCGGCCACTTCGGACGTGTGCGCCGATTGGCTGGGGGTGGCCGCGTTGGGCGGCGATCCTGATCACGGAGGGACTGCGCCGCGATGGTAGCGGTGGTGGCCGGGATCGGGGTGGCCACACCGCCCGGAGCGACCCAGGCAGAATTGTGGGCGGGGTTCTTCGCCCAGCACTACCCCAGCCCGGTCCGCGCCCTGGCTCAACGGATCTTCACCAACGCCGGGGTGGCTACGCGCCACGCCGTGGTGAACCCGTTGCTGGAGGACGTCTCGACCTGGAGCACCGGGGCCCGGATGCGTCGCTATCTGGTGGAGGCGATGCCGCTGGCCAAGTCGGCGGTCAGCGCCGCGCTGGCCGACGCGCGCCTGGACCCGGCCGAGGTGGGGCTGTTGGCGGTGTGCTCCTGCACCGGCTACGCCACCCCGGGTTTGGACATCCTGCTGGCCCGGGATCTGGGATTGGCCGCCGACTGTCGGCGGCTGTTCGTCGGGCACATGGGCTGTTACGCGGCGCTGCCGGGGTTGGCACACGCCGCGGACTTTGTCACCGTGCACGGCCGTCCGGCGGTGTTGCTCTGTGCCGAGTTGCCCAGCCTGCATCTGCAGCCACCGACGGCGGAGACGGGGCAGATCGTGGCCCATGCCCTGTTTTCGGACGCGGCGGCGGCGGTGGTGGTGGCGCCGGACGGGTCCGGGTACGAGCTGGTGCAGGTCGGCTCGCTCACCGATCCCACTACCGCCGACCACATGACCTGGGACATGACTGACCTGGGGTTTCGGATGGGGCTGTCCCCGCGGGTGCCGGACGTGCTGGCCGCCCGGGTTGCGGGGTTCGTGGATGGGCTGTTGGCGCAGGTGGGTTGGCAGCGGGAGCAGGTGGACGGCTGGGCGGTCCACCCGGGGGGACCGCAGATCCTGAATGTGGTCGAGCGGGAGCTACAGCTGGCGGAGACGGCGCTGGCCGGTTCTCGGCAGGTGCTGGCCGAGCACGGCAACTGCTCTTCGCCCACGGTGTTGCTGGTGCTGGACCGACTGCGGCGGTACCGCCCGCCCCGGGTGGTGATGATGGCGTTCGGCCCCGGATTGACGCTGTACGCCGCGCTGTTGGCGGCCCGCTGAGCCTCCGGCGCCGGCGTGCCCGGTCCGGGAGTGCCCGATCCGGGCGCGCCGGGGACGGATCCCCGCTCAGGCGGCCAGATCGGCCAGCTCGCGGTGGTAGGGAGCGAGCGAGTCGGCCGCCGGAACGACGTGGGTGATGTGGCCCTGCGCGTTGACCAACACCACGGTGGCGGCCTCGGTGGGAGGGCCGAGTTGCAGGCCCGCCCGAATCAATCCGTTGGGATCGGCCAGCCGCAGCGGCGGGGTGGCGCCGGAGTCGGTCTCTACCGGCGGCGGTGGGGAGTGCCCGACCGCCACGACGTGAACGCCCGGGGGCGCCGCCGCCGTGGTCTCTGCCAGTAGTCGCTCGCAGGAGCAGGTCTCGACCAGCAGCAAGACCATCGGGGCGTGGTCAGCCAGCGGACGAGGCTGTCCAGAGTGGTCGGTGAGGGTGACCGCCGGCACCGATCGGCCGATCGGTTCGGCGGGCGGGCGGGACATGTCGGCGCTTGACCAGCCCATCACGATCAGGCCCGCCATGGCGACGGCTATCGCGACCACGACCATCAGCAGTGGCGGACCAAGCGCCGAGCGGACGTGGAACCGCGGACTGGCCAGAAAGCGACGACCGGGCCGGAACGGCCGCTTCCGCGCCAGTTCCTGCCGAATCTGCTCGGCCTCCTCTGCCAACTCCGAGACGTCGTCAGGGATCGTGAGGTCGCCCCATTCCGGTGGCAGAGGCGGCAGCTCCGGCTCTCGGGACCGGTCGCCCTCGGGCGGTGGATCGCCACCGTTCCCGCCGTAGTGCGTGCCCATCGTCGAGCTCCTTGGGCTTCGAGCTGCTGGGGTTTCGCGCTTTCCGACGCGATTTGTCCACCATCTTCACTGTCCCGCATTCCCGGCTGGATCGCTACGGGTTGTGGGAACTCGGTCTCGACCGGTTGATCCTACCTTCGACATCAGTGATATAATCGGACAAATTTCACTTTAGAAGCGATGGGTGGTAGCCGTCGGGTCTCGGTCGTTGCCGCGCTGACCTGCGGGAACAGTCCCACCAGGGGTGGAGGGGACAGATCGAAGCGTGTTACCCTTGACACAGCGAAAGGGGTTTCGAACCTATGGCTTTCAGTGTCGGCGAGACCGTTGTTTACCCCCACCACGGGGCCGCACTCATCGAGGCAATCGAGACCCGGGTCGTCAAGGGCGAGGAAAAGCAATATCTCGTCCTTAGGGTCGCGCAGGGCGATCTGACGGTACGGGTGCCTGCGGAGAATGCCGAGATCGTCGGAGTGCGGGAAGTGGTGGGCGAGGAGGGCCTGAACAAGGTCTTTGACGTCCTCCGCGCTCCGCACACCGAGGAACCGACCAACTGGTCCCGGCGGTACAAGGCGAACCTGGAGAAGCTGGCCTCCGGCAACCCGATCAAGGTTGCGGAGGTCGTCCGTGACCTGTGGCGCCGGGAGCGGGAGCGGGGGCTGTCCGCGGGTGAGAAGCGGATGCTCTCCAAGGCGCGCGACATTCTGGTGGGCGAGGTCGCGCTCTGCGAGCAGAGCAGCAAGGCCGAGGCGGAGGTCCTCCTCGACAAGGTGCTGGCCGAGTCGTAGCGGTCGCCACGACCGGTTGTCACCTGGGACGTGAATAACTCGGTTTCTCCCCGCGCGTACGCCGCAGCGGTAGTCGCGGCAGGCGGTGCCGGCCTGCGGCTAGGGGCAGGGCCACCCAAGGCGCTCCGACTGTTGGCGGGCGAACCTCTGCTGGTACACGCTAGCCGAGCGATCATCGCCGCCGACTGCATCGGGTGCCTCGTGGTGGCGGCACCCCCTGGCCGGGAGGAGGAGACCCGCCAGCTGCTGGCGAGTGCGCTTCCCGACTACCCAGCCGACCGCGTGCGGGTGGTGACCGGAGGCGCCCAACGGCAGGAGTCGGTAGCGGCTGCGCTGCGGGCCGTTCCTGCCGGCCTGGATATCGTGCTGGTGCACGACGCCGCCCGGGCGCTGGTGCCCACCGCGCTGATCCAGGAGGTGGCGGTCGCCGTCCATAGTGGCCACGAGGCGGTCATCCCGGTGCTACCGGTGGTGGACACCATCACCCAGGTAGGGCCGAACGGAGAAGTAGTGGGGCAGCCCGACCGCTCCACCCTGCGGGCGGTGCAGACGCCACAGGGTTTTCGGCGGACGGTGCTCGAGGCGGCCCACGCCGCGGCCACCGACACGTTCGCCACCGATGACGCCAGCCTGGTGAGCCGGCTGGGGGTGCCGGTGCACACCATCCCCGGTTCTCCCCGAGCCTTGAAGATCACCACCCCACACGACCTCATCGTGGCCGAGGCGCTGCTCCGCTCGGAGGCGCTGGCCACCTGAGCCGACCGCAGGGGCGGGGCGGGCGAACGCCGCAGCGGTCACTTCGCGGATCGCGGTCACGTCCCCGGGCCACTCACGCCTGATCAGCACGGCCCGGTGGGGTGGGGCGGCGGGCGGCGTAGGCTGCGGTGGTGATCGTGCCACGGGTAGGGATCGGTACGGACGTGCACGCGTACGACCCGGATCGACCGTGCTGGGTGGCGGGGCTGCACTGGCCGGGTCAACCCGGGTTGGCCGGGCACTCGGACGGGGACGTGGCCGCCCACGCCGCCTGCGACGCGTTGCTGTCCGCCGCCGGGTTAGGGGATCTAGGCAGCAATTTCGGGGTGGCGGAGCCCGAATGGGCCGGGGCCGCCGGGGCGGTGCTGTTGGCCGAGACCGCTCGCCGGGTCCGCGCCGCCGGCTACACGATTGGCAACGTCTCCATTCAGGTGATCGGGGTTAGGCCGAAGCTCGGGCCGCGTCGCCAGGAGGCGCAACAGGTGCTCTCCGAGGCGGTGGGCGCCCCCGTCACCGTTTCCGGGACCACCACCGATGGACTGGGGCTGACGGGGCGCGGGGAGGGGTTGGCCGGGCTGGCGGTCGCGTTGATCTATCCCACGGGGGAGCCGGAGCCAGGCTCCGTGACCGACTCCACTCCGGCATAGGCTTGCGGACGTGTCCGCTGACGCCACCGAGCTTGAGGGCTATCTCCGTCGGGCGGAGCTGCTGGCTGAGCTAGGGCGCTACGAGGACGCGCTCACCGAACTGACGGCCGCGGCGACGCTTGCCGCCACCGATCCGCGGGTGCCGGAGCTGTGCGCGCGGGTGCGGCTGGCCGCGGATCAGCCGGAGGCGGCCCTGGCGGAGGCGGAGCGGCTGCTGACGGCGGCCCCCGACCATCTGCCGGCGCTGGTGGTCCGAGGGCACGCCTTGGTCGACCTGGAGCGGTACGCGGAGGCGGCCGACACCGCGGACCGGATCATCGCCCTGGCCCCGACGGACCCGTACGCGCTCACCAGCGCGGCCGCGATCCGGTCGGAGTCCCGCAACGGGCAGCCGGCGCTGGACGCGGTCTGGCAGGCGGTCCGCCTGGCGCCGGCAGAGCCGCTGGGGCACCTGGTGCTTGCCCTGGTGGCGGCCCGGCTCCAACTGTCCGAATTGGCGGAACGGGCTTACCGGGAGGCCTTGGCGCGGGATCCGCAGCTGGCCGATGCCGTGAATGAGATGGGGTTGGGAAGGTGGCAGCGGCGCCGCTACGCCCGGGCGTTGGCGGAGTTGGTGGCGGTGGAAGTCCCGGCCTCGCCCGACCAACCGGACCTGCCCCACGAGCTGTCGCCGCGGCCGGCGGGGCACGGCTGGGCGGTGCCCCTGATCGGCTACGGCGCGCTGGTGCCGATCCTGGGGGCGCTGGCGGTGGCGCTGCTGGCGGTGGGCAGTGACCTCCTCGGTCGCCTCGCCGCGCTGGTGGTCGCGGGGGGCGCGGTGGCGACGGTGGCGGTGCTGGCCCACCGGATGGGGATCAGCCTGCCCCTCGCCCTGCCGGCGCTGTGGCACGCTGATCGCCTGCTCGGGGCGGCGGTCGGCGCGGTCCTCGCCTCACCCCTGGGGTTGGTGGGGTACGCGCTGCTCGGAGCCCCGGCGCTGGTGATCGTCGCGATGGGACTGGCGGTGGCGGCCGAGCTGCTCCTGATCTTCCGGAGCCGGTGAGCCCGGGCGAGGCGCCGGGCTCACCGGATGGTCAGGAAAGTCGGGACCAGGTCCAGGCGTACTCCTCGTCTTCGATCGCGAACGCGGGTTCGCACAGCTCCAATGGACGGAACGTATCGATCATCACCGCGAGCTCGTCGAAGTACTCCACCCCGAGCGAACGCTCCACCGCACCCGGCTGGGGGCCGTGGGTGAACCCGCCTGGGTGGAGTGAGATCGACCCCTGGCCGATGCCGGAGCCGCGCCGGGCCTCATAGTTGCCGCCGGTGTAGAACAGCACCTCGTCCGAGTCCACGTTGTGGTGGTTGTAGGGGACCGGGATCGCCTGCGGGTGGTAGTCGACCTTCCGGGGCACGAACGAACAGATGACGAAGTTGGGTCCCTCGAAGGTCTGGTGCACCGGCGGCGGCTGGTGCACCCGGCCGGTGATCGGCTCGAAGTCGTGGATGGAGAACGCCCACGGGTACAGGCAGCCGTCCCAACCCACCACGTCGAACGGATGGTGCTTGAACACTTGCCGGGTCCAGGCGATCCCGCCCCGAACCCGGTGCTGGATGTACACCTCCACGTCGGTGCCGTCGACCAGGAGGGGCTCGGTGGGGCCACGCAGGTCGCGCTCGCAGTACGGGGCGTGCTCCAGGAACTGTCCCCGCACCGACAGGTAGCGCTTGGGAGGACCGATGTGGCCGTTGGCTTCGACGATCAACAGTCGGACCGGGCTGCTGACAGGGATCAGCCGGTAGATCACCGAGGTCGGGATGATCGCGTAGTCACCGGCGGTCAGCTCGAGCACCCCGAACACGGTCTCCAGTCGGGCATTGCCCTCTTCCACGTACAGGCATTCATCGCCGATCGCGTTGCGATACAACGGCGAGGGGCGATCGGCGGCCACATAGGAGATTCGACAGTCGTCGTTGGCGAGCAGGTAGGACCGGTCGAGCACCGCGTCGCCGCCGACGTCGAGCTTGTGGGTGCGTAGATGCCGGGGCTTGAGTGGATGGTTCGGCGAGCGGGTCCATGCGCGGGGCTGGTACGGCTCGGCGGCCACGATGGCGGTCGGCAGGTGGCGGTGGTAGAGCAGCGAGGAGTCCGAAGAGAACCCTTCCTGGCCCATCAGCTCCTCGGCGTACAGGCTGCCGTCAGGTTGCCGGAACTGTGTGTGCCTTTTGGGCGGGACTTCGCCAACTCGACGATAGTAAGGCATGTGTGACCCCTTATGTCCCAGATGCTCACCTAGTCCGTTTACGGACAAGGTTGTCGGCACCTTCAGGCTCTTATAGGTTGTTACAGCGTGTCAACTGATGATCGGGTACCGGCCCTGCTGGCCGGGTTGGTCGATGACGCGGCGGTGTTCCCGCCCGGCAACGCGCCGTTGGAAGCGGCCCTGACCGGGCATGTCCGGCACCGGGCCGCCTGGTACGCCGACCTGGTCGGCCCCCTGCTGCTGCCGGTGTCCATCCTGGCTGATCTGCCGGCCGAGCGGCTGCCGGAGCGGGTCGGGGCGATCGGCGACACCGGGGTGGCGGGCGCGTCCGCCGCGCTCGCCCGCGCCGACCAGCGGTGGCAGCAGTACGAAGTGGCGGTGGCCAAGCGGGGAGAGGACCCCCAGCCGGGGCTGCGGCAGCTGCTGGCGGCGCTGGCCACCGGTCCCGAGATCGATGTGTACGCGGAGCTGCCGCTGACGTTCGGTCTGATGTCCGCGCTGGACACGTTGGCGAGCGAGCGGGCCGCGGGGGTGCGGATCGCGCCCAAGTTCCGTACCGGGGGACTGGCCGCGGAGCTGTTCCCCACTCCCCGGGAACTAGCGACCGTGATCTGTGCCTGTCGGGACCGGCAACTGCCCTACAAACTGACCGCGGGGCTGCACCACGCGCTGCGGCACACCGACCCGGAGACTGGGTTCACCCACCACGGATTCTTGAACGTGCTCGCCGCCGACCTGGTCGCGGCCGGTGGCGCCGATCTCGACGAAGTGACCGAGGTGTTGAGCCTCACCGATCCTCGCCCGGTACTGGCGGTGGTGGAGGGGCGACTGGACCATCCCCGCCCGATGTGGATCGGGTACGGCTCGTGCAGTATCGAGGAGCCAGTGGCCGACCTGGTGGAGTATGGACTCCTGTCCGGAGGTGACGCGTGAGCGGGTGCTGGGTAGCGGGTGCGGACGGCTCCGGATTCGGGGTCAACCATCTGCCGTACGGGGTGGTGACGGTGGCCGGGGAACCCCGCCCCGCGGTACGGATCGGGGACCGGGCGCTGGACCTGGCCGCGGCCGAGTCCGCCGGGCTGGTGGACGCCGGTGGAGCGTTCGCCGCCTCCGATCTCAACCCGTTCCTCGCGGCCGGCCCGGTGGTGTGGCGACGGGTCCGGCAGCGACTGATCGAACTGTTCACCGATGTGACCGCCCGCGACCGGGTGGAGCCGCTGCTGCACCCGCTCAGCCCCCCGGTGCTGCCGTGGCGAGTCGCCGACTATGTGGACTTCTACTCCTCTGAGCACCACGCCACCAATGTGGGGCGGATCTTCCGCCCGGACCAGCCGCCGCTGCTGCCGAACTGGAAGCACCTGCCGGTCGGCTACCACGGCCGGGCGGGCACGGTGGTGGTCTCCGGTACGCCGATCATCCGCCCGTCCGGGCAGCGCCGGCCCCCTGGGGCGGAGGCGCCCACGTACGGCCCGTCGACCCGGCTGGACATCGAGGCGGAGGTCGGGTTCGTGGTGGGGGTACCGAGCGAGCTGGGCCGGCCGGTGCCGGTGGATCGGTTCGCCGAGCACGTGTTCGGGGTGGTGCTCGTCAACGACTGGTCCGCCCGTGACCTGCAGGCCTGGGAGTACCAGCCGCTGGGGCCGTTCCTGGGAAAGTCCTTCGCCACCTCGGTGGCCGGGTGGATCACCCCGCTGGACGCGCTCACTGAGGCCTGGGTGCCGCTACCGGCGCAGGACCCACCGGTGCTGCCGTACCTGACCGAATCCCCGCATCGGGGCCTGGACCTGGCGCTGACCGTGCGGTGGAACGGCACCGTGGTGGCCCGACCCCCGTTCGCCAGCATGTACTGGACCCCGGCGCAGCAGTTGGCGCACCTGACCGTGAACGGGGCCTCCGTGCGGACCGGGGACCTGTACGCCTCGGGCACGGTCTCTGGGCCGCAGCGGGAGCAGGTGGGGTCGTTCCTGGAGCTGACCTGGGGCGGTGCGGAACCGGTGACGCTGGCCGACGGCACCACCCGGACGTTCCTGGCGGACGGGGACACGGTCACCATCGAGGCGACCGCGCCCGGGGTGGGCGGGGAGCCGATCACGCTGGCGGAGGTCACCGGGACGGTCCAGCCCGCCCTGACCTGAGCCCGCCGGCCACACCCCCGGCGCGATCCGCCGCGGGAGTGGGCACGGTAGGGCGAGGTGACGGCGGTGGTCAGACCCGCTGGGCGGCCGCGGCCCCATCCGGGCGGAGGCCGGCCCGGGCCGCGGTCCGGGAGATGTCGCTGGGAGAGACCACCGCCACCACCCGTTCCTCCGGATCGAGCACCACCGCCCGCCCATCGGAGCACCCCGCCAGCCGCGGGAGCAGGTCGGTGAGCAGCTCGTCCGGGCGCGTGGTCGGTACCTCCTGCGGCGGGCAGGCGATATCCGCCAGCCGGGTGGTGCTCCGCTGATCCGCCGGTACCTGCCGGATCCGGTTGAGGGTGGTCAAACCGGTCAGGCGCCCCTCGTCATCCACCAGCGGGTAGGTCGAGAACCGCTGCTGAAGCACCACGTCCTCGATGAACTGGGCCACGGTGGTGGAGCCGAAGGCGGTCACCGCCGATCCGGACATCACCTCTTCGACCCGGACCCCTCGGAGCTGGCCACCCAGTTCCGCGCTGCGTTCCTCCGCGAACGCCGCGGTGACGAGGAACCATCCGATCAACGCCAGCCACAGGCCACTGAACCAGCCGAATAGCAGCAGCCCGGCGACTCCGAGCACGATCAGCCCCACCCCGAAGTAGCGGCCGACCCGCGCCGCGGTGATCGCGGCCTGTTCCTGGTTGCCGGACCGCCACCACAGTCCGGCCCGGAGCACCCGCCCGCCGTCCAACGGCGCGGCCGGCAGCAGGTTGAAGCCGGCCAGAATGAGGTTGATCATCGCCAGGTAGCCGAGGGTGGTGGTGAACAGCCCTCCCCCGATGGTGGCGGCGGATCCGAGCGCCAGCAGCCCGAACCCGAAGGCGACCGCCACGCTGGCCAGGGGGCCGACCACCGCCACCAGCAGATCCACCCGCGGAGTCTGGGGTGCCCCCCGCAGTTGGGAGACACCGCCCAACAGCCACAGGGTGATCCCTTCGACCTCGATGCCGTTTCTGCGCGCGACCAGGGCGTGCGCCAGCTCATGCACCAGGATTGACGCCAGTAGTAGCAGTCCCGCGGCCACCCCCGCCATCAGGTACACCCAGCCGGGTCGGCCGGGGTGAAGAACGGGGAAGGTGCCGAAGCCGAGCCCGACCGCCACCAGGAAGACGATTACCAGCACGCTGAGGTTGGCGCTGACCGGGATCCCGGCCCAGCGACCGAGGGACAGAGTGGCTCGCATACGCCTATCCGTACCCCTCGAGTCCCGCGAGCGAACCGGCCCAGCCAGGCGCTC
>Ga0079224_100006972_pt1 | contig 15067 bp, 14 predicted proteins | sample Stecom2015_FD_80414 | JGI IMG/M metagenome (GOLD analysis project Ga0079224, IMG submission 80414) | Agricultural soil microbial communities from Utah to study Nitrogen management - Steer compost 2015 | ecosystem: Environmental > Terrestrial > Soil > Agricultural land | place: USA: Utah...
CTACTCACAAACGTAAAAAACGTTTAAGAAAAAACAGACACAAGAAAAAATAAGCTTGTGAGTCTTATTGGCTTTAGCCACAAAAGACTTTATACAATCTATGGTTTTACCTCGGTCGGATCATAGATTGTATTTTTTTCATGAACAGGTTTTTTAGGTTTCATCAGGCTCAGTATCTTTATTAGATTTACTGAGGCCTTAAATAAGTAGCTGTTGGTAAAGGAATTAATTATCGATTCAACTCCCGACAAGGGGGTGACTATTGCTTTACTACAGGACAAACAGCTTGTTGAGCTGAACAGGGAACAGGCCGATAATAACTTCGCTGTAGGCGATATTTATCTGGGGCGTATCAAAAAGATTATGCCAGGTCTGAATGCCGCTTTCGTAGATGTAGGCTACGAAAAAGATGCGTTCTTACATTATTTGGATTTAGGACCTCAGGTTCAGTCTTTACTCAAGTTGACCCGTATAGTAAAGAATGGCAGCTATCAAGAGAAGCTGCTCAATAGTTTGAAACTTGAAAAGGACATCGATAAAGCAGGGAAGATTTCGGACATCTTGAGCCGAAACGTGCTTTTGCCAGTACAAATAGCCAAAGAGCCTATATCTACCAAAGGACCCCGACTAAGTTCGGATCTGTCCATTGCTGGTAGATTTGTTGTATTGGTTCCTTTCTCAAGCACGGTTTCCATATCCAAGAGAATCAAGGGAAATGCCGAACGGACACGATTGAAAAAAATCGTGGAAAGTATAAAGCCACCAAATTTTGGGGTGATTATACGTACGGTATCCGAAGGAAAAGGGGTTGAAGAATTACAGAAAGACCTGCTGGACCTGATCTCGAAATGGGAACTGTTTACCAAACGCCTTAAAAGTGCGGAACCACCCCAGAAAGTGTTAGGTGAGATGGATAGAGCTTCTACCATTTTGCGTGATATCTTGACGGATGAATTCACACATATCTATGTCAACGATAGTACCCTGCACGACGAAGTAAAATCTTATGTACAGGAAATATCACCGGATCTGGAGAAAATAGTTAAGCTCTATAAGCATAAAGAGCCTATTTTTGACCATTACGGTGTTGAAAAACAGATAAAGGCGTCGTTTGGCAAAACGGTGAATCTGCAAGGAGGTGCGTATCTCGTTATTGAACACACCGAAGCGCTCCACGTCGTGGACGTAAACAGCGGTAATCGTATTGCCAGCAAAGAAAATCAAGAGGAAAATGCACTCCTTGTTAACAAAGAAGCTGCAAAAGAAATCGCAAGGCAACTACGCCTGCGTGATATGGGAGGTATTGTGGTGATCGATTTTATCGATATGCACAAACCCGCCAATCGGAAAGAACTTTATAGTTATCTGAAAGAATGTATGGCCAATGATCGGGCGAAACATACGATTCTGCCGCCAAGTAAATTTGGATTGGTTCAGATAACCAGACAAAGGGTAAGGCCAGAGATGAGTGTAGTGACCAATGAAAAATGTCCTGCATGTGAAGGAACTGGCGAAATCCGGTCAAGTATCGTTCTGCTTGACGACATTGAAAGCAATTTGAGCTTTATCTTACAGGAACAAAACGAAAAGGGAATAACGCTGGCCGTTCACCCTTACATAGGCGCCTACATCACGTCTGGTTTTATTTCGAAAAGGCTTAAATGGTTTTTCAGATACGGTAAGTGGATAAAAGTAAAGACGATTTCGTCATATTACTTGACACAATTTCGATTCTTTAATAGCAAAGATGAAGAAATCAAGCTGTAGAAAATATTATGAAAAAGGGATAACGACGGTTATTCCTTTTTTTGTATCTTTCAGTCCCACAGGCTGAAGTGGAAAAACTGCAGATGTAATAATACCAAATAAAGCTTACTAATGATGAATAAACCAAAAAGTTTAATAATAACAGCTGCTGCCACGATCCTCGTGTCGTGTCAAGAGGGAAGACAAACGCAAACATCCATCACACCTGATTGGACTTTGGGTGGTTTTCAGCGACCTGAAGGAGTCAATCCCATTATCTCACCTGATTCAAATTCTGTATTTCTCGACCCCATGTCGGGCAAGCAGGTAAGATGGGAAGAGAATGACACTTTTAACCCTGGCGCAGTGGTCAAAGATGATACACTATTCGTGCTGTATCGCGCCGAAGATAAGTTTGGGATAGGTATAGGTTTCCGAACATCTCGTTTGGGCTTGGCCAGCAGTACCGACGGGCTTCATTTTGAACGGTCAGAAGAACCGGTATTGTATCCTGCCGATGATAGCGAAAAACAATATGAATGGCCGGGTGGAGTCGAAGATCCTCGTATAGCTGTAACGGAAGATGGTACTTTTGTCGTATTCTATACCCAGTGGAACCGAGATACGCCTCGTCTGGGAGTTGCCACATCCAAAGACTTAAGGACATGGGAGAAACATGGACCTATATTTGCCAAATCAAAGTATACCAAGTTGATGGAGACTTCCCATAAATCGGCCTCGATATTGACAACTTTGAAGAATGATAAGCTTGTGGTCACCAAAATAAACGGAAAATATTGGATGTATTGGGGTGAGCACGGTGTTAAAGGAGCTACCTCGGAAAATCTTATCGATTGGGAACCTGTTTTAGACGACAAAGGAGAGTTAGCCAAGTTCATTGAAACCAGACCAGGTTATTTTGACAGCGCACTTACGGAATGTGGACCTCCTGCGATCTTGACCGATAAAGGCATTGTACTCTTATATAATGGTAAGAATCACGATGAAAAGGAACAGGCAGACTCTCGATTTACACTGGGCACGTATAGTGCAGGTCAGGTACTGTTCGACAAAAATGACCCTACTAAAGTATTGGATAGATTGGATACACCTTTCTTAAGACCAATGGAAGATTTTGAAAAAAGCGGACAGTATGTCGACGGCACGGTGTTTCTACAGGGGTTAGCTTATTATAAATCCAAATGGTTTTTATATTACGGCTGTGCAGATTCCAAAGTCGGAGTGGCGGTATACGACCCCGCCAAAGCCAGCCCCTTTGATCCGATACCTTAACAAGAAGGCTTATGCTGAAAAGTGATCTGATGCTTCGTTCATATATTGAAGGTACGCATATAGCTTTTTATGTATGTTTATATTGGAGTATTTCTTCCAATTGCTCTTCCACAGTGTTCGCCTTCAACCAGTGTATCCGTAATCCATCTTTTTCCATTTTACGGAAATAGGTCATTTGCCTTTTTGCATAACGGTGTATCTCCGTTTCCAAACGGCTGATAAAGGTCGGTTTATCCAACACTCCTTGTAGATAAAGGGATACATATTTATATTCTAACCCATAATATTGTAATTCGGCATGGGTTAATCCAACATCAAGCAGGTGTTGTACTTCGGTTATCAATCCGTTTTCTATTCGTTCGTTTAATCGGAGGCTGATATGGGTTCTTCTATCTTTCAAAGAAGGTTCTATGCCGAAGATAAGGTGAGGGTAATGCGGAGCTGATTTTGCTTTGAAGCCGGGATTTGCTTGAAGCCAGGTAAGAATTTCTATAGCGCGGATGAGCCGCTTGTGCGAGCTGCGGTCTATACGAAAATCGACAGGGGTAGGGAGCTGTTCAAGATGTAGGATTAATTCTTCTTTCGGCTTTTGTAACCATTCTTCACGTAAGACTTCATCTGTCGGGATTTCCATATAAGGCTGGGGTTGTAGCAGGGATTGTATATACATACCTGTGCCTCCACAGGCTATGGTGCTTTTTCCCTTCTTGACAATCTCTCGATAAGCTTTGTGGAAATCGTTTTGAAACTGAAAAATATTGTATTTCTCGCCGGGTTCGCAAATGTCAATCAGGTGGTAAGGGACATGTTTGTACTCTTCAAGATCTTTGCCGGTACCAATGTCCATTCGGCGATATACTTGCCGGGAATCCACGCTGATTATTTCTCCCTGAATACGCTGAGCTAGGGCCACAGCAAGTTTGGTTTTTCCGGAGGCAGTTGGCCCCAAGATGACCCATAATAAATCAGGCGGAAGATTGTCTCCCGCCTGTTGTATGCTATTGTGTTCTGAGGCGTTTATCACACCACAAATTTAGTCCATTTTTCATTGCTTTCGTTGCTTTCAACGACTGTTTGTACGAAAGCCATACCACGCACACCATCATCTACTGAAGGGAAATCCAATTCCTCCGGAGTTGGAGTATTGCCCTCGCGTTTGGCACTTGAGGTAAGTGCAAAGTTGCGATAGATATTGGCAAAGGATTCCAAAAGTCCTTCTGGGTGGCCCGCAGGTATACGTGTATTGTGTGTAGCGAAAGAGCTTAATGTGTACGGTGCAGCGTAGGCATTACCAGTGCGGTAAAGTTGACGTGGCTGGTCAAGCATTTTAATAATGAGGTTATTTGGGTCTTCGTTGGCCCATTCCAATCCACCTTTTTCACCATAAATACGTAATCTTACCGCATTTTCCTCACCTGCAGATATTTGCGAAGCCATCAATACGCCACGTGCACCGTTGTCAAAGCGTAGCAATACTGAACCGTCATCGTCTAATTGGCGACCTTCTACCAAGGTACTTAAGTCGGCACATAATTCAGTAATGCGTAGGCCGGAAACATACTCTGCCAAGTGTGCAGCATGTGTACCAATATCGCCCATTACCAAGGAAAGTCCGGATTTTTTTGGATCGGCACGCCATGCAGCGCCTGCATTGCCCTCTCTTTCGGACAAGCGGCTTAACCAACCTTGCGGATATTCTACAACGATTTTACGGATTTTGCCGAAATGCCCTTCTTTAACCATAGCTTTCGCCTGTTTTACCATTGGATAGCCTGAATAGGTGTGTGTTAAGCACAAGGTACGACCAGTTCTTTCTACGGTAGCTTTCAGGTCTTTAGCTTCTTCCAATGTAACGGTCATCGGTTTTTCTACTACGACATCGAAGCCGTTTTCCAAGGCCATCTTTGCTGGACCATAATGTAAGAAATTGGGAGTTACGATGGTTAGGAAATCCATACGTTCGCCTACTGGAAGCTGTGCTTCTTTGGTGATTAACTCTTCAAAGTTAGCATATACTCTGTCCGGAGCTACAAAAAGTTCCTCGCCTGATTGACGGGAAATTTCAGGGTCTACACTGAAAGCGCCACAAACAAGCTCTATTTTTCCATCCATAAAGGCTGCGATGCGGTGGACAGCGCCAATAAAGGCATCTTTTCCTCCACCAACCATACCCATACGTAATTTACGTTTCATACTGTTGCTAAAGTTTAAGTTTTAAAATTTATAGGTTAAATATACACATCGCTTTGGTTTTTTCATAATATGAGTACTAATTTCGTACTTCCTGAATTGTGTTTCAGATAACCTTGAGGGTATTTTTCCTGAAGTAGCTGGAGGTTTTGTTCGTTTGCGATATAATGTCGCTCTCCGTTAGTAATCCAAAAACGTTGCGGAGGGATTGTGCCAGTAGCGGCAAAACCGAGAGTTGTAAGGTTAGACTCCTGCGACCAATCTTTGTCTACATAAGTCATAATATTATAAGGATTAAAATCCTTAGCGAGGGCTCGAATAAGTTTGGATAGGCCTCCGACCACCCGAAGGTCAGATTTATGACAGAAGCGGAGTAGCTCAAACGAACGCTCTGTTTCTGGGATATCACGCATATGGCGGCCGCCACTAAATACTGCTAAGGAAATAAGCTCTCCGTTGCAGAATAGACCATACCTATACTTGCCGGGTAAGGCGACCTGTAGATGGTGTTCTTGTTGAAATTCCATGGCTACTTTCTTATCGATACGTGCGACTACGGTTTGTCTGGCGTAAATCGCTTTACCTCTACCTAAAAGAGCACTTAAGCGATGCAGAATTTTTGAGGAAGAGGTCTGTATCTGATCAATATCGATATGAAAGGTTCGAACAAGTGATGAATCGATTCGATGGGAAGCATTTTTGGAATAAAAGATAAGTATATAATCTTTGTCTTCAGGAAAAATGGTGTAATATTCGTCATGTTGATGGATTTTAAGAGGGTGCTCCATCCTGACCTCCAATTCACGTACGAACGCATAAATGACTTCTTGCTGCTGCATGCTACGGACAAAGTTACTACATTCTGCGGGGCTGTTTAAATTATTATTAATAACTTTGCAATCACATTGGAATAGTGCGGAAAGCGGTAGTTATGGAGAGAAAGGAAGATTGGCCGCAAGAATATCATAAATATAATTTTTACATGAAATTACCTATTGTAGCATACGGTGATCCTGTTCTGCGGAAAAAGGCAGAGGAAATAGATGAGGATTATCCTAATTTAAAACAACTCATCGATGATATGTTTGAAACGATGTATGCAGCTCGTGGGGTAGGTTTAGCTGCTCCACAGGTGGGCCTGCCCATTCGTTTGTTCGTTATTGATGCGTCACCATTTGCCGAAGATGACGAAGATGGAGAAGGCGATCCTTCACTAAAAGATTTTAAGAAAGTGCTGATTAATCCAATTATTATTGAGGAAAAAGGAGAGAAATGGGGTTTTAGTGAAGGCTGTTTGAGTATTCCGGATATCAATGAAGAGGTGATGCGTCCTTCTACGGTAGTCATCAATTATTTAGATGAAGATTTTGAAGAGCAAGAAGTGGAATTGACTGGTTTGGCAGCGCGTATTGTACAACATGAATACGATCATATTGAAGGTAAGCTTTTTGTCGATAAATTGGGACCGATTAAGAAGGCAATGATAAAAGGTCGGTTGGATGCGATTTCTAAAGGGATGATACGAGTTGGGTACAAAATGAGATTCCCCAATCTGAAAAATAAGAAGAGATAGCTAATAGCTATCTCTTTTTTGTTTTACCCGCCAACAACAGGCAGCGACAGTTTAAACCGGACGGCTAATAACCGAATAATAAATATTACTGCTGCACTAATAAAGGCATTGAGATTCGGGTCTACAGATAGTAAACCCAATAATACATATAAAATAGCGCCCGACAGACAGGCTGTGGCATAGATCTCTTTCCGGAAAATGAGTGGAGTTTCGTTCATTAATGTGTCGCGTATGACTCCCCCCATGACTGCGGAGAACATGCCAAATATAATCGCGGCGATAGGTGAACTGTCGTAAGCAAGGGATTTTTGTACACCCACGACACAGAAAAAACCTATTCCTAAAGCATCAAATAGAAAAAGTGTACGGGCTAACTTGTAAAGCTGGCGATTGGCAAATATAGAGATGGAAACGCCCACTAGGATAGCCAACAGGTAGTTGCCGTCGTCTACCCAAACTGGTCGAAGATTGAGGAAGACATCCCGAAGCGATCCACCACCGATAGCGGTAACAAACCCGGTAAAAGTAGCACCAAAAACATCAATGCCATGGCGATTGGCTGCCATCGCTCCCGATATCGCGAAGACCATAGTTCCTAATAAGTCAATGGCGTATATAATATTCATATGACCTTAACACTTAAGGGCGCAAGTATACACAAAAATTTGATAAGATAAGACTGGTTACTAATGTGTTTAGGTGGTTCATCTCCTTTTTTAGACAGAAACTGTATGGTTTTATTTTTGTTCCTACCTTTGCAGAAAAAATAAAGGAATATGCGACAAAAAATCTTTCTCATCAGCTATCTTAAATTATTGGGGGGAGCAGCTATTGTGGCACTGGTATGTTGTGTATTGGCTTATTCCTTGAAGCATCTGACAGAGCATATAGAACACTTTATGTTGAATCATGTGGCACAGATAAATCCGGTCTTGTATATAATCCTGCCTTCTGTCGGGATAACGTCTATTTATTTTCTACGGAAATATATCTTTCATAATCGGAAGAATAAAGGGATACGAGAAATTTATACAACCTTGGAGACCCGAAAGGATCACTTGCCGTTTTTTAAAATCCCGTCGCATTATATCAACGGATTCCTAACGGTTATTTTTGGAGGTTCGACAGGGATTGAAGTCTCTACCGTGGTAGCGACAGCAACAGTTGGCAATCAGGTCTATAAGCGTGGATTCATGCCCTTGGCTTTTAAACGGGAGCTGATATATGCAGGAGTGGTAGCAGGTGTGACGGTTCTGTTCGGCAGTGTGATTGGAGGTTGGTTATTTGCGATAGAGGTGATCGGGAAACGATTCGACAGAACGGTATTGTTAAGCTGTACAATGGCAGCTCTCGTTTCCTTTGGATTTGTATATTATTTTGATCATGGCTTTTTGATCACTATATCTGCACAAGAGTGGCATTGGAAGGCTGTGCCTTTTATGTTGGTGCTGGGATTGTTAGGAGGCTTATTGGCGACTTATTTTACACAGATTGTTATTCGCTGTAAGCATTGGTTTGCACAGATAAAAAGTAATTTTATACGTGTAAATCTTGGAGCAATAGCTGTTGGTCTCATGATTTTCTTTTTTCCGTCTTTATATGGCGATAGCTACTCGGGATTGTCCCAGATGCTTACCTCGTTTACGCAGCCGGATGTTCTGGTAGGTTTGCCTTTGGTTTTGGGCACTCTTATCGTTTTAAAACCTTTGGTGGCATCGCTCACGCTGGGTGCAGGAGGTGACGGCGGTGTATTTGCACCAAGTATTGTCGCCGGTGCTTTCTTGGGGATTTTGTTTGCCTATCTCTGTAATAAATATGGAGGAATGGAGCTTCGGATTATAAATTTTGCGCTGATAGGAGCTGCTGCGACACTTTCGGCAGCAATTCATGGTCCATGGACAGCCATTTTCCTGATGTGCAGTATTGCACCGAATGGCTATCAGTTATTGTTACCATTGGGGTTGGGGGCTTTTGTAGCGTATCTATTATCCCGCAAATTATGTCCTTATAATGTGTATTCATACCAAGAAGCTTAAGTAAGCTCCTTGGTAATTGTCAATAGGATTAATGTGTTCTGTTGTCTCTCTCTTTGGCTTTTTCAACAGCTTTTCTTGCATTTTCCTCGATTTCTGCAACCTTTTGCTTCCATTCGACGGAGTTGTAATATTCTCCTATCTTTCGAGCATCAGCTTCAATCTTGGCCAGCTGTTCTTTCCACTCGGCAGAGTTGTAGTATTCCTCTACTTTTTTTGCATTAGCTTCAATCTTGGCGATTTGATTTTTCCATTCTAGGGAATTATAATATTCTTCTACTTTCTTGGCATTTTCCTCAATTTTGGCGATTTGATTTTTCCACTCGGGAGAGTTGTAATACTCTTCTACCTTTTTGGCATTCGCTTCAATTTTATCGATATGTCCCTTCCATTCGGGTGAATTGAAATATTCCCCTACTTTTTTGGCATTTTCTTCAATCTTAGCAATGTGCTCTTTCCATTCCGGAGAATTATAATACGCCTGTATGTGCTGAATTTCCGGTGATAGGGATTGTTCGTCGAGAGTCAAAACTGTATCCCTATTGATAATAACCACTTGGCTCTTCTTTTTCGTTGTGTCCGTTTGCAGTGTTAATAGAGGAAGAGCTGCTTCTTCGGCAATGAGTGGTTCAGAATATAATATTCGGTTTTTATTCTGAATGATAACCGTATTTTTAGTGTCCCTTTCTTCCGTTTTAGTTTCTGTTGGAGCAGTCCATGCAAGCGCACCCAGCGCCAGCGTACTGATAGCAATAGCAATCAGGTGCTGCTTTACGTTGATGTAATTCTTTTCCATTTTGGTAATTCGTTTTATGCGGTGTAGTAAATGATGTTGTTTTCCGTTGATTGACATTGCATAAGGATTAGAAGAGATATGTTTTTGTTCTTCAATGGCCAATAATGCTTGTGCATAAATGATAGGCGAAAGGATCTGTTCGACAACCATATCGTCGCAGGCATATTCGCGTTCGGTGTCGATGTGCTTTGATAGGAGCCATACAAAGGGATTAAAAAACAGGATAGTCTCTATGCATACTTTGATAAGATTGAGCAAGTAATCATTACGTTTTATATGGGCAAGCTCATGTAAAAGGATGCTTTCCACCTGTCTGATGTCCATCTGAGCGGCATAAGCCACGGGAAATAATATCAGCGGCTTGAAATAGCCTATAGTAAGCGGTGTAGCTACTTTATCGGATAGCTGTAATATAACCTCCTTAGAGATAGACAGCTTGTGGCGAAGTTCCTGGAAAGCAAGCAGCCATTCGATAGGGGCTTCCGATAAACCTGAACGGCGAAGTTGCCGAAGTTTTGAGAAACTGTTGCCGAAGAAAATCAATTGTAATAATAGGCCTAATATGTATATGCTGGAAAACCATGGGAGCATACGTTCCAAAATAGCCCACTTATTTACTGGTGTCGTAAAGAATTCTGCTGGACTAAAAAGAGTCAAATCTTTAGTTAATGTAGTGGAAGAAGGAAATAGTTTCCAACAATAAAAAAATAATGTGCTGAAAAATAGAGTTAACAATAATATCTGAGCGGCATAAGCAAGGCTATAGCGATATTTGGCTTTAGTCTCTGGCCAAAGGCTGTAGATCAGACATAATAGGCTATAAAGCAAAGCTCCTTGCCACAAGGAGTGAACGATGCTCCATCCCAATGCTGCAGTTAGGTGTTGTACAAATGTTTCCATGGCTATGATTTTTCTATGCTGTCGAGATATTCCTTGATTAATGCAATTTCTTCCTTGCTTGTTCTTTTATTACCTAAGGCCTGCATCACTAATCGTGAGGTGGAGCCATTGTACACCGTGTCAATCATTTTGTCTAAAAATGTGTGCTCCGTCTGCTCTTGATTGATTTTACTCGTATATAAATGGGTTTTGGATGATGTGTCCCGTTCTACCATGCCTTTCTCGTGCATAATTTGCATAAGTTTTAGGATGGTTGTGTAACCTACATCCTTTTTATCCAATGCTTCATATACCTCTCGCACGCTGCATTGCTCCTTTTTCCAAAGGACTTGCAGTATTTCCATTTCGCTATCTGTCGGTTTCATATCTTATCTACGAATGTTTTCGTAATCAAATATACGAATGAATTCGTAGATGCAAAATAATTTAACATTTTTTTTGTTTTTTCTTTTCATAGAGAAAAGGGCTACCTTCGTGCGTTTAGTAATCAAGTGTGGTTTTTATGAAAACAGCAGTTAGCTCTTCACAGACATCTATTGTACAATCGACAGTTTATAGTATACTTTTTGCCATCAGTTTCGGTCACATGATTAATGATCTGTTGCAGGCGGTAGTACCATCGATTTACCCCATGCTGAAGACAGATTTTAGATTGACCTTTACGCAAGTGGGGCTTATCACATTGGTCTTTCAACTATCAGCCTCAATATTGCAGCCTTTTGTTGGGAACTATACGGACAGAAGACCTAATCCGATGTCGTTGGCAATCGGGATGGGGTTTACATTGATCGGTTTGTTGTCATTGTCGTTCGCGAATAGTTTTATGTTTATTCTGCTTTCGGTGGCTTTGATAGGGATTGGTTCCTCTGTGTTCCATCCTGAAGCCTCGCGTGTTGCCCAGATGGCCTCTGGAGGTAAGAAAGGTCTTGCTCAATCTATTTTCCAGGTTGGAGGGAATGCTGGTAGTGCTATAGGTCCACTTTTGGCTGCGCTTATCATTGTGCCACATGGACAACGGCACATTCAATGGTTTTGCCTTATCGCATTGCTGGGTATTATTGTGCTTTCTGTTGTCGGAAGATGGTATAAAGTAAATTTAGAAAAAGGAATCGCCCGTAAAAAAGTGCAAAAAGACAGCACAGAAGCACCTGCTATTTCTAAAAATACAGTTATTGGTTCTATTGTTATTCTTCTGGTACTGATTTTCTCCAAATATTTCTATATGGCTTCCATGACCAGTTATTTTACATTCTACTTGATAGAAAAGTTTGGCGTTACAGTACCGCAATCGCAATTTTACCTCTTCGCTTTCTTGGCGGCAGTGGCAGTTGGTACAATTTTAGGCGGGCCGTTGGGAGACCGGTATGGGCGTAAATTGATTATCTGGGTATCAATTTTGGGAGCAGCACCTTTTACATTGCTTCTGCCTTATATGGGCCTAACGATGACAGTGGTACTGGCTATTATTATCGGGATAATTATTTCTTCTGCATTTTCTGCTATTTTGGTGTATGCGACAGATTTGGTGCCTGGCAAAGTGGGTATGATCGCTGGCTTGTTCTTTGGGTTTGCCTTCGGTATGGGTGGGATTGGCTCAGCTCTCCTCGGCTGGCTGGCAGACAGGACAAGCATTGAATATATATTTCATGTCTGTTCTTATCTTCCACTCATCGGTATTGTGACAGGATTTTTGCCAAATATTAAGGGGAGATAGCTGTGTATACTTTATCTGTCATTTTTCCGTTTAGCCATTAAGTTGACAGCTTTATGTTTTTAAATAAGCTTAACTTTAAACTATGATAAACTACATAATAAGATGGATAAAATAAAGATTAACAACAGCGATTTAGAAATAGCCCCGATTAGTTTTGGAGGAAATGTTTTTGGTTGGACATTGGATGAGCAAGGTTCTTTTGAAATCCTGGATAAATTTGTTGATGCGGGATTTAACTTTATTGACACTGCCGACACCTACTCTTGGTGGGTAAATGGGACAGGAGGACAATCGGAAGAAATTATAGGAAAATGGTTAAAGAGCCGTGGGAAGAGAGAACAAATTGTGATTGCTACGAAAGTTGGTTCTGAAACGAAAGAACATGGTTTTGATATCAGTAAAAAGCATATCCTCCAATCAGCGGATGAATCATTACGTCGGTTGGGAGTGGAGTGTATTGATCTGTATTATACGCACTTCGACGACAAGGTAACACCAATAGAAGAAACATTATCTGCTTATGACGAACTTATTAAATCGGGAAAGGTACGATACATTGCAGCGTCCAATCTTTCTCCAGAAAGGTTAAGGGAAAGCTTTGATGTGGCCGAAAAGAATGGTTTACCTAAATATATTGCCCTACAGCCACACTATAATTTGGTAGAACGGACTACTTTTGAACGTGATTATGCTCCTTTAGTGGATAAATATAACCTTAGTGTCTTCCCGTATTGGTCTTTGGCAGCAGGATTTCTAACTGGTAAATATAGAAAGGAAGAAGACTTCGATAAAACGGTCAGAGGGGGTGGAATTAAGAAATACTTTGACGAAAGGGGGAAAGCGATATTGGAAGCATTGGATACCGTAGCGGAAAAGTATGGTACAAAACAGGCTACTGTCGCTTTGGCTTGGTTGTTGGACAACCCAATGATTACAGCGCCTATTGTAAGTGCAACAAGCGAAAATCAGTTGCAAACACTTTTTGCTGCCCCAACACTACAACTGGATAAGGAGGATGTGGCTTTATTAGATGTAGCCAGTAAATAACAAAATTGGGCCACACTTAAGAATTGTGGCCCAATTTTGTTTGTGTGTTTAAACTGAACTAATGCTAAAAGGAGGTAAAGCCGCCTTGTTTTTCTGTGAAAATTATGAAGGGCTTAATTGCTCCTGCTGATTGTTTTCTTATACTAAAGTTTCACCAAAAATCTGCTTTCGGAAGAGCATAATCAGCTGTATCTTGCTTGGTTTGCCATGGAGCTTGATCAAACTTCCAACTTTTTTCAATTTGATAATAGTTTTTAGATAAGTCCAGCTTACCCCATTGATAGCCTACCTTATATTCCTTCCCGTTGCTCTTTATCGTTCCGAATATATTAGGATAGGATGAGCCAGATACGCCGTTAGTATACTGAATAGCCTTCTCTAACGACAGTTCGGTTCCTATTGGGAATGTAGTTATCTTGGTGACATCTCCATTTTCTTCTAGCACTAGGATATACTCCCAACCTTCATGAAGGCTGTCAATTAAGGTATAAGGATACTTGCCGTTGGTATTCATTCTCATTTTCTCTTTGAATAGCACGGTTTCCCTTTTGAGGGTTACCGTTTTGCCGAGCCACTCGCTGAAAGGTTTGTACTTGTCCAGACTGGTCGATTTTGTTTTGATGGTAGCGTAGAGAAAGAAAATAAACAGCCCAATGCCGCCAAATATGACCAATGCGATGATTCCCATAATCTTTTTTACTGTCATGATTCAGTGTTATTACCTTGCATACTTTATTTTTTATCTGTGATATATATTTCCGTCAATCCGTCGTCGGATTTGAAGCGGATATTATAACCGGTCTGCTCTGTTAATTTTACCGGAGGTAAAGTTTCTGTATTGAAATCTATGTTGTTGAGCTGTTCTTTGGGTTTGTGGCTTTTGCTCATCTCTATCGATGTTGCTAGGTGGTAGACATCTCCCTCAACTTTTAGAACCTTAAACCAACCAAAATTGCCCTCCATGCCTATAGGGGTTCCCTTTTCTTTGTATATCTCATATCGGCCAAAATAGGTATCTCCTTCCGATGGAACCTGCTCCATGGCTACGTATGTCTCTGATTTTGGAAGTGGCGGTTTGACCGAATCGTAAATCAGATAGCCAAAGAGCGCTATGGCACTCAGCACAAATAGCCAGCCTACAACAGTAATCTTATAAATGTATGGAGGTTTGGGAGCCTCTTTGGCTTTTTGCTCATAATAAGCCTTCATTTCGGGAGTCCATAACCTTTTGGGGATTTTCTTATTATCGACTGTATCCCAATATTCGCCATAGGTCTTCTTGGTATACACGGAATAGACAATAGAGTTTACTTTGTTGCGATAGATGCCCAATACCATAGCATTGTGAGGGTTCTGAGGGTTTTGTAGCGAATCGATATGATGTACTGTCTGCTCTATTTTCTGAATGGATAGGAACATAATGTTATGCTTTTATATAGTTAAAGTTCTGTATATTATTTGTTGTTTTGCACGAGAGCCTTTCATAGCTCTAGTCTAATGAATGTTGTTTTACATGTTTATTCTCTTTCTCCCAATTGCTTATTAAACTTTTCAACAGCTTGGCTGATTTCTTGATTTGCTAAATACAAGACATTCTCATCAACCTCCTTGGTCTTTGTATAACTTTTAAGTAATCCCTTTTGATTTATGAACTCCATATACGCCATAATCATTTCGTCACCCCATTGGTGGTCATAGATTAACGCAATGCCTACATCGCCTTCATCTTGATACGTTGCTAAGTCTTTAAGTAAAGCTAGCATTGGCAATATTTC